>WNFV01010080.1_pt1 | contig 10354 bp, 10 predicted proteins | sample 5400101 | NCBI WGS metagenome assembly WNFV01 (sample SAMN13153361, study PRJNA577476) | soil metagenome | isolation source: 115 cm soil or saprolite under grassland replicate 1 | place: USA:California | collected 2016-06-15 | reverse complement strand
CGGCGTTCGGCATCATTCCCGGAACGTTGGTGGCAACGTTCGTCGGCGACCGCTTCCTCGCCGGCGTGCACGGAAACGACCAGCAGGCGCTTTTAGTGGCGGCGGGTGTCGCGCTTGTCCTGCTCGCCCTGTCGTTCCTACCGAACTTCGTAAAGAAACTGCGGAAGCGTCGGACCTCGGCCGCTAGGTGATCGATTCCATAATTCGTGTCACTAACGTCCGCAGCTCCGCTGCGTCTGCGGCCGACAGCGTTCCCGCGCTTGCCATTGCATCCAGTTCGTTCAGGAGGCTCTGAAGCTGTGAGGCCGCAACGGATCCCTGGCCGCGGTCGATCGACTTCTTCGCCTGGTGAAAGAACGAAAAAACTGACAGACTTTGTCATGCGGTGTGCGATTCTCTCCTGCGTAATCGTCGGCGCCTGTGCACGCGGTGGCGAGAATCCGCCCAACTCGGCGAGGGATTCTGCGGCCGCACCGATGGTCGCCGTCCCTTCGATCGCTGCCGCGCTTGATACGACCGGCCTAGCGTGCCCGCACACCGGGCGCTGGGCGATGTGCAACGTCGAGCAGCGCCTCAGACAGGCGGGATTCGTCGCACGGGCCGAGAAAGGACCAGCCCCTTCGCGCCCGGGCTTCAGCGTCAGGCCGACTGTCTATTCACTCGGCCGGTCGCGTCTCGAGGTTTTCATCTACAGTGACGAAGCCGCTCTTGCGCGCGACATGGTGCAGCTCGATACGATGCGTGTGGCGCCGGCCGGTGTCGCCTCACCGTGGGATGGCACTCCACAATTGATTCGCTCGGGGAATCTTGCTGCCGTATACATCGGCGATAATCCGCGGCAGGCGGAGCGACTGATGCTCGCGCTTACGGCCGGTGCACCACAGCCGGGATCGCCGAGGTAGCCGCGGGTCGAAAGATTAGAACAATCGGCGCAAGCGCACGAGGCATCCCATCCGAGGCCGTCGCGGTGGGACTCAGGGAGAGTACAAGTAATAGGGCTTCGTCAGCTCACGAAAGCGTCCACTCTCAGAGCGCCATTGACTCAGTAATTCGTCGATACCGCCATGCTCGACCGCGTTTCGAAGCGCTCGCGATCCCGATAATCGCTCTATTCCGTCTTCCCGCCATTTGAGCTCGTGCGGATGCCGGCGGTAGATCTCCCGAAGTAGATGTGCCGCGACCTCTACGGAGCGGAGGCTGTCGCGGTTTGTCAGCTTCACTCTGATCATCGGGATTGTCTGGCCGCCGAACTTCTCACCGGAAGAAACGCGACGTCGGACTGTGGTGAACAGCACCCCGGGGATTCGCCTCGCATTCATCGCGCGAGCAATCGCCGCCGCATCGGTGAGCCAGCTCGCGCCGACCTGCTTCAGCGGCGCGTCGGTGCCGCGACCTTCGCTGATAGTCGTGGCTTCGAAAAACGAGAGACCGGGATAGAGCAGCGCCGTCTCCGGGTCGCGGATATTGGGCGATGGATTGACCCAGCGCAGACCTGTCTCGTCCCACCACATCGAGCGGCGGTATCCCTTCATCGGCACAACCGTTATCTCACCGGTCAAGAGCCTTTGACCGGTGAGAAAGCGGGCGAGCTCGCCGGCAGTGAGGCCGTAACGAATGGGAACGTCATGGAGCCCGGTGAATGAGCGGTAACGTTTTTCAATCGATCCGCCTTCAACTCTGTCGGCACGAATCGGATTTGGACGATCGAGGAGAATGAATTTCTTCCCCGCCTCCCTGGCCACCTCGGCCGCCAGGGTCATCGTCCAGACGTAGGTGTACATCCGCGCGCCGACGTCCTGAACGTCGTAGATGAGAACATCGACGTTCTCGAGCATGCCGGGCGTGGGCACAAGCGTCTCACCGTAAAGTGAGTAGATCGGAATCCCAGTCGCGCGGTCGACGGTCGAGCTAATGCGTTCGCCACCAGCCACATTCCCACGGATACCGTGCTCGGGAGCGAACAGCGCGGTGAGCTTAACGCCGGGCGCGTCATTAATGAGATCAATGCTGCTGCGTCCCTGCTCGTCCCCGCCGGTCTGGTTCGTGATGAGACCTACGCGTTTTCCCTGAATGAGGTGAAGGGAATCGCGCAACAGAACCGTTATGCCAGGCGATACGAGGGGGGACGAGCCGTGACCGGTTGACGCGGCAAGCAGAAAGACCGCTAGAGTCGTCGAGACAGCGGATGTGAAGCGTGGGTGCATGATGCGGTGTCGTGGTTTAGACATACATTTAATCTGTGTCCGGCCCTCATGGCGATGATCGTCGAGGAGGTACCGTGAGCCAACACGCTGGCATTTTGATGACGAGCTCCGCAGTCACTCCCGTCGCCGCCGATCCAGGCCGTCGTCCCCTCGACAGCGAGGTCGACATCTACGGCCTCACACATCCGGGAAAGGTCCGCCCAAACAACGAAGATCACTTTCTCATTTGCGCGCTGCAGAAGCGGATGCAGGTCTACCACACCAGTCTGCCAGACACAAGCGTGCTTGGCGGCAACGAGCGGATCGCGATGCTCGGCATGGTGGCCGATGGCGTCGGCGGCGCGTCTGCCGGTGAGGAGGCGAGCCGGATGGCGCTCGAGGGCGTGACGCGATACGTGTCGCAGGCGCTTCGCTGCTACTACACAGCGGACGCTACGCAGGATGATGATTTCATGCAAACGCTCGCAGAAGCGGCCCTCAAGGTGCACAACGAGCTCGCGGCCGCAACGCGCGGGAACAATGAGCTGCGCGGAATGGCAACTACGCTCACACTCTGGCTGGGAGTCTGGCCGGACGCATATCTACTCCAGGTCGGCGACAGCCGCGCCTACACGCTGAGAGACGGTGAGCTGGTCCAGCTCTCGCGCGATCAGACGATGGCGGAAGACCTGGTGGAACAGGGTGTGTTCACGCGCGCCGACGCCCGGCATACCAGGTGGGCGCATGTTCTGTCGAGCGCGATCGGTGGCCCGCAGGCCGCCCCGGTCGTGCGGAAGTTCCAGCAGCAATGGGGCCAGGTGGGATTGATGTGCAGTGACGGTCTCACCCGTCACGTGTCCGACGAGCGAATTCGCGAGCGGCTGATGACGACGAAGTCCGCACGCGAGGGGTGTGAGGCGCTGCTTCAGGACGCGCTCGATGCGGGCGGGCAGGACAACATCACCATCATCATCGGTCGAACGGCGCCCAAGCCGGAGACCTGATGAGTCGGTCAATCGTGGTGGCGCGGGCGGCGTTGTCTCACCTCTAGTTCGCTGGCCGGAGCTATTACGCACACTCGGCTGGAATAACATCGGCCATTGGCCGACTCGTTGAACGACTAGGTCGGGTACACGTCCGTTCCATTCTCGAATGAATCAGATGCGACTGTGCGCGCACGATTCTCGACGTAGTGGATGAGCGCCAGTAACCTCTGCCGCTCCAGTGGCAGCTCGAGCTCGGCGAGAGTGGCACGCTGCACGCGGTGCGGCAGAGGCACCGGTGTCGCGTCTTCACCGTGGAAGACGACAAACGCGCCGCGAGGACCGAGCGGAATTCTCAGCGTCATCCGGATCTCGTCGATCGCCGAACGTTCGACGAGCACAACGAGTGGTCTGACATCGCCAACGGTTTCGAGTGCATCGGCAAGACTTCGCGAAAAGAAGAGCTGGTAATTCCTGGGTGTGAGTATCTGCGCGATCCCTTCGATCAGCGCAGCATCGGTCCCAACGAGTAGCAGTGAAGTCATCGATCGTGATCCATCCCCCGTAACCGTAATCGGACAGCAAGAAAATTCAACGCTGTCAGCCGGCCGATCCAGCGAGTCTCCTCACGCGAGAATTGCGCCGAAAATCAGCATTCACGAAAACCGCATCCGTTTCGCGTCACGTTCGCCGCTCGATTGCCTCTCGTGTGAGCTGGGCCAGCCGCTCCGGAGAGACTCCATCGATTTCGAGCGTCTTGTTTCGGGAAGACTGACCGGAAACGATTCTGATCGACCGTCGGGCAACGCCAAGAATTCCCGCGAGATAGGAAATGAGGGCATCGTTGGCCGCGCCGTCCACCGGCGGCGCTGTGAGGCGTATTCGGAGCGCGGTCCCGTGCATGCCGGCGATTTCATTCCTTGATGCCCGCGGCTGAACCCGGACGCTGAGTCGCATAATCTCTTCGGTCGCTGTCGGCTGCTTTCGCCGCATTCCGCCTTATTCCTCAGAAAAGCCGAACGACCGCCCCCTGAATGAACCCGATGAGGAAGTAGGCGATGATGGGCGTGATGTCGATCATGCCGAAGTTCGGGATCACCTGCCTGAGCGGTCGGAGAATCGGTTCGCTCACGGCGTACGACCACCGTATCCATTTCGAGTAGGGCGAGATTGGCAGCCACGAGCTCACTACTCGCACCAGCAGCGCGATCCTGACGAAGTCGAAGAGCCACGAGACAAGCAGCCTCAAGATCCCGCGCGGACCGCTCTGCACAGCGAAGACGAGCCCAAACAACTCGGCGCTCATGAAATTGAGCAGGCTTACGAGCAGGATTCCGCCGATTACGACGGCGGCTAACGCCCAGAGCGGTGCGCTCGCCGGATTGCCGCCAGCTGAGACGACGCGCCGCTCGATGGGTGCGAGGACCGGATCTACCTTCGACCGCGTAAACCGCGCGACACCACCGAAGAGATTGACACGGCGTGTCCGCACCGCCCAGTCCATGAGGCAGAAGAGGGCGAGGATCGCCACCAAAACGAGCAGCGCGATCTTCACCAGACCGAGCAGCATGTCAAGAACTGCGAGGCCCGACGTCAGGCCCGATTCATCGTTCACTGAGTGACTTCTGCTGCGGGCGCTGGTGCGGTCACTGAGGCAGCGACACGCGAACGTTCAGGTTCCTTACCAGGAACGCGAATTTGTCAGCCGACTCTTCGATCTGCTTCGTCGTCGGCTTGCCAGCCCCGTGTCCCGCTTTGGTCTCGATGCGAATCAGGACTGGGGCCGGTCCCGCCTGAGCCGCCTGCAATGTCGCCGCGAACTTGAACGAGTGGCCCGGAACCACGCGGTCGTCATGGTCCGCCGTCGTAATAAGAGTCGGCGGATAATGCGCTCCGGGCTTGATGTTGTGCAGCGGCGAGTACGCACGGAGCACCGCAAACTGCTTCGGATCGTCGGGCGACCCGTAATCCGACGTCCAGGCCCAGCCGATGGTGAACTTGTTGAAGCGGAGCATGTCCATCACTCCCACCGCAGGCAGCGCAGCCCCGAACAGCTCCGGCCTCTGCGTTATCACTGCACCGACGAGCAAACCTCCGTTCGATCCGCCTGATATCGCCAGCTTCGGAGTCGAAGTGTATTTCTCACGGATCAGATACTCGGCCGCGGCGATGAAGTCGTCGAAGACGTTCTGCTTCTTGTCGAGCATTCCCGCGTCGTGCCACGTCTTGCCGTACTCACCGCCCCCCCGAAGGTTCGCGACGGCATAGATGCCACCCATCTCGAGCCACGCGAGGTTCGCCGACGAGAAGCTTGGCGTCTGCGAGATGTTGAACCCGCCGTAAGCGTAGAGAAGTGTTGGATTGTTCCCGTCGAGAGCGATTCCCTTCTTCGAGGTGATGAACATCGGTACGCGCGTCCCATCCTTGCTCGTATAAAACACCTGCTTCGTCTCGAACTGAGAGAAGTCGACGGGAAGCTTTGGAATCGCGTATGGCTGATTCTGGTTCCTCTTGAGATCGTAGCGGTAGACCGTGGATGGCGAGAGGTACGAGGTGTACTGGTAGAACATCTCGTCGTCGCCGGGCTTTCCGGTGATCGAGCTCACGGTTCCGATGCCGGGCAGCGGAAGCTCACCAAGAAAGGGATATCCGAATCCGCTGCGGCGGGCGTCCCGCAGGGTGTCTGGCAGAGCTCCCGAAGGATTGCCGGTGCGGTTCACGCCGCCGGAAGGCCCGCCTGGCGCTCCGCCACTCGGGCCCCGCCGAATATTCCCGCGATCCTGCGGCAAGCCGAACAATCGCACTGAAGAGTGCGCGTCCTGGAGATACGACGCGACGAGCCGCTTGCCGATTATCCGTGAACTCGTGAGCGCGTCCTTTCCCTCGGGGATGACCGTTGTCCAGCGGTTGGGAAGCTCGTTATTTATGTCGATCGACACGATCCGCGCCTTTGGTGCGGCGAGATCGGTGCGGACGAGAAAGTTGTCACCGATGTTGCCGACGAAATCGTATGTGGCATCCAGCCGGTCGATCAGCCGAACAACTGGATTGTTCAGCTGGGGCTTTTTCGGATTGTCGCCGAGGAAGATGTAGTAGAGTCGAGTGCGCTCGTCGGTGCCCTGAAAGACGGTGATGATCGCAAATGTCCCATCCTCGGTTACCTGCGTGTCGAACAGCCAGTCCGGCTGATCCTTCCGCTCGTAGATCAGCTCGTCCGACGACTGAGGCTTGTTGATTCTGTGGTAGTAGACCTTCTGGCCGCGGTTGACATTGGTCAGAGTGTTTCCCTCTTTCGGCTCGTCGTAACGCTCGTAGAAGAATCCCTTGTTGTCCTTCGTCCACGAGATGCCGGAGAATTTCACCCACTTGAGGTCGTCGGCGATGTCGCGACCATTGTCCACGTTGCGGACGTGGATCTCCTGCCAGTCCGACCCGCTGGCCGATGTTGCATAGGCAAGCTGATGGCCATCTGGCGAAGGCTCAGTCCCGCTGAGTGCGACTGTACCGTCGGCGGAGAGCATGTTGGGGTCGACGAGCACGCGCCAGCCGCTATTTCCGTCGCGCACGAAGAGAACAGACTGGTTCTGGAGGCCGGTGTTCTGGTATTGGAAGTAACGTCCACCGGATTTTGTCGGGGCGCCATAGCGAGCGTAGTTCCAGAGCTGAGTAAGGCGGTTGCGGATCGCCGCCCGCTCAGGAATGCCATTGAGATAGCCGAAAGTCACGGCATTCTCGGCTTCGACCCAGGCTTTTGTCTCGGGTGAGTCCGTATCCTCGAGCCATCGATATGGGTCGGCGATCTTCACGCCGTGATAGTCGTCTACCTGTGTTCCCTTGGCGGCGACAGGATACTTGAGAGTGGGCGCAGCCGTTTGCGCGCCGGCGAAGAGGGGAAAGGCGAGGGCAAAAAGGGCCGCTCGCTGAATCGAACGAATTTTGAGCACTGGCAGCTTTGGTTTGGGTAGGTGAATCTACGACGAATGAAGCGAATGGTTCCAGCGGGGGTCCTCGCCTCGGCGCTTCTTGCCGCGATGGCGGCGGCCTGCTCGCCCGCGCGATCGGGTGGAAGGGCGGCTGTTCCGGAGCGCGCTCTACGGGTGATGACTTACAACATCGAGGCGGGAAACGGGAACCTGGATCGGACTGCCGAGACGATTCGCGGTAGTGCGGCCCAAATTGTGGCGCTGCAGGAAGTAGATGTCCACTGGGCCGAGCGCAGCCGATTCGACGATCAGGCGACCCTATTGGCGGATGCACTCGGGATGCACGTCCGGTTCGCGCCCATCTATCAGTTCCCGGCTAACGACTCGACCAAGCCACCGCGCGAGTACGGGATCGCGCTGCTCAGTAAATTTCCGATCGTTAGCTGGATCAACCACCCTCTGACGCGTCTTTCCACGCAGCAGTCAGCTGCGGTGCCGGCCGCGGTGCCGGCTCCGATGCCGGGCTTCCTCGAGGCGACGATCGATTTTCGAGGCACGAGAATTCGTGTGTTCAACACTCACCTCGATTATCGTGCCGACCCGCAGGTGCGGCGGCAGCAAGTGGCCGAGATGCTGAGCTTCGTCGGGAACCCTTCGATGCCGACAGTCCTCCTGGGAGATCTGAATGCGCCACCGAAGGCGCTGGAGCTACAGCCATTACTCGGTCGGTTGAGGGATTCATGGCCAAGTGCGGCCGGGCCGGGCTTCACCTACCCGGCAAGCGAGCCGGTTCGCCGCATTGATTACGTTTTGACGTCGCCGCATTTTCTCGTCCGCGCCGCGCGGGTGCCGGTGACACTCGCTTCGGATCATCGACCCGTGATAGTTGACCTCGAGCTTGCACACTGATGACCCCAGCGAAGTCGGACAACCGTCGTTATTGGCTTTTCAAGACCGAGCCCACCTCGTTCTCCTTCGATGATCTTTGGAATGCGCCGGGTCGAACGACGTCCTGGGACGGAGTGCGGAACTTCCAGGCGCGAAACACTCTGCGTGACGATGTAAAGCCAGGCGATCTGGTGTTCGTCTATCACTCGAGCACCGATCCGGCCGGCATCGCTGGAATCGCCGAGGTGGTGCGCGGCGGATACCCTGATCGCAGCGCGTTCGATCCGAATGATTCGCACTACGATCCAAAGAGCAAGCCCGACGCCCCTACATGGTACATGGTGGACATTCGGGCCGTCAGAGCTCTTCCGCGGCTGATAACTCTGGAAGAGCTTCGAACGGTGAAGGGATTGGAGAAGATGGTTTTGCTTCAGCGCGGCAGTCGTCTTTCGATTCAGCCGGTTCGCCCGGAGGAGTGGGAGATCATCACGTCACTGGTCTGACGCGGCCAATGTTATCGCCTCAAGTGTTCAGCTAGATTTGGGGACAACAGGAGAAAGAATGCCCAAGGCAAGCACGATGGAAGCACCGGTGGATACGGCCACGGACGCCCTCGAGATCCGCGACAAACGGACCGAGAAGTCATATACGATCCCGATCAGCGAGGGCGCTATCCGCGCCGCCGATCTGAAAAAAGTCAGGACCGAGGACGAGGACGATCCCGGCCTTCTCAGCTACGACCCTGCGTTCCTGAATACCGCCGCATGTCGCAGCGCGATTACGTTCATCGACGGCGACAAGGGAATTCTCCGCTACCGCGGCTACCCCATCGAGCAGCTCGCCGAGGCCTCCACGTTTCTCGAGGTCGCCTGGCTCCTTCGTCACGGAGAGCTTCCGAACCAGAGCGAGTACGACCAGTTCGTACACGACATCACGTACCACACGTATGTGCACGAGAATCTGCGGAAGTTCCTCGAGGGATTCCGCTACGATGCGCATCCGATGGCGATGCTCAACAGCTCCGTAGCCGCGCTGGCGTCGTTCTATCCCACCTCGCGCAACATTTTCGACGAGACCGAGCGGAACATCTCGATGATTCGGCTGGTCGCCAAGGTTCCGACGATCGCCGCGTTCTGCTATCGGCATCTCAAAGGGCTACCGTTCGTCTACCCGGACAACGATCTCAGCTACGTCGAGAACTTCCTCTCGATGGTCGCGCGGATGAGTGAGCCGAAGTACGAGGCGAACCCGATCTTCGTCCGCGCGCTCGAGGTGCTCTTCATCCTCCACGCAGACCACGAACAGAACTGCTCGACGAGCGCGGTCCGTGCGGTTGGCTCGTCGCACGTCGACCCATTCTCGGCGATGTCGGCCGGAATTGCGGCGCTGTTCGGCCCGTTGCATGGAGGAGCGAACGAGCAGGTGCTGCGGATGATCGCCGAAATCGGAAGCGTGAAGAAGGTCCCACAGTTCATCGAGGACGTGAAGGCGGGGAAGGGAAAGCTGATGGGGTTCGGCCACCGCGTCTACAAGAGTTATGACCCGCGGGCAAAGATCGTGAAGAAGCTCGCGGACGAAGTGTTCGAGGTTGTAGGCGTGGATAAAGACCTCGAGATCGCGCTCGAGCTCGAGCGCATCGCGCTCTCCGATGACTACTTCATCTCACGCAAGCTCTATCCCAACGTGGACTTCTACACCGGTTTGATTTACCGGTCGATGGCTTTCCCGATGGAGTTCTTCACGGTGCTCTTCGCAATCGCTCGCACGGCTGGTTGGCTGTCGCAATGGGAAGAGATGCTGCTCGACAAGGAGCAGAAGATCGCGAGGCCGAGGCAGATCTATACCGGGCCCGCGGAGCGGCCGTACCAGCCGCGCATCGAGCACCGGCATACGATCGGGCCGAGGATGCAGAAGGACGCGCTTCGACAGTAGGAAGTCTCCGAAGACCGGAAGCGCCGAAGCCTGGCCAGCTTCGGCGTAGCCTCGGCAGGAGCAGGCGTCTACATTCACGCCCATGGCCGACACCCCGAAGCGCGAGCGCCGATTCAACGACGAAGAGGTCGCGCTCATCATCAAGCGCGCGGCTGAGCTGCAGCAGACAGAGCAAACCGAGCAGGAGACAGGTAGTGCGCTGTCGCTCACGGAGGTCGAGCAGATCGCCCGCGAAGCCGGGATCGATCCGCTACTGATCCGCCGGGCAGCACTTGGACTTGATCAGCCTGCTCAGACCAACAGGCCATCGCCATGGATCGGAGCACCGACCCGTATCGTCTTCGAGCGCATTGTCGAGGGAGAGATTCCGGTAGAGGAATTCGAGCCGCTAATCGCGGAGATTCGGCGGACGTTCGGCGACAACGGGCTTCCGAGTGTGCTTGGG
>WNFV01012659.1_pt1 | contig 10355 bp, 10 predicted proteins | sample 5400101 | NCBI WGS metagenome assembly WNFV01 (sample SAMN13153361, study PRJNA577476) | soil metagenome | isolation source: 115 cm soil or saprolite under grassland replicate 1 | place: USA:California | collected 2016-06-15 | reverse complement strand
CGCCTTCCTTCTTCGATCGCCTCCGCGGCCGCGACCAGGTCCGCGAGCTGGTGGGTTCGGTTGTAGCGGCGCGTCGGCGCGGGGGGCTCGAGGTTCAGGCCGAAGCTCAGACAGCCCGCGCCGTCCTGAGGACCGTTCAAGAGGTAGTCGATTTCCTCCAGGTCGCCGGGACTGCGTTCGAGCTTGTGCTCGATCACGCGCCGCCCCCACGCGTCGGGGCCTGCGTCGCGCACGGCGCCGGGAATGCCTTTCAGCCTGGTGAATTCGTGGACGACGTTTCCAAGCGGAAGCTTGAAGGGATCGAACGCGATCGCGTCCCTGCGCTCGAGGTAACGGTCGCCGTAGCGGAAACGGCCGACGAAGGTTCCGTCGCGCAGTTTCTCGGCCTTCAGCAGCGCCGCCGGCACGGTCGCTAGCGTGCCGGGCAGCTGGACGTAGATGTAGGCTTGGCGCTCAGAAGTCATATTCGTTTCTTGTGGACGGCGCGCGGCGCCGTGGCGACTTCTGCGACTTGCGGACGCGTGCAGGCCGGCGCGAGGCCTCCAGCGTTTTGCCGTGAAGATCGGCGTCCGGGTGCGCGACGGCGTCCAGCGTCTTGTCGAGACCGAGCGCCCACAGAACGGTGAGGTAGGCCCCGAGCGCGACGCCAGGCCTGCCGAGCTCGAGCGCGTTGAGCGTGTTGCGATTGATCCCGGCCTTGGCCGCGACTTCGGCTATGGACATCCCGCGGCGGGTCCTGGCCAGACGTACCCGGTAGCCAAGCTCCTTGGCACGCTCGACGGACTGAGCAGGGAGGACCTTCTTGGTGCCCATAATTTTAGGCGTTAAGTAACATAACGCCTAAAATATTAGGCTAATTTAACTGATTAGGTCAATCGAAATCCTGGAACGCCGAGGTCACCCGCGGTTCGCCTCGAACTCCCGCATGTACTCGACCAGCCGCTTCACGCCCTCGATCGGCATGGCGTTGTAGATCGAGGCGCGCATGCCGCCGACGGCGCGGTGGCCTTTGAGCTGCACCATGCCGAGTGCTTCCGCGCCTTTCAGGAACTCTGCGTCGAGCTTCGCATCAGCAAGGGTGAACGGGATGTTCATGCGCGAGCGGTCGGATTTTCGCACCGGGTTCTTGAAGAACTTGCTCGCGTCGAGGAAGTCGTAGAGGAGCTTCGCCTTGGCGATGTTTTTCTTTTCGATCTCCGCCAATCCGCCCTGCGCTTTCAGCCACTGGAACACGAGGCCCGCGATGTACCAGGCGTAGGTCGCGGGGGTGTTCGACATCGAGCCGCTGTCGGCGTGCACCTTGTAGTCGAGCATGGAAGGCGTCCCCTCCATCGCGTGCCCGAGCAGGTCTTCGCGCACGATGACGATGGTGAGGCCAGCCGGGCCGATATTTTTCTGCGCTCCGGCGTAGATCAGGCCGAACTTCGAGACGTCGAGCGAGGTGAAGTTCTTGCCCTCGGAGCTCGCCGCGATATTGATCTCGCAGAAGCGGTTCGCTTCCTTGATCGCCTTCTTCGACCATTCGCCCGTATAGATATAGTCGGCCGCTTTCTTCCCGCCGAGGAGATTCATCGGCACCATGCCGAACTGGAGCGTAGCGCCGCCTTGGAGGAACAGGACTTTGTAGTTTTGGGGAATCTTGAGCAGCTCGCGGAAATCCTTCTCCGCCTGCTCCGCGATCGCGATGAACTCCTTGCCGCGGTGGCTCATCTCCATCACCGACATGCCCGAACCGTGCCAGTCGAGCATCTCGGCGGCGGCCTGCGCGAGCACTTCCTCCGGCAGGACCGCAGGGCCCGCGCTGAAGTTGAAAACCCGCGTCTCAGGCCTGCTGCCCATTTTCCTCTTCCTCTTCCTTCTCGGCGACGCGCTCGACGCCGGCGAGCTTGGTGCCTTCGTCGAGGTCGATCAAGCGCACGCCTTGAGTCGAGCGCCCCATCTCGCGGATTTGCTTGACGCGCGTGCGTATCAGCACGCCGCCCGTGGAGATGAGCATGATCTCGTCCTCGTCGCCCACCAGCACCGCGCCGATGACCTTGCCGTTGCGCGCGGTGGTCTGGATCGCGATCATGCCTTGCGTGCCCCGCCCGTGGCGCGTGTATTCGGCGATCGCCGTGCGCTTGCCGAAGCCGTTCTCGGTCGCCGTCAGCACCGTCTGGGTCTCGCTGTCGGCGACCAGCATCGAGATCACGCGCCGGCCCTCGGCGATCCTCATGCCGCGCACCCCGCGCGCCTGCCGTCCCATCGGCCGCACATCGTCCTCCTCGAAGCGAACCGCCTTGCCGGCATCGGAGAAGAGCATCACGTCGTGCTTCCCTTCCGTGATCGCGGCGCCGATCAGGTGGTCGCCGTCGTCGAGCTCCACCGCGATGATCCCCTTCTCGCGCGGATTGGAGAACTGCGAAAGCGGCGTTTTCTTCACCGTGCCGAGCGAAGTCGCGAGAAACACGAAATGCTTGTCGTCGTACTCCTTGACCGGCAGCACCGCGTTGATCTTCTCGCCCTCGGAAAGCGGGAAGAGGTTCACGATGGGCTTGCCGCGGCTCGCGCGCGTGCCCTGGGGCACGTTGTAGACCTTGAGCCAGTAAACCCGGCCGCGCGAGGAGAAGCACAGCATGGTGTCGTGGGTGTTGGCGATAAAGAGGCGCTCGATGAAGTCGTCCTCCTTGGTGGTCGCCGCCTGCTTGCCGCGCCCGCCGCGGCGCTGCGCGCGGTAGTCGGTGAGCGGCTGCGACTTGATGTAGCCCGCGTGCGAGAAAGTCACCACCACGTCCTCCGAGGCGATGAGGTCCTCCATCTCGAGGTCCTCGGCCTGCTCGACGATCTCGCTCTTGCGCTTGTCGCCGTACTGGGCCTTGATCGCTTTCAGCTCCTCGGCGATGATCCCGGTGATCCGCGCCGGCTTGCCGAGCATGTCCATGAAGTCCGCGATTTGCTCGAGCAATTCCTTGTACTCGGCGACGATCTTGTCCTGCTCCAGGCCCGTGAGGCGCGCAAGGCGCATGTCGAGGATCGCCTGCGCCTGCGCGTCGGAGAGCCGGTAGCCCGCTTTCTGCAGGCCGAATTCCTTGCCCAGGCCCTCGGGCCGCGAGGCGTCCGCCGCGGCGCGCTTGAGCATCTCCTCGACCACCGGCGAGCGCCAGGACTTCCCCATCAACGCGACCTTCGCCTCGGCGGGCGTCTGGGATTTCTTGATCAGCTCGATGATCTCGTCGACATTCGACAGCGCGACGGCGAGCCCCTCCTGGATGTGCGCCTTCTTCCTCGCCTCGCGCAGGTCGTAGAGCGTGCGCCGCGTCACCACCTCGCGCCGGTGCGCGAGGAACGCCTGGAGCATCTCCTTCAAATTCAGCACGCGCGGCTGCCCGTCGAGGAGCGCCACCATGTTCACGCCGAAGCTGTCCTGCAGCTGCGTCTGCTTGAACAGGTTGTTCAGGATGACTTCCGGAATCTCGCCGCGCTTCAGCTCGATCACCACGCGCATCCCGGACTTGTCCGACTCGTCCTGGACGTGGGCAATGCCTTCGATCTTCTTGTCGTTGACCAGCTCGGCGATTCTCTCCAGCAAATTCTTTTTGTTGAGCTGATAGGGCAGCTCGTCGACGATGATCGCCTGGCGGTTGCCTTTCTCGAGGTCCTCGAAGTGGGTGCGCGCCCGGATCAGGATGCGGCCGCGGCCGGTGCGGTAGCCCTCGCGCACGCCGGATACGCCGTAGATGATCCCGGCGGTGGGGAAGTCCGGCGCGGGCACGAGCTTGATCAGGTCATCGACCGTGCTCTCGGGCTTTTTCAGCAGCGCCTGGCAGGCGTCCACCACCTCTCCCAGGTTGTGCGGCGGAATATTGGTCGCCATGCCCACGGCGATCCCCGAGGAGCCGTTGATGAGCAGGTTCGGGACCTTGGTCGGCAGCGCGGAGGGTTCCTGCTCCTTGCCGTCGTAGTTCGGCACGAAGTCGACGGTCTCCTTCTCGATGTCGGCGAGTATTTCGGAGGCGATGCGGTCCAGGCGGCACTCGGTATACCGGTAGGCCGCGGCCGAGTCGCCGTCGATCGAGCCGAAGTTTCCCTGCCCGTCGATCAGCGGATAGCGCATGGAGAAATCCTGGGCCATGCGAACCAGCGCCTCGTAGGTGGCGGAGTCGCCATGCGGGTGATATTTGCCCAGCACCTCGCCGACCACGCGGGCGCACTTCACGTAGGGACGGTTCCAGACGTTGTTCGCCTCGTGCATCGCGAAGAGCACGCGCCGGTGCACCGGCTTCAGGCCGTCCCTCACGTCCGGCAGCGCGCGCCCCACGATCACGCTCATCGCGTAATCGAGGTAGGAGCGGCGCATCTCCTCTTCCAGGCTGACGGGAAGAGTTTCCTTGGCGAATTGATCCATGAGAGCGCGGTTTTTCGAGCTGCGGGCGGTCGGTAAAAAGGTGAAATTTTATCAGGTTAAGACCTCTCGAACCACCCGGTTCGCGCTTCCGGATCGGGCGATTTTCCCTGTGCGAACTGCCGCGCTGCCGCTCGCGGATGTGGTGTATGATCCCCGCCGATAACAAGGTCTGAAAACGATCCGGCGCGGCGCGTTCACGAGAAGGAGAGCCGATTGAGAAAACCGACCCTTGCAGTTGGAATCGCCGCGTTGAGCCTGCTCGCAGCCTGCGCCACCGCCCCGGCACCGCAGCCTCAGCCTGCAGCGGCGCCCGCACCACCCGTTCAGCCCCAGGTCACGCCGCCTCCTCCGCCTCCGCCGGCGCCGGCTCCCGCGGCCGCGCCCAGGCGCTGCGACGCCGCGGTGACTTTCCAGAACGAGGAAGTTTTCGCATTCACGAAGTCGGACCTCACGCCGGCGGCCAAGGCGCGTCTGGATCGCGATGTGCTCGCGAAGCTCGCGACCTGCGCGCGCATCGAGGCCGTCGTCGTCGAAGGACATACCGACCGGCTCGGCAGCCATCAATACAATCAAAAGCTCTCCGAAAGGCGCGCCGAGAGCGTCAAGGCCTACCTCGTCGGCAAGGGCACCGATGCGGACAAGATCGAAACGCTCGGCATGGGCAAGACCGTCCCGGCGAAGTTCTGTCCAGACATCAACAAGCGCGCGGAGTTGATCGCCTGCCTCGCCCCCAATCGGCGCGCCATCGTCGCGATCAAGGGCCCGGGAAGATAATCTTATTGGGTGAACCGAAGGAAGCGGTCGACCTCCTCGTCAGCGCGCGCTGGGTGATCCCGGTCGAGCCCGCGGGAACCGTGCTCGACGATCACAGCGTTGCGGTCGCCGAGGGGCGCATCGTCGCGGTGCTGCCTCAGGCACAGGCCGGCGAGCGCTTCGAGGCGCGCGAGCATCTGCGTCTGGACCAGCATGCGCTGATTCCGGGCCTGGTGAATCTGCACACCCACGCGGCGATGACGCTCATGCGGGGGCTCGCCGACGACCTTCCCCTGATGACCTGGCTCAAGGATCACATCTGGCCCGCCGAAGCGAGGCACGTGTCGCCCGAATTCGTATACGACGGCACGCTGCTCGCCTGCGCCGAGATGCTGCGCGGCGGCGTGACCTGCTTCAACGAGATGTATTTTTTCCCGGAGGCGGCTGCGCGAGCGGCCCTCGATGCCGGAATCCGCGCCGCGCTCGGCATCATCGCGTTCGAATTTCCCACGTCCTACGCGGCCGATGCCGACGACTACATCGCCAAGGGGCTCGCGGCGCGCGACGTTCTCAAGGAGGAGCCGCTCCTTTCTTTCTGCATGGCCCCGCACGCGCCGTATACGGTGAGCGACAAGAGTTTTGCGAAGGTCGTCACCATCGCGGAGGAGCTCGATCTTCCCATCCATACCCACCTGCACGAGACCCGCCAGGAGATCGAGGAAAGTCTCGAGCGGTACAAGGCGCGGCCCTTGGAGCGCATGCGCGCGCTGGGCGTGCTCGGTCCGCGACTGATCGCGGCGCACGCGGTTCACGTCACCGACGCGGAGATCGAAACGCTCGCGCGCCACGGGGCTTCGGTGGCGCACTGCCCCTCGTCGAACCTCAAGCTCGCGAGCGGTTTCGCGCCCGCGGCGGCCATGCTGGCGCGCGGCGTCAACGTCGGTCTCGGCAGCGACGGCGCGGCGAGCAACAACCGCCTGGACCTGTTCCAGGAGATGCGCACCGCCGCGCTTCTCGCAAAGGCGGCGGGCAGCGACGCCGAGGCGATGCCGGCGCATCGCGCCCTCGCCGCCGCGACGCTGCACGGCGCCCGCGCGCTCGGCCTGGAAACCTCGATCGGGTCCCTCGCGCCGGGCAAATTCGCCGACCTGTGCGCGGTCGCCTTCGACGAGCTCGAGCTTGCCCCGTGCTATGACCCGGTCTCGCATCTGGTGTACTCGGCAGGACGCGAGCACGTATCGCATGTGTGGGTCGCGGGGGAACCCCGGGTCCGGGAAAAAAAACTCGTGGGATTCGAAAATCGCAGCTTGAACAATCGTGTTCTTCTGTGGCAGAATAAGTTAGCAGCAGAAACAAAAGCTTAAGACGAGCGTACCGAAGCTGCTTGAGCCGCGGCTCGAGCCTCAACCTACGAGAGGAAAGCATGAACAAAAGACTGAGCATCGCGCTATCGGCGATTGTCCTGCTCGCGTTCGCAGGCTGTGCAGCCACGCCGGAACCCGCACCCCCGCCGCCGCCGGCTCCCGCGCCCAAGCCTTTGCCGACGCCTCCCCCGCCTCCGCCCCCGGCGCCCAAGCCGGAGAAAGTGACCACCGCGTCCACGGTCAATTTCGATTTCGACCGGTACGCGATCCGGCCCGATGCGGGCTCCAAACTCGACGACCTGGTCGGCAAGCTGCGCAACGTCAGCCTCGAGGTGGTCATCGCGGTCGGCCACGCCGACCGCCTCGGCAGCGACGCCTACAACATGAAGCTCTCGGTGCGCCGCGCCGACTCGGTGAAGGCCTATCTCGTCAGCAAGGGCATCGCGGCGAGCCGGATCTACACCGAAGGCAAGGGCGAGCGCCAGCCGGTCAAGGATTGCAAAGGCTCGGGCAAGACCAAAGAGCTGATCGCATGCCTTGAGCCGAACCGCCGCGTCGAGACCGAGGCGGTCGGTTCCGTGACGAAGTAACAGCGGATCGTTGCAAAAAAAGCCCTGCCTCGGCAGGGCTTTTTTATTTCTGCGCCGCGGGCTAAGCTCGACCCTGAAATGAACGCCGACCCCCGGGAACTGGAAAAATTCAGCGCGCTCGCGCACCGCTGGTGGGATCCGGAGAGCGAGTTCAAGCCGCTCCACCAGATCAACCCGCTGCGCCTGGACTGGATCGACCGCATTGCGAAACTCGCCGGGAAATCCGCGCTCGATATCGGCTGCGGCGGCGGACTTCTCACCGAGGCGATGGCGCGGCGCGGGGCACGCGTCAAAGGCATCGACCTTTCCGACAAGGCCCTGAATGTCGCGCAGCTGCATCTGCACGAGAGCAAGCTCGCCGTGGACTACGAGGCGATTTCGGCGGAAGACCTCGCCGCGCGCTCGCCCGGCGCCTACGACGTCGTCACCTGCATGGAGCTGCTCGAGCACGTACCCGACCCGGCGAGCACCGTGCGCGCCTGTTCCCGGCTCGCGCGAAGGGACGGCCGGGTGTTCTTCTCGACGATCAACCGCAACCTGAAGGCCTACGTCCTCGCGGTGATCGGCGCCGAATACGTGCTGAAGCTGCTCCCCAGGGGCACGCACGACTACGCGAAGTTCGTCAAGCCCTCGGAGCTCGCGCGCCACTGCCGCGACTCCGGCTTGAGCGTGCGCGAGATCACGGGCATGACCTATAACCCGCTCACGCGCGCCTACTCGCTCGGGCCCGACACCGGCGTCAACTACCTCCTTTACAGCGTGCGCGAGTGAAACTCGCCGGGGTCCGCGCGGTCTTGCTCGACCTGGACGGCACCCTTGCCGACACCGCTCCCGATCTCGCCCGCGCGCTGAATCGGGTGCGTGCCGAGCAGGGCCTCGCGCCCCTGCCCCCCGAAATCGCGCGCCCGCACACCTCGAGCGGCGCGCGCGGCCTGCTCAAGGCCGGCTTCGATATCACGCCCGAAAGCGAGGGCTACCGCGCGCTGCGCGAGCGCTTCCTCGATTTCTACGAAAAGGAGCTGTGCGTCGAGACGCGGCTCTTCGACGGAATCCTCGAGCTGATCGCGAAAATCAGGGTGCGCAAGCTCCCCTGGGGCATCGTCACCAACAAGGGCAAGCGCTTCACCGAGCCGCTCTTACGCCTGCTCGCCGTGGATCATCTTGCCGCCTGCGTCGTGAGCGGCGACTCGACTGCGCACATCAAGCCGCACCCGGCTCCGCTGCTGCTCGCCGCGTCGCTCCTGTCGCAGCCGCCGGCGGATTGCGTATACATCGGCGACGACCTGCGCGATGCGCAGGCCGCCCGCGCCGCGGGCATGCACTTCGTCGCCGCCGGCTGGGGCTATCACGGCGAGGGCGGCGATCCGAACGCCTGGGATGCCGATGCGGTGATTGCCCACCCCCGCGAGATCCTGGACCTGCTTTCGTAAGGAGAAACCCATGCCGGCCTATTGGGTGGCCCGCGCCAAAGTCAACGATCCCGTGGAATACAGGAAGTACGCGGACCGCGTGCCTGCGATCCTCGCGAAGTACGGCGCGAAAGTGCTCGCGCGCGGCGGGCGCTACCAGACCCTCGAAGGCCCGGAGAAATTCAACCGCTTTGTCGTCATCGAGTTTCCGACCTTCGAGCAGGGGGTCGCCTGCTTCAACTCCCAGGAATACAAGGAGGCCGCGGCGTTTCGCCGCAAGAACAAGGCGGGTGAGAACGAGCTGGTGATGATCGAGGCGGGAGAGGGCTAGGGTGAGGGCCCCATCTATGGGATAATTCTTCCGCTGCAGAGAAATCGGGGGCGACCTGGTTTCGACGCGGGTATCGAAGCAGCGCAGGGCATGCCGAGGACCAGTGACCTCGTAAATCCATCTGGAAATTCTCAAACGCCAACGACGAGCGTTTCGCTCTAGCCGCCTAATACCGGCTAGACGCTGCACTGGCTTGCTGATGGGCCAGGCTCCCTAAAAGGAGTGCAGCGTCATTCACATCAGCTCCTGTGCGCGGTTTGGTCGCTTGGCCGCGCGCATCCGTCGAAGCGACTGGCTGAGCGTCAGCCTGCCGGCCGGCGGGCGCAAGGCGAGATCCAAATGACCAGGCTAAGTATGTAGGCCTGACTGCGGAGGACTTGCGGACGCGGGTTCGATCAATTGGTCGCCTTTGTCCGAGAGGGCAAAGTGAAAACGGGGCTCACATCGGCGAACCCTGTTGCCGGAACCAACCGGCATGGCAACGCCGAGGGATAGGAAGAGGGCCAACCTCAGGCCTGTCCTGTAGAGACTCATAGACGCGCCGAAGCGTTAGGCCGGGCGCGCACTAGGATTCGGCGTTGTTCCAGCCGGATAACACGCTCCGCATCCTGGTACCAGGATGAAGGCATAGTCCAGCCCGTCCCGAAAGGGGCGGACCGGCTGTCCCGCCGCCTCCACCAACTTGACGGCCACCCCTGCGGTGGCCGTCTTCTTTTCTGGCGCCGAAGCGTTGATGCCGACATGGCAACCGCCATCAAGATCAACCGCCTGACGCCCGAGCAGGCCGCGTATTTGGCTGGCCTGATTGACGGCGAAGGCACGATCACGCTCACACGTATGCACCGGCACGAAAACCGGCGGCTTGTAATGAGCATCAGCAACAACGACCTATCGCTATTGCAATTTGTCAAAACAACGGTCGGCGCTGGCAAGATCACAACCAAGAAGACCTACAGCAAACGCCATGCGCGTAGTTTTGCGTATCAGATCTCAAACCGGCAGGCGCTCGACCTTGTTCGACAAGTTGCTTCCTACTTGAAGACCCATAGAGCAGAGCGCGCGAAGCTGGCGCTGAGCCACTACCTGCGACTGACTCCACGAAACGGGCGCTATAGTCCTGATGTTGCCGCTTCTCGGAGGGAATTCGAGCTCCGACTACTGGCCATCAAAGGCTGACTCCGGGTTCGATTCCCGCCGCCTCCACCATCGCCATCGCCTCGTGCTATTTCTTCGGCCGCAGCACCAGCTTCTGCACCCGCCAGTTCAGCAGCTCCGCGACGTAGAGCACGTTCTCCGAGGGGCAGGCGATCTCGTGGACCCAGCCGAACTGCTTCAGCTGCTTGCCGGATTCACCGAGCACGCCGAGCACCTTTCCGTCCAGAGACAGCTTGTACACGCGGCCCGGGAACGCGTCGGAGGCGTACAGCACCTGTTTCGGTCCGGGCGTGATGCACACCGTCCACGGCGAGCCGGGCATCATCGTCTTCGGGTTGCCCGAGGCCTCGATCTTCGCCAGGTCGGGCA
>WNFV01032790.1_pt1 | contig 10358 bp, 12 predicted proteins | sample 5400101 | NCBI WGS metagenome assembly WNFV01 (sample SAMN13153361, study PRJNA577476) | soil metagenome | isolation source: 115 cm soil or saprolite under grassland replicate 1 | place: USA:California | collected 2016-06-15 | reverse complement strand
GCCCTGGCCGCAGCCCGCCGGTCTATGAGCACACGTGGTAGGAAGCAGCCAAGTGAGGTGGCCTGAGCAAGCGACGTGCGTCTGCATGGCCGGCTTCGAGGGCGTCACCAGGGATGAGAGGGCCGCTGGGAGGCCATGAGAGCCCTCTCGTCTAGACCTTTTTGCCCCTGTGAAGGTCGGCCGGGTAAGCCTGTGGTAATTAGCCGCAGGGTGCAGGTACACGACCCACTGGACCAGCACATTAAAAGCCGCCATGGTGAACGCCAGGCGCGCCTGAAAATACGCCCAACCCCGATGCATCACCTTCTTCAAATGGCTGACCAGCGTCAGCATCGAGAGCACCGTCTCTACCAGCATGCGGTCCTGCCACTCACCACGCTGACACAGTTTGAGATTGCTCGGATCCCCCTCCGCGGCATGGAAGCCGGGGTCGCTCAAGACGATCATATGCTCTTCAAATGGCCGAATGAGCCACTGAAAGGTGTTATCCGCGACATTGGTGGTGGCACACGCCCAAGCCACCACCAACCCCCACTGGTTCAGGAGCAGACAGAGTTTGCCGCCGACCATCCAGCGATGGTTCGACACGCCTTTGCGACCGATCTGTTGGGGGCTACGGCCTTCGCGCATCGGGTGGATCAACTCAATCCCATAGGTGTCGATGCCCCCCAGCACGGTCGGAGCGGCCAAGAAGACCTGCGTCCAGTCCTGGTGGGTCTTGAAGAACCAATGGTTCTAGTCTCTTACAAACCAATCAATATAATAGTACTTGCTGGCCTTATTGTCATGGTCATGCACTTCCTCCAAGCTGGTAGAAAGCGTGCAACCCTGCCAGGAACGGAGGAGTCTATGACCACCATCGATTTTATCACGGCCTTATTCTGTCAGGTCGATGACCATCTCGTAAGGCCAAAAAATTGGAACGTGCTTATTCACAGGAGGTTACAAGTCACTCTCGCCTTTGGCTGTACATATCAAGGAAAGCTCGGTAGAGATCTGGATGGGCTCGAAAGGTGGTTTGCTGAAGGCGTTCATAAGCTTGCTCAAGATTGCACAGTCCAGCTTCGGCAGCATCATAGAGGACCCGCAGCGTCCCAATCACTCGTAATCCCTGTCGTTTCGCTGCCTCGCGACCCGCTGGTTCGTCGATGATGAGGGCCTCTGCCTCAAGCTCTGTGGCCAAGTGAATCGCTTCGCGTTCGCCCACATCCAGAAAAGCCAGTGAGGCATCGAGAGGGACAGAGACTGTTCGCACTTCAAGCCATTCGGGGTGCGTAGCCACCCACGCTTTGACCTTGGCAGGCGTTCCTTCTTCCTGCAACTCTCCAAACACCGCCTGCGGAATGATGACGCGTGTATACAGCTGGTGAAGCACCGCAATATGGTCAATCAGGACAAGGTAATTGATTGGGGTGGTGTTGGAGATAATCCCACTCATGCAGATTACACGGGCTTGCGTTTGAGCTGCCGACTGGTTTCGGCATCGTGGGCAAAGTCTTCCTCCGTATACTCGAAATAGACCCCGTGGGTCTTCAGAAAGACATCTAACTCGAGTCGAGACTTGATGCCCAGCAGCAGACGCAATTCGTGGCCGCTAATCTCCCGCGACCGGTACGCTTCCAGGCCCGCTTTCTCAAGAAGCCACTGTGGAATGGCCTCGGAGTCCTTCCCAAGTCTTTCGCCGATGATATCTGGGATGTGGACAGTCACTTCCATCTGCACACCTTGCTTTGTATGTCTTGTTGTAGTGCTCTTACCTGGAGAGCAAAAAATCACGCGGCCGCGCGATTGTCGTATTGCAAGAACTCACCAGGCCATTGTCGCCATGGCATAGGGCTCCCCCGTATCGAATAGGGAGTAACTACCGACAGGCATACCACCCGCCCCATGCCTCGACGTCGAGGTTCTTGGTGATCATAGAAGATGGACGCGGAGAGGGGCTGTCGTAGCATTCCCTCGCCACACAGGACGCGTCGTGATCGCATTGCCTCCTTGACCAAGCCGACCCAACTCCCCATAGAGGCATGCAAATCGAGAGACCATGGCAGCCATGCGAGCATCCACCATGCATTGAGATATGATGTGAGGCTCGCGACATGGATCTTACGACAGTGAGGGCGGATGAATGACAGGAGGGTAGGGATCACGAACCGACACCACGGCCATATCTCACTGCTGAAGAAGTCGGTAGCCCCTAGCATATCCATGTGGATGCGGATGAACTCTCGCCAGGTCATGGTCTTCTTACGCTCGGGAGCTGGTGGGATGCCATGGCGTTTGAGGATGTTGCCCATGGTCTGGTCGCTGATCATATAGCCCAGGTTCGTCAAGGCCCCGACAATGCGATCATAGCCCCACGAGCAGTTCTCCTGCGCCATGCGCACCACCAGAGCCTCCAATGCTGGATCGACCTTCGGCCGTCCTGGGGCCTGGCGCTGCGGAGAGCCATCGCATTTCTGGTCTACGAATTTCCGGGGCCAAGCGAGCATGGTGTTGGGCGTCGCCACCGTCGCGACCTCTTCCAGTACCTTCCTGCCCAGCTTTTGACCAAGCTCAGCGAGGGCTCTACGATCACCCTGAGTCAACCGCACGCGACCGTTGATCTGCGTGCGCAGGATACGATTCTCTGCTGCCAGGTACTCGTGGCGCAGGCGAAGTTCCGCATCAACGGAGCCCGTGATATGCACGAGTAGTTGCTTCCAATCCATGGGTCCTTCCACCCCCATTGCTGCCGCTGGTCGTGGTGAGTATCGGTCATAGCGCGATGGAATGCAAGATGAGGCGCAGGTCACGGTGGGACCGTAAGCTTCGAGAGAATGGTACGTTCGAATATTTTGACCTTACCGTTCGCTCATTTTTAAGGCGGTTCGGAAAAAACAGTACAAAGCCTTGTATACACAGCAGAAGCGAAGCCCAAAATCTCCAGAATACGCTGGTGGAGCGGACGCAGAGCCGTCACATGTCGCTACGTCTGTTGCGGCCCCTCCATGAGGGTCAAGGTGGTCTCCTGCAACGCTTCCAGGAGCCGCTCTGCCGTGGGGCGTGCGGTCTCGCGCTTGGCATTGCCTGCGTCGAGCCCGGCCAGCTTGGCGTCCTCCGCCCCACGCGGACGACGCCCGACACATGCCAACCGCGTCAAGACCCGCAGGGCCATGGACAGCCACCGCATCAGCCCTGTGGCAGGGTCATCTCGTTGCCCATCCATGGGCCGTAGCGACCGCAGGCGCCCTGTGAGCCGCCCCACACTCCTCTCCACCAGCTATGCACTGCGCTAGGCCAGCACCGCTGGTGCAAGCGACAACGGCTCACGGGGTTGGTGCGTGCCATCCACCCGCCACCCCACCCGCCGTCCCGCCGCTTCGAGCGCGGCTGCGTCCACCCGCACCTCGACGGGGGCATGGCGATCGTCCTCCAGCCGCGCGCGTCGACCCCGGGAAGCCCGGACGGCACGCGGCTGCGGGTGTGGGCCATCACGCCACCACACGAACGTCTCCACCCCAGCCCGTTGTACGAGCGCTCCCACCGCCTGACGTCAAGCCGCGATCGCGTCAAAACGTGTCTGGCCTCGACCGCGCTGGTTCACGGTCTCTCTCTGCGCCATCGCGTTGGCCACACGGGCGCGCAGGGCCGTCTCGGCTGCCTGGGCCTGCGGCACCGAGCGTCCCACCAAGCGCCGCGCACGCCAGTGCTGTCTCTGGCCTGCCACCTGCAGACGCAGCGGCACCTGGGACTCATCGCCCTCTGCAATCCGCTCAGGCTCGCCCTCGTGGCGCGTCCGACCGACGGGGCTCAGGGTTTGCTGACCGCTCCAGACGGCCTCAATAGCCTCATGCCACTCGCCCTCAGCCAGTGGCACCTGCGGCAGCGGACCGAGGGAAACGTCCCCTTGCGTGGCGATACAGGCCCGCGTTTCCCGTGCGGCCATCGTGCCGTCGCCCACATCCAGCAGCCCGGATCGACCTACGCGCGCCTGCACCCGACGGAGACAGGGAATCGACAGCGGGTCATCCGCGCATGCTCCTGAGACCACCTCTGTGGCGAAGGGCATCCCCAAGGGATCGAGAACCGCCGGCATGACTTTGACGTGCGGGAGGTCGGGACGCTGCTCCTTGCTCTGGCCCAATGGCAACAGACCCTCTGCGCTCACCGTGGCGTACGCCCGGGCGCTGGGGCTCTCGACGGGCACGCGTGCCGTTGGCAGCGCATCGACCCGCACCGTAGGCTGGTTCAGCGCCGCTTCACAGGTCGCCCACCGGATGGCATCAGGCAGGGCGCGCAGGGCCATTGCGAGCCGGTCATCGGTACAATCGAGACGCTCGACCGCGTGTCCTGTCGCACGGCGCAGTGTCCAAAGACGCGTCGCCACCCAGGGTTCGAGGAGACCCCTCCGTTGCCTCTGTGCCCGCAACAGCGGCATGTCGTCGACACGCTCCGTGAGAATGTTCTGTCTCGCATTCATGCCCAGAGCTTAACGCAATCTGGGATGTACCTCCAAATTTGGGCGAACGGTAAGTTGACTGTACGAGGAGTGCCTGCATGGCATACACGGGAAAATCCATAGATCCTCCACCACAACTTGGGATGGCGAGCCACGTCAGTCATGGGTGATCTTGCCTAAGTGACGACGGACAATGGCGCTTGTCACACGGCTCGCGCCGAAGACAAAGGCATGCAAACACCAACGGCCACCCCCGAGAGGGTGGCCGTCTTCACGCCCTACTATTCGCATGTCGACAGCCCGTTAGGGTGCCTCGACCCCATTGGACTCGCTATAGGCGACTGGCACTCCTCCCAACGCCATTACCTCGGTGGTTAGGAGGAGCGTTACAGCGGATATTTCAATTGCTTCGTCACCAGATAGATCATCACCTGCCTCCCTGCACCGCTGTCGTAGGGTAAGCGGCGCATGCTCCCAACCACAAGGGAGTAAAGGTACTCAACAAAAGATGCCCAGCATTGCGCTTGGGCCTGAGACCGGGCAGGCAGCGCGCTTCCTCCAGCCTCCTGGCACCGACTAGAGGAAGCAGGCCAGTGGAAATTTACGAAGCCTTCTGATGACCTTCACCATAGCGCCGACCTTTCTTCGGTGAGAGCATGCGCTCGGTGGACTCTCTCTCCCCTTACTACGGGCACCATCCTGAAAGTACTGATCAAGCCATGTCCGCCTTGCCACTTGCAAGGCATCTGCATGGCTGTGTCAAGCAACTGCCTCGTGCGTACTCTCTACCATAAGCGTACCCAGCATTACCAAGGCTGTCAAACCACACAAGGGTTACTAAATGAGGGGCACGCCTTGGGACGCTCTTCGCGCGACATACCCTGTGCGGACACCTAGGCGGCGCGTGTGGTGGCCAGGATGCCGCGGCACATGTGGGCCGCCTTGGAAGCTTCGCAGTGAATTTGTCACCATCAACCAGTCCTTGATCAGCACGCGACCCGCGGGGTGCGTTCCCCCATGTCTCCGTTACGGTGCTCCGTCAGGGGAGGCTGACGCGGCGCGCGCCAGTGGCCTCGTCCTGGTTGATCCGCCAACCCCGCCAGCCCGGCCTGGAGAAACCGCTGCACCCACTTGTGGACAAAGCGCCGGCTGATCCCGACCGTGGCGGCAATGGCGGTGATCGACATCCCCTCGGCCACCAGCAAGATAATCCGGCCCCGTCGCGCCCGCCCCGCCGAGATGGTGGTCGCCCGTTGCCACGCCAGCAACGTCTCCCGTTCCGCAGGGGTAAGACGGATGGTGAAGGAGGTCTTCCGTCCACGCGGCATACAGCAACCTTTGAAGCATCAGCGTCGGCGTCCCTTGTGTGTCACACCGGTCTATCCAGGGTCTCTATGAGGAGAAAATATAGCTCTAGGCTTGTCAGGGCACTACCAAATTCTTTGAGAAGGAGGAACAAAGAGGGGCGGACACATCTTCCCAGGCAGTGACCAACGGAAGGACCGTGGGCGGGGAAGGCGGGTAAAAACCTCATCACTGCAAAGCCGCCCTGGAACAGGCAGGCCCGACTTCTCTCCAGCAGGTTCCCTAGTGGTGATATCCATATGGCATCGAGCCTGAGCCCTCCTCTGGCTCTGTCGCAAATTTGCCTTTTTGAGGCAAAATCTCAAAGTCGTGTTTCGGAAAATCAATGACTTGCGCGCCTCAACTTTCCTGTTTTCGGTAATTTGCGACAGAGCCCAAAATACTGCCCGCACCCTGTTTGGCGTTGAACGGCTCCCTTGCGACAATCAGGTGCGAAATCTGCTCGATCCCCTCAGCCCGCGTGCACTCGATGGGGTATTTGTTGAGGTCTGTGAGGGCCTCGAACGTCATGGCGCGTTGGCCAACTTTCGGGGCCTCAACGACCAACTGTTGATTGCCATGGACGGCACCCAGTACTATGCCTCCACAACCATGCATGGCAAAAATTGTCTCACCCGTCAAACCTCGGCTGGCCCAACGCTTTATTACCACACCGCCATCACACCCGTGATCGTCTGCCCAGGGCGCACCGAGGTGATCGCCTTAGCGCCCGAGTACCTCATGCCGCAAGACGGTCATGACAAGCAGGACTGCGAACGGGCAGCGGGCAAACGCTGGCTGGTCAAACACGCTGCGTCTCTGGCGCCCCATGGTATCACTGTCCTTGGCGATGATCTCTACAGCAACCAGCCTCTGTGTGCATTGGCTCTGCAAAACGGGTGCCACTTCCTCTTTGTCTGCAAGCCCGACTCCCATGCCAGCCTCTCGAAGCGTTTGGCCTTTTGGCAAGACAGTGGCGCCAGCAAAACGCTGGAAAGACGCCGCCGGAATGGCCGCTTCACGGAAGTGACCCACTATCGCTCTATCAACGATGTCGGGTTACGAGGTGGCAGAGATGCCTTGTCGGTCCATTGGTTGGAGATCACCGTAGTCCATGCGAAGACGGGCGAGCAACGGTATGACAACAGCTTTATCACCAATCATCAGCTGATGGCTGTGAGCATAGCGGAGGTGGCGCAAGCGGGTCGTGGGCGCTGGAAGAATGAAACCTCCCCGCAGCAAGCTGCGGGGTATCAGAAGGAAGGGCATTGGAGATGAGACACCACGGTTTCTCATGCTCTTCCCTTTATACGGTAACCCCTGAGCAAGCTCAGGAGAATCTCCTGATTGAAAACGAAAACAACCATGTGCTCAAGACCAAGGGCTATCATATCGAGCATAACTTCGGTCACGGCAAGCAATCCCTCTCAGCCTTTCTGCTCCGCCTCAACCTGCTGGCCTTGCTGTTCCATACCGTTTTGCTGTGGAGTGATGCCAAGTAGGCGTTGCTTCGGCAGACGCTTGTGAGGCGTCAAACCTTTTTCGAGGATCTCCGGGCCTTCATGCGTTATATGGTCTTTGTCAGCTGGCATCACTTGAGGGACTTCATGATCACGGGCCTTGCGCTCGACCCTACGCTTGAACCCAAACTCGATACCAGTTGATCTCCAAATTTAGAATTGCTGGAAGGGCTCTGGGCGTTACCACTAAAATCGATGGAATGTGATACACGCTTCAGGTGATTCACCATGTCATTCCTCAGTCAAGCACTGCGTCTTGGAGACTGCCAGCTGCCAGCTAAGGAGACGGAATTGCTTCCGCCCCCTCGCCTCAGAACCGGACGTGAACGTTTCCCTTCATCCGGCTCAAGCCTGGAATAACGCCCCTGGCTGTGCTTGTGGCCCAGCTTTAACGGGACGCGGTTTTGACACAGTGATCCCTTTGGCATGAACTTGTCTGTGGCAATTGGGATGAATCAGGACGCGGTTCTCTGCGCTGTCTGCACCTCCATGCGTTTTATAAACGATGTGGTGGTTATGCCAACCTGTTACATGCGTAATGGGTTGGTTGCAGATTGGGCAGATGCCTCCTTGTTCCTTCCAGAGGTACATCAGCCTACGTTTTCCTTGCAGGGTTTTTGCCATCTTTACGCCGAGGCGTGTTTCAAGATAGAGTTCCCAGACCGGATCGTAGGGGTTACATTCTCCTTTGATCTTTATGTACCGGGTTACTGGTGTTGCGGCGGCGAGGCTCAGCAGGTTTCGGATGGTTTTTCCGTCCTTGTCTTTCGCTGTCCCGAAGAAGCGCCAGTTCCGGTTGCCGGACCGTCCGAAGTACTGATCCTTCACCCACTGTTTGCCTTTGGTCGGGTGTCTCCGCCGTGCCCATCGCCACAGGGTTTTAAAGATGGCCGTGTCGACATGGGCAAAGGTTTCCTTGGCCGCTGCATGTTGGTGAAAGTTTGCCCATCCTCGTATCTTGGGATTGAGGGTGGCAATCAGCCCGTATGCTGTGGCCTGTTTGTGACCCTTAATGACCTTTCGGATGTCAGCAAGGAACGCTTTGACGTTCTTTTTCGACGGGCGGGTAAGGAGTTTCCCGTTGTACTTGCGTACATGTTGTCCGAGAAAGTCGAATCCATCCTCAATGGGCGTTATCTTGGTTTTCTCTTCCGAGAGTTCCAAGCCTCGTTCGCGCAAAAACTCGGTGACGAGGGGTTTGACTTCCGTTTCCAGTATCTCCTTCGAGATGCCTGTAATAATGAAGTCGTCACAGTACCGCACCAGGTTGACTTGTTTGTGCATGCCCTTGAGCGCTTTTGGACCGGATTTTGGGTACTTCTTGCGAAGTATCCGTTCCAGTCCATCCAGCGCCATATTGGCAAGGACGGGACTGCGGATACCTCCTTGCGGGGTACCATCTTCTGTCGGATAGAGGACGGATTTGTCCATGTATCCTGCTTTCAGCCATTTGTTGAGGATGGTTTTATCCATCGGAATGTGGCTCAGCCACCATGGGTGGCTGATTTTGTCGAAGCAGGATTTGATGTCCCCTTCTAGTATCCATTGCGGTCTGGTGCCATTCGAGAGCACCGTTACGCATTGCTCCATGGCGTCGGCACAACTCCGTTCCTTCCTAAACCCATAGGAGTTTGGGTCGGCAAGCGTTTCAGCGCTGGGGTCCAGGGCTTGCAGGTATAACGCTTGCATAGCTCTGTCCTTCATCGTCGGGATACCCAGAGGACGTTTCTTCCCGTGAGATTTCGGGATGTACACGCGTCGCAGCGGGAGGGCTTTATAGCCTCGTTGCTGCATCTGGTGTATGGCCATTCCTTTGCTCTCCGGGTCTTGCCAGGTGACTGTATCGACTCCCGGAGTGTTCTTGCCTGGGTTTTCTGTCACTCGTCGCACAGCAAGGGCTTTGCCGCTCAACGAGTGGGTCAGTAGGTGTTGCACGGCTTGCACCTTGTGCCACTTACCGGCCTTCGTTGCCTGAACGATACGTGCTTGCAGCCGACGCACAGTCTCATGGACCGTCTTCCATGGGATGGCATGCCAGTCTGTGGAGATGTGGGAGACAGCACCAGCAGAAGGTTCCGCCGTCATTTGCATCGCCCCCTTGATCGGTTCCGCAAGGTCTCTCGTTCATCCACACCGCAGGGAAGTCTGCCCGCTTTCGCGTCGGGGAATGTTGCACCCCGTCTCCGTCCCGTGACAGGACGGCCTTCGCTTTTTCCCACCCCCATACCCGCACCGCCATTGGTTGGCCTTGCGACCTTCCTCCCTTCTTTTCAGAAGGAGCGATACGGGCTTACCACGTTCCACAAGGTTGACAGGTTCGGGTGAGGTGCTCTCTATTCGCCGGTAGCGTGTGATGTCCATGACAGGGGAAAAGCAAGCCCCTGTACCCGCTACAGTGCCGTTTTGGCCCAAGCCTCTCAGCATCTTTGTGGGTACGTTGTCCGAGGGCATTTGACAGCGCGTTACCTTACTGCCGTACCTCGTAGGATACTGCTGATGGAACAACAGGTCTGGTCAGTACTGCTTGCCAGACAATCAACCTTGCGACTTCGTGTCGCAGTGCCTTTTCCTCACAGCGCCTTTTAGGGGCATGCTGCTCACGTCGTAGAGTGGTCCACGCCGCTTAACCCCAAAGACTCATTGGATGCCTGTACATCCAAGGTGTTTCCACATTCCTACATGCCGCTTTCACGGCGCACATACCCCTGTACCCTCCTGGGCCTGCCTAATACGAGAAGTTTGACAACCCCCCAGGGTGGTATTAGACTGCCCCTAGTTGTGAGGATACTTGAAAATATAGGCTGCATCCATAAGGAGGTGTGGGATGTCAACGCACACGGAGGAGCAGAGCTCGGTGAAACTCCAACCCCTGGTCAAGATAAGGGAGATGGACCACATCGTCCTGAGGGTCAGGGATGTGGACAAGTCCCTACGCTTTTACACGGAGGTGCTGGGTCTCCAGCCGGAGCGGGTGGGGCAGTTCAAGGCGGGTGAGGTGCGCTTCCCCTCTGTCAGGCTCAACGACGACTCCTTCTTTGACCTCTCCCCTGCCCCCG
>WNFV01012308.1_pt1 | contig 10358 bp, 9 predicted proteins | sample 5400101 | NCBI WGS metagenome assembly WNFV01 (sample SAMN13153361, study PRJNA577476) | soil metagenome | isolation source: 115 cm soil or saprolite under grassland replicate 1 | place: USA:California | collected 2016-06-15 | reverse complement strand
CGCCAGGCCGGTGATACCCATCCATCGATACTTCATGGCGTTCACCTCGTGGCTACGCGCAGCGTTTCGCTGGCCTGCACATATTCTTCGCGGCTGATCTCCCCCCGCGCGTAGCGGCGCTTCAGAATCTCCTCCGCGTCCGGCTCGACCGCCTGCTGGCGGCTCGGAAACGCGTTGCTGAGGCCCCAGACCACCAGCAGGATGACGCCGATCCAGAACAGCGCCATCAGCAGCAGCCCCAGCCAGCCCATGCCGGCCATCATGCCATATCCGCCCATCATCGTTGGTTCCTCCTCGTACGATTCAAGCGCACTTGTGCGCGTCAATTTCGTTCGATGGCATGAGTCTACCAGCCCCAGATCAAGGTAAGATGTGTGCGATTGTCAAGATTTGGTCAAGCTGTGAGGGGATATCGTGCGCTCTACCGGCTGTGTCTCATGCCCCACACTTACAGGCGAGGTGGTGCCGCCCAGCGGCATCGTCTACGATCACGCGCACTGGGTGGTCTTTCTGAGGAGGTTCGGCACGTGCATCTGCATGTGCTTCCACGGACACGCGCTCTTCCAGCCGGCAACATCCCAACCACCCTCCTCGGGGTCTGGTACGCCCTACTCCAGCGCATCCAGCTGCGTCGGGCGTACAGCGATGATGAGGTTGCACACAGCGATCGGCAGGGTGAACGAGAAGGTTGCGCCCTGGCCCGGCCCACTGCTGGCGGCCCAGATCTGGCCATCGTGTGCTTCGACGATCGCGCGGCTGATCGTCAGCCCAATCCCACTGCCGCCGAGCGCACGCGAGCGGGCCTTATCGACCCGGTAGAAGCGCTCGAACACGTGCGGTAGATGCTCAGGTACGATACCGATGCCGCTGTCAGCAACCTGGAACGTCACTGAGTCCTGCTGCTGTTCGGCGCGCACCTGTACTGCACCACCGGCCGGGGTGTAGCGCAACGCATTGCCCAGGAGGTTGATCAGCACCTGGATGATCCGGTCGGCATCTACCTGCACAGCGGGAAGATCCGCTGGAACATCGGTTGTCAGCGTCACGCCCTTCTCAGTGAACTGCGAGACGATACGCCGGACTGCCTGGTCGACCAGCTCGGCAGGGACACACGGGTGTAGCTGGAGTGGCAGCTGGCGCGCCTCAGCCCGCGAGAGTTCCTGGAGCTCCTGCACCAGCCGCCGCAGCCGCGCGGCCTCGTCGTGCAGCAGCGCCCACGTTTCCACGCCCGGCGCGACCACGCCGTCGAGCAGCCCCTCGGTGTAGCCCTCGATGCTACTACCCGTTCGGCATAATGGCCGCTGGCGATGCGCCGGCTGGCGGCCAGCAGCTGCTGGATTGGCGTGACGATGCGCGTGGAGACAAACAGGCTCACGACAACGGCGGCGAGCGTGGCCGCGCCGGCGCTCAGCAGCAGCGCCTGGAGCATCGCGGATCGAAACGCCTGCGCGGTCGTCTCGGCCATCCCGGGCATCATACCGTCCATCGACGGCGCGTTTGAGCCCATCATCGCACCCATCAACCGGTCGAACAGGGTGGGCGCGATGGCAAGAGTCGCCACGAACAGGGTGACCATCCCGACCGCGATCACTAGTAGGTGCGCCAGGAAGATCTTGTTGCGCAGGCCGCCGCGAATGCGCTGCTCCACCATCACCTCGGCTTTCCAGTGAAGCGGTAGCCGGCTCCACGCACCGTTTCAATATATGCGGGGGCGGCTGGATCCTCGCCGAGCTTCTTGCGCAGGTTGGCGATGTGGACATCCACCACGTGGTCATCGCCGAAATAGTTAGTTCCCCAGACCTGCTCCAGCAGCTGATCGCGCGTAAAGAGCCTGCCCGGATGGGCGGCCAGGGTTGTGAGCAGCGCGTACTCCAGCGCGGTCAGCGCAACCGGCTGACCCAACAGTGTCACCTCATGTTGCTCCTGGTCAATCATCAGATCCCCGAATCGCTGCGGCTGCACAATGTCGGCTGTGGCGGAAGCGGAGCCGCGACGCGGGCGGCGGAGCATGGCGCGCACGCGCGCGATCAGCTCGCGCGGTGAGAACGGCTTGGTCAGGTAATCGTCGGCGCCGACCTCCAGGCCGACGATCCGGTCGATCTCCTCGGCCTTCGCGGTGAGCATGATCACGTAGGCATCGGAGAAGGCGCGTAGGCGCCGGCAGACCTCCAGGCCATCCAGGCCAGGCAGCATGAGATCCAGAACGACAAGGTCAGGCGTGTGCTGGCGGGCGAGATCGAGAGCCGCGAAGCCGTCCGCGGCTGGTAGCGTCGTAAAACCCTCGCGCTCCAGGTAACCGCATACCAGGTCGCGCAAGCGCTGCTCGTCCTCGACGACCAGAATTGTTATCGAGGAAGGGATCATTGGGTGCTCCTGAACGAGCGCTCTCTATTGTGCTGTACTTACTGGCCGGAAAGGGCATGTTCCGGCCAGTGCACCAGGTATGATTCTATCATGTGGCCGGGGCCGGCGATAGGGGCGCGGATGGTTTTCCGGTGCTCGGCGCCCCCAGCTCCCGCTCGACCCGCTTGAGCAGCACTGCGTTTGTCGCGACGATGATCGAGGAGAGCGACATCAGCAGCGCCGACCACTCCGGCCGCAGCTCGATCCCAAAGGATGGGTAGAGCACGCCAGCGGCAATTGGGATCGCCAGTACATTGTAGACCGACGCCCACACCAGGTTCTGCTTCATCTTGCGCACGGTAGCTTTCGAGAGAATGATCGCACGGCTGATATCGAGCGGATCGCTCTTCATCAACACGACGTTGGCGGTCTCGATCGCGACGTCGGTGCCAGCACCGATGGCGATACCGATGTCGGCTTGGGCTAGCGCAGGCGCGTCATTCACGCCGTCGCCGACCATCCCTACCTGCTTGCCTTCGGCCTGCAATTCTTTGACGTGACGGGCTTTATCAGCCGGTAGCACCTCGGCAAAGAACCGCTCGATGTCGAGTGCTTTCGCCACTGCGGCAGCCGTGCGCGCATTGTCGCCGGTGATCATCACCGCCTCAATGCCCAACTCCTTGAAGCGCTGGATGGCCTCCTCCGCCGTCGGCTTGATGGTATCCGCGACCGCAATTAGCCCGACCGCCTGTCCATCAATGGCAACAAACATCGGCGTCTTGCCCTGCTCGGCCAGTGTCGCCGCCTGCTGCTCTAATGGAGACGCATCTACACCCTGGTCGGCCATCAGCTTGCGATTGCCAATCAGGAAGGTGCGCCCATCCACCGTCGCGCGGATGCCGTGGCCGGCGATCGCCTCAAACTGCGTCGCGTCGGTCAGACTGACTCCCCGCTCCTGCACGCCGGTCACGATCGCCTCGGCCAACGGGTGTTCGGACCCCTGCTCGGCCGACGCCACCAGCCGCAGCAGATCCGGCTCAGGCATGCTACCAACCGTCACTACGTCGGTCAGCGCGGGCTTGCCTTCCGTTAGCGTGCCGGTCTTGTCGAGCACGATCGCGTTGATAGAGGAGACATTCTCCAGCGTGGCGGCATCCTTGATCAGAATATTGTACTTCGCGCCGACGCCGGTACCGACCGCCACCGCCGTTGGTGTTGCCAGCCCGAGCGCATCGGGACAGGCGATCACCACAGCCGAGATCGCAAACGTCAGCGCCAGAATAAGTGGCGCTCCACCAACGAAATACCACGCCAGGAACGTGATCACGCCTGAACCGACCGCCAGGATAACCAGATACTGTGCCGCGCGATCGGCCAGCCGCTGCCCAGGGGCTTTTGAGCTCTGCGCGCGCTGTACCAGGTCGACGATTTGCGCCAGCGTCGTGTCGGCGCCGACCTTGGTCGCGCGGAAGCGCACGCTGCCGCTGCGGTTGATCGAGCCTGCAATCACCTGGTCGCCCGGCCGCTTTGTCACAGGCACGCTCTCGCCGGTGACCAACGCCTCGTCAATGTTCGTTTCGCCCTCGATAACCTGGCCATCCACCGGCACTTTGTCGCCTGGCCTGAGCAGCACGGTATCGCCTACCTGCACCTCGCTGCTCGGGATCGTCACTTCGCCGCCGTCGCGGATAACCGTCGCCTGGGGTGGCACCAGGTCGAAGAGGGCGCGCAGCGCCTCGTTGGTGCCCCGACGCGAGCGCATCTCCATCCAATGGCCGAATAGCACAAACGTCACCAGCATCGCGGCGGCTTCGAAGAAGCTCTCGCCGCCGATGAAGGTGATCAGCACGCTGAAAAGATAGGCTGCCAGCACGCCAGTGGCGATCAACACGCTCATGTTGAGCATGCCGCGCTTTAGCGACTGGTAGGCGCCGGCGATGAACATCCAGCCGCAGTACCACACCACCGGCGTGGAGAGAATCAGCATAATCAAGTTCACGTCCAACCCGAAGCTCGGCAGCCGGACGCCAAAAAGATTCATTCCCAGCGGGGCGTACAGCACGGTCAGGATAGTGAGTGGGAGGGCGATGAAGAACTTGGTGCGCATATCGCGCTCCATCGCCGCGGCCATTCCGGGGTCTGACATATCGTGGCTCATGGCCGCATGATCCATCCCAGCCATATCATGGGCCATCGCCGCATGGTTCATCCCGGCCATGTCGTGGCCCATGGCCGCATGATCTACCGGCTCTGCAGCTTCCTTTCCGGCCATGGGATGGCCAGCCGGCATCGGATGGTTCATCCCCATGTGCGCGCTGTGGTCAGCTGCGGGGCGTGGAGTGGCCTTGGTAGCGCGCTGCGCAGGATCGGCACTGGTCGCGGGCAATTCGTACTGCATGCGATCATGCTTGGTGCCCATAGTAATCGGCTGGACATCCACCGCGTGCTGGAGCCGCTGGAGCCGTCGCCGCTCTGAAGGCTGCCCGCGATCGGCGTGATCATGTGCACCATCCACCGGCTCGCACGTGCAGCCGGTGTCAGCGATAATTTGCTCCAGCTCTCCCGAGGTGATCATACCCGCGTGGTAGCCGACATGGACCACGTTGTGCGCCCAATCAAGATGGACACTCGTGATATGCGATTGCGCGCGCAGCGCCTGCTCAACGGCGTCGGCACACTCAGGGCAGTGCAGCGCATCGAGTGTGAACGTCGCGTGTTGTTCCGAGTGTCCTGTGGTATGGGCCATGAGCCTCCTCCTTCCCACACCGAACTATCCATGGTTTAGGCGTGGTAGCCCATAGTATAGTCGAATGACGCTGGCCAGACTCGAAACTAGCGCCAGGCAACCTCTAGAGACGGCATCGGTCAATGTTGTTCCGCTTCGGCCTGTTGACACAGGAGCCTACGAGGTTTTGACCGTCAACACGCCGACCATGCCAGCTTCCTTGTGCCCAGCTAGCGTGCAATAGAACTCGTATTGACCAGGTTTGGTAGGCGTGAAGGTCAAGGTTCCGCGTGACCCGGCGGCTGCGGCCACATGCACTTTGGGCTGGTCGGCCATCATGTGACCGCCGCTCATATGTGTGTCGCCCGTGGTGGTTGGTTGCTCAGCTAGGTCGATGTCGCGGATGCTGAAGTCATGTTCGACGGTGCCCTTATTCTCGAATGTGATTTCGACAGGTTGCCCGCTATTTACCTCAAACGCATTGGGTCCGAATGAGAACTCATTGGCGGTTACCGTGCGCTGCTGAACCCCAGCGCGTGTAGGTGCGGCCGTCCCGCACGCCGTGAGCAACAGGATTGCCGCGATCGGCAGCCAATAATGGGAGAGCTTTGACATATGTGTGTCCCCTATCTTTGTCGATATCCTGATCTGGTTCTCGTGCCGTGACGCCCAAGAGCCTAGCGCAACGTAGCGGAACTCGTCAAAAGAGTCTATCTTCCACCCACGTTGACAGCCACGACGCACTGCGGAATGCGGGTTTTGCTACAGGACTGTGGCATCTCACATAGTGCGTGATGATATGTGCAGCGCCTGCGCTGTGTCATCGCACTATTCGCGATCGTCCCTCGTAGACTGAGAGCACATGCTGGAGCTGTTAGATGGCGATCAGTAGCCCGCCGATGACCATCACAACTGTTGCAAGGAGGCGTTCTCGCAGCCCATGTTCTTTGAGCAGTAGGGCTCCCCACACGACCGTAAAGACGACGCCCAGCTTGAACAATGCAGTCACATAACCCACATAGCCCAGCGCAATCGCGCTGAAGCCAAACAGCGGTGCGACCCCGCTTATCAGGCCAGCGGCCCCAAATAGTGGACGGTGTCGGCGCAGCTGGTCGAGCAGGTCGGTCCGGCGACGCCACAGGGCTGGGGTCAATAGCACGACGGTGAGGAAAGTCGTGGCGAAGGCAACCATCAGCGGATTTTCTGGGGAGGTATGCTGAATGGCTATCTTCTCAAAGATCGGGGTGAGGCCCCATACGAAGCTCGCGCCAATCGCTAGCAGGACTCCTGGCTGGTGTGCCAGCGCCTGCACCGGGGCGAGTAGACCCTTACCCACCTCACGTAGCTGAAAGAGGTATGCCCCCAAAACGATCAGCAGAACCGCAACGATGCCCCGCACACTTGGTATCTCCCGCAAAGTGAAGCTGGACAGCAATAGGGTAAAAGCCGGATTGAACGAGAGGAAGGGCGTGGCTACAGAGGCGTCCGCAAGCTGCAAAGCGCGAGTCGAGGCCAGGGTGGCTACCAGGTTGAGGACACCAGAAGCAAGAGCCCCCAGCAGAAACAGCCCATCGACCCGCGGCCAGCCGATGAGCGCGAGTGTAACCGCAAGCAACAAGGGGAGCGACAACAAGTTGGGAGCCCACGCTACGATGGCAACATCAGCGGTTGTGAGGATGCGCTTGTTGATGATCGGCAGAAACGAGGTCAGCAGCGCTGCTGTCAGTGCATAGAGTGCCCACATAGATGACACAATTCCCTGGGGTCTCTCGGTCCACCGCTTGGCGCTCCCATGGGCCGCCAGAGCTAGCAATCAGCACTTGTTGGATAGATGTGGGTGAACTCGCCGTAGGATTTGAAGCGCCCTCAACTCGGAACGGAATCAAAAAGCCCGAGCGCCTGCGAGGGATTTGCGCAAATCCCTCGCAGGCGCTGGACAGGAGAAAAACCACCTGGGCGTACTATAGCACACTCAACACATTCGATCAACGCTCTACACGTTTTCGAAACCGTCTCCGCTAACCTCACACATCGGGTGAACCATTTGGTTCTGCACCATCCATCGCCGGCACCGTTGTCACGGCCGTCTCACGGCTCCGGCGTCGTGGGGGGATAGGCGCTGCAGGTGCGGGCGGCGCCAGGATGTCAACGATCCGCGACGCCAGCGGCGAACCCTCACCAACCTCACCCTGATCGGCGGCTTTCAGTTCCTGAGTGGCACGAGCTTCGCGCTCCGCTCGCCGCGCCTCGCGCTCCGCCCGCCGCCGACGCAGATCCGCCGCAAACTCCCGCCGCCGTTCAAGGGCTTCGTCGAGCGAGATCGGCTCGGCCAGCGATTGGCCCGCCTCGTCGGTCAATGCCTCGATGTACCCAACCATCACGAAGGGCCGTGCCGCTTCCAGGAGTTGCTGACGGCGTCGGCGAAAGGCGCGCACCGTTTCATCCCGTTGCTGGTCGCTCTTGAAGCCCTGCTGCTCACGTTGCGCGAACTCGGCATCCAGCCGCGCGACCGTCTGGTTGACGACCTCGCCGCCCTGCGTGAAGATCATGCAGTCCATCTGCCCCTCGATCTGCACCTGGTTGCCTGGCTTGAAGAGTAGAGCCGCGTGTTCGAACGTGACCAGAACTCCCACCTGCACTCGCACCTGCCGCTTGAAGCCAAAGCGACTGCCCGGATACACCGCCGCACTGCCATCTTGCGCGATCTCGATCACGGTCAGTGCAAGCTGCACTGAGCGATCCTCGGAGTGGCGGACCAGCCGCGGCGGCTCGATCACCGTCCCCTCCAGCCAGACCGCTGAGCTGACCGGCTCGTCCGGCAGCGGCGTGCGAACGTTCGTGAGGCGCAGCTTTAGTTCCTGGACCTGTCGTCCAGGATCTTGCGCATTCCGCGCATACCGCGAGTCCATACTGGTGCGCTGACGCAGCTCGCCCTCGACAACCAGCACCTGCCCGGCAGTGGCCTGATGCAGCAGTTCGCTGCCCGTCACGCCCGGGGCCAATTCGAGTGGCAGCGCGAAGGGCTCGCCCAATGGCGAGACCAGCTGCATGTTGAAGCGATCGACCGCACCACGTAGCGGCGTTCGCCCCTCGGCGATCGTCGTGTACACCACGCGCGCCTCGCCGCGGCGCTCTTCATCGCGTACACGTTGACGGACCGTGTCCAGCACGCCGACGATGACGACCTTGTTTTTCGGAGCTGTTCGCTGTTCTGTCATGACCTGTTCTCTCCTTTTCACCTTGTCGTTCAGCAATCATCGACCTGTCCGGCCGGCTTTCATGACCGGCCACACACTTGAATCACTACGCGAGCCAGTCAGGGCGCTGATTCCTCTTGCGCGCTCGTACGTGGGAACAACGTGCGCTCACGTACATAGCCGCCGTAATACTCGATCCAGCGGTCAGACTGAATCCACGCATCGGTGGTGATGATCCATTTCCCCTGCGGCCAAGCGCTCTGCCAGGCGCGCATAATCGTCTGCAGCCGCGCTTCGCCCGGCACCACCCACATTGGTACCGGGAAGTCGCCATACCGCTCGACCCACACCGGCGTCCCGGCCTGCTGGTAGGCGATCGCTTTGCCGATGATCGTCGCAATCGGCTCGCTGTCGCGATCGTTCTCCAGCGCGTAGCGCCGCCGCTGCTCGCCCGCGACCTTCGCATCCTTCGTCCACGGCACCAGGTGCGAGTGCGCGAAGTTCCCGCCTGTGCGCGTAATGATTAGCGCGTCCATCACCGGGCGCGGCAGCAGCGGATCGACCCGTGCCTCGCGCTCGACGTACAACCCGCTCAACCCGGCGGCTCGTCCCAGTTCGACGATGCGCACAATGATTTCCGTCGTCATCACATCGTGGTCCATGAGCCGCCGATGACGCGCTGGCGACCGTCGCAGCGGGTACTGATCGTGTTCGTGGATCAGCCGCCGCCCGCTCTTCGTCAGCGCCCAAAGTCTGCCGCGGCGAATCGGTGGTGCACGTGGTCGGGGAGCTCGCCCGTACCAATAACGCGGCTCGATCAGCTCCTCCTGGCGCAGGCTGCGGACCAGCCGTTGAACCGGGCGCAGCGACGTCTGTGGCAGCCAGAGCCGCTGGATATGTGCGGTACTGACCTCACCCAGCCAGGCCAGCCCGAGCAGAAAGTTGATCAAATCGAATCCAGTCGCTCGGACTGACATCGTGGGCAGCACGTCCAATGCATCCAAAGGGCGTGGCGAATCGCCCTTCGCTCTATCATTCATGCAGCAACCTAACACGTAGAGATGCCGCGCAGCAGGGCGCGGACGCGAAACCTGAACGATCGCCTGAACGAACATCTGAGCGATCACGTATCCGACCTCCCTCGCGATCACCTGAGCGATCCGCTGAGCGACACCAGTCCCACTCCAGCCTCACTCTGGGAAGAGCGCCGCGTCGTCGTCCTCGGCGAACGGCGGCGCCGGGATGAGCGGGTGCGGCGGGTGTGCTGGGTCAACCATCGGCAGGCTGGAGACGTTAGTGGGCAAGCTCTCGTCGTGGGCCGGGTCTGGGGAACCGTCGGGGGCGAGCGCCATCGTGGCGCCACTCGCCACAGGCCACCGGCTGCTGCGCCTCACTGGCTGTGCCCGATCGCCCGCCTCAATCGCGCGGCGGATGCGAGCGTACTCGGCTGCCGCTAGAATGAACGGACGTGCCGCCAGCAGCCGCGAGAGCCAGCGCTGGCGCTCCAGTCGGTCGGGAATACACCCTGGATGGGCCAGGATGTACGCCCGCTGCGCGCGGCGGATCGCGTCCCAGCGCTCAAGCAGCTCCTGCCACTCCCTCTCCGGGAACGCGGCCAGTTCGTCGATGATTTGATCGAGATACTGCGGCGGGCGGTAGATCAGCTCCAAGATGCGGGTGTCGGCCGGGTCGCGCTCGTCGGGCAGCACCGCCTGCCAGGCTGAACCGTCATACGCAGGCGTGTTCACAAGCACTGAATCTGGCCAGGGAAGCGGACGCATCGAGAACGGGCCAGCCGGTTTGCCGTCGCACAGGATGCGGGCGTACTGGTGCTCGGTTGGGTCTTGCCCGCTGATGTCGATCGCCGTCAGCCCGCTTGCCGCATACAGCCGGGCGTAGGTCGAGGCATCCGGCTCTTGGGTCTGGAGCAGAAGACGGTTCTGGGCGTTGATCAGCATCAGCTCGGCCATCTCGCCCAGCTGAACGAGCGCCTGGTGCGCGTAGAGCGCCGGGATACCCTGGCTGCGCAGCTGGCTCAATGCTTTCTTCAGATCTTCCGGCGAGCTGTGTTCGATCAATACCTGGAACTCATC
>WNFV01010073.1_pt1 | contig 10360 bp, 8 predicted proteins | sample 5400101 | NCBI WGS metagenome assembly WNFV01 (sample SAMN13153361, study PRJNA577476) | soil metagenome | isolation source: 115 cm soil or saprolite under grassland replicate 1 | place: USA:California | collected 2016-06-15 | reverse complement strand
TGCGTCGCGCGCAGGACGCCGGCGCCGAGATCGTCATCGAAGCTGGAAACCAGAAATGGGGATACGCCGGCGCCTTCGCCGACCCCGACGGCCACATGTGGCAGGTCAGCCGCGCCGACGGCTTCCTAACTCGATAGGGCCCCCCGGTCTGAACCGGCGCAGTCGGTCCGGCGCCCTGCCTGCCCCCTTCGAATCGCCCAAACCAACCGGCGCCGCACATCACGCCAGACAGAGTTGCTGAAGCAACAAACCTTCCCGTTGCCAGTCGAGGTACGGACCGCCGACTAGTTGGTAATTCGTGGCAGCGGTCGACCACGCGGCTCGAACAGCGAACCGAACCCGGTGCAAGAGTGCATCTACACCATCTTCGAGGAAGAGTTCTGGCACAACCCCTACGCGCAGCGCGACCTCGCGCAGCTGGAGCAGCGACATAGGCCCCGCCTCGAGACCCACTCGACGCTTTGACGGTCATTGGAGCGTCACCGCTCTCACCCGACTCGATTGCCCGCTCGGGGGAACCTTAGGTCCGGGCGTCCCTATCAAGTCTTCCGGCGCGTACCGCCGATGGGGTCGGCGTGGTCGGGCATGCCGGCGCGGTGCTGCTGTGGAGCTGCGGGCCGGCGGATGCGCTGCGCGCCGCTGTCGATGGAGGGGACGCTGGCACCTCAGTTGCGATGGTCACTCCGTGGCGATGGCGGACAGCACATCCATGCGGGCGGCTCGGTGGGCGGGGAGGACGGCGGCCAGCACCCCGACCAGAGCACCGAGCGCAAGCACCACGGCCAGCGACAACGTCGGGACGGCGAACGAGCCAAAGCCTTCGCTGGCCAGTGCCGAAACCAGCGCCCAGCCGAGGAACAGGCCCAATCCCAGGCCGCTGGCGGTGCCGAACAGGCCCACGGTGAGTGCCTCGCCCCGCACCATTGTCCGGGTCTGGCGCCGGGTCTGGCCCACGGCCCGCAGCAGGCCGAGCTCGCGGGTGCGTTGGTGGATCGACAGCGACAGAGTGTTGGCGATGCCCATGACGGCGATCACAATCGACAGGACCAGCAGCAGGTAGACGACGGTGAGGTACAGGTTGATCTCGCCGGCGATCGACTCGGTGAACTCCTGGTTGGTCTGCACGTCGGGGGCGCCGAACCGGTCGGCCACCCGCTGGACGGCCGCTTCGCCCTCGGCGACGGGCACGCCGTCGGCCAGGGCGATCAGCATGTTGACGTCGGCGGGACGGGACGTGTGGGGCAGGTACGCGTCGCGGGGCAGCTTGATCCCGTCGCCCTCGCTCAGGTTGTCCTCCGCGTAGATCGCCCCGACCGTCGGCCGCTCGGTCACGCCGTCGGGATAGTCGACGGTCACTGGGTCGCCGAGCGCCAGCCCGTGCTGCTCGGCGTAGTCGGCCGAGATGGCCACCTGGTCGGGGCGGAGGTCTCGTAGTGATCCATGACGCACGTCGAGGTGCTCCACCGACTCGATGGTGGCCGGATCGACGGTGGGGACGAGCGTGGTCTCACCGTCGATCCGCACGGGCCCGCCGCCTTGGGGCGAGGCCGCCGCGACCTCGGGCAGCTCGGCGACCGCGGGGGCCAGGTCGGTGCTGAGGCCGCCTGCGCCTTCGCCGATGATCACCAGGTCGCCGGCGAACTGCTGGTCGACCGCGTCGTCGATCGACTGCTTGAGCGACGCGCCGACGACGGCGAACAGCGACACCACAGCCACGCCGATCAGCAGCGCGGCGGCGGTGCTGGCGGTGCGCCGCGGGTTGCGCATCGCGTTGCGCTGGGCCAGCACCCCGCTCATGCCGCGCCACGCCGCCTGTGGGGCGCCGAGCACGGCGGCGGCGGGGCGGGCCACGACAGGTCCAAGCACCACGACACCGACCAGGGTCGCCAGCGCGCCCAGGCCCGTTGGCGGCAGCGCCTCGCCGGCGGCGCCAACGATGGTCAGGGCGATGCCCGCCCCGGTGACGACGGCACCGGCGACGGCCCGCCGCCGCGAGGTCGCGGACCGGTCGACGGCTACGTCACGCAGCGCCGCCAGCGGGGCGACGCGAGAGGCCCGGACCGCCGGAGCCAGGCTCGCCACCAGCGTGACGACCACGCCGACGGCGAGGGCGATCGCGACCGTGCTGGTGTCGAGGGCCAGCGGGGAGGCCGGAGTGGTCAGCCCGATGGCGTCCATGAGGTCGAGCAGGCCCAAGGCCAGCCCCATGCCGGCGGCGATGCCGCCCACCGAGGCCAGCAGGCCCACGGCCAGTGCCTCGGCGGTGACCGAGCCCAGCACCTGGACCCGCGATGCGCCGAGTGCCCGCAGGAGCGCCGACTCGCGGGTGCGCTGGGCCACCAGGATCGAGAAGGTGTTGTAGATGGTGAACGTCGCCACGACGAGGGCGACCCCCGCGAACAGGATCAGGGCTTGTTGGAAGGCCTCATGGTCCTCCCCCTGGGTCTCCTTTTCCATCTCGCGAGTCAGCTCGGCACCGGTCAGCGCCTCGACACCGTCGGGGAGCACGGCGTCGAGGCGGCGGACCAGCTCGGCCTGGCTGACGCCCGGCTCGGCCGCCACCGCGATGCTCGACGCCTTACCGGGCTCGGGGAGGAGCACCTCGTCTGCGAACTCGGTGGTGAAGCCGGCGTAGGTGGCCGAGCCCTGGCTGTCGGCGCCGCCGAAGGTGGCCAGGCCGACGATCCTCACCTCGACCCGGTCGGGCGACCGCACCACGGTCGTGTCGCCGACCACCAGCTCGCCGTCCTCGGCGGCTGCCTTGTCGATGACGACCTCGCCCGGTGCGGCGGGCGCGCGGCCCTCGGCCAGGTCGTAGGGGTTGAGCCGGTCGTCGTCGACCCAGTTGCCGGCGATGGTGGGCGCGCCGCCGCCGATGGGGTCGCCGTCGGCGCCGACGATGCGGCCGGAGCTCTCGATGCGGGGTGCCACGGCGGCGGCGCCGTCGACGGCGGCGATGGTGTCGGCCAGCGAGCGGTCGATGAGGCCACGCTCGGTGCGCTCCTCCTGGCCGAGCTCGAGGCTCGAGCGCACCAGCGCGTCGGTGCCCTTGTTGGCCTCGGCGATGACGTCCGAGAAGCCGTTGATCAGCGTGTGGTAGAGCACGAGGGTGCCCGCAAGGAACGCCACGCCCAGCAGCACGGCCAAGCCGGTGGCGAGCAGGCGCCGCCTGTGCGCGGCGATGGACTTGAGGGTGATGCGCCACATCGTCAGCTCCCGAGCCGCTTGATCGTGTCGAGCACCCGGTCGGCGGTCGGGTCGGCCATGCGCTCGACGATGCGGCCGTCGGCCAGGAACACGACGGCGTCCGCGTGGGCGGCCGCGCCGGGGTCGTGGGTGACCACCACAATGGTCTGTCCCATCTCGTCGACGGCCCGCCGCAGGAAGTCGAGGATCTCGGCGCCGCTACGGGAATCGAGGTTGCCGGTGGGCTCGTCGGCGAAGATGATCGCCGGCCGGCTGACCAGCGCCCGGGCCGTGGCCACCCGCTGCTGCTGGCCGCCGGACAGCTCGGAGGGTCGGTGGCCGAGCCGGTCGCCGAGGTCGACGGTGGCGATAACCTCGTCAAACCACTCCGGGTCGGGCTTGCGGCCGGCGAGGGTGAGGGGGAGCGTGATGTTCTCGCCGGCCGTCAGCGTCGGCACCAGGTTGAAGGCCTGGAACACAAAGCCGATCCGGGTGCGCCGCAGGAGCGTGAGCTCCTTGTCGGACAGCGCGCCGAGCTCGACGTCGCCGACGAACACCCGTCCCTCGGTGAGGCTGTCGAGCCCCGCCAGGCAGTGCACGAGAGTCGACTTGCCCGAGCCCGACGGGCCCATGATGGCGGTGAACCGGCCCGTGGGCAGGTCCACCGTCACCTCGTCGAGGGCGACGACGGCCGTGTCGCCCGAGCCGTAGACCTTTGTGGCCTCGACGGCACGGGCCGCGGTGGTGGTGGGGATCTGCGTTGAAGTGGACATGCTCGCATCGTCCCGCCGGGCGGCCGCGTCGTCGTCCTCCGGGGGAAGGCTTCGCTCCTACTCCCGCACCGACGTTCCCGTCGCGCGGGCTCACGTCCAGCCGGGCCGCACCAGGCCCGACTCGTAGGCGAAGACCACGAGCTGGATCCGGTCGCGGGCGCCGAGCTTCACCATGGCCCGGCTCACGTGCGTCTTGGCCGTGAGCGGGCTCACGACCAGCCGTTCGGCGATCTCGTCGTTGGTCAGCCCTTCGGCGACCAGCCCCATGACCTCCCGCTCCCGCTCCGTGAGGGCATCGAGGGCCGGTGATCTGGGGGCCTCCCTGGTCCTGGCCGCGAACTCGCGGATGAGCCGCCGGGTCACGCTCGGCGACAACAGCGCGTCGCCCGCAGCGACGGCCCGCACCGCCCGCAGCAGCTCGGCCGGCTTGGTGTGCTTGACGATGAAGCCGCTGGCCCCAGCGCGGATGGCCTCGAACACGTACTCGTCGAGCTCGAAGGTGGTGAGGATGACGATGCGCACCTCGGCCAGCCCGTCGTCGGCGGCGATCGAGCGGGTGGCGGCCAGGCCGTCGGTGCCCGGCATGCGGATGTCCATGAGCACGATGTCGGGCCGATGGCGGCGGGCGAGCTGCACCGCCTCCTCGCCGTCGCCGGCCTCGCCGACCACCGCGATGTCGTCCTGGGCGTCGAGCAGCGCCCGGAAGCCCGCCCGCACCAGGTCCTGGTCATCGGCGAGCAGCACCCGGATCATCGCGCTCCATCCTGCAATGGGAACTGCGCCCGGACGCGGAAGCCCCGACCGGGGCGGGGGCCGGCCGCGAACGTGCCGCCCAGAGCGTGGACCCGCTCCCGCATGCCGGCGAGGCCACGGCCCACGTTCTTGCCCGCCGTCCTCGAGCCGGCCGACCCGCGCGCCGCCGGGTCGGCGCCCCGGCCCTCGTCGTCGACCTGCACGACCAGCTCGGCGGGTGCGTACACCAGGCGGACCGTGGCCCGGGCGCCGCCGCCGGCGTGGCGGACGACGTTGGTGAGCGCCTCCTGCACGATCCGCAACGCCGCCAGGTCGACTCCGGCGGGCACCGACCGGGCCTCGCCCTCGACCGCCAACCGGACATCGAGGCCGGCCGCCCGGGTCCGTCGCAGCAGGCCGTCCAGGTCGCGCAGGCCGGCCGTGGGGACGTGGGGCGCCCACGCCCCGGGCTCGCCGCGCGCCCCGTCCTCGCCAAGGCCGCGGCTCAGCACGTCCAGCACCGAGTGCAGCTCCGCGAGCGCCTCCTCGCTGGCCTCGTTGATGGCCTCCAGGGCGGGGCGGGCCTGCTCGGGCCGCTCGTCCAGCAGGTGCAGCGCCACCCCCGACTGCACGTTGATGAGCGAGATGTTGTGGGCCAGCACGTCGTGCAGCTCGCGGGTGATGAGCAGGCGCTCCTCGCTCGCGCGACGCCGGGCCTCCTCCCGCGCCACATGGGCCCGCTCGGCACGCCGCTCGAGGCGGATACGCGCGATCTCGCTTGCGGCGGCGACCAGCGGCAACCAGACGAGGTTGGTGGCCGCGCCGGCGAGGCCGCGGGCCTTTTCCACCTCGTCCGGGATCAGGGATGGCAGCCAGATGAAGGCGGCGTAGGCGACCACCAGCACGCGCCATGCAAAGGAGCTCCGGCCCATCATGATGGCGCTCGCCACGGCGAACGCGAAGGCGGGGAACCCGGCCGGCCCGCGGGGATAACCGCTGGCGGCATAGCCGGCGGCGGCCGCGAAGGTGACCACCAGCGTGGCCTCGGGCCAGCGCCGGCGGAACAGCAACGCCACCGGACCGGCGACGAGAGGAATGCAGGCAAAGGCGTCAAACGCCCAAGGGCTGGGCGGCTCGTCCTGGCTATAGGTGATCGTCCCCGCGACCTGGACGAAGGCGATCACCAAGGCGACAAGCACGTCCAGCCGCCGGGGCCGCAGCCCCTCGGCCGGCGCGAACCAGCCCCGCCACCACTCGGCCCGGCGGCCACCAGGCCAGGCGCGCCCGGATTCCCGGTCGCCGAGGCCGGGGCGCGCGATGGCGGTGCGGTCGGTGGTGGCCACGCGAGCACGGTAGGCTGCCGGTCACTGGCTCGACAATCCTCTCCGGGGAGTAGCGTCGCCTACCGCGCCCGGTAGTACCAGCGGCAGCGGCCGGAGTAGCCACTCGCAGGTGCCCGGTCCCTCATGTCGCCGCGGGTCTCCAGCACTCAAGGAATGACAGTGCCAGAAACAGGCAATCAGTTACTCGCCTTGCTATATAGCCCCTGACCTGCGCTGATGGGGAGCTGGCGGGGGGGACTCGAACCCCAACCTGCTGTTTACAAGACATTTGCGAGTCGTCCACGGCGTACTGGCGCGTGCTGTCCTTGCAGCTCACGTCGGGTGGGTCGTCCAGCCAGTGCGCTTCAGTCGGGCCGAGTAGCGCCTGGTGGAATGTCCAGCGGAATGACCGACGCCTCCGTGAGCCGGTCGGCTCGACAAGAGCATCCTGGCTGGATACGCCATGGCCCGTGCGGGAGGATCGGGAGTCTCATTGCGAAGATGCCCATGGGGGTTCATGGACGAGTTGGAGACCGCCGCCGTCGTTGAGGGTGATGAGTCCGCCGCCGTTGAGGAGGCGCCGTGGGCCAGTAGGGCGGCGGTGGGCACCGGCACGGGCGGGCTCTGCCTGGGTGTCGACATCGGAGGCACCAAGACCCGGGTCGGGCTGGTGGACGCGGACCACCGGGTGCTCGACGTGCGCGAGGCCCCCACACCGGCGCGGGACGGCCCCCGGGCCGTGCTCGAGGTGGTGGCCGGGCTCGGCCGGGCGCTCGGTGCCCGGCGGGCCGACGTCGCCGCCTGCGGAGTGGGCACGGCGGGGGTGGTCGACCCGGCCGCTGGGACGGTCGTGGCGTCGACCGACGCCATCGCCGGATGGGCCGGCGTGCCCCTCGTCCAGCAGCTCACCGCCCTGCTCGGCCTGCCCGTGCGGGTGGACAACGACGCCAACGCCTTCGCCCTCGGCGAGGCGGCCGGTGGGGCGGCGCAGGGACGGGCCCACGTCCTGGCCGTCACGGTCGGCACCGGCGTCGGCGGCGCCCTCGTGATCCACGGACGGCTTTGGCGCGGCGCGCACCACAACGCCGGCGAGATCGGCCACCTCCCGGTTCCGGGGTTCGGCGATCGTCGCTGCTCCTGCGGCGCCGGCGGGCACCTGGAGAGCGTCTCGGCGGGCCCGGCGATGGCCGCCCGCTACCGGCGGCTCGCCGGCGACGCCGTCGGCTTTGCCGAGGTCGCGCGGCGAGCCGAGACCGGCGACGGGCCGGCCGTCGAGGTTGTCGAGGAGGGCGGTGGGGTCCTGGGCCAGCTGCTGGCCGGGCTCGTCAACGCCGTCGACCCCGAGTCGGTGGTGGTTGGCGGCGGCGTGGCCGTCCCGGCCGGCCGGTACTGGGCCGCGGCCGAACGACACTTCCGCCGGCACCTGCTCCCGGCGGTCACGGGCGTCCCCATGCTGCCGGCCCGCCTGGGCAACGACGCCGTCGTCGTCGGGGCGGCCGAGCTGGCCCGCCGCGGCCTCCCGGGGCCGCCGCCATGAGCGGCGTGGAGCCCGACGCCATCCTCCGGCGGCTGCGAGGCGGCCTGGTGGTGTCCTGCCAGGCCCCGCCCGGGGACCCGCTCCACGGCGCGACGTTCATGGCCGCCATGGCCCGGGCGGCCGTGCTCGGGGGGGCGGTGGGGATCCGGGCCGACGGCCCGGCCGACGTCCAGGCCGTGCGCCAGGCCGTGGACGTGCCGGTGATCGGGCTGTGGAAGCAGGGCGCCGAGGGGGTCTACATCACGCCCACGGTCGACCACGCACGCGCCGTCGCCGAGGCCGGCGCCGAGATCGTCGCCATCGACGCGACCGGCCGCCCGCGCCCCGACCGATCGACCGTCCCCGAGGTCGTCGCGGGGCTCCGCCGGACCCACCGCTGCCTGGTCATGGCCGACGTCTCCACCCTTGAGGAGGGTGCCGCGGCCGCAGCGGCCGGCGCCGACCTGGTCGCCACCACCCTCTCCGGCTACACCGCCTACAGCCGGCAACGGTCGGGTCCCGACCTGGAGCTGGTGGCGGCGCTGGCGGCGCGCGTCGGGGTGCCCGTGGTCGCAGAGGGACGCATCGCCACGCCGCGGGAGGCCCGCGCCGCCCTCAACGCCGGCGCCTGGACGGTGGTGGTTGGCGGCGCGATCACCCGTCCCCAGCTGATCGCTGCCCGGTTTGTCGCCGCCTTGCGGGCCCGGCCCGACGAGGCGGCTCGGTCCTGACCGCCCCCGCTCGACGGGCGGGGGCGTGGCCGCCCCCGCCGCACGCGGTCAGGACAGCCCGGCGTCGCCGCAGGCGGCCGCCGCCGGGCCGCTGCAGATCTGCTCGGCCTTGAGGAAGCCCTCGGCGACCACCGTGTCCTTGATGTTGTCCTTGGTCACGACGATGGTATCCAGCAGCACCGACGGGACCTGCTCGTGGCCGTTGTCCACCTTGCTCTTGGCCAGGGCGGCCGCCTCGGCCGTCTTGCCGTTGACCATGTCGACGGCCAGCTCGGCGGAGGTCTCGGCGATCTGCCTGATCGGCTGGTAGACGGTCATGAGCTGCTCGCCGGTGAGGATCCGCTGGATGGCCGCCAGCTCGGCGTCCTGACCGGTCACGGGCCGGTCGGCCGGGTCGATATTGGCCCCCTTGAGCGCGGCGATGGCGCCGCTGGCCATGCCGTCGTTGGCCACGTAGACACCGTCGAAGCCGTCCTTGCCGACGGCGGTGATCGCCTGCTCCATCTCCTGCTGCGCCTTGTCGGGGCTCCAGTCGGGGGTGTCGTACTCCTTGGCGACCGTGACCCCGGCGGGGTCCAGGACGCTGTGGGCGCCCTTCTTGTACGGTCCGGAGTTGCTGTCGGTGGGGGCCCCGTTGATCATCACCACCGACGGCTTGGCCTTGCCTTTCTCCTTCAGCGCCGTCAGCAGCGCCTCGCCCTGCTGCTGCCCCACCTTGAACGGGTCGATGGAGACGTAGTAGTCAAGGTCGGCGTCAGCGACCAGGCGGCCGTAGCTGATCACCCCGACCTGCGACTGCTTGGCCTTCGCGGCGATGCTGCTGGCCGACTTGACGTCCACGGCGGAGATCACGATCACCTTGGCGCCGTTGGTGATGGCCGCCTCGGCCTGGTCCTGCTGCTTGGCCGGGTCCTGGTCGGCGTTGCTGTAGAGCAGCTTGCAGTCCGGGCAGAGCTCTTTGACCCGGCGCTCGAAGTTGGGCCGGTCCTGCGCCTCGTACCTGGTCGTCTTGGTCTCGGGCAGCAGCAGGGCGATCACCTTGTCGCCGCCACCGCCTCCGCCGCCCCCACCGCTGTCATTGGTCGTCGCGCAGCCGGCGATGAGCAGGACGACCGCCGCGACCACGACGGTCAGGCGCGAACCCGTTCTGGCCAGGCCTCCCACCATCATCTCCACTCCCTCCGAGGAGATGGGATCTACCCGGTGAGCCTAGCGTAGATTCTCGCCATGCCTGCCTACGTCATCGTCGAGACCGACGTCACCGACCCCGAGGGGTATGAGCGCCACAAGGCCGTGCTCGAGGGCGACTGGCAGCCCTCACGCCCGGTCATCCTCCTCGTCGGCGCTGGGGCGGGCCGGTGGCGCACGCCGGCCCGCAACGCCGGCCCGCCCGGCGGATGCGCGTCCAGCAGTGGCGTCACTTGCCGCCCGTCGCCCGCACGCGGTCGTACAGGGTGTCCAGGGTGGCCGCGTCGACCTCGTGCACCTTGGCCCGGCCGAGGTTCGGGATGATGTAGCGGTCGATGGCGCCGCGGTAGTTGGCCACGGTGACCGGCGAGATTGGCCGGACTTGTTGGCGCCACTCCAGCCAGCGCCCGACCAGCTCTCCGACCGTCCGGGTGCGGCTGCCGCGCTGTTCGCCTCGGTTGAGCTGCTCCAGGAGCTGGGCCTCGACCTTGTTGGCCGCCCGCCAGGCCGCCTTGGTCTGGCCGTGGACCTGGCGGCTGAGCCATCGCATGCGGCCGGTGAGGGGTTGCCTCCGGACCTCTGGATGTCTTCCGCCTGGGGCAGAAGAATGACATCCGGCCAAGCAAGGCAACGATGTCAGGCCTTTAACTTGCGATTCTGGGAGCTGGCGGAGAGACTCGAACCCCCAACCTGCTGTTTACAAGACAGGAGCGGATCGTCCACGGCGTGCTGGCCTGTACTGTCCTTGCAGCTCCTCCGACAGCTGCACGATCCAGGGGCCGTCCTCACCCTCCATGGCCAGCAGCTCCCCATTGGGTAGCTCCTCGTAGGGGACCCCGGTCAGCAACGACTGCAGCGTCACCATCATGACCTCGGGCTCGAACCCCTTGCCGGCCACCGCATCCAGCACCG
>WNFV01021848.1_pt1 | contig 10361 bp, 10 predicted proteins | sample 5400101 | NCBI WGS metagenome assembly WNFV01 (sample SAMN13153361, study PRJNA577476) | soil metagenome | isolation source: 115 cm soil or saprolite under grassland replicate 1 | place: USA:California | collected 2016-06-15 | reverse complement strand
GGTGCTCCGGCTCCTGTCATTCGCGCTGGCGGCGCGCCGCGCGTCGGCCGATGGTGGCTACGACATCGTCCAGAGCCACGAGCGGGGGCTCTGCCAGGACATCTATCGCGCCGGGGAGGGCGCGCACCGGGCCTATCTGGTGGCGATGGGACGGCGATGGGCACGGGTCAATCCTCACCATCAGCTCGTGTCCTTCCTCGAGAAGAGGATCTTCAGCCTCAGATCGGCGCGTCACATCGTGGCCATCTCGCGCGGGGGCAAGGGCGAGATCCAGCGGCTCTACGCCACGCCTCCCGAGCGGGTGAGCGTCGTCTACAACGGCGTGGACCTCGGGCGCTTCCATCCGGACAACCGCCCACGCTTCCGTCAGGCCATGCGCGATGCGCTGGGGTTGGGCCGCGAGGCCTGGGTGATCTTGTTCGTCGGCTCCGGCTTCGAGCGCAAGGGGCTTGGCCCGCTTCTGGAAGCCCTCAGCCGGCTCGAGGACCCGCGCTGTCGGCTCGTCGTGGCCGGAAGAGGCGATCCGCGGCCGTATCGAGAGCGGGCCCGACGGCTGGGGGCGGCCGAGCGAGTGAGCTGGGTGGGGCCGCGACGGGACGTCGAGCATCTGTACGCTGCTGCGGACGTGGTCGCCTTGCCGGCGCTGTACGAGCCCTTCGGCAACGTGCACCTGGAGGCACTCGCGGCCGGGGTTCCCGTGCTCACGAGTGCGCGCGCCGGCGGCTCGGAGGTGATCACCTCCGGCTGGAACGGGTGGGTGGTTCGCGCGCCCGCGGGCGAGGCCGTCGCGGAAGGGCTGCTGGCGTTGCGCAATACCGATGCCAGGAGCCTGGCCGAAGCTGCCCGGGAGTCCGCGGAGCCCTTCACCTATGCGGCCCAAGGCGACGGCTTCGAAGCCCTCTACCGCCAGCTGAAACGCTGAAGCCGTCCCGTGAAACTCGGCAAACCCCGGATTTTCATTGATCATTCGCGTCGTCCGCATTACACTGCGTCTCAATGCGCGGACATCTCGACGTACACATCATCAGCCCAGACCGGCGCCTCGCCGCTGACGTGGGATACCCGGGTCCCGGCCAGGTCGCGCTTCTTGCGTGGACTCGTGGAGGCCACCGCTGATGTTTCCGGTGAAGCGGCTCCTGGAAGCTGTGGCCCGCTTCGGCAAGACCCGGGTCGTGGTCGTGGGCGACCTCATCGCGGACGAATACCTGTATGGAAAGCCGGCGCGGATCTCGCGCGAGGCGCCCGTGCTCATCCTTCGCTTCACAGGCCGCCAGGTCAAGCTGGGCGGGGCGGCCAATGCCGCGCATAATGTCCACGCGCTGGGGGCCACAGCGCTCGGGGTCGGCGTGCTCGGCCGGGACGCGGCCGGAGACGAGGTGGAAGAGAGGCCGATGCCTTCCTGGTGTCGGACTACGGGTACGGCACCGTGAGCCCCAGGGTGTTCGACACGGTGCTGGCCGTGAGCCGGGCCCGCGGCGCGCTGGTCGCCGTGGACAGCCGCTACGACCTGCCGCGCTTCAGGGGTGCGACCTTGGCCACTCCAAATGAGCCAGAGGTCGAGGCGCTGGTCGGCCTAGAGCTCGACGACGAGCCATCCATCGAAAAGGCCGGGCGAGTCGTGCTGGAGCGGCTCGACGCGCGCTTTCTCCTCGTCACGCGCGGAAGCCGCGGGATGGCGCTGCTCGAGCGGGAAGGTCCGGTGACCTTCATGCCCATCCACGGGAGCGACGAGATCGCCGACGTCACCGGAGCGGGGGACACGGTGATCAGCGCCTTCACCGTCGCACTGGCGGCCGGGGCGCTACCGGGCGAGGCGGCCTGGCTCGCCAATGTGGCCGGCGGCGTGGTCGTGATGAAGCGCGGCACCGCGACCGTTACGCCCCGGGAGCTCGCCGATTCCCTGTCGTCAGATGGCGCCTCTCATCGGCATTGAGGAGGCGGTCCGCTTGACGTCCGCCTGTCGGGCGCAAGGCAAGCGGATCGTCCTGGCCAACGGCTGCTTCGATCTCCTCCACGTAGGACACGTGCGGTATCTGCGGGCGGCGCGATCGCTCGGGGACGTGCTGCTCGTCGCGCTCAACTCTGACGCCTCCGTGCGTCGCTTGAAAGGCCCCGGGCGGCCTCTGATGCCGGCTTGCGAGCGGGCCGAGCTGGTCGGGGCCCTCGCCGGGGTGGACGCCGTGCTGTTGTTCGATGACGACCGCGCTGACGCGGTGATCGCGCGGCTGCGCCCGGACATCCACGCCAAGGGCACGGACTACGACGAGCAGAGCGTGCCGGAGCGCCTGGCGGTGCAGGCCGCGGGGGGCCGGGTAGCCATCGCCGGCGACCCCAAGACCCATGCGACGAAGGACCTGATCCAGACCATCCTCGAGCGCTTCGCGGACTCGCGGTCATGACGCTCGCACCGAGAGATGGCCGGCGGCTGAAGATCGCCATCGTCAAGCTCTCTTCCCTCGGCGACGTCATCCACGCGCTCCCCGTCGCCCGCGCATTGCGACGCGCGTATCCAACCGCCCACCTGACGTGGATCGTGGAAGCGCGCGAGTACGCCCTCCTGCGAGACCATCCGGACCTGGACGCGGTGCTCCCGGTGGACACGCGCCTCTGGCGCCGTCTGATCCGGCGGCCCGCCGGGGCGCGGCTGGTCTGGCACAAGCTCGGACGGTTGCAGAGCCGGATCCGCGCCTCGCGCTTCGACGTGACGCTGGACCTGCAGGGCCTCATCAAGAGCGGGCTGCTCACCGCCTACACGGGCGCCCCGCTGCGGATCGGCTTCAGTCCTTCGTGGTGTCACGAGTGGCCGAACTGTCTGTTCACCAATCGGCACGTGACCCCGCCGCGCGAGGCCGTGCATGTGGTCGAGCAGTACCTGGCGGTCCTGGCGCCGCTGGGCGTGGTGGGGGCGATGCCCGAGTTCCATATTCCGGCGCGCGCGGAGGCCGAGAGACGGATGGAGGAGTTCTTAGGGGAGCAGGGAATCAAGCGCCGAGACATGCTGGTCGCGCTCAACCCGGGCGCCGGCCGCGAGAGCAAGCGCTGGCCCGTGTCTCACATGCAGGCGCTCGCCGAGCGGCTCGGGGCCGAGTCGGGAGTCCGGCTGCTGCTGCTCTGGGGCCCGGACGAGATCCACATGGCGCGGCAGATCCGCGACGGGCTGTCCACGAAGGCTATCCTGGCGCCGCCCACGGATCTCGACGAGCTGGCGGCGCTGCTGCGTCGCTGCTCTCTGCTGGTGGCCAACGACACGGGGCCGCTGCATCTGGCGGCCGCCCTCGGCACTCCCTGCCTCGGGCTCTACGGTCCCACGCCGGCCCGGCGCAACCGGCCCTACGGCCGGCATTGCCGCGGGCTCCAGAGCCCCGACGGCACGATGGCGGGCCTCGACCCGGGGGTCGCCTTCGACGCCGCCCAGTCGCTTCTGGATGAGCGAGAGACGATGCCATGAGGCGCTTGTCGGTCACCATCATCGCCTGGAACGAAGAGGAGCGCCTCCGCGCCTGCCTGGACAGCGTCAGCTGGGCCGACGAGATCGTGGTGGTGGACGCGGAGTCCACCGACAAGACCGTCCAGCTCGCGCGGGAGTTCACGGACCGCGTGTGGGTCAGGCCGTGGCCGGGCTTCGCGCTCCAGAAGAACTTCGCGCTCGATCAGGCCACGGGGGAGTGGATCCTTTCGCTGGACGCCGACGAGCGAGTCACCCCCGAGCTCGGCCGCCGCGTGAACGCCATCGTGCGAGACGATGGCCCGGCCGACGGCTATCTCATCCCGCGTCGCAACCTGTTCTGGGGCGCCTGGGTACGTCACGGCGGCCTCTACCCCGACCACCAGCTCCGCCTCTTCCGCCGCGGCGCCGGCCGCTTCGTGGACGACGCGGTCCACGAGTCCGTGCGGGTCACCGGCCGTGTGGAGATGCTCGCCGAACCGCTGCTCCACCAGTCGTACCGGGACCTCGAGGACTTCGTCCGGCGCTCCAACCGGTACTCCACGCTTGCCGCCAGGGACTGGCTCCGCCGCGGTCGGCGGGTCGGCGTGCCGGACCTGATCATGAAGCCCCTCGGCCGGTTCCTGTCCATGTACATTGTCCAGAAGGGGTTCCTGGACGGCTGGCGGGGCCTGGTGCTCGCCGTCCTCTATGCCGAATACGTGTTCCTGCGCATGGCCAAGGCCTGGGAAGCGCGCCGCGCGCCGGGACCGGCCTCGGAGGGGGCCTCGACGGCCCCCTCCGAGGCCTCCCCCAAGATCACGCGAGCGCGTGCTGTCGGGGATGCGCCCGACGGGCATGGTGCACCTGGGCAACTATCTCGGGGCCCTGGACAACTGGGTGAAGCTCCAGGAGGACTACGACTGTTTCTTCTTCGTGGCCAACTGGCACATGCTGACCACCGACGCCGCCGACAGCGCGGCAGCAGGCGGCTACACCGTGGAGATGGCGGCGGACTGGCTCGGCGCCGGGCTCGACCCCGAGCGCAGCACGCTCTTCATCCAGTCGCTCGTGCCCGAGCACGCCCTCCTGCACCTGCTCCTCTCCATGGTGACGCCGCTCGGCTGGCTCGAGCGCGTTCCCACGTTCAAGGAGATGGTGGAGCAGCTGGGCCTGGAGTCTCCGTCCTACGGGCTCCTCGGATACCCGCTGCTCCAAGCCGCCGACATCCTGATGTACAAGCCGCGCTGGGTGCCGGTGGGCGCCGACCAGGTCCCCCATATCGAGCTGACCCGCGAGGTGGCGCGCCGCTTCAACAACACCTGGGGTTCCGTGTTCCCGGAGCCCGACGCCAAGCTGACGCAGATCCCCAAGGTGCCCGGCACGGACGGGCGGAAGATGTCGAAGTCGTACGGCAACGCGATCTACCTCGCCGACTCGCCCGAGGAGATCACCGGCAAGATCAAGCCGATGGTGACGGATCCCGCGCGCAAGCGGCGCTCCGACCCCGGCAACCCCGACATCTGCCCCGTGTTCGATCTGCATCGCATCTTCACGCCGGCGCACGACCGCGAGGCCTGCGCCAGCGGCTGCCGCACGGCGGGCATCGGATGCCTGGACTGCAAGGCGGTGCTCCTCGAGCACATGCTGCCCCCGCTCCAGGCGATCCGCGAGCGGCGCCAGCGCTTCGCGGAGAAGCCCCGCGAGATCGTCGAGATCCTCCACGAAGGCTCCAAGCGCGCGCGCCGGACGGCGGTGAAGACCATGGACCAAGTGCGCGCCGCGGTGAAGCTCGAGCCGTGAGCCAGGAAGGCGTCGGCACCTCCGCCGGCCTTGCCGGCGGACTCACCGTCAGGGTCGAGTCGTTTGTCGGGCCGCTGGATCTCTTGCTCCATCTGTGCCGCACCGACGAGATGGACCTCTCCCAGCTCTCGGTGCGGGCCATCACGGACCAGTACCTGACTCATCTGGAGTCGGTGCGCTTTCAGGACCTGGAGACGGCCGGCTCGTTCATGGTCATGGCGGCCACGCTCATCTATCTGAAGTCCAAGCTGCTCCTGCCCGCCGGTCCCGACGACGCCGGCGAGGCGCTCGACGAGGAAGGCCAGCTCCTGAAGCAGGAGCTGGCGGAGCGCCTCAGGGAGTACGCGCGGATCAAGGCCCTGGGCGCCTGGCTCGGCCTACGCGAGGCCGAGCAGGCGCTGGTCTTCGGCCGGACCGGGAGCGAGCTGCCGCCGCCCGAGGACATCCCGCTGGAAGATCTCTCGGTGCACCTGCTCCAGCGCGCGCTCCAGCGCCTGATCGAGGAGCAGGAACGCCGGGTCCCCCGCGAGATCGAGCCCAACCCGCTCTCGGTGCTGGAGCGCATGAACGAGATCCTGGAGCTGCTGCGCCACACCTGGTCACTACTCTTCTCCTCGGTGGCCGGCCGTGAACGGGTGAGGGCGGAGTGGGTGGTCACACTCCTGGCATTGCTGGAACTCGTGCGACTGGGCCAGGTCCGTGCTCGCCAGGCGGAGCCCTTCGGAGAGATCACCATCGAGAAGAACGCGCTGAGCGTGGGCGAGCCGGCGGGCACGGCCATGCCCGAAGGACGGGCGCCCGCTGGGGAGCCTCGACATGAGTGAGCCCGTGGACGTGCTGGAAGCTCTCCTGTTCGCCTCGGACGCGCCCATCGAGGCCGAGCGTATCCAGGAGGTGCTGGAGCTCGACTCGCCCGCCGCCGCCCGGGAGTTGGTCGACGCGGTCAGGCGACGCCTCGATGGCGAAGGCCGCGCGCTCCAGGTGATCGAGGCGGGTGGCGGCTTCAGGCTTGTGACACGCCCCGAAGTGGCGCCGTGGCTCGTCAAGCTCCAACGCAGCAAGACCAAGAGCCGGCTCTCACGACCCGCACTCGAGACTCTGGCCATCGTCGCCTATCGTCAGCCCGTGTCTCGTCCCGAGGTGGACGCGATCCGGGGCGTGAACTCCGAGGGCGTGTTGGACAACCTGCTGGACCGCCGCATGATCCGCATCGCCGGGCGAAAGGACTCTCCAGGCCGGCCGTTCCTCTACGAGACCACGCGGGAGTTTCTCGTCGCCTTCGGCCTCCGTGACGTGAGCGACCTGCCCAAGGTCCACGGTGAGCTGATGGTCGCCGACTCGCGGGCCGCCGAGGGCGCGGGACAGGCCGCGGACACGGGGGAGGTCGCCGCTGCCGCCGATTCGCCTCAGCAAGATCCTGGCTCAGGCGGGCCTGACGTCGCGTCGCGGAGCTGAAGCGCTCCTCGCTTCCGGCCGGGTCACTGTCAACGGCGGGGTGCGCCTCGAGCCGGGAGCCCAGGCCGACCCCGAGCGGGACCGGATCGCCGTCGACGGGCAACCGCTGTCTCCCGCGGCGCCACAGCGCTACGTGCTGCTCAACAAGCCGCGCGGCTATGTCACGAGCCGCCGGGATCCGGAGGGACGCCGCGTCGTGCTGGATCTGCTGCCCCCGAAGATGGGCCGGCTCTTCCCGGTCGGACGGCTCGACTACGACGCCGAGGGCCTGCTCTTGCTCACCAATGACGGCGCTCTCACCAATCGTCTGCTGCACCCGCGCTACGAAATCCCCCGCGTTTACGAGGCGGAGGTGGAGGGGCAGGTGACGAGGGCGGATCTCCGGCGGTGGCTCGAGGGGGCTCTGCTCATCGACGGGCCCGCGGTGCCTCGGGCTGTCAGTCTCTTGCGCCGCGGCGCGCGCAGCACATGGCTCAAGGTAACCTTCGCCGAGGGGCGCTACCGGGAGGTGAAGCGCTACTGCAGCGCCATGGGCCACCGGGTGCGGCGGCTCCGCCGCGTCGAGTTCGGCCCGCTGCGTCTGGGGAGCTTGCCCTCGGGATGCTGCCGGCCGTTGACCGCGGTGGAGCTCGGCCGATTGAAGAACTTGCACCGCCCATGAGATTCACCTATACTGCTCGAACTTGGGACCGATGCGCATCAGGAGCTTCTATGGACCTGGACGATTGGCGTTCCAGGATCAATAACCTCGACGAAGAGATCCTCAACCTCCTCAACCAGCGCGGACACGCCGCCCTCCAGATCGGCGAGCTCAAGAGGCAGCAGGACCTCCCGTATTTCGTCCCCGAGCGCGAGTCGCAGATCCTCGAGCGCCTGGTGGCGGCCAATCCGGGGCCGCTCAGTGCCGATGCCGTGCGGGCCATCTGGCGCGAGATCCTCTCGGCCTCCCTGGCGCTGGAGCACCCGCTGCCGGTGGCGTACTTCGGCCCGCCGGGCACCAACACGCATGCCGCCGCCGCACGACGGTTCGGGTCCTCGGCGCGGTTCGTGCCGGTGCGCAGCATCGCCGAGGTGTTCGACGAGGTCGAGCGCGGGCGGGCCGCCTTCGGCGTGGTGCCGGTCGAGAACTCCACGGAAGGCGCTGTCAACGTGACGCTGGACCGCCTGATCGACGCCGAAGTGTACATCACGGGCGAGGTGACGCTCGACATCACCCACCACCTTGTGTCGCGCGCCGCCGAGCTCGGCGAGATCAAGGTGGTCTGCTCCCATCCCCAGGCCCTGGCCCAGTGCCGCGAATGGCTCAACGCCAACTTGCCGGAGGTGAAGACGGAGGAGACCTCTTCGACCTCGGCGGCGACCGAGCGGGCCCGGGACGACGCTACCGTGGCCGCCGTCGCCTCGGAGATGGCGGCGCGCCTGTACGACGTGCCCATCCTCCGCGCCCGGATCGAGGACAACGCCGCCAACTCCACTCGCTTCCTCGTCATCGGGCGGCAGCCCACCCCGTCCACCGGGCGGGACAAGACGTCGATCCTCTTCTCGATGAAGAACGAGCCGGGCGTGCTCTACAGCATCCTGGAGCCCTTCGCTCTGCGCCGGCTCAACCTGACCAAGATCGAATCGCGGCCAACCAAGCGGCGCCCGTGGGAGTACGTGAACTTCGTCGACTTCGAGGGGCACCGCGACACCGAGGTGGTTCAGGCCGTGCTCGCCGAGGTCAAGGAGCGCTGCCAGTTCATGAAGGTCCTCGGGTCCTACCCGGCCGCGTAAGGAGTCCCGCATGTCCGTATCCTGGGAATCCCTCGCCAACTACCATATCCTCGGCATCGCGCCCTACGAGCCCGGCAAGCCCATCGAGGAGCTCGAGCGGGAGCTGGGCCTCACGAACGTGATCAAGCTGGCCTCCAACGAGAACCCGCTGGCGCCGTCCGAGCGCGTGCTGAAGGCGATCACGGAGGCGCTCCCGCATCTCAACCGCTATCCCGATGGCAGCGGCTATTATCTCCGCCAGGCGCTGGCCCGTCGCCACGGCCTGTCCGGGGAGCACATCATCCTCGGCAACGGCTCCAACGACCTGATCGAGCTGGCGGTCCGCGGCTTCCTGCGCGCGGGGGAGGAGGCGGTGATCCCGCACCCGTCCTTCGTCGTCTACCCCATGATCGTCCAGGCGGCGGGCGGCATCCGGGTGGTGGTGACGCTCAAGGACCACCGTCTCGACCTGGAGGCCATGGCGCGGGCCATCACACCCATGACCAAGCTGGTCTTCATCGCGAACCCCAACAACCCCACGGCGACCATCGTCAGCGCCGAGGAGGTCGAGAGGTTCATGGCGCGGCTGCCCGACAAGGTCATCGTGATCTTCGACGAGGCCTATGTCGAGTTCGCGCAGGGACCGGACTTCCCCGATTCTCTCGCGTACCTGAAAGAGGGACGGAAGGTCGTCGTGCTGCGCACATTCTCGAAGGCCGCGAGCCTGGCCGGGCTGCGCGTGGGTTACGCCGTCGCCGATCCCGACTGCGTCTTGCTGCTCAATCGCATCCGCCAGCCGTTCAACGTGAACTTGCTCGCCCAGGTGGCGGCGCTGGCCGCCATGCAGGACGAGTCGCACATCCTCGAGTGCCTGCGGATGATCGAGGCCGGGCGGCACTTCCTCTACGACGAGTTCGCGGCCCTGGGCCTGAAGTACACCCCGTCGCGCGCCAACTTCATCCTGGTGGACGTGGGACGAAGCGCCACCGACGTCTTCAACTGGCTCCTGAAGGAGGGTGTGATCGTCCGGCCCATGACGAGCTTCGGGATGGAGAGCTGCCTGCGCGTGACGGTGGGCACCCCGGAGGAGAACCGCCGGTTCGTGAAGGCGCTCAAGAAGGTGCTGGCCGGGGCGAAGGGCGCGTGATTCGCCGTCTCACCCTGCTCGGGCTCGGCCTCCTTGGAGGCTCGGTGGCCAAGGCCGCCCGGGCAGAGGGGCTCGCCCGGGAAATCGTCGCGGTCGGGCGCCGCCGGGAGAGCCTGGAGCCCGCCCTCGACGACGGCGCCGTGGACCGCATCACCGCCGACATCGCCGAGGGGGTCGCGGGGAGCGACTTCTGCGTCCTCGCCACGCCCGTCGCCACGCTCGCGTCGCTCTTGCCCGAGGTGTGGCGCGCGGCTCCCGACGACGCAGTGCTGACCGACGTCGGGAGCACCAAGGCGGCCATCGTGAGGACCGCGGAGACGCTGGGCCGCTCGAGGCCGCTCGCGTTCATCGGCGGGCATCCCATGGCCGGCTCAGGGCAAAGCGGCTACGGTGCGGCGCGCGCCGATCTGTTCAAGGGCGCGCTGGTCATCCTGACGCCCACCGGCTCGAGCGCCCCGCCGGCGCTCACGCGCGTCAGCGAGTTCTGGGAAACGCTGGGGGCGCGCGTGACCACGCTCGACCCCGCGACCCATGACCGGGCCATCGCCGCGGTCAGCCATCTCCCCCATCTGGTGGCCGATGCGTTGGTGGATGCTGTCTTCCGCATGGATCCGCGCTTCCTCGACGTGGCGGCCGCGGGGTTCAAGGACACCACGCGGATCGCGGCCTCGAATGCGCAGGTCTGGCGCGAGATCTTCCAGGAGAACCGCGAGGCGCTGGGAGAGGCGCTCGGCGCGTTCCGTCGCGCCCTGGACGACCTGGAGCGACTGATCACCGGGG
>WNFV01010072.1_pt1 | contig 10361 bp, 12 predicted proteins | sample 5400101 | NCBI WGS metagenome assembly WNFV01 (sample SAMN13153361, study PRJNA577476) | soil metagenome | isolation source: 115 cm soil or saprolite under grassland replicate 1 | place: USA:California | collected 2016-06-15 | reverse complement strand
CACGGCGCGAGGGCCCGACAGCTCTCGTGGCCGCCCCCTCCCCGCCCCTTCTCAGCGCTTGCGTGCTCGCCAGATGGACTCGGAGGGCCAGCGGCGTGCCCAGTCGCGGTCCTCGTGGTCGCGGTAGGTGCTGACCGCGTCGGGATCTGGGCGTGGTTCGATCAGCTCCTCGACGACCAGGTCGTTGGTGTGGAACAGGGCGATCCAGCCGCTGTAGGGCAGGCTGAAGTGGACCATGCCGTCGGCCTCGATTTCGAGGAGGTCGAAGTAGTTGTGGACGAGCCGGTCGGTGGCGTGCTCGGCGTGGTCGGGCGTGGCGATCTCGAAGATGTGGCTGGTGTGGCTGAAGGCGAGCAGGCCGCCGGGTCGCAGGACGCGGGCTGCCTCGGGGATGGTGCGGTCGGGGTCGGCGAAGGAGAAGGCGCCGTGGTCGGCGAAGACGACGTCGAAGCTGGCGTCGGCGAAGGGGAGCTGCTCGCCGCTGGCCTGGACGAGCGGGAAGGCGATGCCGGTCTCGCCGGCGAGGCGGCGGGCGTGGGCGAGCTGGCGTTCGGAGAGGTCGAGGCCGACGGGTCTGGCGCCGTGGCGGGCGAGGGCGGTCGACCATTGGGCGCCGCCGCAGCCGAACTCGAGGACGTCCTTGCCGCTGACGTCGCCGAGGACGTGGAGGCGTGACTCGGGGATCGCCCAGAGGCCCCAGGCGATGTCGCCGCTGAACGCCTGCTCCCTGATCTGCGCGGCGTTGTCCGCCTGGTACTCGTCGGCGGTCTGGTTCCATCTCGCGCGGTTGTGGCGGACGTGGGCGGGGTCGGGCACGGTGGGAGTCCTCTCTGGTGGCGGAGGGTGGGAGTGTCGTATCTGGCTGGCATGGGAGTGACGGGTGGGCTAGCGTCCGGGGGCGTGGGGTCGATCTGGGAGGGCGAGCGCGTGCGGTTGCGCGGCATCGAGCCGGGCGACTGGGAGTCGTTCATGCGGTTCGACCAGGAGTCGGAGGACGTGCGCAGCGGGGGGCTGCTGTTCCAGCCTCGGTCGGCGGAGGGGTATCGGCGCTGGGTGGCCGGGACGTTCGGGTTCGGCTTGGGGGTCGGCCGGCCGCACCAGCGGCGGGGGTACGCCAGCGAGGCGATCGTGCTGCTGCTCCGCTACATGTTCGGGGAGCGCCGCTACCAGAAGGCCAACGTTGGCGTGTACGCCTACAACACGGCGTCGCTGGAGCTGCACGCGAAGCTTGGGTTCGTGGTGGAGGGCCGCCGGCGGCGGGCGGTGTTCATGGGCGGCCGGTACCACGACGAGGTGCTGCTGGGGCTGACGGTCGAGGAGTTCACGGCGGCGCACCCGTTGCCGGACGTCACAGCTTGATGCCGTAGGCGAGCTCCAGCTCCTCGATCCAGTCGTCCTGGATGGTGAGGCCGTAGTCCTGTGCGAGCTGGTGGTACTCCGGGGGGCCCGCGCCGCCCTCGTGGGCCAGGACGGGTGCCAGCTGCTCGAAATAGGTCTCCAGGCCGGCGGGCGAGAGGATCTCGAGGATGGTCGCGGGGGTGGTGTGCGCGTTCCACATGGCGTGGGGTACTCCGCGTGGCTTGACCAGGTAGGCGCCCTGGGTGGCCTGCAGGACGCGGTCGCCGACGCGGACGCCGACGGTGCCGGACCTGATCAGGGAGAACTCGTCTTCCTTGGTGTGGGTGTGCGGCTTGACCAGGGTTCTGGCGGGGATCTCGACCTCGAGGAGGGCGAGGGTGCCGCCGGAGTCGGCGGTGACGACCTTGTAGCTGAACCGGACGCCGTAGAGCATCACGGTCTTGCCTTCCCCGGGTGCGACCAGCTTGGGGTCGGGAGGGGTCACTACGAACCTCCTTGGTCGGAACGGTCGGGGTGGTGGCGGACCAGCAGGACGGCGACGTCGTCGGCGAATCGCTCGCCGCTGAGGTGCTGGACGTGGGCGAGGAGGGCGTCGAGGCCGGCGCCGTCGAGCCTAGCAGGCTCGGGCTGGCCGGCGAGGTGGGCGAGCAGGCCATGCTCACCGAAGCGGTCGGATCCGGGGCGGGGGCCGCTGCGGGCCTCGATCAGGCCGTCGGTGTAGAGCAGCAGGGTCCAGCCTGGCGGCAGGGTGATGGTGGTGCCCGTCCAGCGGGTGCCCAGGCCGAGGGGTGGGCCGCTGGGCAGGTCGATCCGTTCGACCTGGTCGCTGAGCAGCAGCGGGGGCGGGTGGCCGGCGACGACGAAGGTGGCCTGGTCGCGGGTGGGGTGGACCCAGCCGCAGCAGACGGTGGCGAAGGTCTCCTCGCCTGGGTGCTCGGCGGCGAGGACGGCGGCCATGGCGTCGACGATGGCGACGGGGTCGGGCAGGGTCAGCGAGAGGCCGCGCCAGGCGGCGCGGAGGGTGGCGCCGAGGGCGGCGGCGTCGGGGCCGTGGCCGGAGACGTCGCCGATCAGGAGGGTGAGGGTGCCGTCGGCGCGCTCGACGGCGTCGAAGAAGTCGCCGCCGAGGAGCAGGCGGTCCTCGCCGGCCTGGTAGCGGGTGTGGATCGCCAGGTGCGGGTCGCCGACGGAGGGGGTGGGGAGCAGGCCGGCCTGGAGGCGCGCGGAGAGGGCGGTGACCTCGGCCTGGGCTTCGCGGGTGCGGGCCTGCTCGATGGCCAGGGCGGTCTGGTCGGCGAAGCGTTGCACCACGGTGAGCATGGCGCCGCTCGGCGCCCTGGTGGCGTCCCAGGCGATCACCAGCAGGGCTTCGATGCGGGTGCCGAGGACGATGGGCACCCGCAGGCTGGCTGGTGCGCCGCGGCCACGGTCCCGGAGGACTAGCGGATCCGAGCGGTCGGGGTGGCGGCGGAAGGTGGGCTCGGGGCCGGCGAGGTCGCGGAGCTGGTCGACCTGGTCGACGCGGACGGTGCGCTCCGGGGTGGCGCCGTTGCGGGCCGGTGCCTCGGCGAGCAGGCGGAGGGCGCCGCCGTCGAGCTGCCACAGGGCGGCGTGGGGGCAGTCGAAGGTGCGGACGGCGGCCTCGCAGGCCATCCTGGCGACGTCGCTGCCGCTGAGCTCCTCGGTGTGGAAGGTCGCCGTGAGGCTGAGCATGCGGTCGAGGGTGGCGCGGGTCTCGCGCTCGGCGGTGAGGAGCTGGGTGCGCTCGGCCTCGGCGGTCCTCCGTTCGGTGACGTCGTGGAAGTAGACGAACAGGCCGTCCAGCGAGGGGTAGGAGCGGACCTCGAACCAGGCGGCGAGGCCAGGGTGGTAGGCCTCGAACTCGGCCACCAGGTTGTCGGTGAGCGCGCGCTCGTAGTCGCGCTGGTGTGCGGTGCCGAGGGACTCGGGGAGGACGTCGAGCAGCGCGTGGCCGAGCAGCCGCTGGTCGTCGCCGCCGAGGATGCGCTTGGCCTCGCGGTTGGCGAAGGTGAGCCTCCAGCTGTGGTCGAAGGCGCAGAAGGCGTCGCCGATGCTCTCGAAGGCGCGGGCGATGTTCTCGCGCACGGTGCGGGACTCGGTGGTGTCCAGGGTGGTGCCGATCACGCGGATGGCGGCGCCGGCGTCGTCGGTGATCACCTGGCCGCGGCTGAGCGCCCAGCGGATGCGGCCGTCCGGCCGGACGATGCGGTACTCGACCTCGAAGTCGCCGCCGTCCTCCAGGGCGCGGTTGACGGCGGCGTCGAGGGTCTGGCCGTCCTCGTGGTGGGCGCGCTCGGCGAAGGCGGCCCAGGTGCCGGCGAACTGGTCGAGGTCGATGCCGAAGATCTCGGCGTGGTTGGCGTTCCAGCGCAGCATGCCGGTGCCGAGGTCCCAGTCGAAGGTGCCGGTGTGGGCGGCGTCGAGGGCCATGCGCAGGTGGGCCTCGCTGGCGGCCAAGGCTTGCTCGCCCGCTATGTCCTGTTCGAGCGCTCCGGGTGGTGGACTCTCCTCGGGCCCGATGCGCTCGACCATCCGGCTCACCCACTCGACTCGCGTTCCCACCGCCGCCAATCGAGCATACGGGGCTCGCTCTGCCTTGGGAACATGCTGGTTGGTCGCGGCGGTCTCCCGGTGCGGGCCGGCGCCGGTGGTGTCCGGTAGCCTCCCGGGCAGACGACGGCAGGAAGCCGTCACCAACGGTGGCGAGTCGCCCGGCGACGGGATGTCGCCCTGCCTGCGGGGCAATCGATGAGGCTGGCACCACAGCCGTAGGTCGCCCGGCGAAGGCGCAGTCGCCCTGCCTGCGGGGCAATCGAAGGAGGCGGTGGCATGGCCGATCAGCTCACCCTCGGTCTGCTCGGCGGGACCGGCCCGCAGGGAAAGGGGTTGGCGTTGCGGTTCGCGCTTGCGGGGCACGAGGTCCTGCTCGGCTCGCGCGACGCCGAGCGGTGCCAGCGGGTCGTGGCCGAGCTGCTCGGCGGCCGTGACCTGCCGATCCGTCCCGTGGTCAACGAGGAGGCCGCCGCGGACGCCGAGGTGGTGCTGCTGACCTTCCCGTTCGAGGGGCAGGCGGCGCTGCTGCCGGGTCTGGCCGGGGCGCTCGGCGGCAAGGTGGTGGTCGACGTCGTCAACCCGCTCGGCTGGGACGAGCTCGGCGCCACCATGCTGCCGGTGGCGGAGGGCAGCGCGGCCGAGCAGGCGCAGGCGCTGCTGCCGGCGTCGCGGGTGACGGCCGCGTTCCACCACGCCCCGCCGCGGCTCCTCCTCGACCCGTCCCGTGAGGTGGACACCGACGTGCTGGTGGTGGGCGACGACCCAGCGGCCAGGGCGGTGGTGATCGGGCTCGCCGACGCGATCCCGGGGTGCCGGGGGATCGACGCGGGGCCGCTGCGGCTGGCCCGCTACCTGGAAGGCCTGACGGCGGTGGTGGTGAGCGTGAACCGGCGCTACAAGATCAACGCCGGCGTGCGGGTCACGCGCCTGAGCGAGGAGCGCCGACGGCGGCTGGCCTCGCCACCCGCCGGTGAGGAGGGGCCGTGAGGGGGCCTTCGGAGGCGTCTGATGGCCGCGCTTGGGACGGCGCAGGCTTGTTCTCTCCTAATAGCGCGCTGGATGGTGCAGCATCCACGTGGAGCCGCTCGGCCAACTGCTCTTGGGTCAGGGCGCGCCAAGGCGCGCGCCAGCTTGAACACGTACCCGCTGACCACACCGACCCGGCGCCCGCCAAGGCGGACGCCACCAGGCGCACGGCGGTCACGACGCGCGGGCATGACCGTCCTCCGCCCCGCCGTTGGCGACCACCGCAAGCAGGTGGGTGAACTGGCGGCGGAGCAGGGCCAGCTCAGCCGGGCCGGCATGGCAGATCACCTCCAGCCCGGCGAAGATCGCATCCAGCGCCCGCTCGACCTCGGCAGGCAGTATCGGCCGTGCCTGGGCGACCGGCTTGTGCAGCGCGGGGAACAGCTCGGCGGCCGGCTTGCCGTACAGCATCGCCAGCAGGTGCGGGTAGGGCGGGTGCGGCACGGTGATCACGCCGCGTTCCCAGCGGCTGACGGTGTTGACGCTCAACAAGCTGTTGCACAAACGGCTGTTGGAGGATCGTTGCGGGGCGTCCCAAGCGGGGGTGGGTCGGCGATTGGTCCTGGTCCAAGCCCTGATTCGGCGGGGGTGCCGGCTGCTAGGCTGGGCGCAAGCCGGCATGACACCGTGGCGGGGCGGGTGAGCCAGACAGCGTGGATGGTCTACGGACTCCAAGGGACCTGGAGCGAGCACCTCGACGATGGCCCATGGACGGTGGAGGAGATCCTCGAGCCCTTCGCCGGTTGGCAGCGGACCTACCTCAACTGGCGGGAGGACTGCTGGCCGTCGAATGCGGAGCACCACCTGCTTGAGGTGAGTCGGAGCGAACGGGTGTCGCTGCAGGCGCTGGCCCGCGAGCTCGACAAGACCCATCCCGGCGCCGCGTCCTTGCGCGAGGGCCTGCCCGAGACCCTGACGGTGCTGCGGCTGGGCGTGCCACCGACCCTGGCCCGCACCCTACGCAGCACCAACACCATCGAATCGATGATCTCGATCTGCCGCGAGCACGCCGGCAACGTCAAGCGCTGGCAGGACGGGCAGATGGCGCTGCGCTGGTGCGCCGCGGGGATGGTCGAGGCCGGCAAGCAGTTCCGCCGCGTCAACGGCTACCTGCACCTGCCGGCCCTGCGTGCCGCCCTGGAGGCCGAGACCGCCAGGACCGTCACCGGCTCGTGCGCGCTCAACCGGTGGTTGACCGTTGCCGGAGCGTAGCCGTCCCGCAGCGACGGCTTGCCGGTCTGCGAATTGATGCTGCCCGCAGGCGGCCGGCCGGCGCGCCGCTGCCGCTGCGGGTTGGACTTCGTCCTGGCGGCCAAGACCCACTCACGCACGTGACGGCGCTCAGCGTGCTCCCAGCCCACGCCGGCAGCCGCAAGGAAGCGGAACCAGTCCAGCAGGTCGTAGGGGTAGGACTTGAGCGTAGGCGGACTGCAGTCCGAGGCCAGCAGCTCCGTCAGGTACTCCTGCACCGGCGCAACCGGCACGCTGTCCGGTCCGACCAGGACGCAGGGCACCGGCCCCTCGGGTGCGGGCACCACTTGGAAGTGTCCGGTCCTGACCGGCATGCGCTGGCTCCTGGCCGGGCGTCGCAAACCCGCGAAGCATACGAAACCAGGCCGGACCGCGACAGCTTGCCGCCCTCACGCTGACCCGGCGGGCCTCCTCGGCGCCGACGCCGCACCGCGTTTGTTGCTCAACTCCTGCGGCGGACGGCTGTCCACCTGCGCAGTCGACCAGCTCGTACGCCGTCTCGCCGTTGACGGAGGCTCTACCGAGCTGCCGCGGACGTCCCGCGACACACCCCCAGTTCCAACCTCGTCCGCGTCGGCGTCGGCGTCGTCCTCCGCCGGACTCGCCGGCCACCGCCGCCTGGCCATCACCCGCCGACCGCCAAGCCGCCAATGACCAACTCCCCACCGACCGGTGAAACCACGACCGGCGCCGGGACGCCTCGCGTATCCTGCCCCGATCCTGCCCGACCCCGGAGTACGGCTTGCTACGCAGCTGGTCGTCGCCAACTGGTGGCGGCCGCGGCCAGCAGCAGCGTCCCGGCGAGCCCGAGCAGGCCGGTCCCGAGTCCGAGCCCGGCGACCCCGGCGATGGTGCCGACCAGCAGGGGGCCGCCGGCGTCGCCGAGTTCGCGGCCGACCTCGGCGGCGCCCATGGTCTGGCCGAGCCGGCCGGCCGGGGCGGCAGTGGCCAGGGCGGCGAAGCCGAGTGGGGTGACCAGGCCGGTGCCGACGCCGACGGCGAGCCCGGCGAGCAGCAGGCCGGGCAGGCCGGGCAGGACCACCGCGAGGGCGAGCCCGGCCGCGGCCAGGGCGAGGCCGGCGGCCATACCGGTCGGGCTGGGCAGCCGGCCCGTGTCGTGGGCGCGGCCCGCGCGGGGTTGGGTGAGCGCGGCGGCCAGCGCGAGCAGGGAGGCGGCCGTGCCGGTGGCCAGCGGGCCGAGGTCGGCTTGGGCGCCGCGGACGGGCAGGAAGCCGACCCCGGCGCTGAGCGCGGCGGTCGCCCCGGCCAGGGCAAGGACGGGTTGCAGGAAGCTTGGTTGGGTCAGGCGGCGGGCCAGGCCCAGGATGGTCTCGCGGGCGCGGGGCAGGGGCGCGGCGGCGGGGACCGCCATCGCGGCCCAGCCGGCCACGCCGAGGCCGAGGGCGGCGAGGGCGGTGAACAGCAACCCGAAGCCGCCGAGGGTGATGAGCCCGCCGCCGAGCAGGGGCCCGGTGGTATAGCCGAGGCCCTTCCAGGCGCCGTAGCTGCCGAACGCGCGACCCTGCCGGTCGGCGGGGCTGAGCCGGGCGACCAGCGCGCCGGCGGCCGGGGAGAAGGCCGCGGCGGCGGCGCCCTGGGCGAACCGGGCCGCTGCGAGGGCGTCTTGCTCGCCGGCCAGGACGAACCCGGCCGAGGCGGCCGCGAACCCCAGCAGGCCGCCGAGCAGCACCGGGCGGGCGCCGATGCGGTCGGCCAGCCCGCCGAAGGCGGGCTTGAGGAGCACCTCGGCGCCGTCGTAGAGGGCCAGCAGCACGCCGAGCTCGAGCAGGGAGGCGTGGCGGCCGCTGGCGTAGCGGCCGAGGTTGGCGGCGGTGGCGTGGGCGCCGAAGGCGGTCACGAACCCGGCCGCCAGCAGCGGCCAGGTCCGCCACCTGGCCACGCCGGGTGCCGCCAGCGTGGCCGCTGTGGGAGGCCGGTGGGGTTCTCGCAACGCGATCGCTAGCCGAGCAGGCGCCAGGCCAGCAGGGCCAGGCAGGCGAGCAGGAAGGCGGGCACGCTGATGGTCAGCACCAGCAGGAACAGGCGCAGGCGCCGTAGGGTGGCTGGCACCTCGGCGAGGAACTGTTCGCTGTGGGCGACGGCCGCCTCCCGGAGGCGCTCGGTCACGGTCAGGGTGCTGGGCTGCTGCATGGCTGGTCCTCCGCGGCCAGGACGCCAAGGTGTCGTCGCACCGCTCTCTCAGCGACGTTACGCATGAAAGTGTAGCGCGCGTTACGATCGGGGACCAGCGGCGAAGCCTGGAAGGCCGCGGGTGCCTGGTCAGGCGAACCGGACCACGCAGAGCACCCCGGCGACCAGGCAGTAGGCCGCGAACGGGGTGAGCGTGCGGGTGGTGAACCAGCGGGTCAAAAAGCGGACCGAGGCGTAGGCGGCCACCCCGGCGACCAGGCTGCCGACCAGGACCTGGCCGCGGATGCCGTCGCCGAGCGGGCCGAGCAGGTCGGGCAGCTTGTACAGGCCGGCGGCCAGGATGATCGGGGTGGCCAGCAGGAAGGAGAACCGGGCGGCGTCCTCGTGGTCCAGGCCGCGCAGCAGCCCACCGACCATGGTGACCCCTGAGCGGCTGATCCCGGCGAAGAACGCCAGGATCTGGGTCGAGCCGATCAGCAGCGCCGCACCGAACCCCAGGGTCGCCAGCCGCGAGCTGGCCGCCTGGCCGGTGGGCTCCGCCCCGCTTGGCAGCACCCGTTCGGCCCGGACCTGCTCGGCCGCGCCGCCCTGCCCGACCAGGCCGACGGGTGCGCGCAACCCTGCGGCGTCCACTGGCGCCGCCAGCTCCTGCCGGTTGGCCGCCCGCCGGCGCAGCCGCTCCCCGCCGAGCAGGAGCACCCCGTTGACGGTGAGGAACACCGCGGCGGCCAGCGGCTTGGCGAACAGGGTCCGCAGCGCGTGCTCGAACGCGACCCCGACCAGCCCGGCCGGGATGGTGGCGGCGACCAGCAGCCAGCCCAGCCGCTCGTCGGCGGCCTCGATCCGCCGGCGACCCAGGGAGCGCCACAGGCCCGCGACGATGCGGATCCACTCGGCGCGGAAGAACACCAGCAACGCCAGCGCGGTGGCCACGTGCAGCCCGACCAGGAACGCCAGGTAGGGGGACTCCTCGGCGGACTGCTGCCCGACGACGCCGTGCCAGCCAAGCCACGCCGGGACCAGCACCGCGTGGCCAAGGCTGGAGACCGGGAACAGCTCGGTGACGCCCTGCAGCAGGCCGACCACGATGGCTTGCAGGTAGCTGAGCACCAGGGACGACACTCCTTGGTCGGTGACCTCGCCGGCGGCGGGTCAGGGTTGGTGGACGGCCTGGTAGACGCGGTCGGCGTAGTCCTCAAGCCGTTCGGCGCAGTGCTTGAGGCGCTGCTCCGCCTCGGCCGCCGACGGGGCGCCGAACAGGTCGCGGACCTTGATCTCCCGGTACCAGCGGCGCAGCCGGTCCAGGCTCTGCTCCTCCTCGTCCAGCTCGGCCAGGGTGAACTTCCGCGTGCGGACCTCCTTGTCGAGCTCGGCCTCGTACTTGCCGCAGTCGGCCAGGAACTCGGCCCACTCGGCCTGGCGCGTGGCGGTGAACCACCCCTCCAGGCGAGCCGCGTTGGCCTCATCCCGGCCCGAGGCCTCCAGCAGCACGACCTCACCGCCGCCGCGCCCGGCCAGGGTGACCGCCCGGTCCAGGCCGTCGGTGAAGGCGGGGGTGACCGGCACCGCCCAGACGCCCTGGCCGAGCGACAGCGCGCCGACGCGGCGCAGCTCCCGCCAGACCGCGACCCGGTGGCGGGACGGATCGGCGGGCAGCCGAACGATCAGCACGGTCCACCGCATGGCGCCTCCTTCCACGTACCACCCCGGATTGTATCCGGTGTTACGATGCGCTGATGCTACTTGCCCGACCAGCTGCGGGGGCTCCTGCTGATGCGGACATGCCGTGGTGGGCGTCGGTGAGCGGGCTGCTCGACGCCGCCGCCCGGCTGGCCAGCCTATGGGCGTACGTCGTGCTCGGGCTGCTGGCCGCCGCCGAGTCGGCCGCCTTCGTCGGGCTGGCCATCCCCGGGGAGACCGCGATGCTGCTGGGCGGCTTCCTCGCCTACCAAGGCCGCGTCAGCCTCGGCACGATGATGGCGGCCGGGGCGGCCGGCGCG
>WNFV01026505.1_pt1 | contig 10362 bp, 10 predicted proteins | sample 5400101 | NCBI WGS metagenome assembly WNFV01 (sample SAMN13153361, study PRJNA577476) | soil metagenome | isolation source: 115 cm soil or saprolite under grassland replicate 1 | place: USA:California | collected 2016-06-15 | reverse complement strand
CAGCCGAAAGCCGGGGCGTTCACGCCCAGCAAGCGCGGCGGCGGGGGGCCGCTCAAGACGCTCTGGTGGCAGGCGCCCACGCTCCTCAATCCCCACTTCGCCGTCGGCACCAAGGACCAGGACGGCTCGCGCATCTTCTACGAGCCCCTGGCCTCGTTCGATCCCGAGGGCAACCTCTTTCCCGTGCTGGCCGCCGAGCTTCCGAGCAGCCAGAACGGCGGCCTCGCCAGAGACGGCCGCTCGGTGACCTGGAAGCTCAAGCGCGGCGTGACCTGGCACGACGGCAAGCCCTTCACGGCCGACGACGTGGTCTTCAACTGGGAGTACGCCTCCGATCCGGCCACCGCCGCCACCACCATCGGCACCTACGCGGACATCGAAAAGCTGGAGAAGCTCGATACCCACACGGTCAAGGTGGTGTTCAAGAAGCCCACGCCGTTCTGGTCCGACGCCTTCTGCGGCGTCCGCGGCATGATCATCCCCAAGCACCTTTTCGAGGCATACCGCGGCGCCAAGTCCCGCGAGGCGCCGACCAACCTCAAGCCGGTCGGGACGGGCGGGTACAAGTTCGTGGACTTCAAGCCGGGCGACATCGTGCGGGCCGAGATCAACCCCAGCTACCATGTCCCGAACCGCCCCTTCTTCGACACGATGGAGATGAAGGGCGGCGGTGACGCCGTGTCCGCGGCGCGCGCTGTCATGCAGACGGGCGAATTCGACTACGCCTGGAACATGCAGGTGGAGGACGAGATCCTCAAGCGCCTGGAACAGGGCGGCAAGGGGCGCGCCGACATGGCCATCGGCGGCAACATGGAGCATATCCAGCTCAACAACACGGACCCGTGGAAGGAGGTCGACGGCGAGCGGTCGAGCATCAAGACGACCCATCCCTTCCTCGCCGACCCCGCCGTCCGCCAGGCGTTGAATCTCCTCGTGGATCGCGCCTCCGTCCAGGAGCAGATCTACGGCCGCACCGCCATCACGACCGCCAACTTCCTCAACGCTCCCGCCCGCTTCAACTCCAAGAACACGAAGTGGGAGTTCAACATCGACAAGGCCAACCAGGTCCTGGAGGCGGCGGGCTGGAAGAAGGCCGCCGACGGCATCCGCGCGAAGGACGGCAAGAAGCTCAAGACGGTGTACCAGACCTCCATCAATGCCCCGCGCCAGAAGACGCAGGCCATCGTCAAGCAGGCGGCGGCCAAGGCGGGGATCGACATGGAATTGAAGTCGGTGACGGCGTCGGTATACTTCTCCTCGGACCCCGCCAACCCCGACACCTACACCCACTTCTACACTGACATCCAGATGTACACGACGACCCAGATCATGCCAGATCCCCAGGACTTCATGCTGCAGTTCACGCCCTGGGAGATCTCCTCCAAGGACAACAAGTGGCAGTTACGCAACATCACGCGCTGGAAGAGTGAGGACTACGGCAAGCTCTACCGCTCGGCCGAGAGCGAGCTCGACCCGGTGAAGCGCGCGGCGCTGTTCATCCAGATGAACGACCTCGTGATCAAGAACGTGGTGGTCATCCCGGTGGCATGGCGTCCGCGGGTGGCGGCCGTCGGCAACAAGATGCGGAACGCGACCCAGAGCGGCTGGGACTCGGACTTCTGGTATCTCCCGTTCTGGTACAGGGAGGCCTAGCCGCCGCAACGGGGCCGGGCGGCCGCGACCCGGCCCCGCCCGGCGTCCTCGCCTGAATGTCCAGGTACCTCATCCGCCGCCTCCTGATCGCCATCCCCGTCCTCGCGGGGATCAGCCTCGTCCTATTCACCGTCCTGGCGCTGGCGCCGGGCGACCCCTTCGAGGAGCTGGCGACAAACCCCAATGTCCCGCCCGAGGTCCGGGCCAACCTCCGCACTCAGTTCGGGCTCGACGACCCAATCCCCGTGCGCTACGCGCGCTGGTTCACCTCCATGCTGAGAGGCGACTGGGGGTTCTCGTTCGTGAGCCGGGTCGACGTGGCGACCCTCATCCTGCAGCGGCTGCCCACCACCCTCTTCGTCCTGGGCTCGGCCCAGCTCCTGGGACTGCTGGTCGCGCTGCCCATCGGCATCTACTCGGCCATGCGGCCGTACTCGGTCTTCGACCAGGTCGCCACCACGCTCGCCTTCATCGGCTTCTCGCTGCCCACCTTCTTCACGGGCCTGCTCCTCATCCTCTTCTTCAGCATCTACCTCGACTGGCTCCCGTTCATCTATCGCGCGGACATCGCGGGGACGGGGCTCGCCTGGCTCTGGGCGCACGCGAAGCAGGCCATCATGCCGGTGGCGGTGCTCGGGCTCTTCCAGGGCGCCTCGACGACGCGCTTCGTCCGGTCGGCCGTCCTCGAAGTGATCCGCCTCGACTACATCAACACGGCGCGGGCCAAGGGGCTCTCGGAGAAGGTCACCATCGTCAAGCACGTGGTCCGGAACGCGCTGATCCCCGTCGTGACCCTGGTCGCCCTCCAGATCCCCGGCATCTTCACGGGGGCAGTGATCACCGAGCAGATCTTCCGCGTGCCGGGTATCGGCTCGCTCCTCATCACCTCCATCCTGGCCAACGACACGCCCGTGATCATGACCATCACGTTCGTCTTCTCGTGCCTGGTCGTGCTCTTCAACCTGGTCGCCGATCTCCTCTACGGGTGGCTCGACCCCCGCATCTCCTACCGGTAGCCCGATGACCCCGGACTTCTGCGCGATGTCCTCCGTCGGGAAGTGACTCCGATGAGCCCCAACGGCGTGACCTCGGAAGCCGTCCCCGGCGCGATCACGATCGGCCGCAGCCGGGGAGCGGAGGCGCTCTGGGTCGAGACGTGGCGCCGCTTCCGCCGCCACCGCCTGGCGATCTTCGGCGCCGGTGTGCTGGCCGTGATGCTCGTCGCCGTGGTGCTCGGCCCCGTCGCCTACCGCGTCCCCATCAACGAGATCGACTTCAAGGCCAAGCTCAAGGGCCCCTCGTGGACGCACCCGCTCGGCACCGACGATCTCGGCCAGGACGTGCTCGCGCGGATGCTCTACGGGGGGCGTATCTCTCTCGCGGTGGGCGTGGCGGCTATGCTCATCGCCATCACGCTGGGCACCGCGGTGGGGGCAGTAGCCGGCCAGATGGGCGGCGCGATGGACCACACGCTCATGCGGCTCACCGACCTCTTCCTCTCGCTGCCCCAGCTGCCGCTCCTGCTGCTCATCGTGTACCTCTTCCGCGACGCGCTGAAGAAGGCGCTCGGCCCCGAGGCCGGCGTCTTCATCCTGATCGTGGTGGTGATCGGCGGACTGCGCTGGATGCCGGTGGCGCGGCTGGTGCGCGCCCAGTTCCTCTCGCTGCGCGAGAAGGAGTTCGTGGAGGCGGCGCGGAGCCTGGGCGCGCCGCCACTCCGGCAGGTGATCCGCCACATCCTCCCCAATGCGGTGGGACCGGTCATCGTGGCCGGCACCATCGATGTCGCCGCCGCCATCATCGCCGAGTCCTCGCTCTCGTTCCTGGGCTTGGGCTTCCCGCCCGATATCCCGACATGGGGGCGCATCCTCTTCGACGCCAAGGACAACCTGGATTTCGCCCCCCACTGGGCCATCTTCCCGGGCACGGCCATCTTCCTCACCGTGCTCAGCATCAACTACATCGGCGACGGCCTCCGCGACGCGCTGGACCCGCGCAAAGTCCTCTAACAGGATGCGTAAAAACTCGCAGGCTGCTCAAAAAGGTCCAGATGCAAGGCAGCGCCCGACGGCCGCACGCGAGGCGTACTCCCTGTACGTTGAGCGCGCGGCCGAGGGCGCCAACGCCGCAGATGGGCCTTTTTCAGCAGCCTGCTAACGCTTGTCCAGGAGGGCTCCCGTGCCCGACCGCGATCTCTGCTTCACGCCTGCCACGGCGCTGGCGCGCCTCTACCGCGCGCGAAAGGTCTCGCCGCTCGAGGTGATGGAGGCCGTCCTCGCGCGCATCGACGCGGTCAACCCCAAGCTCAACGCCTACGTCACGGTGGCGCGGGAGTCCGCCCTCGAGGCCGCCCGGAAGGCGACGGCGGCCCTCGAGCGCAAGGCCGCGCTGCCGCCCCTTCACGGGATCCCCGTCTCCATCAAGGACCTGACGCCGACCAAGGGCATCCGCACCACATGGGGCTCCAAGATCTTCGAGCACCACGTCCCGGACGAAGACGCCCTGATCGTCGAGCGCCTCAAGGCGGCCGGCGCCATCGTGGTCGGCAAGACCAATACGCCCGAGTTCGGCGCCGGGGGCAACACCTTCAACGCGGTCTTCGGCGCCACGCGCAATCCGTGGAACCCGGCGCTCACCTGCGGCGGCTCGAGCGGCGGCGCCGCGGTGGCACTCGCAACGGGCATGGGACCGCTCGCCCAGGGCTCTGATCTCGGCGGCTCGCTCAGGACGCCGGCCGCTTTCTGCGGGGTGGTCGGCTTCCGCACGACACCGGGACTGGTTCCCATCTACCCGCTCAACCTCGGCTGGGACTCGCTCAGGGCGAGCGGCCCCATGGCGCGCACCGTGGCCGACACGGCGCTCATGCTCTCCGTCATCGCCGGCCCCGACGACCGCGCCCCCATCTCCTACGACGTGGACACCCGCCAGTTCCTGAAGGCGGTGAAGGCGCCGTCGATCAAGGGCTGGCGCGTCGCCTGGACCCCCGACCTCAACGGCCTCATCCCGGTCGACGCTGAGGTGGCGCGGGTCGCCGAAGACGCGACCCGGGTCTTCCGCGCCCTCGGCGCCAGGGTGGAGGCCGCTTGCCCCGACTTCGGCGAAGTCAACGACATCGTCCTGGCCACTCGCGGTCTCGCCTTCGTGGCCGAGTACGCGCGCTATCTGCCCGAGTGGAAGAGCCACATGCAGAGGGGACTGGTCTGGAACATCGAGCAAGGCTTGAGCCTGACGCCGCAACAGATCGCCCGGGGCGACCTCCTCCGCACGGAGCTCTGGCATCGCGTCCGGACCTTCATGCAGAGTCGCGATCTCCTGATCCTGCCGACCGTCGCGGTGCCGCCCTTCCCGGTCTCTCGAGAATTACACCCGGTGGTTCTTCCTGACCTACGGCATCACCGTGACCGGGCTGCCCGCCATCTCGGTGCCGTGCGGGTTCACGCGCAGCGGACTGCCGGTGGGCCTTCAGATCGTGGGGCGCCGGCGCCAGGAAGCCGCGGTGCTGCGCGCGGCGGCGGCCTTCGAGGCGGCGATGCCCTGGGCGGACAAGATGCCGCCGACGGCGTAATGGCACGTCGGGAGCGATGAACGCCGCCGCCCTGACCTTGGCACTTCACCGGCCGGCCGTGCATCTCACCGCGCCAGCCGCCTCAGCGGGGCGCCCGCGAGGCGTGTCAGGATCCACTCTTTGTGGAGCCGGGCGCCGAGCCGCTTGTAGAAGCCGATCGCCGGACGGTTCCAGTCGAGGACGGCCCACTCCATCCTGCCGCAGCCGCGGCGCACGGCGATCCGGGCCAGGGCCTTCAGCAGCGCCTTCCCCGCCCCGCTCCCTCGCTCCTCGGGCAGGACGAAGAGGTCCTCGAGATAGAGGCTCGGCCGGCCCAGGAAGGTGGAGTACGTGAAGAAGTAGAGCGCGAAGCCCACAGTCCGGCCATCGCAGCGGCAGATGAGGGTCTCGAAGTACGGTCGCCGACCGAAGCCGTGACGACGGATCCGCCCGATCGTCGCCTCCACCCGATGGGCCAGCTGTTCGTACTCGGCGAGGCCGCGAATCAGGCGAAGGATAGTGGCGGAGTCGCGCGGCCCACCGCGGCGGATGCTGAAGCGGCCCGCGCGGGTCCGGGAAGGCCCGAGCACGGTGACGGCGCCGAGCGCGACCCGGTCGATCATGATCGTGCCATCGCCGGCCGGAGCGTCCTCCAGTACTGCCCCGGGTCGGGACGCTTCCCGAGCCTGCTCTGGAGCAAGGCCGTCGCGCGGTCCTCGAGGTCGGCCCGGAGCGCGGCGGCGAGAAGCGTGTCGTGAAAGACCTCGCGCTGGGCGTGGCTGCCTCCCACCTCGACGATCCGGTCCTGGATCGGCTCGATCCGTGTGGCCGCCGTCGAGTAGTCGCCGCCGGCGAAGGCGTGAAGCCCCTCCAGGAGCGGCACCACCACTTCGGGGAGCGTGCGGTTGCGAGTCTTCTTGCTCCGCTCCTGGAGCCGCTCGAGGTGGAGCCCGGCCGCCCGCCAGTCCCCCGACGCCGCGAGCGCCATGCCCACGTGGAGGTCGTGGAAGAGCAGCAGCGGGTGCTCGAGCCAGCTCCGGGCCGCCGCGCCCAGGTGCGCCCAGCGCGTCGGATCCGGGCGGCCGTAGAGGTCCAGGCGCCAGGCGAGCGACACCGAATCCTGGAGGTCGGAGCCGACGGAGATCGGGACGCTGCCGAAGACGCCCTCGAACAGCCGCCGGACCCGCCCGTAGCTCCCTTCGGCCAGGTGCATGAGCGCCAGATGCCAGAGCAGATGATTGCGGAAATAGCCCAGATGATCGCACGGATGGATCTTCTGGGGCAGCGCCTCGATCCCGCGGGCGTTGTCGCCGCGCTCGTAGTGGACGTGGGCCATCGCGTGCACAGCCCACGCGTCCTTCGGGTTGAGCACCATGGCCCGCTCGGCGAGCGGGAGCGCCTCGTCGAAGCGCCGGTTCTCCTCGAGGCTGAAGGCGTGAAGCCCGAGGATGTATGAGTCCGCCTCGAAGGCGTCCAGCAGCGAGCGCGTCAGCTCGAGCATCTCGCCCGAGCGTCCCTGCCAGAAGTAGATGAAGTACAGGCGCTGGGCCAGGACCACATCGCGCGGATGCCGGGCCAGGATCTCCTTGATCAGGCCTACCGCGTCGTCCCCGCGCCCGCCGACCCAGAGGGCGAGAGCCTCGACGTGCCGGCGCTCCCGCTCGGGGAGCGCGGCCGCCGCGGCGCAGGCGGTCTCCATGGCGCCGCGCCCCTCGGGAATCTTCTCATTGAGATAGAGCGAGACGGCCAGCCCCGCGCGCGCCAGCGCGAAGTCCGGATCATGGCCGAGTGCCTCGCCGAAGCAGTCGATCGTAGCCGCGCTGAACCCGAGCAGCCCCCGCACGCCGCGATCATAGGCGTCGACCGCGACGGCGGACGTGGTCGAGACGGGCAATCCGTAAGCGTCGCGAAACACGGCGATCATCCTAGCAGATGGCGACGCAGGAACGCGAGTGCGTGGCGCTCGGCCCAGGAGCGGCGTCCGAGCGGCCCTTCGAGAAACCCCGCGTGACCGCCCTCGCCAGGGAAGAGCGTCTCGACCCATGGAGAGCGGACGACGGCCTCCTCCGGCAGCGAGGCGGCCGGGATGAACGGGTCGTTGCCCGCATTGATCAAGAGACACGGCCGTCGGATCCGGGCCAGGTAGGCCCTGCTGCTGCAGCGCGTCCAGTAGTCGTGCTCGTCGGCGAAGCCGTAGAGCGGCGCCGTCACGAAGCGATCGTACTCGGCAAAGGTGCGCGCCCGGAGCGCGGCCTTCATGTCCACGCGGCCGTCGTAGAGATGGGCCTTGGCCCTGACCTTGGCCTTCAGGCTGCGCAGGAACTCGGCCGTATAGAGCGACCGGGCAAGTCCCCGGTCGAGGGCGCGGGCGCAAACGGCGAGATCGAACGGCGTGGAGATGCCGACGGCCGCCGCCGCCTGGGCCGGCGCCTCCTCTCCCCGCTCCCCCAGCCACTTGAGCGCGACATTGCCCCCCAGCGACACCCCCACAAGTCCGAGCCGCAGCGAGGGCTCGCGCACGAGAAGGCGCCCGATGATCCAGTGGAGGTCCGACGTCTCTCCGGAATGGTAGAGGCGCGGCGCCCGGTTCAGCTCACCGCTGCACGACCGGAAGTTCAGCACCACCCCGCGCAGACCGAGGGCGGCCGTCTCCCTCAGGAGGCCGGAGACATAGTGCGACCGGGAGGAGCCTTCCAACCCGTGGAGGATCAGGACGAGCGGCGCGCCCGCGGGCGACGCGGCGAGCCAGTCCAGATCCAGGAAGTCGCCGTCGGGAGTGTCGACACGCTCGCGCCGAAGCGGTGGGCGGCGGAACCGGCGCAGCAGCGGGCCCCAGAGAGTCTGGAGGTGGCGCCCCTGGTACCACCAAGGCGGGTGGTAACTCGGCGCGTCCGCCTCCAAACTCCTGGAGGACGAGGGCTACTCCTGGCCCTGGAGGAGGAGCTTCACCACCTCCGGCGCGATCTCACGGGCGCGCTGGTCGAGCTGCGCCTCCGTCAGGTTCGCGATGGGATGCGCCATGGACAGGAACCGGTACTCGGGCACGCCCCAGGTCTGCGCCATCGCGCGTCCCGTCGCCTCGAACACGTCCGTCACGATGGACGCCGCGGGGAGACCAACCTTCTCGAAGAGGATTCCGTCGAGCACACTGCCCGACGAGCAGGACCCTCAGTCTCCGATGCCGGCGACGACCACGTCGACGCCGCGCTTGGCCTCGTCGATGATCTCGTCGTGGGCGGGGACGCTCGAGTTGTGCTTGCGCCACATGCGTGTCTCGGCGGCGCCGTACTCCTGCTTCAGGATCTCGCCGATCTTGAGCAGGAGGCGGTCCGAGTTGAACTTGGTGTTCTCGACAAGCCCGATCCGCTTGCCCTTGAGCGAGTCGGGCCGGGGCACATAAGTGAGCGGCTGCTTCTTCGGTTCGACGGTGGGATCCAGGATCTCGATGGGTGCCATCAGGCCCTCCCGTCCTTGATGACTACGGTCACTGCCTGCGAGGCCGTGCGGCTCGCCCAGCCCGGGATGTAGCAGGAGAACGAGCCGGCACGGCCGCCGGCGGCCACCACCAGGATGTCGTCGGGCGACATCATCAGCGGCCGCAGGGTCGACTCGTCCTCGGGCTTGACCGGGCCGGGCATCCGGCCGGTCCGCTTGAAGTGCGCGACGCTGTTCTTGCTGTTCTCGAAGATGAACTTGCGGATATCGGCCTTGGACCAGCCGTCGCCCGCGACGGTGCGCATGTGCTCCCCGGCCAGCACCACGCAGTAGTTGGGCTGGCCGGCCATTCCGGGGTTCCGCATGGCGTCGCAGAGAGTCGTGAGCACGCCGGCAGCGGTATTCGAGAGCTGGTTGTAGAACTGGTGCGGCGCCAAGGCCGCCATGACGGTGACCGCACTTTGCTCGGGCCGACAGCCGCGCTCCACGTGAAGCGGCGTCCACGGGCCGTCTTCCTCGTTCTCGGCGATCACGTACGTGTACTTCCCCGGGTGCCCCAGCGTGCCGCGGTCGAGCTTGCCCGGCAGCGTGCCGATCACGTTGCGCATGACCAGGCGCACCGCGCGCCCGACCGTCGCGTTCGCGCGCCAGCCGGGACCGAAGAGGTTGTCACCGGAATTGAACCCGAGCGCCCGGGCGATCGGGCCGTTGACGATCATCAGCACGGCGGCTCCCGCCGTCGATGTGCCCGGCCCGTGATAGCCCCATTTGGGATCGCCGATGCCCTCGATGGCCGCCACCACCACCGGCACGTACTCGGGCTTGCATCCGGCCATGACGGCGTTGATGGCGACCTTCTCGGCCGTCACCGCTACCTGGCGGTTGGTGATGAAGGCGACCTCCTGCTGCGGCTCGAGCCCGGCGGCGTCGAGCATGGCGCGAACCCGCGCCTCGGTGGGAGGCACCACGGGCAGCCCATCGGTCCAGCCTTTCTCGAAGCAGAGCTCGATGGCCTGGGCGAGATCGTCGACGGGATGGCGCTTGGACAATAGCTCGGTCGTCATGGCCGGGATTATACCGCAGTTCGGTTGACACCGCCCGGCGGCTCCACGCAAGCTACGCCGGGAGCAGCGGCATATGTGCTCTTCAACACCACCACGATGTTCGACGACGCGCGGCGCTTCCTCGCCCTGCCGGAGGGAGAATAGCGCACCCAGCGAAAAGGCCCTCGCGCTCCCGCGGGCTTTGCCGTATCCTGCTTGAAGACGGCTCGAGGATGAGCGGCGACGAGCGGAACTGGGCCCGGGAGTTCAACCGGCGCATGGCAGGGACGATGCTCGCCTCCCACGGGACGCGCTTCCTGCAGGTCTCGGCCGAGCGCGCCGTGCTCGAACTCGACTTCAAGCGCGAGCTGACCCAGATGACAGGGCTCTTTCACGCCGGCGCCATCATCAGCTTGGCCGACGAGGCGTGCACGGCGCTCGCCTCGGCGCACGCCATGAGCGACGGCGGCTGGGACCCGGCGAAGTTCCCGCTCACCGTCCAGCTCTCGGCCAACCTGATCCGCAACGCCAATCGCGGCACGCTCATCGCCGAGGCGCTGCCGGTCCACAAGGGGCGCACGACCGTTGTCATCCAGAGCACGGTGAGGGACGACCAGGGCAGGCTGCTCGCCACTGTCACCGCGACTCAGATCGTCCCGAGCCGCTAGCCCCCGCCGCCGCGTCGTG
>WNFV01033001.1_pt1 | contig 10363 bp, 10 predicted proteins | sample 5400101 | NCBI WGS metagenome assembly WNFV01 (sample SAMN13153361, study PRJNA577476) | soil metagenome | isolation source: 115 cm soil or saprolite under grassland replicate 1 | place: USA:California | collected 2016-06-15 | reverse complement strand
GGCGGCGTCGGCGTCATCAAGGTCGGCGCGGCCACCGAGGTCGAGCTGAAGGAGAAGAAGCACCGCATCGAGGACGCCGTCTCCAACGCCCGCGCGGCGGTGGAGGAGGGCATCGTCCCCGGCGGAGGTGTCGCCCTGCTGCGGGCCCAGGACGCCCTGGCCAAGGTCGAGCTTCCCGGAGACGAGGCGACCGGCGCCACGATCGTGCGCCGAGCCCTGGAGGAGCCGCTGAAGCAGATCGCCATCAACGCCGGCCTCGAGGGCGGCGTGGTGGTCGAGCGGGTCCGCTCGCTCGAGAGCGGCTGGGGCCTGAACGCGGCCAACGGCGAGTACGGCGACATGTTCGGGTTCGGTATCGTCGACCCGGCCAAGGTCACCCGCTCGGCGCTGCAGAACGCCGCGTCGATCGCCGCCCTGTTCCTCACCACTGAGGCGCTGGTGGCGGACAAGCCGGAGAAGACGCCTGCCGCGCCCGCCGCGCCCGGCGGCGGCGACATGGACTTCTGATCGTCTCGTCACGCAAGGCAACGAAGGACGGGCCCGAGCGGCCCGTCCTTTCGTTTGCGCTGGACCGTCCGGCTCCAGATCGCGTAGAACAATGGCATGAGCAATCCGGAGGCGCGGCGGGAGGAGCTCGCCGCGGTATTCGAGGCGCGGCGCGAGCTGGGCAAGGACTACGAGCCCGCCCTGGTTGAGTCGTTCATCGAGCGTCTCAACACCGCGATCGACGCGCGCGTCGACGCTGGTCTCGCCGGGAGGACCGGGGGCGGCAAGGTTCAGGCCGCGTTCCAGCACGCGCAGTTCCAGCTCGGCCTCGCGTCGCTCGGGCTCGGGATCCCGCTCACCGCGATCGCGGGCGGAATGGCCAGGCTGCCCGGGATCGTCGCCGTCTGGGGCGGCATCGCCGCCGTGAACGTCGCCCACTCGCTCAGCAACCGCTGGCAGAGGGGCCGACGCTGACTCCAGCCGACGACCTGCGGCGCAAGCGCCTGCTGCTGCGGCGGGAGCTGGAGGGGACCGGCGGGCTGATGGTGGCCTTCTCCGGCGGCGTGGACTCGGCGTTCCTGCTCGCCGCCGCGGCCGAGGCGCTCGGGCGCCGGGCGCTGGCCGCGACCGGCGTGTCGCCGAGCCTGGCCGCCGGCGAGCTGGAGGACGCCCGCGCCATGGCCGCCGAGCTGGGCGTGCGGCACATCGAGGTGCGGACGCGGGAGCAGGAGCGGCCGGGCTACCTCGCCAACGGCCCCGACCGCTGCTACTTCTGCAAGTCCGAGCTGTTCGACGTGCTGCTGCCGCTGGCGCGCCAGGAGGGGATGGCCCTCGCGGTTGGCACCAACACCGACGACCTGGGCGACTGGCGCCCGGGGCAGCGCGCGGCGGCGGAGCGGGGCGTCCTCACCCCGCTGGTCGCGGCTGGGTTCTCCAAGGCCGAGGTACGTGAGGCGTCGCGCCGCATGGGCCTGCGCACCCACGACAAGCCGGCGGCGGCGTGCCTGGCGTCCCGCGTCGCCTACGGCATCCAGGTGACCCCGGCACGGCTGTCGCGGGTGGAGCGGGCCGAGGCGCTGCTGCGCTCCTGACCACGGCGACCTCGCCCGCGTCGAGGTGCCCGTCGATGCGCTGCCGGCACTGGTCCAGGGGGACGCCCGCGAGCGTCTGGTGCGGGGCCTGCGCGACCTCGGCTTCGCCTACGTCACGCTCGACCTCGAGGGCTTCCGCTCCGGCAGCATGAACGCCCGCCTGGCCGCCACCGAGGAGGACGGCCCGCCGCGATGAGCCAGACGCGGCGGCTCGTGCACTGCTCGCTCCCACCCGAGCTGACCCACCGCCCCGTGCTGCACGGGCTCGCCCACGCCAGCGGCGCCGTGGTCAACGTCCACCGCGCCAACGTGGACATCGAGGCCGGGGTGGCATGGTTCCTGCTGGAGCTGGAGGGTCCGGAGGCCGAGGTGGACCGCGCCGAGTCCTGGCTGCGCGAGCAGGGCGTCACGGTCGAGCGGATCGAGGAGCGGCCTCCGGGCTCAACGGGCCGGCAGCGGCAGGTCTAATACTGGTCGTAGCGGTGGAACCACGACATGTCGCCCTCGTTGCGTCCGAGCGGCGCGCGGTCGAGCCATTGCCACATCCCCCAGAGCGCGTCGGTGCCGCGGGCGTAGGCGGAGTAGACCAGGCCGAGGGTGCGCTCGTCGGTCAGCCCAGGATGCGCGCCGCCGCTGCCTCGAGGTCGGCCACCACGGCGTCGGCGGCGCTCAGGTCCATGCCGGCCGTGAGGGCGTTGGGGACGGCCACGACCCGCATGCCGGCTGCGCGGGCGGCGGCGACCCCGTGGACGGTGTCCTCGATGGCGGCGCAGTCGGCCGGGTCCGCGCCGAGCAGCGACGCAGCGCGAAGGTAGATCTCCGGATGCGGCTTGCCGTGGACCACGTCCTCCCCGGTGACGACGGCCTTGAAGGCCCCACGCACGTCCAGCCGTACCAGGGCGTGCTCGACATAGGCTCGCGTCCCCGATGTGGCCACCGCCAGCGGCAGGCCGGCGTCGGTCAGGCGCGCGATCGCCGCGTGCAGCCCGGGCATGGGCGCGAGCCCCTCGCCCGCATCGAGCAGGCGCCAGAAGACCGCCTCCCGCTCGGCGAGGACCTGCTCCGGAGGCAGGCCCAGGCGGGCGGCGATCGCATCGGTCAGCTCGCGGACGCGCCGCCCCATCATGTCGTCGCGCAGGTCCTGCCCGACCGTGGCGCCGAGAGAGGCCAGGTACTCGTCGGTCGCGCGCTCGTGGGTCGGCTCGGAGTCCACGATGACGCCGTCCAGGTCGAAGGCGACGTGGCCGGCGAGCGGCATGCTCTGGCTCAGGATGCGGGCGGCGCGGCCGTTGGCTCTGGGCCGTCGCCGCTGGGCCGCGAGACGCCGGCCGGGGCACTGGCGGAGGCGATCACCGGGACGACCTGGCGCGTGGTGATGATCTCGTCGATCATGCCGTACTCCCTGGCCTGGTCGGCGGTCATGATGAAGTCGCGGTCGGTGTCCTTGGAGATCTTCTCCACCGTCTGGCCGGTGTGCTCGGCCATGATCTCGTCCAGCAGCTTGCGCAAGCGCAGGATCTCGCGCGCCTGGATCTCGATGTCCGCCGACTGGCCGCGGGCGCCGCCAGAGGGCTGATGGATCAGGATGGTCGAGTGCGGCAGGGCGAAGCGCTTGCCCTTGGTGCCCGCGGACAGGATCACCGCGGCCGCCGAGGCGGCCATGCCCATGCAGATGGTCGAGATGTCGGGCTTGACGTACAGCATGGTGTCGTAGATCGCCAGCAGGTCGGTGATCGAGCCGCCGGGCGAGTTGATGTAGAGGTTGATGTCCTTCTCCGGGTCCTCCGCCTCGAGGTGCAGGAGCTGAGCCATGACCAGGTTGGCGATGGTGTCGTCGATCGGCGTGCCGAGGAAGATGATCCGGTCCTTGAGCAGCCGGGAGAAGATGTCGAAGGAGCGCTCGCCACGGCTGGTCTGCTCGATGACGATCGGCACCAGGTTGGCGTCGGCCATGTTGGGAACCTCCGGGGCGGCAAGCTGTGGCGACGGGCCTGGGCGCCGCGGCGCGGCGGCCCAGGCGAGGGTAGCGCATCGTCAGCCTTTCGAGCGGCGCTCGAGACCCGGGGACCTCAAGGAGATCCGCCCGCGCGCCGAATACACCATGGAGAGCGCTCGGCGCACACCTGCCGGCGCTGGCGGCGTTTGAGTCGGGGGGGCGGCCAGGGGGTCCAGCGGGCCCCCTGGCCTCATTCTTCCCGGGCGCCGGGGCGGGCTTCCTCGTCAGGTCAGTCCAGCGCGACCAGGTCGAGGTAGCCCTCGTCCCAGACGTCGATGGTCCCCTCGGGCATGAACAGCACCCGGTCGGGCTCGAAGGTCCGCACGAACGGGGTGTCGTGGCTGACGAGCACCACAGCTCCCCCGTAGGCGGTCAGGGCCGCACGCAGCGCCTCCACCGCCTGCACGTCCAGGTTGTTGGTGGGCTCGTCCAGCAGCAGCACGTTGTGGCGGCCCACCACCAGGCGGGCAAGGGCCAGCTTGGTCTTCTCCCCGCCCGACAGGGTGCGCACGCGCTGGCTCGCCTGGTCGCCGCCGAGCAGGAAATGGCCGAGCACGCCGCGCAGCACGTCGTCGGGGGCGCGTGCGCTGGCCCGCATCACCTCCATGGCGGTGAGCTCCAGCTCGAGGCCCTCGTGCTCCTGGGCGTAGTAGCCGACCGCGGCGCCGTGGCCATAGCGCACCTCGCCGGCGTCGGCGCTGTCCACGCCGGCGAGGATGCGCAGCAGCGAGCTCTTGCCAGCGCCGTTCAGCCCGAGCACCAGCAGGCGCTCACCCCGCTCCAGATCGAGCGAGAGCTGCTTGAACACGGGCGGGCCGCCGTAGGAGCGGGCCAGGTCGACGGCCTCCAGCGCGACGCGGCCGCTGGGCGGAGGCTGTGGGAAGCGCACGGCGACCCGGCGCCCGCCACGCCGCTCCGGCACCAGCGAGGCCTTCATGCGCTCGACCCGACGCTCCGTCACCATCGCGCGCCTGGCCATGGTCTCGTTGGAGTGGCGGTACTTCTCCACGAAGGCCGACAGCCGCTTGATGTCGCGCTCCAGCACCTTGCGTCGGCGCGCCTCCGAGGCCGCGCGCACCTCGCGCTCCTTCAGGTAGTCGGTCCAGGTGCCCTTGTAGCTGTCGACCGAGGCGGTGGCCGGATCGACGGCGAGCATCGCGGTGATGTCCTTGTCCAGCAGCGGCAGGTCGTGGGAGACGACCAGGATGCCGCCGGAGAAGTCCGCGAGGAAGCCAGCCAGCCACTGCTTGGCGTCGGCGTCCAGGTGGTTGGTCGGCTCGTCGAGCAGCAGCGTGGTGGCGTGGCTGAGCAGCACACGGGCGAGCTCCACCCGACGCCGCTCGCCGCCGGACAGCTTGGAGAGCGGCCGGTCCACCCCTGCGGCCGGCACGCCGAGCGCGGCGGCGATACGCCTCGCCTCGGCCTCCGCACGGTAGCCGCCGCTCATCTCGAAGCGCTCCTGCAGGTTGGAGAAGCGCTTGATGGCGCGATCACGGGCGCGCGCGTCGGCGGTCATGTCGATCCGCCGCCTGGCGGCCTCCAGCTCCTGCCTGGCCAGGTCCAGCCCGCGCGCGGAGAGCAGCCGCGCCAGGCCGGTCGACTCCGTGGTGGGCGGCGACTCCTGCGGCAGCCACGCCAGCGTGCCGGTGAGCTGCACGCTGGGATTGCGGCGGCCCCGATCCACCGCGGCACCATCGGAGGGCTCCAGGGAGCCGTCGAGCTCGGACCCTTCCGGCGGCCCCTGGCCGCCCATCAGGGCGCCGGTCGCGCGGGCGGCCTCGGCCAAGGTGCCGAGCAGGGTGGTCTTGCCCGCGCCGTTCGGTCCGACCAGGCCGACGACGTCGCCCGGGGCGACGGTGAAGCTGGCCTCGGCCAGCAGCAGGCGGGGGCCGATCTCGACGGTCAGGTCGGTGGCGCGGAGCATGACGGATCATTCCTGGGGTTGGTATGCAGGTGGGCGCCGACAGGGCGCCCGTCTGGCTAGGTTTGCTTGGCCGGCGGAAACGGTCAAGCGAATTGGCCGACTCAGCGAGGCGGTGGGGCGGGAGCGGACGCGATCGCCCGTTCCATGACGCTCGGGGCGGTGCCATCGTCGCTCACCTGGTGACAGGCTACCAGGTGACCCGTGGCGGCCACCTCATGCGGATATTGCCGTCGGCGATCGGCTTGTAGATCCCCGTGCTGGAGAAGGGCGGCAACGCCTTCGACGCCGCGGTCGCGGCGGGCTTCGTCCTCCAGGTGGTCGAGCCGCACCTGAACGGGCCCGGCGGCGAGGTGCCGATCCTCGCCTACAGCGCCGAGCGCGACCAGGTGCTCGTCGTCAACGGCCAGGGCCCCGCTCCCGCCGCCGCCAGCATCGGCCACTTCCGCGACCTCGGGCTCGAGCTCGTTCCCGGCTCCGGCCTGCTGCCCGCCTGCGTTCCAGGCGCCTTCGGCGGCTGGCTGGAGCTGCTCGGCCAGCTCGGCACCATGCGCCCGCGCGAGGTCCTCGAGTACGCCATCGGCTACGCCGAGAGCGGCTATCCGGTGCTGCCGGGGATCGCCTCGGCCATCTCGAGCGTCGAGCGGATGTTCCGCGAGGAGTGGACCTCCTCGGCCGCCGTCTACCTGGCCGGTGGCGGCGTGCCCCGGGCCGGCGGCATGCTGCGGAACCTCGCGCTGGCCGCGACCTGGCGCCGTGTCCTCGCCGAGGCCGAGGCCGCCTCCAGCGACCGCGACGCCCAGGTCGATGCCGCCGTGCGCACCTTCTACCAGGGCTTCGTGGCCGAGGCGATCGGCGGCTTCTCGACCGGGAGCGAGGTTATGGACGTGACCGGGCGCCGCCACCGCGGCCTGCTCGACGGCGACGACCTCGCACGCTGGCGGGCCAGCCTCGAGCAGCCGGTCACCTTCGACTACCACGGCGTGCGGGTCTGCAAGACCGGCCCTTGGGGTCAGGGGCCGGTCTTCCTGCAGCAACTCTCCCTGCTGGCCGGGTTCGACCTCGAGGCGATGGGCGCCGGCGGCGCCGACTGGGTCCACACGGTGGTGGAGTGCGCCAAGCTCGCGTTCGCCGACCGCGAGGCCTGGTACGGCGACCCCGCCTTCGTCGACGTCCCCCTTGCCGGGCTGCTCGACCCCGCCTACGCGGCGCGGCGGCGCGCGCTCGTCGGCGAGCGGGCCTCGCTGGAGCTGCGCCCCGGGTCGGTCCTCGGCCGCGACCCGCGCCTGCCACCGATGGTGCTCGAGGCCTCCCGGCGCGAGGCCGCCGACCTCGCCATGGGCGCCGGCGAGCCGACCACCATGCTCGCCGACCGCGACACCTGCCATGTCGACGTGGCCGACCGCTTCGGCAACATGGTGGCGTGCACCCCGAGCGGCGGCTGGCTGCACAGCTCGCCGATCATCCCGGAGCTCGGCTTCTGCCTCGGCACCCGCGGGCAGATGTTCTGGCTCACCGAGGGCCTGCCCAACTCGCTCGATGGCGGCAAGCGCCCGCGCACGACGCTGACCCCGAGCCTGGCGCTACGCGACGGCAGGCCCTGGCTCGCCTTCGGCACGCCGGGCGGCGACCAGCAGGACCAGTGGTCGGCGCAGTGGTTCCTGACCTATCTCCACTCCGGGCTCGACCTGCAGGAAGCCATCGACGCGCCGACCTTCCACAGCGAGCACTTCCCCAGCTCGTTCTACCCGCGCCAGTCCAGGCCCGGCGCGCTGGTGGTCGAGGAGCGCATCGGCAGCGATGTCATCGAGGAGCTGCGGGCACGTGGTCACGTGGTGGAGGTATCGGGCCCCTGGTCGCTCGGGCGTATGTGCACGGTCGGCCGTGACCCCAAGACCGGCTTCCTCATGGCCGCCGCCAACGCCCGTGGCCGCCAGGGCTACGCGGTCGGGCGGTAGCGGCTCCGCGCCGGCGCGCGCGCCTCGGTTCCTGAAGGGTCTCCGGGTGCCTGCGGGCCGAGTCGACAACGGCCGACGTCCCAGTGGTGATCCTCAGTGCCGACGCCAGGCCGGGCCTGATCACCCGGATGCTGAAGGAGGGCGCGCGAGCATTCCTGACCAAGCCCCTGGACGTCAAGGAACTGCTCGCCCTCCTGGACACCATCGCGGCTGAGCAGGAGCAAGCACGGTCGCAGCCCCGCAGCTCCTGGACGCCGTGAGCGCAAATTCACGTGCGCTGTCGGGGGTCGTCCCTACACTCGATGCATGTCTATCGCGATCAGAGCCACTGACCTGGTGCGCCGTTTCGGCGAGGTCGAGGCCGTCCGTGGGGTCAGCCTCGAGATCGAAGAGGCCGAGATCTACGGGTTCCTCGGCCCGAACGGCGCCGGAAAGTCGACCACTGTCCGCATTCTCACCACCCTGCTCGAGCCGACCTCCGGCTCCGGCTCGGTGCTCGGGCACGACGTCGTCAGCGATCGGACCATGGTCCGCCGCCTGATCGGCGTCGCCCTGCAGGAGGCCGGCCTCGACCCCAAGCAGACCGGCCGCGAGCTGCTCACCCTGCAGGCGCGGCTGTACGGGCTGCGTGGCAAGTTGCTGGTACAGCAGGTGGGTGAGGTGACCGAGCTGGTCGGCCTCACCGATGCCATCGACCGGCGCATCCAGGGCTACTCGGGCGGCATGAAGCGCCGCCTGGACCTCGCCTCGGCGCTGCTGCACCGCCCGCGGGTGCTGTTCCTGGACGAGCCCACCACCGGCCTGGACCCCACCTCGCGCACGCTGATCTGGGACCGGATGCGGCATCTGCGGCTACAGTTCGGCGCCACGATCTTCCTGACCACCCAGTACCTGGAGGAGGCCGACCAGCTCGCGGACCGGGTCGGGATCATCGATCTCGGCCGCATCGTCCGGGAGGGCACGCCGGAGTCGCTCAAGGCCGAGGTAGGCGTCGACGTGATCGACATCGCGGTCGATGACCGCGAGTCGGGCGCGGCCAGGGCGGCCATCCTGGAGATGCAGTCCAGCGGCGAGCTGCCCGATGGCGAGCTGCGCGGGACGGCGACCGGCTACACCCTGTTCCTGCCCGACGGGCCGCGGATGATCGCCACGGTCGTCCGCGGGCTGGACCGGGCGGGCATCACCACCGGGCCGATCAGTGTGTCCCGCCCGAGCCTGGACGACGTGTTCCTGGCGGCGACGGGCGGACGCCTGTCGACCGCGGCCAGCCGTGCCGCCGCCAGCGACGGCGAGCGAGTGAGGAGCAGCGCATGACCGCCACCATCGCGGAACCGCGCACCCTGGCCGCGCCGGCCGGGTTCATGTCCGACGTGATGGCGATGACCGGGCGGTCGGTGCGCGGGCTGCTGCGCGAGCCGGAGTCCTTCATCCCGGCGCTGACCATCCCGCTGTTCTTCTTCGTGGTCCAGATCGGCGCTCTCGGCAAGGTGGCGGAGCGGGCCTTCGGCATCTCCGACTACGCCGCCTTCCAGCTCCCGGTCGCTGTGCTGTTCGCCGCCGCCAACACCGCCGGCGGGAACGCGCTGGTGATCGACATCGCCAACGGCTACTGGGACAAGCTCAGCCTCACACCGGTGCACCGCTCGGCGATGGTGATCGGCACGCTGCTCGGCGAGATGGTCGCGGTGATCGGCTACAGCGTGCTGCTGATCGGCTTCGGCTTGGCGATCGGCGTGCGCTTCGCCGGGCCGGCTGGCATGGGGGCGCTGGGGCTGCTCGGGCTGACGGTCCTGTTCGGCGTCGGCTTCGCCGCGATCAGCGTGGCGATCGCGCTGGCGACCGGCTCGATACGGGCGACCCAGACCGCCTTCGTCATCTTCTTCCCGCTGCTGTTCCTGACCCCGGGCACACTGCCACGTCCGCTGATGACCGGCTGGTTCAAGGCAGCGGTCGCCGTCAACCCCATCACCTACGTCCTCGAGGCCGCGCGCAGCTTCCTGTTCGAGCTCAGGGCCCCGGTGATCGCCAAAGGGGTGCTGGCCGTCGTGCTGTTCTGCGCCTTCACCTTCAGCCTCACCCTGCTCGCCTTCCGCCGCCGAGCGCGCATGGGCTAGTCGGCCGCTCCGCGGTGGCCGTGGCACAGGTGCCCTGGATCGAGGACCTCGGTCAGGCGAGCGTCAAGCCGGAACGGCGGTGAGCTGGGACCAGCGGCAGGCGGAGCTCGAACCTGGCTCCGCCGGTCGGGCGCCTGGGGTCGACCGCCGCCAGCTCGCCGCCCTGGGCGAGGGCGAGCTGGCGGGCGATGGTCAGGCCCAGCCCGAGGCCCCGCGCCTCCTGGCTCGGCCCGTCGTCCAGCCGGGTGAACTGCTCGAAGATGTGCTCGCGCTCCCGGCTCGGCACTCCGGGCCCGGCGTCCTCGACCGCCAGGACGGCGCTGCCGCCGGAGCGATCAGCCTCCACCCAGATCGGCGTGCCTGGCGGTGTGTACTTGTCGGCGTTGCCGAGCAGGTTGTCGAGCACCTCGAGGACCTGGTTGGGGTCCACGTGCACAGGGAGAGGGCCGCCGACCTCGACCGCTACGGGCCTGCCCGGATAGGTCAGGCTGGCCACATGCCCCGCCTGACGGGCGAGGTCGGCGGCGTCGACCAGCTCGCGCTCGGCCGGGTCGGGTCCGGTCCGTGCCCTCCGCGGCTCCGCGGTGGCCAGGAGCTGGTCGATCATGCTGTTGAGTCGCTTGGCCTGCAGCAGCCCGGTCTTGGCATAGTCGATGACCTGCCCGAGGCCGAGCTGGGAGCCGTGCTGCTCGACGGTCCGCAGCATGGCCATGATGCTGGTCAGGGGGGTGCGCAGCTCGTGGGCGATGGCGGCGAGGCGCTCGCCGCCACCGACCGCGGCATCCATTGAGCTGGGC
>WNFV01010062.1_pt1 | contig 10365 bp, 10 predicted proteins | sample 5400101 | NCBI WGS metagenome assembly WNFV01 (sample SAMN13153361, study PRJNA577476) | soil metagenome | isolation source: 115 cm soil or saprolite under grassland replicate 1 | place: USA:California | collected 2016-06-15 | reverse complement strand
GTCGTCACCGGGCTGATCCTGACGCTGTTCCTGACGTTCGTCTTCGTCAAGGACTCCGCCCGGTGTGCTACCAGGTCCTCCTGCGGCTGGTGCGTGGCCCGGGCCGCGCCCGGCTCGACCTGCGCGGCTGACCTACCTGCAACTTCCTGTCCCGGACGCAACCTGAGGCCAACAACCGGGTCCGATCCGTTCCTCGGAAATGAGGAGCGGCCTAAGGCGCCGTCCGATGGAACCCGGCCTCCTTGGCTCCAACGTGGACCCAGCCCCACTCACAGGACCAAAGGAGACCGGAATGCACGACTGGAAGCTGAGTCCACTCCCGATCATCACGCTGCGCGGTTGGGCCTACCACGAGTCACAGCACCGGCGGGAGATCCGGCAAGCCACGCGCCCATGGGGATCCGGCGTTCGTCGCGGTGTCGCCACCATCCACAGGCTGCTCGCCACAAGCGGGCAGCCGACGTCATGTGAGGCTCTCCCGCAGGGCGATCGTGGCGACCTCCACCCTGGATGACGCACCCAGCTTGGCCTTGACGTTGGCGACATGAACCGACACGGTCTTCTTGCTGATCACCAGCGACCTGGCGATCTCCCCGTCCGGCATGCCCGACGCGACCAGCGCCAGCACCTCTTGCTCGCGTGGCGTGAGATCGAACCGGCCTCGTCGCGCAGGCGTCGGGGCGGCGGGCAGATCCTGAAGGTCAGCCGCCCCGACAGCGACCATCGCGACCGCGAGCGCCTCCTGCACGTCCCTGGACCTGCCCCTGGCCCAGAGCATCCCGAACCTGACGGCCCCAAGCGCCTCCCGGGTCGCAGTCCACGACCGGTGGCGGAGCTTCTCCTCCTCCGGGACGACCGGCCATCGATGATCTGTCCGGTAGGCCTCGGCCGCGGCCCAGGCCTCCACCGCCTCGGGCAACCTCCCGGCCGCCGCAAGCCACGCCCCCGCCCCTTCCAGCAGGAACGAGTCCCCGGGAGGATTCTCCATCCCACCCACGGCACCGCCGCCTTCACGCAGTCGAGATCGTGCCGCTTCTAGCTTCCCCTGCGCCGTCAGCGCCTGCGCCAAGGCGCCGATGGCGTGCGCGAAGACCACGCCCCTGTCACCGCTCTCGATCGACAACTGGACGGCCTCCGCCAGTGATGCTTCTGCGAGCGAATGCTCTCCAGCCGCAAGCGCCAGCGCGCCACGTTGGGTGAGCGCGCTGGCGGCTCCCCACACATCGCCGGCCGCACGCGCCATGTCCAGCGCTTCCTCGAACTGCGCCCGCGCCTGTGCAAGATCTCGGCGCGCCTGCGCAAGCCAGCCCGCGACGATGAGTGGCTCGACGAGGGCGCCGGGAGCCCCGTCACGGCGTGCGTGCTCGATAGCCTCAGCCATCCGTTCCGCGGCGGCATCCAGCTCGGGGTCCCCGGTGCGGAGCGCTCGATGGCTCAGGCCGATCAGGGCCTCGAACCGGCTCGGGTGGTCATCGTCGTCCGCCGCCGCAAGGCTGGCCTCGAAGAGTTCCTCACTTCGATCAACGTCGCCCATCTCCCAGACGATCCACGCCGCGCGCTGCTGGGCCTTCACGCGCAGCGCAGCCGGCGCATCACCTGCCACGGCCAGGGACGCTTCGAGCCATCGCAACCCTTCGCCCAGGCCGCCGGCGTCATGCCAGAAGCGACGCTTGAGCGCCGCGGCAAGCCGGAGCATCGACTCGTACTGGTCGGCCTCCTGCGCCCAGGCCAGCGCCGCACGGATGTCCGCCCGCTCCGCTGTGAGCCTGCGCAGCCATGCCGCCTGGTCCGGTCCCCGAAGCTGGGGCTCGGCGCGCTCGGCAAGTGCCACGAAGTACGCAAGGTGGCGGTCCCGCAGCCTGACCTTGTCCTGCTCCGGCAGCTGGTCCCATGCGAACTCGCGGATGGTTCCCAGCAGCCGGAACCTCGGCTCGCCATCCGCATCCGCGGCGACCGTCAGAACGTTCTGCTCGACCAGGTGGGCAAGGCTAGTGAGCACGTCGAGCCCGCCGTTCGGATCGGCAGGATCGACCACGACCGACTCCACGGCGGCGAGCGCGAATCCGCCGGCGAACACCCCCAACGAGGCGAAGACGCGCTGGTCGCGCTCGCTCAACAGGTTGAAGCTCCACCCGATCGTGGAGCGGAGGGTGCGCTGCCGGATCGGTGCATCCACCGGTCCTTCCGTCAGGACCGGCAGTCGGCGATCCAGGCGAGCGAGCAGGGCGGTCGGGGTGAAGAGCCGGGTGCGGGCCGCGGCCAGCTCGATCGCCAGCGGCAGGCCGTCCAGGCGGGCGCAGATACCGGCGACGGCGACGGCGTTGTCGGTGGTGAGCGCGAAGGCCGGATCGACCGCCCGGGTCCGCTCGACGAACAACCTCACCGCCTCGACCTCAGCAAGATCGTCAAGCGACCCAAGCTCCACAGGGTCCGGTAGCTGAAGCGGTGCCAAGGGGTACTCGCGCTCCCCGCGGATGCGGAGCGGGGCGCGACTGGTGGCCAGCACGCACAGGCCCGGCGACGCCGCCAACAGGTCCGCGATGACCGACCCGGCGGCGGGGAGCTGCTCGAGGTTATCGAGCACCAGCACGACCTCGCGGTCGCCGATGCGTCGCGCCAGCCTATTCTGGAGCGCCTCCCCAGCTACCTCGCGAACACCGAGGACGGTAGCGATCGACACGGGCACCAGGGCCGCGTCCATGATCGGCGTCAGATCCACGAAATGCAGATCCGGAGACACGGCGCGGCGACGAGCCGCAAACTCAAGCGCAAGCCGCGTCTTGCCGCATCCCCCCGGTCCCACGAGCGTGACAAGGCGCGCGCTTCCAAAGGACTCTTCCAGCTCCGCGAGCTCACGTGAGCGACCCACAAACGACGTGAGCTGCACCGGCACCCGCCCGTCGGCCATCCCTTGAGTCTCCCGGTTCCAAGTGTCACCAACAGACCTGGCGCGATCACTCGGCCCACACCTGCCCAGATCGTAATCTCCTGATCAGGATCCGGCCTTGTTCCAGAGGTTCGCTGGTTCCGGTGACGTGATCGGCCCGCGTGCTGGCCATCGCGGCATGAGGCCTACCGCCTGCCGCTGCGGGAGTAAGAGGTCCACGGCTACCACACCGGTGGATCTGGCGGCGCGGTGGACGCTCGCTCGATCAGACGGACCGGAAGCACGGTGGTGGTCGCCGGCGTCTCGCCCGCAGTGAGCAGCCGCGCGGCGCGGCGGCCCTTGGCGAGGAAGGGCTGCCGGACGGTGGTCAGCGGCGGGACGGCGTGGGGGCGGCGGCGGGCACGTCGTCGGTGCCGACCACCGAGAGCTGGCCGGGCACCGCCAGGCCGAGCGCCCGGGCGGCCTGGAGCACGCCGAAGGCGAGCTGGTCGGAGTCGGTAAGGATGGCGGTGGGCGGCGCCTGGCCGCTGAGCAGGCGCCGAGCGGCGTCGGCGCCCGCCTCCGGGTGTTCGCGGCCACCTGGAAGATGCCGAGCTCCTCGGGTGGACGGCGGTGCTGCCTCAGCGCCTGCTGGTAGCCGCCGGCCCGCTCGCGGCTGAGCCGGTAGCGGGAGGCGTGCAGCCCGGCCGGGTCGACGGGCCCGTCGGCGCGTTCGGGGTGCAGCCGGTAGCCCAGGGCGGCGACGCGGCGGTGGCCGAGCGCGAGCAGGTGGTCGAGCGCCAACGGGCGCTCTCGCGGTCGTCCTGGCTGACGATGGCGATGCCTTCCACCTTGGGCTGGTCGATGACCACAGGCGGCAGCCCGCGATCGCGCGGCCCGCAGCACCGGGGCGTCGTCGGGCAGGGAGTAGGCAACCAGGCCGTCGACGGCGGCACCGTGGACGGCGTCCTCGGCAACGGCGTCGTCGAGTTCGATCGGCAGCAGCAGCAGGCCGGTGTGTGTCTCCCGGCACTCCTGGGCCAGTCCCCGCAGGACGAGCACGGCAGCCGGGTCCTCGAAGGCGTAGTCCAATGGCTCGGAGAACAGCGCGCCCACCACGCCCGTGCGCCCTCGGACCAGAGCCCGCGCCGCCGGGTCCGGGCCGGTGTAGCCCAGCCGGCGTGCGGTCTCCAGCACGTGCGCGCGGAGCTCCACCGAGAGCTGGTCGGGCCGGTTGTAAGCGTTGGAGACGGTGGCGCGGGACACTGTTGGGTACGCAAAGTCGTACGTGGCCGTGAGCTGGCTGCTCGTGCCGAAGCTCGACTCGGTACTGTGACGCTTCCGCTCCCACCAGAGGTCACTTGGTGCTGTCGAAACTTGCCTACCTCACGCTGTGCCGATCCATGCAGATGCTCGTGCTGCTTGTTCGCGGCGACGCCGCCAAGGACCTGGAGATCCTTGTCCTGCGCCACCAGCTTGCCGTCCTCCGTCGTCAGACTCCACGCCCCCGGAGGGAGAACTCCAGCAGCTTGGCATACGCGTCTCCGCCACCGCGATCCGGTCGACGCTTCGTCGTCACAGGCTCGACCCCGCACCCAGGCGGGCGAGCAGCTCGTGGCCGGCGTTCCTGCGACAGCAAGCCGCCGGGATCGTGGCGTGCGACTTCTTCACCGTCGACACGGTGTGGCTGCGACGGCTTTACGTGCTGTTCTTCATCGAACTCGACACCCGGCGGGTCCACCTGGCCGGGGTGACCGCCAACCCCAACGGCGGCTGGGTCACCCAGCAAGCTCGCAACCTGCTGCTGGTTCTGGGAGAACGAGGGCGGCGGGTACGCTTCGTCGTGCGTGACCGCGACGCGAGGTTCTGCCGCGGATTCGACAAGGTGTTCGGCTCAGAGGGCGCCGAGGTGCTCGTCACGCCGGTGCGGGCACCCAGAGCGAACGCCTACGTGGAGCGCTGGGTCCGCACGGTCCGCGCCGAGTGCCTGGACTGGATGCTCATCGTTGGGCGCCGCCACCTTGAGCAGGTCCTTGGGGTCTACGTCGAGCACTACAACCGGCATCGGCCACATCGGGCGCTTGGACTGCAGGCACCAGATTCGCCTGCCGGGCTGACCGTCGTTGCCCAGGATCAGCAAGGCAGGATCCGTCGACATGACCTATTCGGCGGTCTTCTGCATCAGTACCAGCGAGCTGCATGAACGCTTTTACGCACCCTACACTCCGCATTCCTTAGCATGCTCGCTGCGGAATGCCTGGCCGTTATAGCTTCCAGTCGGGATCGAACCGATCAGGATCAAATCTTCCGGTGATCTTCCCAACCGCCTTCACCGTCACCTTATGCAACAGCAACTTGATATTGGCCCGGCGCTCAGGCACGTCCCAACGCTCCCAAGCCGCCCTAAAGGCTTCTTGTGTCCGAGGGAAATCCATAAGCTGTTGCAACTCGGGGCGCGCTGCGAGCTGAATCTGTGCGCTCCTGAGTCGGCGCTGAAGCTCAGCATGACGAACTCGGTGCCGCTAGGTGGCGAACCGCGTGCCGAGAATTGTCTGCAACTCGCTGATCTCCACCTCCCATTCGTCAAGCTCTTGCGTAGTTGCGTCTCCGGCCAGCAGCGCCGCGCGACGGGCGTTCAAGGCGTCCACGAACCGTGGGCCACAAACGAGGGTCCAGATAACATCCTCGATCCACTTGTCGGCCATTGGCACGCTCACCGCGGTTCTCCCGCAACCGTCTCTCCGGCTACCTTTCGTGGCGCCATAGCCTTTTGAGCAGCGGTACGCTCTGTAGCCCTCGGTTGGATCGTGGTGACCGTACATCGGGCTGCCACACTCGCAGACCAGGATAGCGGACAGCAGATACTTCGCTCGTGCGCCAAGCCGCTGGCGTGCCTTCGCTGGCACGAATAGTCGCACGAGCGCATCGTGAGTCTCTTTTGAAAGAATCTGCGGTACGAGGTCTTCCTTGCAAAGCATCCGCCGCAGCGTGCTTTCGTGCCACCGTCCGTTAGCGTTCCTGCTCGGAACGCCAAGCGTGTTCCACCTGGCAACCAGATGCGCGAGCGAGCCACCCTTCAGCGCGTGCTGTGCTGCTTCCTGGAGCCGCGCTGCTTCAGCCTTGACGACCGTGACGCGATCCTCGGCAAACCCGTAGGTTCGTGGCCCGCCCGGATGGAGCCCCTGAGCAATCCGAGCTGCCTTCCCTGCCTTGGTGCGTTCAACGATCATCGCGCGTTCAAGCTCAGCGAAGGCGGCCAAGAGCTGAAAGAAGAACCAATCTAGCGGACTGCTGGTATCGATGGCTTGGGTAATCGCGCGGAACTTCACACCACGGCGATCAAGATCAGTTACGAGACGCTCCAGGTCCATGGCCGAGCGCCCGAGGCGGTCGAGCTTCCAGACCGTCAGCGTGTCGCCAGCGCGCAACTCGCGCAGAATAGCCTCTTGGACGGGTCGCGCCTGTCCAGCCCTCCCACTGGCCCTCTCGGTTCGGATGACATCGCAGCCGGCTTTGCGAAGCGTCTCAAGCTGGAGGTCTAGGTTCTGCTCGCCTGTGCTGACCCTGGCATACCCGATATCCATAGGGTCCTGCCTCTCCCGCATCCCGCCTCCTAGCAGAAGGTAGAACACATGTTCGGGTATTCTACCTTCCGCCACCCTACCCGAAGGTAGCGCACACGTTCATGCAGGCGATGGGCATCGTGAACGACCACCTCGAGGGATGCGACGCCCGCGCCGCCGTCGAACGTGCGCGGGAGCGCTTCCCGCGCCCCGCCGCCGCACGGAACTGCCGCCGGCGGCCCGGTCAGGCGCGTTCCCTGGCCACCTGGGCGCGGGCGGCGGGGACGACCTCCTCGGCGAACCGTTCGAGCTGCCCTGGCCCGTCGGCCCAGAAGACGAAGGTGTCGAAGCCGGGCCCGACCGCCAGCGCGGTCAGCTCGTCGGCCCACTGCGCCACCGGGCCACGGAACCTGCCGTCGGAGTGCCCGTCGGTGACGGTCCCGTTGACGTTGAGCACGCGGCGGACCTCGCCTGGGTCGCGTCCCGCCTCGGCCGCGCCCTCGTCCAGCCTCGCCGTCATGTCGAGGACCGGCTGCAGCTCGCCACGGAAGGACGGCACCCAGCCGTCGGCCACCCGGCCGGTCAGCCGCAGCGCCCTGGGCCCGTGGGCGCCGAGCCAGATGCCGATCGGATGGGCCGGCACCGGCCCGGAGTGCGCGCCGGCCAGCCGGTAGTGCGCGCCCTCGAAGCGGAGGTTGCGCTCGCCGCTCCAGACCTTGCGGATCACCTCGATGGCCTCGGCCAGGGCCGCGTACGCCTCGCCGCGGCTGCGCCGCGGTGCGCCGAACGCCCAGGCCGCGTCCGGGAACCCGCCGGCGCCGAGGCCCAGCTCGAACCGGCCGCCGCTGAGCAGGTCCAGGCTGGCGGCGGCCTTGGCGAGCATCGCCGGCGGCCGCAGGGCCAGGTTGGCCACGTCGGGGAAGACCCCGACCCGCGAGGTGGTCGCGGCGATCATCGCGAGCAGCGTCCAGGTGTCGACGAAGCGCCGCTGGTAGGGGTGGTCCTGGACGGCGACGTAGTCCAGGCCGAGCCGCTCGATCTCGTGCGCGGTGGCCAGCAGCGGATCGGCGGCGTTGGGGACCAGGAAGTAACCGAACTTCAGATCACGGCCGAAATCGGTCATGGCGACCTGCTCCTCCCCGTCTCCCATCCGGGCGAACGGGGCGCGGCGGCGGAGTATTCCGCGTCTACAGCCGGGCGGCCCGCGGGTGGTGCTCCGGGCGGTTCAGCACCACCCAGTAGAAGCCGAGGCGCTGGATCGCGTCGAAGAACTGGTCGATGTCGACCGGCTTGACGATGTAGCTGTTCACGCCGAGGTCGTAGGCGGCGGCCAGGTCGCGGTCCTCGGCGGAGGAGGTCAGCATCACCACCGGGGTGCGGCTGGTGCGGGGGTCGCCCTTGAGCTCCCGCAGCACGTCGATGCCGTCGACCAGCGGGAGCTTGAGGTCGAGCAGGACCACCTTCGGGTGGTCGATCAGGCGCCGGCCGGCGTAGCGGTCGGTGCAGAACATGAACTCCAGCGCCTCGGCGCCGTCGCGCACGACGTGGATGCTGTTGGCCAGGTGCCCGCGTGCGAGCGCGTGCATGGCGAGGTCGACGTCGGCGGGGTTGTCCTCGACGAGCAGCACCTCGACGGCCTGGTCGTGGTTCATGCAACCTCCTTGCCGGTCGCGGGCAGGCTGAGCCAGAAGGTGGCGCCGCGGCCGGGCTCGCCCCGTGCCCACACCTGGCCGCCGTGGCGGGTGACGATGCGCTCGACCAGCGCGAGGCCGATGCCGGTGCCCTCGTAGTCCTCGGCGCGGTGGAGCCGCTGGAACACCTTGAACAGCTTGCCGGCGTAGCGCATGTCGAAGCCGACGCCGTTGTCGCGCACGAACATGCCCTCGCGCCCGTCGCCGTCGCGCGCCCATCCGACCTCGACGCAGGCGGGGTCCCGGTCGCGGGTGTACTTGAGCGCGTTGTCGAGCAGGTTGAGCAGCACCTGCCTGAGCAGGCGCGGATCGCCCTCGACCTCGGGCAGCTCGCCAGCGACCAGCTCGACCTTGCGGTCGGCGCGCCGGGCGGCCAGCTCCGACCACGCCTCCTGGACCAGCTCGCCCATTGCCACGGGCTGCGCCTGCATGGCCTGGCGTTGCAGGCGCGAGAAGGCGAGCAGGTCGTCGACGAGCTGGCCCATCTGCCTGGCGCCGTCCTGGATGCGCTGGAAGTGGCCGCGGGCGGCGGGCGACAGCTCGTGGCCGTGCTCGTCCAGCACGATGCGGGCGAAGCCGGTCATCGCGCGCAGGGGCGCGCGCAGGTCGTGGGAGACCGAGTAGGAGAAGCCCTCCAGCTCCGCGTTGGCCGCCAGCAGCTCGCGGTTGCCGGCCTCGAGCGCGGCGGTCCGCTCGGCGACGCGCTGCTCGAGCTCCTGGTTGAGGGTGCGCAGCTCCGCGTTGAGCTGCTGGATCGCCTGCTCGGCGCGGCGCCGCTCGGTGACGTCGCGGGTGACCATGACGAAGCCGCGCAGCCGCCCGTCCTGGTGCCGCAGGGCGGTGACCGCGGCGTGGGCCCAGATGCGGGCGCCGTCCTTGCGGACGCAGACGATCCCGACCTCGACGTGGCCGGTCGCCGCGGCCCGCTCGAGGATCCGCTCCGGCTCCCCGGCGGCCATGTCCTGCGCGGTGAACAGGACGCGGTAGTCGCGGCCGAGGATCTCCCCCGGCGCGTACCCCGTGACCCGCTCGGCGCCCAGGTTCCAGCTCGCCACCCAGCCGCGGGCCGCGAGCATGAAGATCGCGCAGTCCCCGGCGCCCTGGACCAGCAGCCGGAAGCGCTCCTCCGAGAGGCGCAGCGACGTCTCCGCCTCGCCGCGGGCCTCCTCGGCCTGCTCCAGCGAGCGGACCGTGAGGCCGGTCGCCAGCACCAGGAACAGCATCGTCGCAAGGGTCATCAGCGCCAGCCCCAGCCGCGCGCCGAACAGGCCGGCGGCCTCGCCGAGGAGGGCCAGGGCGGCGAACAGCGGCGGGGCCAGCAGCGCGGCGGGCAGCAGGCGGCGCGCGAGGACCGCGCCGGGCCCCGACCCGGCGAACGCTCGGATCAGCCCGCCCGCCAACCGCGTTCCTCCCGCTCGACCTCGCTCGACATGGGCATCGGCACCGCGAGCAGGTCGATTGAGCGCGCCGGCGGATGCTCAGCGGGTCAGCAGCCCGGCGTCGACGACCAGGGCGCTTCCCGTGACCTGCCGGGCGCCGTCGGAGGCGAGGAACAGGACCGCCTCGGCGACGTCCTCCGGCTCGATCAGGGGGACCGGCAGGAGGTTGCCGGCCGACCGCTCCGCGATCTCCCGCGGCGAGGCCCCTTCGAGCGCCGCCAGCCCGTCGTTCATCGGCGTGTCCACGCCGGTCGGGCAGACGGCGACCACGCGGACCCCGTAGGGGGCGAGCTCGATGGCCCACGACTTGGTGAGGCCCATGACGCCCCATTTCGAGGCGGCGTAGTGGCTGAGCCGACCCATCCCGCGCAGGCCGGCCACCGAGCAGTTGTTGACGATCACGCCCGACCGCTGCCTGATCATGTGGGGGATGACCTTGCTGGCAAAAATCTAGCTCACCCTATATACTGGGGTCTCCTAGCTGCGGAGGAGGCCCCCAGTGGCGACCATCGGGTTGGCGCGAGTTTCGACCATCGAACAGAACCTCGACTTGCAGGTCAAGGCGCTCAACCGGGCCGGCTGCAAGGTGGTCTTCGTCGAGAAGGTCTCCGGCGTCGCGGCCCAGCGGCGCGAGCGCGACAAGGCACTGGCGCGCTGCCAGCCGGGCGACACCCTGGTCGTCTGGAAGCTGGACCGCCTGGGCCGCTCGCTCGTCGAGCTGCTGGCGATCGTCGAGGGGCTGGAGGCGCGCGGCGTCAGGTTCCAGAGCTTGACCGAGCACATCGACACCGGCTCACCCATGGGCC
>WNFV01020596.1_pt1 | contig 10368 bp, 12 predicted proteins | sample 5400101 | NCBI WGS metagenome assembly WNFV01 (sample SAMN13153361, study PRJNA577476) | soil metagenome | isolation source: 115 cm soil or saprolite under grassland replicate 1 | place: USA:California | collected 2016-06-15 | reverse complement strand
GACGCCGCGCGCGACCGCAGCTCGGACACCTCGGCGGCCACCCGCTGCTGGGCGTCAAGGGTGGTCTCGGCGAGCTTCTCGTAGCGGTGCACGAGCTGCCGCAGGGTGGCCTCCTGTTCGGCCACCAGCTTCGTCTTGCGGAACTCGAGGAAGGTGGCGATCGCGACACCGATCAGGAACATGGCCGTGAGCAGGACGCCGAGGAAGATGACCGCCTGGGGCCAGGTCGTCGTCGCTTCCGTACCGAACATCAGGACCGCTCCTTTCGCGCGGGACCAGGTTCCGGGTCCGGTCTGGTCAGGGTCCTGGCCGCCTCGGTCAGCGCCGACGCGGTCAGGTGCAGGTTGAAGTCCGTGACCTCGTAGTACTTCATCGCCTTGCCGTCCTCGGACAGCTCGAGGCTGCCGACGATCAGGCCGGCGGCTTCGAGTCGTTGGAGGTGCATGTGGAGGAGGGGACGGCTCACGCCGATCTCGCGGGCCAGGTGGCTCACGTAGTCACGGCCGCCGGCCAGCTTCGCGACGATGCGCAGCCGTATCGGGTTGGCCAGGGCCGCCAGCATCTCGACCAGGTCGTCGCCGGTTGGCCCGGCCACCGTCATGGGACTCCTTTCATGTGTAAGAAAATCCTTTCACGCGAAACCATAGCATGTCGCATGGGCCGGTGGAAGCGTCACGGGCACACTGCCCGCGCACAAAGAACCCGGCCCCGCCGCCGGGGGGCCGGGTTCGCCTGAGGATGTTCTGGTCGGGATGCCGGGATCTGAACCCCACCATCCCGTCCAGGGGCATCCAGGCCGAGGAGGGGGCCGCCTGGCAAGCCCTTCGTGCTAGTGCGGCCGCCGAGCAGGGGAGCCGAGTGGGATGAACACCACCCCAGTGCTACAACCCCTGCGCCAGCCAGACCAACCCCAGCAACCCAAACCCCGCCCAGACGGCCACCACCAACACCACCCGCCCGCGCAGCTCTGGCCGCTGCGACGACGCACGCCAAACGCGCAGCACCCGCCTGATCTGCACCGCGGCCACCAGCATCTGGGCGATGCCCACCGCCACCAGCACCCCATTCATCGCGGTGGGGATTATGCCACCGCCGCACCCGGCGAGACGGTCGCATGAACCTGCTGTTGGACGCCGCCCTTGGTCATGCCGACCTCATCCTCGGCGCCGATGTGGGCAAACGGTGAGCGTTTGGACGCGGCCGGGGGCGAAATGAGAACAGAGCCCCAGGTCATGGGGCTCCGTGGTGGTCGGGATGCCGGGATTTGAACCCGGGGCCTCCACGTCCCGAACGTGGCGCGCTGCCAAGCTGCGCTACATCCCGCTGAAGACTGGCAGTGTACCGGGGTCGCCTGGCGTCAGTCGACCGGAGTGTGGGAGCCGCCTGGCTGGCCGCCGAGCAGGCGGCGCAGCTCCGGCTCGGCCTCCAGCGTGGTGACGGCCAGGACCTCATCGCCCGGCTCCAGCGGGCCGGCGTCGGCGCCGGCGAGCACCTGGTCGCCGCGGACCACGGCGACCACGGTGGCGCCCTTTGGCAGCTCCAGCTCCTCAGGGCGGCGGCCGAGCGCGTGGGCGTCCTCGTCGAGGGTCAGCTCGACCAGCGCCACGCCCAGCTCCCGGTCGGCCCGCAGCAGGGCCACCACGTCCTGCACCCCGACCGCGCTCTCCAGCAGCCAGGTCATGATGGCCGGCGCCGACACCGCCGTGTCGACCCCCCAGTCGCCGGTGAACAGCCAGGTGTTCTTGGGGTTGTTGACCCGTGCGACCACGCGCGGCACCGCGTACCAGCGCTTGGCGAGCAGGCTGACCACCAGGTTGTCCTCGTCGTCGCCGGTGGCCGCGACCACCGTGTCGACGGTGTCGAGGCCGATGCCGTCAAGCACCGACGGCTCGCAGGCATCGCCGGCCACCACCGTCCTGCCGCCGAGCGCCCGGATCCGGCGGGCGGTGGTGGCGTCCTTCTCGACCACCACCACCTCGTGCCCCGCCTCCATCAGGTGGTTGGCGATGTAGGAACCCCAAACCCCCGCCCCCGCCACCATGACCTTCAACCGGTCACCTCGCGGCCGGCGGCCTCGCGGCCCTCCTCCTCGGCGAGCAGGGCGTCCAGCCGGTCGCGCGCGTCGCCCCCCACCGCCACACGCACCACGTCGCCCTCCACCAGCACGGTGGCCGGGTCGGGCACGAAGGCGCCGCCCCGGCGGGTGATGCTCACCACCCGCAGGCCGCCGCCCTCCTCCAGGTCCGCCACCGACCGGTCGACCAGGTGCTGGGGCAGCTCCAGGCGCAGCAGCGAGACCTCGCCGCGGCCGAAGGCGGTCTCCTCCTTCAGCGTGCGGTGCTCCAGGTAGTCGCGGATCTTGCGGAGGGCCCAGTCGGTGCTGGAGACGGTGACCACCCCCAGCTCCTCGTAGAGGGCGGCCCGGCGGGGGTCGTGGATGCGGGCGATCACCCGCGGCACCCGGTAGGCGTCCCTTGCGACGCGGGCCGTCACCACGTTGGAGTTGTCGCCGCTGGTCACCGCCACCAGCGCGTCGGCCCTGGCGACACCCGCGTGCTCCAGCACGTCGCGGTCGAAGCCGATCCCCTCCACCGTCTGGCCGGCGAACTCCTCGCCGAGCCGCTCGAACGCCTTGGGGTCCTTGTCGACCACGGCGACGATCTCCCCTGCGGCGGCCAGGCCGGTGGCCAGGCCCGCTCCCACACGGCCACAGCCGACGATCACGACCAGCATGGTCAGACCCCTTTGCCCGCGCCTTCCGGTTCCGGCACCACGAAGCGGTACCCCATGCCGGGCTCGGTGAGCAACAGCTGGGGGGTGGCGGGGTCGTCCAGCTTCTTGCGCAGGTTGGCCATGTAGACCCGAAGGTACTGCGACTCCTCCCCGTAGCCGGGGCCCCAGACGCGCTCCAGCAGGAACCGGTGGGTGCAGAGCCGGCCGGCGTTGGTGGCCAGGGTCTCCAGCAGCCGCCATTCCGTCGGGGTGAGCCGGACCGGGGCGCCGGCCCTGGTGACCAGCTTGGCGTCGAGGTCGATGGCGACGTCGTCGGCCCGGATCACCCGGGGCTGGTCGGCCGCGGCGCCTCTGGCGTGACGCAGGGCGACCCCGATGCGCGCCATCAGCTCGGCCACCCCGAACGGCTTGGTCACGTAGTCGTCGGCGCCGAGGTCGAACGCGGTCACCTTGTCGCGTTCGCCGTCCAGCGCGGTCAGCACCACCACCGGCACCTGGGTCCAGGTGCGAAGGCGACGGAGCACCTCGAGGCCGTCGACGCCGGGCAGCCCGAGGTCGAGCACGACGCAGTCCGGCCGGTGGGTCTCGACCGCGGTCAGGGCGGCCTCGCCGCTGGCCGCCGTGAGCACCTCGTAGCCGCGGACCCGCAGGTTGGCGGCGACCGCCCGCACGATCGGCGGCTCGTCGTCGACCACCAGGACGCGGGTCACGGCGCCGCCGCCTCCCTCTCCAGCGAGCTCTCCGGGCGCCTTGGCGCGGCCGGCAGGGTGAGCACGAAGGTGGCACCGCCGCCCGGGGTGGTCTCGACCCGCAGCGTGCCCCCGTGCGCCTGCACGATGCCGCGGCAGATGGCAAGGCCCATGCCGGTTCCCTCGGGCCGCTTGCCACCCCCCTTGAGCCGGTAGAACTGGTCGAAGATCCGCTCCCGCTCGGGCCCTGGGATGCCCGGGCCGTGGTCGACCACCCGCAGCTGGACGTCCGCCCCGGCCTGGCGGGCCGTCACCTGGACCGGCCCGGCGGACGCGTAGCTGCCCGCGTTGTCGATCAGGTTGGTGAGCACCTGGTCCAGCCGGACCGGGTCGACCAGGACCGGCGGGAGGGTGTCGGGCACGTCGACGTCGACCCGCTGCCTGGACGCGGCCCTGGCGTGGCGCACCGCCGGGCCGACCACCTCGGCCACCGAGGTCTCGACCAGACGGGGGTCCAGCGCGCCGGCCTCGATCCGGGACATGTCGAGCAGGTTGTGGACCAGGTGCGTGAGCCGGTCGACCTCGGTGTTGATCGTGGCGAGGAACTCCTGCCGCTCGGCCTCGCCCCACGTGACATCGGGGTCGAGCAGGCTGGAGGCCGACGCCTTGATCGAGGCAAGCGGGGTGCGCAGGTCGTGGGAAACGGAGTTCAGCAGCGCGGTGCGCAGCCGGTCGGTCTCCCGCAGGGCCCGCGCCCGGCCGCGCTCCTCCTCCTGCTGGACCTGTTCGACGGCCAGGGCGGCCTGGTTGGCGAAGGCGGCGAGTACCCGGCGCTCGGCCTCGCCGAACCCGGAGGAGCCGGGCCCGCCGGCGACCACGACCAGCGCCCCGACCACGGTGTTGCCGCTGCGCATCGGCACGGTGAGCGCCCGTCCCGGCTCGAGGGGACCGCCGCCCGGGCCGCGGACCTGCACCGAGGTCTGGGCGCCGCTCACCCCGACGAACCGCTCCTGGAGGTCCTCGGGGACCTCACCGTCGCTGGCGGCCACGCGGATGCCGTCACCGGACGGCAGCACGATCGCACACCCCGCCAGGTCGAACAGCGACCGGACGGTCCGGACCACGCGCAGGAGGATGTCCTCCATGCCGCCGTGGGCGACCAGGCTGGCCGACAGGTCGAACAGCATGCGGGTCTCGCGTTCACGGCGCTCGGCTCGCATGCGGCGTCGCTCGCTGGTCCCCACCAGCAGGCTCACCACCACCGCGACCAGCAGGTAGACGAACAGCGACAGGTAGTCCTGCGGGTCGTCGACGACGAAGGTGTGGTAGGGCGGCAGGAACAGGAAGTCGAAGGCGAGGAAGCCGAGGGCCGCCGCGGTGATGCCGGGCCCGAGCCCGCCGGTGGCGGCGGCCGCCGTGACCACCAGCAGGTAGGCGAGGACCACGTTGGTCTTGGACACGTCGCCGCGCACGCCGAGCAGGGGTGCGGTGACCACCGCCGTGCCCACCACCGCCACGGTGTAGCCGAGCAGGCTGCGCGGCCCGCCGACCGCGAGCCGCCGTTGGACATTCATGAGGAAAGGATAGGACGACCAGCCCAAGCCTTGACGACTTCTTTGCATCAGTGGGTAGCTGCCTTTATCTCGCCTTTGTGGCGAGACCCCACTGTGGGCACCGACCGGTACACGTTCACGGGAGGCTCGATGGACCTCGTGGTCGCGGCTGTCGTGGTGGCGCTGGCCGCGCTGAGCTTCATCTGGCTCGCCTTCGTCGAGCGGGCCTGACAGAGGAGCACGCCATGGACTGGGAGAACCTGCTCGCCCTGGTGACCGCGGTCGCCCTGATCGGCTACCTCGTCTACACCCTGGTTCGCCCGGAGCGTTTCTAGATGCTCATCCCCGACCTGCTCCAGCCACTTGTCCTGCTGCTCGCGGTGGCCCTGCTGACCCCGCCGCTTGGCGCGTTCATCGCCAGGGTCATGAGCGGCCAGCGGACCTTCCTGCACCCGGTGCTCGGCCCGGTCGAACGCCTGGTCTACCGCGGCCTGCGCCTGCAGCCCGATCGCGAGCAGGCCTGGACGGGCTACGCCCGTTCGCTGCTGGTGTTCTCGCTCGCCTCGGTCGCGGGCCTGTACCTGCTGCAGCGCCTCCAGGGACTGCTGCCGGTCAACCCCGACGGCTTCGGCGCCGTCGATCCCTACCTCGCGCTCAACACCGCCGTCTCCTTCGTGACCAACACCAACTGGCAGAACTACCTGGGTGAGCAGACCATGAGCCATCTCACCCAGATGGCCGGTCTGGCGGTGCAGAACTTCGTCTCGGCCGGCGTCGGCCTCGCCGTGGCGATCGCGCTGATCCGTGGCATCACCCGCCGGCGGGCCGCGACGATCGGCAACTTCTGGGTCGACCTCACCCGCGGCGTGCTGTTCGTGCTGCTGCCGCTGTCGGTTCTGGTCGCCTCGCTGCTGTTGGCCCGCGGCGTGGTGCAGAACTTCCACGGGCTGCGGGAGGTGGCCACCGTGGCCGGTGCCGCCCAGACCCTGCCAGGCGGGCCGGTCGCCTCCCAGGAGGCGATCAAGGAGCTCGGCACCAACGGCGGCGGCTTCTACAACGCCAACTCCGCCCACCCCTACGAGAACCCCGACCCGATCACCGACTTCCTCGAGATGCTCGCCCTGCTGGTGATCCCGTTCGCGCTCACCGCCACCTACGGCAAGCTGGTCGGCTCGAGGCGGCAGGGCTGGGCGGTGTTCGCGGCCATGGCGATCATCTGGGCCGGCATGGTGACCACGGCGGTCGTGGCCGAGCTTCGGCATCGGCGCCTCCGGCACCTGGGCGGCGAGCACCACCGGTACCTCGACCGGCGCGGTCAACTCCTTCCACGACTCCTACACCGCGATCGGCGGGCTCGCCACCACCGCGCACGTGCTGCTCGGCGAGGTCTCGCCGGGCGGGGTCGGCACCGGGCTGTACGGCATGCTCGTGTTCGTGCTGTTGGCGGTGTTCATCGCCGGGCTCATGGTCGGCCGGACCCCGGAGTGGCTGGGCAAGAAGGTCCAGGCCCGCGAGGTCAAGCTGGCCGGCCTGGCCATCCTGGTCATGCCGACGGTGGTGCTGGTGCTCACCGCGGTCGCGGCGGTGGTCACGCCCGGCCTGTCGTCGCGCCTCAACCTCGGCCCGCACGGCCTGACCGAGATCCTGTACGCGTTCGCCTCGCAGACCAACAACAACGGCTCGGCCTTCGCCGGCCTCACCGGCAACACCCCCTTCTACAACCTGACCGGCTCGTTCGCCATGTGGCTCGGCCGCTACCTGCCGATCGTCGCGGTGCTGGCGATCGCGGGCAGTCTGGCCGCCAAGGAGAAGGTCCCGGCCGGGCCTGGCACCTTCCCGACCCACACCCCGCTGTTCGTCGGTCTGCTCGTCGGGGTGGTGCTGATCGTCGGCGCGCTCACCTTCTTCCCGGTGCTCGCCCTCGGCCCGATCGTCGAGCAGCTGCTGCAGGCCACCGGCCAGGTCTTCTGAAAGGCGCGCGGGGATCCCATGCCCAAACCACAGAAGCTGTTCGAGCCCACCATCGTCCGCGGGGCCATCGCCTCCGCCTTCGGCAAGCTGGACCCGCGGGTGCAGGTCCACAACCCGGTGATGTTCGTTGTCGGGATCGGCAGCGTCCTGGTCACCCTGCGGTTCCTGGTGAACCTGCTCGGCGGTGGCGGGCCGGGCGGCATCTCCTTCACCGGCCAGATCGCGCTCTGGCTGTGGTTCACGGTGCTGTTCGCCAACTTCGCCGAGGCGATGGCCGAGGGCCGCGGCAAGGCCCAGGCAGACGAGCTCCGCAAGACCCGCCGGGACACGACCGCCCAGCGGCTCCGGGACGACGGCTCCACCGAGACCGTACCCGCCTCCCAGCTTCGGGCGGGCGACCAGGTCCTGGTCGACGCCGGCGAGGTCATCCCCGGCGACGGCGAGGTCGTCGAGGGCATCGCCTCGGTCGACGAGTCGGCCATCACCGGGGAGTCGGCCCCGGTGATCCGCGAGTCGGGCGGGGACCGTTCGGCGGTCACCGGCGGCACCAAGGTCCTGTCGGACTGGATCCGGGTCCGGATCACGGCCGATCCTGGCAGGAGCTTTCTCGACAAGATGATCGCGCTGGTCGAGGGGGCCGAGCGGCAGAAGACCCCGAACGAGATCGCGCTGTCCATCCTGCTCAGCGTGCTCACGATCATCTTCCTGATCGCGGTCGTGACCCTGCAGCCGTTCGCGGTCTACTCCGGCCGCGAGGCTGACGTGGTCGTGCTGATCGCCCTGCTGGTGTGCCTGATCCCGACCACCATCGGGGCGCTGCTGTCGGCCATCGGTATCGCCGGCATGGACCGGATGGTGCAGCACAACGTGCTCGCCATGTCCGGCAGGGCCGTGGAGGCGGCCGGCGACGTCAACACCCTGCTGCTCGACAAGACCGGCACGATCACGCTCGGTAACCGTGAGGCGACCGAGCTGATCCCGCTGCCGGGGGTCGAGGTGGACGAGCTGGTCGACGCGGCCCAGCTCTCCTCGCTGTCCGACGAGACCCCGGAGGGCCGCTCGATCGTGGTGCTGGCCAAGGAGCGCTACGGCCTGCGCGGCCGTGAGCTGTTGGAGCGGCGGGCCCAGTTCGTCCCCTTCACCGCCCAGACCCGCATGTCGGGCGCGGACGTGGACGGACGCCAGGTCCGCAAGGGGGCGGCCGACGCGGTGGTCACCTGGGTGAAGGAGCGGGGCGGCACCGTCCCGCCGGAGCTCGACCCGATCGTGGAGGGCATCGCCCGCGGGGGCGGCACGCCGCTGGTGGTCGCCGACGGCGGCCGGCCCCTCGGCGTGGTCCACCTCAAGGACATCGTCAAGGGCGGCATGCGCGACCGCTTCGAGCAGCTGCGCAGCATGGGCATCCGGACGGTCATGATCACCGGCGACAACCCGCTGACGGCCGCCGCCATCGCCAGCGAATCCGGCGTCGACGACTTCCTGGCCCAGGCCACCCCGGAGCGGAAGATGGAGCTGATCCGGGCCGAGCAGAGCGGCGGCAAGCTGATCGCCATGACCGGCGACGGCACCAACGACGCCCCTGCCCTGGCCCAGGCCGACGTCGGCGTGGCCATGAACACCGGCACGGTGGCGGCCAAGGAGGCCGGCAACATGGTCGACCTCGACTCCAACCCGACCAAGCTGATCGAGATCGTGGAGATCGGCAAGCAGCTGCTGATCACCCGCGGCTCGCTCACGACCTTCTCGATCGCCAACGACGTGGCCAAGTACTTCGCGATCATCCCCGCGCTGTTCGCGGCCACCTACCCGGTGCTCGACAAGCTCAACGTCCTGCGCCTGGAGACGCCCCGGTCGGCGGTGCTGTCGGCGGTGATCTTCAACGCGCTGATCATCGTCGCCCTGATCCCGCTGGCTCTGCGCGGCGTCCGCTTCCGGCCGGTGTCGGCGACCGCCCTGCTCCGCCGCAACCTCCTCATCTACGGCCTTGGCGGCATCGTGCTGCCGTTCGTCGGTATCAAGCTGATCGACCTCTTCATCAACCTCGTTCGTCTGGTTTAGGAGCCTCAGCCATGCTCATCGATCTCCGCCGGAGCGTCGTCGCCTTGGCCGTGTTCACCGTCCTCGTCGGGCTGGCCTACCCGCTGCTCGTGTTCGGGATCGGGCAGGCCGCCTTCCGCGGCGCCGCCGATGGCAGCCTGGTCCGGCGTGACGACCGGGTGGTCGGCTCCGGCCTGATCGGCCAGTCGTTCGACGCCCCCGGGTACTTCTGGGGCCGCCCCTCGGCGGCCGGCCAGGACGGCTACGACCCGGGCGCGTCCGGCGCCTCCAACCTCGGGCCGACCTCGCAGAAGCTGGCCGATACCGTTCAGGAGCGCGTCGACGCCCTGCTGGAGGCCAACCCTGGCAAGACCGCGGCCGACATCCCGGCCGAGCTGGTCACCGCATCCGGGTCCGGCCTCGACCCGGACATCTCACCGGCCGCGGCCGACTTCCAGGTCGACCGGGTGGCAAGGGCCCGCAGCCTGGACCCCGAGCGGGTCCGGGAACTGGTGCGTGCGCACACCAAGGGCCGCGAGCTCGGCTTCCTGGGGGAGCCGCGGGTGAACGTGCTGGCGCTGAACTTGGCCCTCGATACCATGACCAGCCGGTGAACACCCCTGCGACCGGGGGAGGGGGATGACCGCGGACGACCGCAGGCGGGGCCGGCTGAAGGTCTTCCTGGGCGCGGCCGCCGGGGTCGGCAAGACCTTCGCGATGCTCGGTGAGGCGCGCGACCTCAAGGCGGCCGGCGTGGACGTGGTGATCGGCTACCTGGAGCCGCACGGCCGGCGGGCGACCGAGGACCGCGCCGCCGGCCTCGAGGTCGCGCCCCGCCGCATCGCGCGCGTCCAGGGCCGGCCGTTCACGGAGATGGACACCGACTGGCTGCTGCAGCGCAGGCCGCACCTCTGCCTGGTCGACGAGCTGGCCCACACCAACCAGCCGGGCGGCCGCCATGCCAAGCGCTGGCAGGACGTGGAGGAGCTGCTGGACGCCGGCGTCGACGTGTTCACCACCGTGAACATCCAGCACCTGGAGAGCCTGAACGACAAGGTCTACGAGATCACCGGGGTGCGGGTGCGGGAGACCTTCCCGGACCGGCTGCTGCACGAGGCCGACGAGGTCGTCCTGGCCGACCTGCCCCCCGACGCGCTGCGGGAGCGGATCGCCCAGGGGCGCGTCTACGCTCCCGAGAAGGTCCGCTCGGCCCTGACCAACTTCTTCCGGATGGACAACCTGATGGCGCTGCGCACCCTCGCCCTCCGCGAGGTCGCCGAGCAGGAGGAACGCCACCTGCTCGACCCCGGGCAGGCCAAGGACGAGCTCGCGAAGACCCTGAGCGAGCGGGTCATGGTCTGCATCGACGGCCGGGCGAACTCGAT
>WNFV01010059.1_pt1 | contig 10368 bp, 8 predicted proteins | sample 5400101 | NCBI WGS metagenome assembly WNFV01 (sample SAMN13153361, study PRJNA577476) | soil metagenome | isolation source: 115 cm soil or saprolite under grassland replicate 1 | place: USA:California | collected 2016-06-15 | reverse complement strand
GACGACGGGGAGATCGAGCTGATGGCGACGTTCGCCGATCAGAGTGCGATCGCGATCGCCAACGCCAAGCTCTTCGAGACCGTCGAGCGCCAAAAAGGCGAGCTCGCGCGCTTTCTCTCGCCGGAGGTTGCCGCGCTGATCTCGAGCGACGACGGAGCGCAGCTCCTGGCCGGCCATCGCGCCTACATCACCGTCGTCTACTTCGACCTTCGCGGCTTCACGGCCTTCGCCGAAACGGCCGAGCCCGAAGAGCTCATTGACGTCGTCCGCGAGTACCACACGGTCGCAGGGGAGCTCGTCGGGACGTACGGCGGCACACTCGAGCACTTCGCGGGCGACGGGCTGATGATCTTCTTCAACGATCCGGTGACGATGCCCGAGCACGAACTCCGTGCCGCGAGGCTCGCGATCGCAATGCGGGAGCGGATCGGAGAGCTCGCCCGCGATTGGCGCAAGCGCGGGTACGAGCTCGGCCTCGGCGCCGGGATTGCCGTAGGGCACGCGACGCTCGGCCGGATTGGATTCGAAGGGCGCTACGACTACGGCGCGCTCGGCACTGTCACGAACATGGCCGCCCGGCTGAGCGACGAGGCGGAAGCTGGTCAGATACTCCTGAGCCAACGCGCGCACGCGGCCATCGAGACGCGGGTCGAGGCCGAGCCGGTGGCGGAGCTGCAGGTGAAGGGCTTTGCGCGACCGATCCAGGCGTACGAGCTCCTGCGCGTCAGGGACGACGACTAGACGAGCCACCTCCCAACTAGGGAACAGGGAAGACCGCAGTGAGCCCGCTCGTCCTGGGGACATGTACTCGACCTACGAAGATGCCCGTGCACGCGAGCGCGAGCTGCTGCATCTGGCCCGAAAGACCGAGATCGGAGTTCCCGGGCCGCGACGTGGGTGGAGCTCTCTTTTCCGACTGAACACACGCCAGTTCCTGACGGCTCTGCGCGAGCGCTTCGGCACCGCACGAAAGCCTGCGATCGGGCGCGCGGCCTAGCCCACCCCACCATTCGAGGGGCTACCGCCACCAAATTTCCGCGCGCCGGTAGCGCGGAGTCAGGAAACCGGTAACTGTCCCTTGAATCGTGAATGTCCCCACGGGCGAAGGGAAGCTCTGGAACGGAATCGTGCAGGTGATGGTGTCTTGCAGCGGCGCGGCCTTGGACGCCGTGTCCGTTTCGGTCATGGTCGTGCCGCCGGTAGGCGTGAAGGTGAAGGTGATGTTGAAGGCAGTTGGAATGAAGACGGAGGTGCTCCCGATGATGTGAGCCGGGGTGAACTCCCCGTTGCCGTTCACGACGACGTTGAACGTCTGGCCGCCGCAAACGGCCTGCAACTGGAGAGCATTCTTTGCGTTTGTCGGGTCGGCTCCCACTGTGGGAGCGATCGCCGCCGCAGCAAGTGCGCCGCTAGCGACTAGGGCGAGCAGGCGTCGCTTCATCTTTTCCCCCCTTTGTTGAAGTGCCGCGGCGTCGCGTTCCCGCGGGCTGAGCGACCCAAACGCCCCAACTGCGACGGCTACGGTAGTCCGGACACGTTCGGCGCTGCTCGTCGCCACATGCGGCCGGAGGCGACCGCGTGCGACGGCCGCCTCATGGCACGCGCTCGCTACTTCGCCTTCTTCGCCTTCTTCGACTTCTCGATCCGGACGGCCCCGGCCGCCGGTGAGAGGACGGTCATGTGGCCGTCGTCCCAACGCACGCGCAGACGCGGCGGTTCCTCGGCGATGACCTCCTCGACGACGCCCCTCCGCGGGGGCTGCGCGACGCGCTCGGACTCGACCACGATGTGGTCTCCCTGATGCGCTTTCACTGCGACACCTCCTCGGCCCGACTCTACAACGGCGTCGAAAAGCAGGTGGAAGCCACCCTGGGAGTAGGATCGCGGGAGCTGAGATGTCCGCGCAGGCGTACGTCTTCGACGCCCGGCCGGCCGACGATCCGGAAGTGAGTCGGACCGTCGCGGTCGCCTCGGACCAGACGCTCGACGACCTCCACGACGCGCTGCACGCGGCATTCGAGTGGCACGGCGACTTCGCCTACGCGTTCGCACTCGCCGACGGTCGCGAGTACGCCGGCGGGCCCGGGCGAGGAGGCGGACGTCCCCCTCGGACGCCTCGACCTCGAGCCTGACGGAAGCATCGAACACACGGTCGAGGGGCCGGAGGAGTGGCGGTTCGTCCTCAGGTTGCTCGACGTGCGCTCGGGGGACGAGACGCTCCCGCGCGTGCTCGAGCGCAACGGCGAGATCAGCCTGGAGCCCGAGGTCGAGCTCGGCGGCGGCGACTAGCGCCCCGGCGCGGTCCGCGCAACACTGTCGATACCGCCCGTCAGGAGTCACGCGTGTTCGAGATCGGCAGCAGCCTGCGAGAGGCGCGGGAGCGCCAGAAGCTCGAGCTGCCACAGGTCGAGCGCGCGACGCACATCCGCTCCAAGTACCTCGGGGCACTCGAGGACGAGCGCTTCGACGTCCTCCCCGGGCCTGCGTACACGAAGGGGTTCCTCCGTACGTACGCGGACTATCTCGGACTCGAGGGCCAGCGTTTCATCGACGAGTACAGCACGCGCTTTCCTCCCGAAGAGGAGGCGCCCGGAGTCAAGCTCGCGCGCGTTCGGCGCCGCCGCTCGCTGCTCGATTCGCGGCTCGTGATCCTGGCGTTCGCGGTGCTGCTCGGGCTCATCGGCTGGCAGCTATCCAACAAGGAGGGTCGCCACACGGCCAGCTCGCCGTCCCCTTCCCGGTCGGTTTCGCACGCACGGGTGAGCCAGCCGACCACTCCGCTCACTCCCGCGCCTGCACGACCAAGGACGACAGCGAGCATCGTTCTGGTCGCGCGGGACCGCTGCTGGATCTCGGTGCACTTGGGTTCCGAGGGGGGCAGGCGTCTCTACGAGCGGACGCTCGAGCCCGGGGAGTCGGTCCACTTTGCCGCGGGCCGTCTCTGGATCCGGATCGGCGCCCCCTGGAACCTGCAAGCGAGGCTGAACGGGAAACCCGTCCGACTACCCGGTTCGATCGCAAGCGTCGTCATCACGCCTAGGGGCCTCCGCACCGTCGCCCGCAGTTAGCGCCGACACGCCCTTATGCGGACGCGGCTAGCAGCGCCTCGCCCTCGCGCACGTAGAGAGTCGCGCCCACTGACCGGTAGAACGCGAGCGCGGGCCGGAGCTGCTCGTCGGCCTCCGCTCGACGGCCCTCACCGACGAGCTGCTCGGCCGCGCGCAGTCGATAGAACGCCTCGACCGTCCGCGCTTCCATCTCGCCGAAGATCTCTGCCGCGCGGCGTAAGTCGCCGGCTCCGATGGCACGAGCGGCCCGAAGCCAGGGCGTCTCGGACGGCTCGTCGCGGACGACGTCGAGGAACTCATCGCCACGTCCGGCAGACCAGGCAATCCAGGCGACAGCATGAGACCAGACGGCGGCGAAGCCAAGCTGACGCAACCCGCGGTACTCGTCGAGCGCCTCTTCGAGCAGCTGGATGGCGCGCTCCTCGTCTCCGGCTGAGAAGAAGATCTGCGCTGCGATCCCGAGCGCCGACAGGAAGAGCTGCGGATCCATCGCCGGCCGCGCCGCCTCGACGGCGCGCATGGCGTCGGTCGTCGCTCCCGCCAGATCGCCGCGCCCGACCCTGACGAGCCCGCGAAACCCGTACGAGGTCGCGGCCTGGTAATGGGTGCCGCCGACATCGGCCAGAAACGCATCCGTCCTCTCGATCACCTCATCCCAACGTCCGGCCGTCAAGGCGGCGGCGGGAAGAGGTCCCCCGCTGGCCCAACGGGCAAAGCCGTAATGGCCGAAGTGCTCGGCGAGCCGGTAAGCCTCGAGGGCCCCGGCTTCGCCGCGGTCAGGGCGGCCGAGGACGATGTTCATCGTGGCAAAGTTGTTGTGGCCCCTGATCATGTCGGCGACCGAATTCAGCCGCGTCGCGAGCCCGATGCTCTCCTCGAGATCCTCGAGACCGCCTGGATCGCCGGCGGCCACGCGCGCGCTGCCGATGTTGTTGAGCGCGTGCGCACGGATGTCATCGAGTCCGAGTTGCTCGGCCATCCTCAGCGCCTCGCGCCCGACCTCGATCGCGCTGTCGTTTCGATCGGCGATCATGTCGTAGCGGGACACTTCGCTGAGAACGAATGACTGGATGCGCGATGGGGGCCTTCCTGCGACCAGTGCCCGCGCATCTTCGAGGTGCCCATTCACACGACTGCGATCTCCCGCGTTCCATGCGATGTCCGCGAGCATCAACGCCGCCTCCGCAGCAGCTTCGGGATCGCCGGCGGCTAGGAGGCCGGCCCGCGCCTCTTCGAGCTCGCCTCCACCCCTCTGCTCGCGGAAGTACCGGGCTCGACCTTTGCGGAAGAGAAGCTCGAGCCGTTCTTTGTCCTCGGGCGCGAGGGCGAGCGCCTCGACGTAGTAGCGCTCCGCCTGCTCGAAAGCGTTGAGGGGCGTCGCCCGATCGCCCGCCTCGCGGAGCGCAACCCGGGCCCGTGGCGCGACTGCGTCGACCTCCCGCCCGGCGGCACGCGCAAGGTCGATCGCACTCAGATAGTGGTGCGCGACCATCTCGGCGTGATCCTCCGGACGGCCGAGCGACTCGATCCATTCCGCCGTACGCACGTGCTTCTCGGCGCGCTCCGCACGTGGAATCTGCCCATAGGCGACGTCGCGAACAAGCAGATGCTTGAACGCGAACTCCGTCTCGCCCTCGACCGAGCTGCGACGCGCGCGCTGCACGAATTCCTTTTGCTGGAGCGCATGCAGTTGCTGCTCCGTCGCCCCGAGAGCACCGAGCCAGAACACCTTTCCGATCACCGCCGCGTCTTGCAGCAGCGCCTTCTCCTCGAGCGGGAGCGAGTCGAGTCGCGCGGCGATGATCCCTTGGACGGACTCCGGTAGCGGCAGATCCTTCCCCGTCTCACGCTCGGCCATCATGCGCACGTACTGCTCGGCATACAGAGGATTGCCGCCGGCGCGGTCGAGCAGAGCCGTCTGCGTCTCGGCCTCGAGCAGCGGCCGCTGACTCAGCGCCGAGATCAGCTTCGCCGTTTCGTCGTCCGAGAGCGGAGCGAGTGCGATCGTCGCCGCGTTGACCTTCCCGCCGCCCCATGCCGTTCGCCGCTCGAGCAGTTCGAGGCGCGCAGTACAAAGGATCAGCATCGGCACGTCTCGCACCCAGTCCGCCAGATGCTCGATGAAGTCCAGCAGACCTTCGTCCGCCCACTGCACGTCTTCGAACACGAGCACGAGCGGGCGCTGCTCCGCGAGCGCTTCGAAGAACCGCCGCCACGCCGCGAACGCCTCCTCCCGCGAGCCGCCGGCGACCTCGGTCGCCTGCCCGACCAAGGGCCGGAGGTGGGAGCGCACCCAATCCTCGTCTTCTTCGATCTGTCCCTCGAGCGCGCGGCTCAGCTTCGCGTCAGCATCCTCGGCGCTGTCGGTCTCGAGGATGCCGGCGTGCGCCTTCACCATCTCGGCGAGGGCCCAGTAGCTGACTCCCTCGCCGTACGGCAGCGAGCGGCCCTGGCGCCAGTAGGTCAGCACGCCGCCGTGCTCGACGACGGCAAAGAGTTCCGCGACGAGTCGGCTCTTGCCGATCCCCGGAACGCCGACGAGCGTGACGAGCACCGGCGAGCGTTGTTCACGCGTGCGCACGAGAGCTCCGGTCAGTTGTTCCAGCTCCCGCTCGCGTCCGACGAGCGGCCCGCCGACCTGCGGCGCGAGATCGACGCCGAAGCTCGCTCGTGCCTGGGCGACCTCCCAGACCCGAATCGGCTCCTCCTTGCCCTTCGCCTCGACGGTGTGCTGCTCGCCGAAGTCGATCGTCTGCTGGGTGGCGCGGTAGGTGGTCTCGCCCACGAGGATGCCATCGGTCGGCGCCGCGGCCTGGAGGCGCGCCGCGGTGTTGACGACGTCGCCCGCCGCCATACCCTCGCCCGACTCGGGACGCGCGGCCAGGTTGACGAGCGCCTCACCCGTGTTGACGCCGATGCGCACCTGAAGCTTCCCCTCTTCGGCGATCCAGTCGCGGATCGCCAGCGCCGCGCGGATCGCGCGCTCGGGATCGTTCTCGCCCGCGACCGGCGCGCCGAACAGAGCCATCACTGCGTCGCCGATGAACTTCTCCACAGTGCCGCCCCAGCGCTCGAGCTCCGAGCGGAGGCGGGCGTGATACGGCGCAAGGACGGCCTGCACGTCCTCCGGGTCGAGCCGCTCCGCCTGCGCCGTGAAGCCGACCAGGTCGGCGAAGAGCACCGTCACGACCTTCCGCTCGGTGCGCGCCGGCGGCTCGACCAGGGCCGTCCCGCACTCGGAGCAGAACTTCGCCCCCGGCCCGTTCTCGTGGCCGCAGTTCGCGCAGATCACGCAAGAAGCGTAGGCCACTACGGCCGGCGCGTTTGGACTGGGCGATCCGAGGTAGAGGAGATGGGAACCGAGGAAAGGGGATGGGCATGTTCGGAACCAGTAAGACGAAGGCGTTGAAGGACAACGTCGCGAGCGCAACCGACCTGGCGGCCGCTCTCGCCAAGGACCAGAAGTTCCGCAAGCAGCTGCTGTCTGGAATCCGGCACGGAGAAATCGCGCGCCGTCGCGCCGCGCGCCGGATCGGCTTCTTCGCAACGACGCAACGGCTCAGCGCCGACCCGAAGCTCCGCCAGGCGCTGCGCAAGATGGTCAAGAGCCTCGACAAGGCCTGGTCGCGGGTCGAGAAGAAGCGCAGCCATCGGCTGCGCAACGTCCTGCTCGTGGTCGGCGCCGGCGGAGCCGCTGTGGCGGCGGCGATCCCGCAGGCGCGTCGGGCCCTCTTCGGCCGCGCCGGGACGAGCCCGCGCACGATCGACGCGTCGATCGAGGTCGGCGTGCCCGTGTCGACCGCCTACAACCAGTGGACGCAGTTCGAGGACTTCCCGCTCTTCATGGAAGGCGTCGACCACGTGCAGCAGCTCGGCGACACCCGCCTGCACTGGGCCGCGACGGTCGCCGGCAAGCAGGCGGAATGGGACGCCAAGATCCTCGAGCAGCATCCGGACCGCCAGATCAGCTGGATCAGCGAGGACGGGAAGAAGACGCGCGGCACGGTCACCTTCGAGCCGCGTGGCGACTCACGGACCCTGATCCGACTCTCGATGAGCTATCAGGCGGAGGGGCCGGCGGAAGCGCTCGGCTCCGCCGCGGGCCTCGACGAGCGCCGTGTGCGCGGCGATCTCGAGCGGTTCAAGGAGCTGATCGAGAGTCGCGGCACCGAGACGGGCGCCTGGCGCGGCGAGATCTCGGCCGGAACGAAGAAGACGTAGCACGCGTCGGGCCACGCGGAGCCTCTCCGCGTGGCCCCTGCGCGGCTAGCAGGGTCGCGTCTCGTCGGCGAGCGCGATGCCGGTCATGAGCACGCCGCCCGACCGTGCATAGCTGACGAACGACCTCTCGCTCCTCGGGTCGCCGTAGATCGGCGAGTAATGCGGCGCGACGATTCGCACGTCGGCGAAGCCCCGCGGCGGCACGCAGACGGGGATCTGGTTGCTCGTTCCTTTCCGATCGGTCTTGGCCTGCCAGTCGCTGGCGTTCGAGCTGACGCGGAAGCTGCGCGCGGGGACGTCCCACGGGCCGCGCAGGGAGAGCGTCAGGAAGCGCATCGTCGGTTGGGTCTGCCCGGGCGCGGCGAAGACCCTGATCGTCCCGGCCATCCTGGGGATCGTCCAGCCGTCGCGGTAGAGATCGAAGGCCAGCCACTCGGCCCGCCATGGCTTCTCGGTCTCGACGAGCGCAGCGCCTCGGTCCTCTCCCAGGACGCGTCCGGCGATCCGGAACCTCGTCTCCGCAACACCCTGGACGAGGTAGTCGCTCGGTGAGACGTTGGCGCGGCCCGTCGAACGGTCGAAGCTCAGCTCGATCGTCGGGAACGTCTCGGGCGTGCCGGTGAAGGCGGTCTCGTAGACCGCAGCGCGCTCGACGGACGTGTTCCAGAACTCCACGTTCCACCAGTAGGCGACGTTCTCCCAGTAATTGCCGAAGAGGATCGGGTACGGGATCATCGTCACCTTCGCGCTCGTGCCGAGCTCGCGGTCGATCCAGTCGAAGACGACGCCCTGGTCGAGCGTCAACGGCCGCCCGCTCGTGCCGTCAACCGTGAACAACCTGGCGAAGGCGGCACCGGTCTGCGCGGGTATCGCGAGAGCCGCGATTGCGAGCAGCAGCGCCGCCACTTGCGGCCCGCGCAGGAGCGTCGAGGCCAGCAGCAACAGGAGGGTGGCCGCGATCGTCACGAAGCCGAGGAGCAGCTGCGCACCGTGAACGGAGCCGCCGAGGCGGAGCAACCCGCCGTTGAGAACCGCGACGGGTGAGTCGACGTTGAACTTCTGGTAGCGCACGACCGGCAGGTAGGCGAAGGCCATCGCGAGCAACGCCGCGGAGGCGAAGAGGGCCCAACGCGGTAAGCGCGCCTCCCGGAGCATCGCCGCGAACGCGATCAGGATCAGCGGGACGACGTAGAAGAGGTAGCGATCGTGCAAGCGGTCGAAGCCGAAGCGCAGGTCGTATGACGTGACTTCGAAGAGAAACGCTGCGATCGTCACCGTCGCGACGCTCGCGAAGGCGTGCTGCTCGGGCCTCCGTGGCGCGATGAGCGTCGTCAGGAGCCAGGCGACGCCGACGACGAACGGCAGGATCCCCATGCCGAGGCCGATCGGCGCGAGGTGCTCGAGCAACGAGTGCGGCGTGCCTTTCGGAACCAGATTTCCTTCGGCTGTGACCGAATACGTGCCGAGGATGCTCGAGAGCCGACCGGCCGCGAGCAGCGCGACGGCGCCGAGCGCGAGACCTGCGTATGCCGCCAGCAGCGCGCGATGCGCAGATGCCAACTCTCGGACGGCGACGCGCACCCGTTGCGAACGCGTCGCAGCTTTCGCGAAGGCGAGCTGGTGGACGAGCAGCGCGAGCGGGACGACGACGAGAAAGATCGCGAATTGCGTCCGCGCCAGCGTCGCGAGCACTAGCGCCAACAGCAGCAGCACGTCGTTGCGGACGCGTGGCAAAACGGCGGCGTGCTGCAGCGCGAGCGCCGTCCAGAGGAAAGCCGGAAAGGCGACCACCTCGGTCATGAGGAACGAGGAGACAGCGATCCACGGGATGCAGACACTCAGCGCCGCCACGAAGTACGCCAGCCGGTTGCTCTGGACAACCCTCCGGGCAAGGAGAAAGGCCGGAATGCACGCCGAGCTCATGACAAAGGCGTTCAGGACGTGCGCGTCGTGGAGCGCCGGCGGAACGAGCCTGTCGTGGAACAGCGGGGCGAGCAGGAGCGGGTAGAGCTGGTTGACATTCCCGATCAGCTCGCCGTGGACGTGCGGAAGCGGCGAATGGAGGTGCGAGATGCTGATCGCGAGCCGCTCGTAGAGCAGCTCGTCGGTCATGACGTACCAGTCGACGACGCGGCTCGTCATGACCGCGAGTCCCGCGCCGAGCGCGAGCCAGAGGGCGACGATGGGAAGCTCGGCGCGCCGTGAGGCGGCCACGACGGATTGCCAGAGGGAGGTCGTGCCCTCCGGAAGCTCGCGTGTGGCTGGCGGCGCGTCCAAGGTTGAGACGCCTCGAAGGCGGTGCGACGATAGCTGCCGGGAGGATCGCGGGACATGCGCACCGCTCGGGCCACCGTCGTTACAGCACTCGCCGCTCTGGTCGTCTGCGGCGTCGGCTTTGCGCAGCCAACGGCAACGACTCCGGCACGCAAGGCCGACCTCCACAAGCTTGCGCGTGGGTTGGTCGCTGCCGGCGCGCCGGGCGCTGTGGCGTTTGTTCGAACGCCGACGGGCATCCGCAGCGCGTCAGCGGGCTTCGCGAGTCTCCAGCCGCGAGCTCGCATGCAAGCGGCCGATCGCTATCGGATTGCGAGCGTCACGAAGCCCTTCGTGGCCACGGTCGTGCTCCAGATCGTGTCGGAGGGCCGCCTCGGCCTGGACGACTCCGTTGAACACCGGCTACCTGGGCTCGTGCCGAACGGCGCTGCGATCACGATCCGCGAGCTCCTCAACCACACGAGCGGTCTCTTCAACTACACCGACGACGAGGTGTGGCAGAGCGCGATCTTGCTCGACCCCGGACGACAGTGGTCGCCGCGGAAGCTCGTCGGAGTTGCGGTCTCGCACCCGCTGTACTTCGCGCCGGGGACGAACTGGGCCTACTCGAACACGAACTACGTCCTAATGGCTACATCAGCCTCCAGGGCAGCCCGCTGATCGACGTCACGCCCGCGCTGAGCCCGACGTGGGCATATGCGGCGGGAGGGATCGTGTCGAACGCAGCCGACGTGAGCACTTTCTTCGCCGCCTTGCTCAAGGGCCGGCTCCTGCCCGCAGCCCACTCGCAGCGATGAAGAGCGGT
>WNFV01010057.1_pt1 | contig 10369 bp, 8 predicted proteins | sample 5400101 | NCBI WGS metagenome assembly WNFV01 (sample SAMN13153361, study PRJNA577476) | soil metagenome | isolation source: 115 cm soil or saprolite under grassland replicate 1 | place: USA:California | collected 2016-06-15 | reverse complement strand
GCCGTGAGTCCGTGGACGGTCGCCTCGGCTTACGTCTTACGGCTCACGTTTTACGCTGCTTGTACCAGTCCGCGTTGACCTGAAGGTAGTGCTTCCATTTGTCCGGGATCGTCTCTTCCGTGAAGATGGCCGTCACGGGACAGGCGGGCTCGCAGTTGCCGCACTGAATGCAGACGTCCGGGTCGATATACAGCATCTCGGCGGTCGCGAAGTCCGCCTCGTCCTTTCGCGGGTGGATGCAGTCGACGGGGCACACATCGACGCACGCGGTGTCTTTGGTGCCGATGCATGGCTCAGCGATGATGTACATCCCCATGAGTTTGACTCCCTCCTTAAGGAGCGTTGGATTCTAGCAGGCTGCTGAGAGACGGTGGGAGGCCTCGTTGCGAGAGATTCTGAGGAAGCCCGGAAGCCAGGCCCCGGCTTTGACTCTCTCGGCCGCCACTCTTCTCCCTCTCCCGCCGGGGGAGGGTTGGGGTGGAGGGGACTCGCGAAGCGAATGCCTGCGGCCTTCGCTTTGCCGGACACATGGACGGGCGCCGCCGCGGGGCTCAGGGGATGCAAGGATCCCGCTCGGATCCTCCGGCTCCTCCGCCCCGCCGGGCGTTACCGCGAAACGCTGATCTGGTGAGCCAGATTCTGCCCGTCGGTGAGAGTGGTGTAGCGGACCGTCACTTTCGCTCCGGGTGCCAGGGTTCCGTTGATCTTGGTGTCGGCGGTCCATAGGAAGCGCGTCTCGGAGCCTCCCGCGACGGCCACCGTCACTGTCCGCTCGGCGGCGTTCAGCTTGGTCACGTTGCCCGTGGCCGTGGACGTCTTGTCGTTGCCCGCGCCGGCCAGAGGTGCCAGCGAGAGCGCCAGAGTCAAGAGCAGCGCGGACGCCCGGACGGTCTTTTGCATCACTTCTCTTCTCCTTCCGACCCTAGAACAAGAGAGTTCGCCCCCGCATTTCGGGTGGCCGCGGCTCCGACTGCCACGCGGGATTTGACAGGAGAGGTCAGCCTCCCTAGAATACGCCGTTTTTCATTCGAGTCCTCGGAGGTCGCGACATGTCGAAACGCTGGACGGAATCGGAGCTTCGTTTCATCAAGGACAACGCGGAGAAGATGAGCGTACAGAGTCTCGCCGACTCGCTCTCCGTGCGGATCGACGAGCTCGAGAAGAGGATGGAGAAGCTCGGCCTGGCGGGCACGACAGGGACACCCGCCGCGAAGAAAGCACTGACGATGAAGGAGCTTTCCCGCCACACCCAAAACGCCCGGAAGGACTTCGATCGCGGCGTCGTCGCCCTCCAGAAGAAGAAATTCGAGGAAGCGGAACGCAATTTCGTGGACCTCATCCAGAAATACCCGGAGGAGAAGGAGCTCGTCGACCGCGCCCGGGTGTACCGGGCCGTTTGTGAGCGCCAGAAGAAGGCGGCCAATCCCGGGCTCATCGAGCCGGAAGACTTTTACTACGCCGCCGTGCTCGAGAAGAACCGCGGCAATGTTTCCGAAGCCATCGATCACTTGAAACGCGCGGCCAGGAAAAACGGCGGCGGTCGGGTGGATTTCCTGCTCGCGTGCTGCTACGCGCAGATCGGCGATTCGGTCACCGCCCTGGAGCATCTGCGCCAGGCCATCGAGGAGGACCAGCGCCACCGCGTCCTGGCCCGCCACGATCGCGATTTCGATCCGGTGCGCGATAGCCCCGAGTTCCAGGATCTCCTCGCCTCCTGAACGAGTGGTCAGTCTTCAGTTCTCGGTTTTCAGTTCCAAGGCGCCCGAAACTGACAACTGATAACTGTCAACTGAAAACGCGCCCCCCTATACTTGACGGGTGAAGAAGACCGCGAAGCGCCGCTCGAAGCGGCGTCACCCCGTCGCACGTCCTTCTGTCGTCATCCTCGCGTCGGGCGCCGCCACGCGCCTGCGATCCTCGACGGCGGCGGTTCTGCACCGCGTCGGAGGACGGACGCTTCTGGAGACGGTGCTCGAGGCCGCCGAGGGACTGTCTCCGGCAAAGATCATCGTCGTGCTCGGACCGGCGCGGCGGGAGATTGAGGAAATGCTGGCCGACCGCGCGGTGACCCTGGTGGTCCAGGACCCGCCGGCCGGAACCGGCGACGCGGCGCGACGGGCCTTCGCCGCGTTGCCGCGCTCGGCTGGCCCCGTTCTCATTCTCTCCGGCGACGTGCCGCTGCTGCGGATGGAAACCCTTCGCACGCTGCTGAACAGGCAGCGTCGCGGCCCGCTCGGACTCGTCTTTCTTTCCTTTCGTCCTCCGGACGCGGCGGACTTCGACCGCGTCGTCCGGGACTCCACTGGAAGCGTGGTGAGGATCGTCGCCGCGAAAGACGCCGTCGAGTCGGAGAAGGAACTCGCTGAAGTCAGCGCCGGCGTCTACTGCTTCGAGTCCCGCGTCTTGAGGTCGGGACTGGCGCGGCTTTCGAAGACTCTCTCCCGCGAGGCCGATCTGACGGAGCTCGTCGCGATTCTGACGGAGGGACGCGAGGAGGTCGCGGCGGTCGAGGTCGAAGACTGGCGCGAGGCGTGGAGCATCCGCACGCGGCGTGACCTCGCGGCGGCCGAAGAGATCGCCCGCCGGCGCGCGGTCGAGCGGGCGCTCGACGCGGGCGCCACGATCGTGGATCCCAATTCGACCCGGATCGGACCCTGGGTCGAGGTGGAGCCGGACGTCGTCATTCATCCCTTCGTCGCGCTGGAGGGCCATTGTGTGATCCGCGAGGGATGCGAAATCTTCTCGTTCACGCGCGTGGCCGATTCCGTGCTCGAGCCGCGCGCGGCCGTGGGCCCGCACTGCGACGTCGAGGGCGCGAGGATTGGCGCCCGCTCGCGGGTCGGTCCGTTCGCCCGCCTGCGCCCGGGGACCGTGCTCGAGGAGGGCGTGCGCGTGGGCAACTTCGTCGAAACCAAGAAGGCCGTCTTGAAGCGCGGCGTCAAGGCGCTGCACCTCTCCTACCTGGGCGATGCGGAGATCGGCGCGGACACGAACATCGGGGCCGGGACCATCACGTGCAACTACGACGGCGAGAAGAAGCACCGGACCACAATCGGGCAAAACGCCTTCATCGGCAGCGACAGCCAGCTCGTCGCGCCCGTCAGCGTTGGAGACGGCGCCTACGTCGGCGCCGGTTCGACGATCACGCAGGACGTCCCCCCCGGCGCCCTGGCCGTGACCCGCGTTCCCCAGAAGAACGTGGAAGGCTGGGTCGCGCGCCGGCGTGCGCGCCGGCGCAGGTGATAGGTGTAAGGTGCCAGGTGTTAGGGGAGGTGCAAGGGCTTGGTCCCCAGCACCTGGCACCGAGCACCTAACACCTGCATAATCGAACCATGTGCGGGATCGTGGGATACGTCGGATCGAGGGCGGCGGCACCGCTGCTGATCCAGGGATTGAAGCGGCTCGAGTACCGCGGCTACGATTCGGCCGGCATCGCGACACTGTCCAATGGCGCCTTCAAGATCCAGCGCAGCCCCGGCAAGCTCTCCAGGCTTCTGGAGCGGCTGGACGGATCGGGTTCGCCGGGCTCGACGGGCATCGGGCACACCCGCTGGGCGACGCACGGGCGGCCGACCGAAAGCAATGCCCATCCTCACACCGACTGCACGGGCACCATCGTCGTCGTTCACAATGGGATCTTCGAGAACTTCGCCGAGCGCAAGAAGGCGCTCCGGGCCGCGGGACACCGCTTCACGAGTGAGACCGACACCGAAGTCTTCGCACACGAGGTCGAAGCCGCTTTCCAGGGAGACCTCGCGGCGGCCGTGCGGCGCGCCATCGGCAACCTGTCGGGAGCGTACGCGGTCGTCGTGTCCACGAGCGCGGAGCCGGGGGTTTTGGTCGCGGCGCGCTCCGGCCCGCCGATCGTGCTCGGTATCGGTGTGGAAGAAAACTTCGTCGCATCCGACCCCGTGGCCCTGGCGCTCTGGACACGCGACGTGGTGTTTCTGGAGGACGGGGATATCGCCCGCGTGGACGCGACCGGAATCCGCATCACCGATTCCGAGGGCCGGCCCCGCGAGCGCATCCCGCAACGGATCCACTGGGACGCGGTGGCCGCCGAGAAGGGGGGCTACCGTCACTTCATGTTGAAGGAGATCCACGAGCAACCGACGGCTCTCGCGGAGACCCTGGGCGGGAAAGTCTCGCTCGAGTCCGGAGAGCTCTCGTTCGAGTCCGAGCTGCTTGGCTCCGAGCGGGTCGCGGGGTTCGACCGGGTCCTGCTGCTCGCCTGCGGGACGTCGTGGCACGCGGCCCTGGTCGGTAAGTTCCTGATCGAGGGGATGGCGCGGCTGCCGGTCGAGGTGGACTATGGAAGCGAGTTCCGCTACCGCCGCCCCGTCGTGGACGAGCGGACTCTGACGGTCGGGATCTCCCAGTCGGGGGAGACAGCCGACACGGTCGCCGCGCTCTCGGAGGCCCGGCGGGCCGGCTCACCCCTCGCCGCGATCGTCAACGTGCAGGGGAGCCAGATCGCCCGCATGGCGGACGCCGTCATCCCGACGCATGCCGGCCCGGAGATCGGCGTGGCCTCGACCAAGGCCTTCACGACGCAGCTCGCCGTCCTGTACCTGCTTGCGGCGCGGCTGCGCGAGTCGCGCGGGCTCGCCAGAGGCCTCTCGGCCGAAGAGAGAACGGCCCTGGCCCACCTGCCGAAGGCCGCCTCGGAGGCCGTGGCGCTCGAGGCCCGCATGGAGGATCTCGCGCGGCGGTACCACGGCGCCCGCGACTTCCTCTTCCTCGGGCGCGGCCTGCATTACCCCGTCGCGCTGGAAGGAGCGCTGAAGCTGAAGGAGATCTCCTATATCCACGCTGAGGGATACCCGGCCGGCGAGATGAAACACGGCCCGATCGCGCTTGTGGACGAGAACATGCCGGTCGTGGTGCTCGCGCCGCACGACGGCTGGCGCGAAAAAACCATTTCGAACTTGAGAGAGGTCAAGTCCCGCGACGGCATCGCGATCCTCCTGGCGACGCGCGAGGATCGGGAAGTCTCCGACGCGGCCGACGACGTGCTCATCGTTCCCGAGACCATTCCGGAGCTGCAGCCGATCCTTTCGGTCATTCCCCTCCAGCTCTTCGCCTACCACGTCGCCGTGAGGAGGGGCTGCGACGTGGACCAGCCGCGCAACCTTGCGAAGTCAGTGACCGTCGAGTGAGTTTTCAGTTCTCAGTTTTCAGTTCTCAGTTTCCACGCAGAGCCCGCGCCCGAACTGAAAACTGATAACTGATAACGTCTTCGAATGAACGAACCTCCCTCACTGACGGGTTTGAACCCAGAACAGAAAGAGGCGGTTCTGCACGAAAAAGGGCCTCTTCTCGTCCTCGCTGGCGCGGGCTCCGGCAAGACTCGCGTCATCACGCACCGGTTGGCGCGGCTGGTGGAAACGGGGGTGGACCCGCGCTCGATTCTGGCGGTCACGTTCACGAACAAAGCCGCGGAGGAGATGCGAGAACGCGCGCGCAAACTCCTCGGAGGAGCTGCGGTTCTCTCCTTCATCGGGACGTTCCACGCCTGGGCGCTGCGCCTGCTGCGTCGCTATGCGAGTGCGGCGAAACTGCCTCCGCGGTTCTCGATTGCCGACTCCGCGGACCAGCTCGCTCTGGTCAAGGAAGCCATGGCGGAGCTTCAGATCTCTGACCAGGTCCTGCCGCCCGGGGCGGTGCGCGCGCGCATTTCGCACGCCAAGAACGCGCTGGTGAGCGCGCAGAGGTTCGAAGAGACGCAGATCGATTTCGCGGGGGAGAGGATCGCACGGATCTATCTCCTCTACGAGAAGAAGCTCGAGGCGGCCGGCGCCCTCGACTTCGACGACCTGATCGCCCGCTCCGTGCGTTTGCTGCGTGAGCGTGCGGACATCCTCGCGGCCGAGCGGCGGCGGATCCGCCACCTCTTGATCGACGAGTATCAGGACACCAACGCCGCCCAGGACGCCCTCGTCAAGCTTCTCGGGGAGGGTGCGGACTCGCTCTGCGCTGTCGGAGACGAGGACCAGGCGATCTACCGCTGGCGAGGGGCCGAGGTCGAGCACATCCTCCGGTTCGACGAAGACTTCCCGGGCGCGCGTATCATCCCGCTCGAGACGAACTACCGCTCGACCGACGGGATTCTCAAGGCCGCCTCCGCGGTCGTCGCGAACAACCGGCGCCGCCGCGAGAAGAAACTGCGTTCCGACCGCGGCCAGGGCGCGCGCGTGCGCCTCGCCCACTTCGAGGAAGACCGGCAGGAGACCGAATCGGTGGCGAGCGCGATTGGCGGGGGAGGCCGGAGGGCGGGAGACGTGGCGGTTCTCTACCGCACCAACGCCCAGTCGCGGCCGTTCGAGGAGGAGCTGGTGCGGCGGCGAATCCCCTACGTCGTCGTCGGCGGTATGAAGTTCTACGAGCGTGCGGAGGTCAAGGACGCGATCGCGTACCTGCGCCTGTCCGTGCGCCCGGAGGACGATCTGGCCTTCCGGCGAGTGGTCAACGTGCCGGCGCGCGGCATCGGCGCGGCCACTCTCGACCGCATCGCCGCAGCCGCCCGGCAGACACGGCGCTCCTGGTGGGAGATCTCGGGTGATCCGCCGGCCGGGCTCTCCGACCGCGCACGGGTCGCCCTCGCGCGTTTCCGGGCGCTCGTAGAGGACCTGCGCGAGAAGGCGCAGAGCTATTCCCCCGCGTCCCTGATTGAGTACCTCTTCGAGGCGACGGGCTATGCCGCGCTCTATGAGGGCTCGGAGGAGCGCGAAGACGAGGCCCGGCGCGAGAACCTCCAGGAGTTGCTCAACTCGGCCAGGGAGTTCGAGAGGCGCAACGCGGAAGGCTCGACGGTCGCCGAGTATCTCGACACGGTCTCGCTCGCCACGGACGCCGACGTCGTGGCTGCAGGCGGAGGCGCCGTGACGCTCTCGACGCTCCACGCCGCCAAAGGACTGGAGTTCCCGGCCGTCTTCATCGTGGGACTCGAAGAGGGTTATCTCCCGCACGGCGAATCGCGGGAGGACGCGGAGGAAATCGAGGAGGAGCGCCGCCTCCTCTACGTCGGAATGACGCGCGCCAGAGACGAGCTGACGTTGACTCTGGCCGGCCGGCGTCTGGTCTATGGAAAGGTCCAGTATCGTTCTGCCTCCCGCTTCGTCGAGGAGATTCCGGCCGAAGCTCTCGAACAGCTCTCAGCGCCGCGCGCCGCCCGTCCAACGATCTTCGAACGCGAGCCGGAGGACATGCCGCGGCATCCGCTCGTCCGCGGCCGCCGCGTGCGGCACCCGCGATACGGCTACGGCGTCGTCCTGGCCCAGGAGGGGTCGGGCGACGAGACCCGCCTGACGGTCTACTTCGACCGCGCCGGCAAGAAGAAGTTCGTCGCCCGCTACGCGGACCTGACGCCGGCGTGAACGTCGCTCCGCGCGGTGCGGGCGACGTGGCTTCGCCAGGCGGGCGGCTCGGCCGGATGCGACCTTCGACCGCTCGCCTGGTCCCTCGCTGCGCGCTACGCGAGCGCGGCGCGGGCCTCCTCCCTTGGTTACTGCGGGAGACTTCGCGCGCCGCGAGCGCAAGCCCTGACTCCTCGGAAACTCCCAGTGCTACGAACGAACATTGAGGAGTTGTCAGCCACCGTCTCCTTGTAGCTCGCGGCGTGAGTAGTCTCCTGAGCGAAGCGAAGGAGGAGGCTCACGACGCGGGAGCGAGCGGACTGCGAGCGAGGCGGGCGACGAGGGCGATCATCCGGTCGGCGGCGCCGCCGTCTCGGCGGTAGCTGGCGAACTTTTCGCCGCCGCATCGCGTGCAGGCGGGGTGCGGGGAAATGCTCCCGGGAGGGACTCCGGCGGCTTCGAGCTGGACCCGGTTGACGGCGGCGAGGTCCAGGTGGAAGCGGCCTTCGCAGGAGCGGCGCAGGAATTCCCCGGCGAACTGCGCGGCGACGTCGCCGCCGACTTCGTAGCAGCAAGCGCCGATCGCCGGCCCGAGGAACGCACGCAGGGAGGAAGCCGGCTCGCCGAGCTGCGCAAGTGCCGCCACTCCCGCCGAGGCGGCATTTCTGGCTGACCCTCGCCAGCCCGCATGGACGGCGGCGATGGAGCGGACTCCGGCGAGGAGGATCGGGACGCAATCGGCCGTCTGAACCACGAGGCCGACGCCGGGAAGATCCGTCGCCAGGATGTCGCATTCTCCGGCGTCGAGGATCTCGTCCCGCCCTGGCGCCTCGCGGACGAACACGGCGCGGTTGCCGTGCACCTGCGTGGCACGCACGAGGGGAAGCCCGTCGGTCGAGAGGGACTGCGCGAAGCGCCTCGCGAGGAATGCGGTCGGGGATGTCTCGTCTCTCGGGGCTGCGCCGCGACCCGAAAAGCCGATCAGAATTCCGGGCGGAGGATCGGGCGGCCGGAAGATCCATCCGCCGGTGGTTTCTTCGTCGAGCCAGTTTCCAGTCACGCAGGCATTGTAGGAGCGATCAACAGCGGCGTCGGAGCCGTCGGCGCCGTTACCCCTGTCCCCGGAGAGAGACGGGAAGTGCTAGAATTTCGCGGTGTCCTCGCTGGAAACACCTGTAAAGACGCGGGTTTTCCCAGTCATCGGGCTGGAGGTTCACGCCCAGCTCCAGACCCGGTCGAAGCTCTTCTGCTCATGCCCCGTCATGGTCGGCGCCCCGGCCAATTCGGCGACGTGTCCCGTTTGTCTTGGCTTTCCGGGAACGTTGCCGGTGATGAATCGCCGCGCGGTCATGCTGGCCATGAAGCTCGCGCACGCGACCGGCGGCCAGATCCACCGCGACTCGCGCTTCGCCCGCAAGAACTACTTCTACCCCGACCTGCCGAAGGGCTATCAGATCAGCCAGTACGATCGTCCGATCTCGACCGGCGGACACATCGAGATCGATGTGGCCTCGCAGACGAAGACCATTCGTCTCGTGCGCATTCATCTCGAGGAAGACGCCGGCAAGCTCCTGCACGACACGCCCTACGACGACGTCCCCGCCGCCGTATCGCTCGTGGACTGGAACCGCTGCGGCGTTCCCCTCGTCGAGATCGTGAGCGAGCCCGACATCCGCTCTCCGGAAGAGGCGGCGGCATACCTGACGGAGCTGCGCCGGCTTCTCCGGTACACGGGAGTCTCCGACGCCGACATGGAGAAAGGCAACCTGCGCTGCGACGCCAACGTCTCGGTCCGTGCGGCCGAGGATGCGGCGTTCGGCACACGGGTCGAGATCAAGAACCTGAACTCAATCCGCTTCGTCGCGAAGGCGATCGAGCACGAAATCGAGCGGCAGGCGAGGGCGCTCGAGGCCGGCGAGCGGATCGTCCTGGAGACGCGCCTGTGGGACGCGGCGGCCGGCCGGACGGTCTCCATGCGCGGCAAGGAAGAAGCCCACGACTACCGGTACTTCCCGGAGCCGGATCTGGGAGCGCTCGTCGTGGACGAGGCCATGGTCGCCCTCGCGGCGTTGCAGCTGCCCGAGTTGCCACGGGCGCGGCAGAATCGCTTCGTCTCGCAGTACGGGCTTTCGCGCACCGACGCGGAGACGCTCACCTCCGCCCGGGAGCTCGCGGATTACTTCGAGGAGCTGGCGAGCCTCGTTCCGGGCAGGCTCGCCGGCAACTGGGTCACCGGAGAGGTGCTCCGCTGGATGAAAGAGCGAAGGATCTCTCCGGAGGACTCGCTCTCCTTTCCTGTTTCCCCGTCGCGGCTGGCGGGACTCCTGCGGCTGTTGGACAAGGGGGAAATCTCGGCCGCCTCGGCCAAGGAGGTTTTCGCGGCGATGCTGGATTCCCCGCGAGAGGCCCGGGAGCTCGTGGAGAAGAAGGGGCTCGGCAAGATGAGCGACGTGGCCGAGCTCGAGGAGCTCGTTCAGGTGATCGTCTCGGAAAACCCTTCGCAGGCTGCACTGTACCGCTCGGGAAGGACGCAGACCTTCGGATGGTTCGTCGGGCAGGTCATGAAGAAGACCGGCGGCCGGGCCGATCCCGCCGCTGTCCGCGAGGCGCTGACGAGGGCCCTCGGCGCGTGATCCAGCTCTACCACGTCTCCAAGGAGTACGGGCGGTTCCGGCACGCTTTGACCGAAGTCACGTGCAGGATCGAGCGCGGCGAATTCGTCTTCCTGACGGGCCCTTCCGGCGCCGGGAAGACGACTCTCTTGAAGCTTCTCTTCCGGGAGGAGGCGCCCTCAACCGGGCAGATCGTCGTCAACGGGCGCAACATCTGGGTGCTCCCCTCCTCGCAGGTCCCTTATTTCCGGCGGACCATCGGCGTCGTCTTCCAGGACTTCCGGCTCATCGCGCGCAAGACGGTCTTCGAGAACATCGCCTTCGTGCAGAACGTGCTCGGGCTTCCGCGGGCGGAGCAGAGGCGCCGCACGTACCAGGTCTTGAAAAGAGTCGGCCTTCACC
>WNFV01011284.1_pt1 | contig 10371 bp, 5 predicted proteins | sample 5400101 | NCBI WGS metagenome assembly WNFV01 (sample SAMN13153361, study PRJNA577476) | soil metagenome | isolation source: 115 cm soil or saprolite under grassland replicate 1 | place: USA:California | collected 2016-06-15 | reverse complement strand
TGTTCCCATATGAGCGAATCCGAGGCGACCCTAAACAGCTCGTCCCAATCGTTAGGTGTGAGTGGGCGCAACTCGATTAGTTCGCCTTTTAGATGTGGTTGAAGATCGAATGCCATCCCAACCACGAATCGACACGAATCAATGCGAATTCAAATCTGGGGAGCGGTCGCCGCGGCGACCTGGCGATGGCGGCGTCGCCATTGCGAACTTTTAGTCATCTCCGCCAGAGCTGGCAAACGGCCCGCTAAGCGGCGGGAGGTCCCGCGCTTCGGCGAGCTTGCGCTGCGTGTATGGGTTAGGGAGCTTCATGGAGGCCTAACATCAGGTACAGGACTACCGGTACTGTTTTGCTCGAAAGACATTGCCATCCTGCAGTGTTTTAAGTCAATCTGCCTTCGTGCATTTGACCGAACACTCCCTAATCAATCGCAGCCAGAATCATCCTTCGCGCCGCATGCGACTGCGGCGAAGCGTCACTTTCGTCGCCTCTGTGCTTCTCCCGCTACTCCTAGGCGCGCCGTGCTTCGCCGACGACGAGTCCACACCAACCCCAGCCAAGGGCAAGGGGCGGGTAAAAATCGTCTATCAGGACGACGCCATCCAACCCGAGAACCGCGACGCAATAAAGAAGATCAGGGACTCAGGCGTGTTCGAACGGATGGCGGACCGCCTGACGAAGGCAGTGGCGCTACCCAATGATCTCGAAGTTGTCGTCACCGACAAGACTCCCAAAGGCATCGACGACCCGACTACCGTCGCCAGCAAAGGTCCGCCGAGGGCTATCTCGCAGGAGAACTTCACAGCCGACGTCCTGAACGTTTGGGGCAATCAGTTCATCCTCGGCCACGAGTTGGGCCACGCTCTCATCCACCAGCTGAATCTTCCGCTCACGGGCATGGAGGAGGATTCCGCCGACGGTTTCGCGACCTTCTTCACCGTTAACGACAAGGACACCGGGCCGAACGCTGCTCTCGGGGGCGCGTTGCTCTTCGATGCCACGGGCAGCAAGAGGCCTAACCTGACTCTCGAGGATTTCTCCAGCGATCATCCCGTCATCCTGCAGCGGGTTTACAATTTCCTCTGTGCCGTCGTCGGTAGCGACCCGCAGCGTTTGCAGAACTCGCTAGTGACGGACGGTTACATCCCCTCGACCCGCGCCCTGCTTTGCCGGAAGGAATGGACCCAGCTGAACTACGGTTGGTGGACCCTGCTGGAACCGCACCTCACCGACAGCTCTAAGAAGGAAACCAAGGCTGCCCGCCAACAAGCTCACAAGGATCTCGAAGACGAAAACAAGGCGCTGCCCGCCAAGATCAGGCAGGTTCGCGGCGGGCAGTGAGACCACCAATCAAGACGCAGGAATAGCAACGATCCTGCGATAGCGGCAGTTTCTGGAGCGCTCAACGTCGCTTTTGGTGGAGCGCGTTGTCCTCAACGCGTTGGCGGAGGAGGCGAGCGATAGCCGCCTGATTTCGATCTTGGTCTTCGGCGGATGACATCGATCCGCCGCGGCAGGTCGATCTACCTATCAAGAAATCCAGGCTATTACTCGTTAGGCTTCTTCTTCGGGATTGTTTGAAACGAAGGGATTGATTCGTCGATGACAACCCACGGCAATTTATCTTCGAGGAAGATCGCTCTCTGCGGCGCAAACGGCGCCGGATCGTCGAGCGACGCAATTGTGAAATCAATCGTGTCCGAGTCTTTACTGTCCTCAAAAAACAAATGTGTGCCGCAACATGTGGCAAACGAACGAATCCGGTTCGCGTACGCGATTTTGCGCGGTTCGCCTTTTGTCAGGACCAGGTCTTTGCGCGGCACGGATCCCCATGTGACATAAGGCGCGCCGGCGCTTCGCCGGCAATCGCTGCAATGACAATCGACCAACGCAATTGGCCGACTCTTCAACACGTATCGTGTCCCACCGCAAACGCATCCACCAGTGATCTCCATAAAATTTGTTTAGCGCAGTATAACCACGAATTGACCCTCCTTCACGAAGTTACGGCGTGGCAAGCACGAATGAACACGAATAGTTGTAGCCGCGGGCGCCGACCGCGGCGTGATCATTGGAGCGTTGAGCGTCCTTCTTAGTTGAAACTCACTCGTTGCCCACACTCGCTCGCCGCTGCCCTCGCGACTTTACCTTCTATGTCACTTATCCCATTCGTTCCATTCTTCCTTCTCAACTCCTGCTTCCCATTTAGGGTCGAGGAGGCACGGTCGGCCTGGGCCTTGGCGTAGTCCGTGGTCTTGCAGTTGGAGTCGGCCTGGGTGTAGAGCTCGGCGTCGCCGTTGGAGTCGAACTAGGAGTTCCAGTCGGTGTTACCGTTGCAGTGGCGGTCGGCGTTGCCGTCGGCGTAGGGCTGGGCGTCACTGTAGGAACCGGAGTGGATGTCGGCGTCACTGTTGCCGTCGGTGTTGCCGTTGCAGTTGGCGTCGGCGAGGGCGGCGTCCCAGTTGCAGTCGGAGTAGGTGTTGGTGTCGGCAGTGGGGTGCCGCCAACATTGCGAAGGAGTACGATCGCGTTGTGAAGTCCGCTCGGAGGTAGTCCGATTGCTGCCGCAACATCGAGTCGACCATCACCGTTGAAATCAGCCAGGGTCCCAAGGATGGGCGTATTGCCAATGCCGTACCGCTGGTGCGGGCGCAGGCTGCCGTCCGAGTTTACGATAAAGGCCGACACGTCATTCGACGCGTAGTTAAACACGATGAGATCGGGCGTTCCGTCGCCGTTCACGTCACCTGGTTCCAAGTCGTTGCTGATCCGCAGAGTTTCCAAAACACTCGAACCGGTCTGCGTTCTTACGGCTTGAAAGGTTCCGTTACCATTCCCCAGAGCCGTCCCGATGGTGTCTGTACCGAAGGAATCCTGCTGCATGATCATGCCTAGATCGAGCAAACCGTCTCCGTTAAAATCAGCCATCTTAAATTTGAAGGGCCTGGTGGTACTGATAATTGGAGCTCCAAACGTAAGATTTCCGTTTCCAGGAAATACGCCCATACCGTCTGGCAGGGCGGTAATGATGTCGATGTTGCTATCACCGGTTACCTCCGCCAGAGCCAGCCCGTGAGGCACTCGACCGGGAAGGTTGATATCCGGCATTCGAAAGAAATTCTGGTTTCCGTCGTTCCGGAAAATAAAGATGCGAGCGTCGATGCTCGGACAGGTTTCCTCCTCAGTCAGCACAATGTCGAGGTCGCCGTCGTGATCGAGGTCGGCAGCATCGATAGTCCCCTCTCCGCAGGAGAAAACATTTGTCACAACCGTCGAAGCGAATGTTCCGTTGCCGTTGTTCAACGCCGTTCCAAAATGAAATGAAGGATAGTTTCCGTCAGGCGCGAAGATCAGATCGACAAAGCCGTCGCCATTAATATCGCGCAGCTTCATGTCGGCGAAATTTCGCGCCGGTGTGTAATCAATCGCGGGAGCGAATGTACCGTTACCGTTATTCTTCAGAATCTTTAAGAGAGGATCGTTCGAAGCGATGTCGAGCTCGCCGTTCACCACGATGTCGATATCGCCATCGTTATCGATGTCAGCACTTTCAACCGCATCAGAAAGCGATGCGACCTCGTATCGCGTCAGCACCGGGAATGAACCACCAAGGTTTTCATGAACGGTGACCGCTGCTGAGGAGTTCGCCAGCGTGATGACATCACCGTCACCATCGTTGTCGAGGTCAACAATCGCGACGTCGAACGTCTGTTGCGACGCTTCGTAATAAACAGTCGTATTGAAGCCGCCGGAACCATTGCTGTTGACGACGACAAAACCCTCAGTCGCCCTGCCGGAAGGAACGGCGGCAACAATGTCGGCAAAACCGTCACTGTTAACGAAGCCGGTGGTGAGCTCTTTTGGCATCGGAATAAAGTTGTCGAACAAGATTATTTCGGCCGAGCCAAAGGTACCGTTTCCGTTATTTCGACGAATCGTTAACGCTCCATTGTCGACAGAACCGTTCTCGTAATCTCCGCCCCCAATTAGATCGACGTCGCCGTCATTATCCAGATCGGCCAGCGCCACAGCGGTCGAACCGAACCGTCCGCCAGGAGCCGCATCGTACGGGACCGGCGCGGCGAAAATGCCGTTGCCGGTGTTGATCATAACTGCGAGGCTGGCTTGGAACCCAGTGCCGACCTGTCCGCCAACGACCACGTCCAAAATTCCGTTACCATTGACGTCCACAGCAGCGATTTTTTCGGCGCGATTTGCAGTACTAAAATTAACAGGTGGCAAGAATCCGGCCGAGCCTCCAGTCAGGCCGTTATGCCTCAGAATTGATATCGATGACGCACCGTAATTTGCCGTGATAACGTCCGGTTTACCGTCGCCTGTAAAATCGGCGAGCACGATTCCAACCGGGCCCTGGCCGGTGGTGAATTCAATGGGAGCGACAAAGGTGCCGTTCCCGTTATTGCGCCAGACCTTGATCTTCGTCATTTGATCGAAATCGCCGCGGATCGTTGCAAACGCGTCGAGATCGCCGTCCGAATCAAAATCCGACAGCGCCACTTCTCCGACTACTTCATTCAGGGGCGTTGAGTAATAAACCGGTGCGGTAAAAGTTTGGTCACCGTTGTTTTTCAAAACGGAAACGCCCGGTGAGCCAAAAAAACTCTGACCGACTAAAATGTCGAGGTCTCCATCTCCGTCGAGGTCGCCTGGAGCGAATGATTGAGGGCCGAAACCCTGGCCGAAAATCCCGGTGTCAAACCCTCGCCAGGTCGCTTCAAACAAACCATCGACGAAGTCCGATGGGGCAGCATACGCTGCGCCTGGCCCGGTTGCGGTGCGCGCCCCGAAGGTAAAGGTTGACCTGGTTTGTGCGCTCACTTTCGCTGGCGCGCTGGCCCAAAGTAGCGCGACAATAACAACAAATAAGGTGGTAAGAGCAATAAGGGTAAACCGTTGAGTTCTTTTCATAATATTTTCTCCATCTCGAGATTGAGCGTCGCCGCATGCTGGGAATCGCGCTGTGCGTCCATTGACTTTGTTTGTGCAGATCTTGTCCCCCAAAACGCGGATCGTTCTCATAAGTGTGGTTGTATTCGATGTTCTGCAGACAAAATCGCAACGAGGGGATTCGCGTGCCGCGTGTAAAAAGTTAATTCGCTGTTACCTTTGACGTAACTGACGCGTGTGTCGCGACATGCGACGGACTTACAAGATAATGTTTTTTCTGTGATTAAGAGACACCCGTGCCCGCATATCGGAAAGACCCTTAGCATAAGTTGTAGCTGCCGGTAACTAATCGCAGCCGCACCTTCCAAAATGAATGAATCAAAGGCGAGAAGTTAGGAAGCTGTAGCCACGCTGCTGTGCAGCCTCTTCGACTTGCCGTCATCGCTGACCGCGGGTCCGCGCTTCCAAAGCGAATGAATCAGGAAAGCAGGAACTCAGGAGCCTGTTGACGTTTGCCAAAGTTGTAGGGCGTCTGTGTTAGACGCTGACCGATTGGACTCTGTTGACCTCATGGAAAGGTCAACGCTTCATTGCGGGAGCGGATGGCAAGCTGGGGACGACTATGTCGTCCAGGCGGTTTAAGGAAGACATTAAGCCGATGGACGAAGCCAGTGAAGCTATCCTGGCACTTCAACCAGTGACGTTCCGACACAAAAAGGACTTTGTTCCCACAGGAACAGCGCAATTTGGTCTGCTCGCCGAGGACGTCGCCAAGGTGAATCCTCATTTGGTTGTGCAAGACAAAGAAGGAAAACCCTACAGCGTACGTTACGACCAGGTGAATGCGATGTTGCTCAATGAGTTCCTTAAAGAGTACCGCAAAGTCGAGCAGCTAACAAAGGACTTTGAGTCAAAGCTTGCGGAGCAGCAGAAGCAAATTAAAGCGCTTACTGCAGGCTTGCAGAAGGTAACCGCGCAGGTTGGAATGAACCGCCCTGCACCGCACATGGTCGCCGCCAATTCACCGGCAGTAGCTCAGCAGGGAACGGCAAGTCGTTGAAGAGAGAGGCGCCGCGCTTTTTATCTCTCTGAGGGGCCGCGCCTGGTGCCGGTGCCGCCTGTGGTTGGCTTGGATTCGCCCTTAACACCGCCACCACCTTTGACGTCTTTTGCAGGTCTCAGGTCGCGAATGATGGCCTCTTTTATGTTCTCTTTGAGTCGGCGCCAAACGGATCGGACGACATTGACGTTTCGGTCTTGTGTACTCATGCTCAAACGGCTTCCCCAATTTACTACGTGGCAACGTTTTAGCGACCAGTCCCGGTGAGAGCAAGCTGAAAAGCTGAGCCGGCGCTGGCGCAGATCTCACGAACGCACCGCGAGTCGGCATTTAATTCCAAATCCGTGCCATCCGTGGTTAGACCTTCCGGAAATTTGTGTCTATTCGTGTCCATTCGTGGTTACACGCGCTTCGCCGGCAATCGATGCAATCACAATCGACCAGTGAACTCCATTTGGTACGCGCCGAAACGCATTCCACTCAGCCGCGACGCAGTTACTTACTCTTGCCGCTTTTCGGAAATTTTGGCAGCGACTCGTCAAGGGTGACCCACGGCAATTTATCTTCGAGCCAGATCGCTTTCTGCGGCGCAAACGGCGCGGGATCATCGAGCGACGCGATTGTCACATCAATGATCTCGGAATCTTTCGTGTCCTCGAAAAACAAATGCGTGCCGCAACATGCAGCGAATGAGCGAATCCGATCCGCATGCGCAACCTTGCGCGGTTCACCTTTTGTCACGACCAAATCTGCGCGTGGCACGGATCCCCAGGTGACATAGGGCGCGCCGGTGCTTCGCCGGCAATCGATGCAATGACAATCGCCCAGATTAAATGGCCGACTTTTCAACAGGTATCGTGTCCCGCCGCAAACGCATCCGCCAGTGATTTCCATAAAATTTGTTTAGCAAAATGAAGTGAATCAGGAAACCAGGAAATCAGGAAAAAATCCGTCGCCGAAAAGTCTGGTCAATGGTGAAAGCCCTGGCCATACTCGGCAACTTTCTGCAAGCAAACGAGGAGGAAAAATTATGATTCACTTAATCTGGTACATTGTTGTTGGGTTGATCGCGGGGGTTATTGCGAAATCGGTGATGCATGTGCACATGACGATTTTCTGGACAATCGTGCTCGGCATCATCGGATCGATCATCGGCGGCGCGGTTACCCACTTGTTTTCGCACCCGACAAGCGAACGATTTCATCCCGCCGGACTCATTTTTTCCACGCTTGGCGCGATCCTGGTTCTCTACCTTTGCCTGAAGCTGCATATCCGTTTCCCGCGTGTTCTCTAATCAGGAAAGAGGAAAACTGTAGCCGTGGTCGTTGACCGCGGCCTTTTTTCTGCAGCGTTTTCGCCACAGATTACACAGATTTTCACAGATCATAAAAATCAGGAAACCAGGAAGCCAGGAAAAACCTGTAGCCGCCGGTAGCTGATCCCCAGCCTCGACCATTCGGCATTCGATGTTGGATGTTGAGCGTTGAGCGTGCCGCGCCGGCCAAGGTCATCCGCTGCTCGTTAGGCAAGCACGCCGGCGACAGCGTCGTTTTGGCGCTACTGGGTGGAATCAACCGGCGTGCCAATTCTCGGAAAATGTTGAACAAAATTGATTGAACGCACCTGCGCCGGCGCGGCTGGGCGGTGTCTAACTCAGTGAAAATAAAAAAGGAGAAAAAAACATGAACTTCATCGCTCTTGGTTTCGCACTTCCAGCCGCGCTTCACAACCCGTGGCTGCATGGTGCCGCTTTGGTGGTGTTGTTATTGTGCCTGCCGCGTTTGCTCGGAATTGTTTATATCCCGCACACTCAGATTGGCATCATCGAGAAAATCTGGAGCAGCAAAGGTTCGCTGCGCGAAGGCCAGATCATTGCCCGTAATGGTGAGGCAGGTTATCAGGCCCGCTTCTTACGTGGCGGTATTCACTTCGGATTATATCCGTGGCAATACCGCACTCATAAAGAACCGCTCGTCGTTGTAGCCGAAGGAAAAATGGCCTACGTCTACGCGCGTGACGGTGTTCCGCTGGAACCGATTCAAACACTCGGTCGAACAGTGGATTCCAATCATTTCCAGGACGCGATGCGGTTCCTCGAAGCGCACGGTCAACGCGGTCGACAGCGCGGGATTCTACGCGAAGGCGTTTATGCCATTAACCTGGCGTTGTTCGTCGTCATCACGGAAGAACGCATGTTCTCCGGGCCGGTGCGCGAGTCAGCCGATCGCTACGAATCGTGGAAGGCGCAACTCGCTTCCATGCGCGCCTTTGATCCGGTAGTTATCGGAACAGGCATTGGCGGTCAGAGCCATTTTCGCACTGGCGTTACTGAAACTAGCGCAAGCGAAGCAGGCTCGACGCCGTCCTTAGCTGCAGCCACGCCCGACTTCAATCCGAACGTCGACACCATCGGCGTGGTTAGTATTCAGGACGGGCCAACCATTGGTTCGGGTGAAATCATTGCTCCCGAAGCCAAGGCGATCGATGGAAAGGATCACAATTATTTCCAGGACCCGGAAGCGTTCCTGCAACTCGGAGGAAAACGTGGCAAACAATTACAAGTACTGACTGACGGCACGTTCTTCATCAATCGCTGGTTCGGGACAGTGGAGATCAAAGCCAAGACCCTGATCCCGATTGGCTACGTGGGCGTGGTGGTCTCATATCATGGCGCAGCGGGAGATGACACTACGGGCGAAACGTTTCGTTACGGCGAACAAGTTGAGGCCGGTCATCGCGGTGTGTGGCGCTCGGCGCTCGCGCCCGGCAAATACGCGCTGAACCCGTACGCGGTAAAAGTTGAGCTCGTCCCGACGATCAACTTCGTGTTGCGCTGGATCAGCGGCCAAACCGAAGCGCACCATTACGACGAAGACCTCACCAGCATCGACCTGATCACGGCTGACGGTTATGAACCGCGCCTGCCGCTGTCGTTAGTCTTGCATATCGATTACCAAAAGGCGCCGTCGGTAGTGCAGCGGTTCGGCGATGTGAAGAGATTAATTACGCAGACGCTTGATCCCATTCTGACCGCCTATTTCCGTGACGTCGCGCAGACATCGCACATGCTGGATTTGCTGACCAAGCGTGAAGAAATCCAAAAGCGCGCGACGGAAGAACTGGGCGAACGTTTCAAGCGCTACGACATCAACGTGGTCGCGGTCTTGTTTGGCCGGCCGGAATCGCGAGAGATCGCTCCCGGAAAAGCCGATCCCATCGAAACGTTGTTCGACCAGCTGCGGATGCGGCGGTTGGCGGACGAACAGCGCGCCACCTATGCAAAACAAGAGGAAGCTGCACAACAACAGGTCGCTCTCAACCAGGCCAAGGCGAAAGCCGAACGTCAGACTGAGCTGACTCAGAGCGCGATCGCAGTCGAGATCGCAAAGAACCGTGGTCAAGCTCAATTCGCGGAAGCCGAACAGTTGGCGAAAAAACAGGTGACGCTCGCCGAAGGTGAAGCGCGAGCCAAAGAACTGATCGGTAAAGGCGAATCTTCAAGGATCGCGCAGGTTGGTTTGGCCGAGGCGGCGGTCACATTGCAGAAAGTGAGCGCTTTTCGTGATCCGCGTCTCTACGCGTTGAATGTTTTCGCGGATCAATTCTCCAAGAGCGTCCAGCCGCTGGTACCGAGCAGGCTGTTCATAAGCAATGGCGGAAGCACAGCGGGCGACGGTCAGGGTGGGGGAAGTGTTCTCGAAACGCTGCTCAATCTGATCCTGAGCGAGAAAGCCGGCATCAACCTCCAGGAAAGTACCGGCAGCTCGAAACCGATGGAGGATTTTATCAGACAATTCACCGGCCGTGGCTCAGCTGGGAACGGCGACCCGTTGAAGAGAGAGACACCTGCTGCCGCTGAGAAAACGGCATCCCGCTGAATTAGAGAAGTAGAGTCGTCTCGCACTCGGCGCACCCGGGTGCGAGCGGCTTTTTCCTGATGCGTTTGACCCGCACAGATGACGCGGAAAACGTGAGTCACATCTTCCGGGTCAGTTCGAATTCGAAATGCTTTTTCGTTCCGTCCGGGTTCAGCGTCTCCCACGTTTCGCTATTGATCGCCACGCCGCAGAAGTCCCGTTCCTCTAGATTGTCCGACGACCCAAGAGGCACGCAGAATTCATTCGGAAATGAGTCGCCAGCTGTTTACATCCCTGTGTCATCGGACAAATTTCACTTGGCGCATTGAGTTTGGCCTTGTGAGGTTGCGTGATGAAAGGCGAGCCCACCACGGGCGGACTTAATCGAAGAACGCTCTCGATGAAGGCGCTTGTTTCGCAAAGCCGTGGAAGAAGTTATTAGTGACAAGTGACCAGCCACAAGCCACGGACGATGAAAGTGTTGGTTTCTCAAGATTACGGATTCCGCGTGCAGGAGATTTCGCGGCCTTTGCTAAGCGAGGGCGAGA
>WNFV01010053.1_pt1 | contig 10371 bp, 11 predicted proteins | sample 5400101 | NCBI WGS metagenome assembly WNFV01 (sample SAMN13153361, study PRJNA577476) | soil metagenome | isolation source: 115 cm soil or saprolite under grassland replicate 1 | place: USA:California | collected 2016-06-15 | reverse complement strand
GGGGCTCCGATTTCGTTCTTACCTACGACGAGCTCGGCGTGTACCGATTGCTACAGTCGCTCGTCGCCGACGGCTTGCTGCGCCGCTACTGCGAGGAAACGCTGCGCCCGCTTCTCGAGTACGACCACAAGCACCGTGGATCGCTTGTGCGCACGCTGGAGGTGTACCTCCGGCACGAGCGAAACATGGCCGCCGCCGCGCGCGAACTGTTCGTGCACTACAACACCTTGCGATACCGCCTGCAGCAGATCTCGGCGCTCACAGGTGGCCTCGACCGTCACCCCACGAGCCGGCTGGGGCTGGAGGTCGCGGTCCACGGTTTGAAGCTGCTGCGCTGAAAGTTGCGATGGCGTCCGTTGGCCGGACCGAGTTTCAGTGCGGCGAGCGACGAGTCCTGGCCGGTATGCGGCCAGTCACCAGACCAGCGATCATTCTGATCATCGTGTGGCTGCCTTTGGTGGGCCGGGCACTGCTGGGTGGCTGAAGCGGAAGTGAACATCTATCTCCAGATCGGGTCGATCCTGTTCGTGATAGGGGGGTTGTTCGACGCCCTCATCGGAGCCGCGACGCCGATCGTTACGCGGGCGACGAGGCCCAACGTCTTCATGCTTTCAGCGCAGTCCGACCTCTTGCTGTTCGGCAGAAACCGGGCAGACCTCGTACACGACAGCACCTCTTTGGCGCTGGTCTATCGGTTGACCTTCGACCTGATCGGCACGCTTCTTCTCGTCTTTGGGCTCTTGGTGACGGCGCTCGCGTGGTTCGGGCTTCGCCACGGCGAGTGGTGGGCGCTCTGGACTCTGGTTGGTGTCGAAGTCATATTCGTCGCCGGATGGATGGTCGTGTTGAGTCTTTACGTCCAGCGCGGTATACCGATTCAGTGGGCGGCATTGCCGCCCAACCTGTTGGTGCCGGCGATACTGCTCATCCCGGCGGGCGTGCTCAGCGCCATCGGTCTCTCGCAGCACTGATACACGTGTCAGGCGGCGGCTTTCACGCCGAATTGAAAGGCCCGGCGCGAATCTCGTCACCGCAGCGATGAATTCCAGGCAGCGCCGGAGTCTCTATCTTCGGCATTAGATCCCCGACGCACCCAAGGAGCACGACCATGACCACCGATAGGACCACCCAGGCGAAGGGCACCGGTCAGTACGCCGAGGTCAACGGCATCAACCTCTACTACGAGACGCACGGTAGGGGGCGTCCGCTGATCCTCCTGCACGGCGGACTCGGCTCGAGCGAGATGTTCGGTCCTGTCCTACCCCTCCTCGCGGAGCGCCACCAGGTCGTCGCCGTCGATCTGCAAGGACACGGCCGGACCGCTGACATCGATCGACCAATCGACGTCCGGCTGATGGCCGACGACATCGCCGCGCTCAGCGACCACCTCGGACTCGACAGGCCCGACCTGGTCGGCTATTCACTCGGCGGCGGGGTGGCGCTCCACACCGCAGCGAAGTACCCGAACAAGGTCCGGCGGCTGGTCGTGGTCTCGGCAAACGTCCGGCGCGATGCGATTCCTCCCGAGATGCTGGCCCAGCAGGGCCAGGTGAACGCGGCCGCGGCCGAGTTCATGAAAGACACGCCGATGTACCAGCTGTACCAACGGGTCGCTCCCCGCCCCGAGGACTTCCCGCGCCTGCTCGACAAGATCGGCGCGTCGATGGCGAAGGACTTCGACTACAGCGAAGAGGTCCGCGGGCTACGGATGCCCACGCTCATCGTCGCCGCCGACGCCGATATGGCACCGCCGAGCCACTACGTCGAAGTGTTCAAGCTCCTCGACGGCGGGCTCCGCGACGGGGGCTGGATGGGCGAGGGCCGGCCCAAGGGCGGCCACGCGTTGGCGATCCTGCCCGGCCTGACCCACTACAACATCGGCAGCTCGCCACTGTTGGCCGCGGTCACGCTGGCGTTCCTCGACGAGCAACGCGCCTGAAGTTCAGCCAGCTCGCCACAAACCTGGACCGGATGGAGGCGACGAGGAGCCGAAACGAGCTCGTCCGCATCCTGGCCGATGTGTACCAGGCCTGCTCGACTGACGAGCTGGGCCCGGTCACCTACCTCATCCAGGGCCGGCTCGCGCCGTTCTTCGAGCCGGTTGAGATCGGCCTGGGGGAGAGGCTGCTCATGACCGCGATCGCGGCCGCCTATGGAGTCCCGAAGGACGAGGTCTTGAAGCTGAATCGCCAGACCGGCGACCTCGGACTCACCGCGCAGCGCCTTGCGCCTACGGCGCTTCGCAAGACGCCCGAGGTGGTCGAGGTGCACCGGCGCCTGTCGGAGATCGCGGCGTCGAGCGGCGCCGGCAGCCAGCAAAAGAAGCTCGACCTCTTCACCGGGTTGCTCGGCGACCTCGACCCGGCCTCGGCCAAGCACCTCGTGCGGATCACGCTCGGCAAGATGCGGCTGGGGATCGGCGACCCGACGGTGCTCGACGCGCTCTCGTTCGCGAAGAGGGGAGACCGCTCGCTCCGACCGGTCCTGGAGGCTGCCTACAACCGAACCTCCGACCTGGGTCTCATCGCGCGCACGCTGTGGGAAACCGGCGAGGCGGGGCTCGAAGCGCTGAAGGTCGGGGCCGGCCATCCGCTTCGCCCGCAGCTGGCCGAGCGTCTTCCCAACCCCGAGGCGGTGATCAAGAAGCTTGGGACCGTCGGCGTGCAGCCCAAGTACGACGGCCTTCGCGTCCAGATCCACAAGGACGGCGAACGCGTGAGCCTGTTCTCGAGGAACCTGGAGTCGATGACCGAGATGTTCCCGGAGCTGGTAGCCGCGGCCGCGGGCCTCGGGGCCGAGACCCTCATCCTCGACGCCGAGGCGATCGCCTACAACCCCGATTCGGAGGAGTACGTCCCCTTCCCGGAGACCGCCGCGCGCCGGCGCAAGGAGGGCATTCAAGAGTTTGCAGACCGGGTCCCGATGCGGGCGTTCGTGTTCGACGTCATGTTCCGCGACGGATCGGACCTGACTCCGCTGCCGTACGAGCGGCGTTTCGAGGTCGTCGAGGAGCTGCTCGGCAAGCCTGACACGCTGCAGGTGGCGCCCCTGACGAGGACGGACTCCGCGGAGGAGCTGACCCGGGAGCTCCTCGACAACATCAGCCGTGGGCTGGAGGGGGTGGTGGCCAAGCGGCTCGATTCCCCGTACCAGGCCGGGGCCCGCAACTTCAACTGGGTGAAGCTCAAGCGGAACACCAGCGGCCAGCTGACGGACACCATCGATGTAGTGCTCCTCGGCTACTACCAGGGAAAGGGCAAGCGAGCTGAGTTCGGGGCGGGCGCGCTGCTTGCCGGCGTCTACGACTCGGACAAGGACGAGTTCGTGACCATCACCAAGCTGGGGACCGGTCTCTCCGACCAGGGCTGGCGCGAGATCCACAAGCGTCTGGCCAGCATCGAGGTCCCCGAAAAGCCGGCTCGGGTGAATTCCAACTTCGTTCCGGATGTCTGGCTCGAGCCGGCGATCGTCGTCGAGGTCCTGGCCGACGAGATCACGCCCAGCCCGCGCCACACGGCCGGCATGACCGCGGACCGGCCGGGGTACGCGCTGCGCTTTCCGCGAATCGTCTCGCTGAGAACGGAGGACAAGAAGCCCGAGGACGCCACGACAGTGCGCGAGATCCGCGAGATGTTCGAGCAACAGCGCCGGGCGCGCGGGTGAAGTAGCGATGCGAAAGGCAGAACTCGTGCAGCTGTTTGGGTACACGGACTTTGTGTGGACGAAGTTCCGAAGGCATGTGCCCGATGCAGAGCTGTCGCGTATCGCCGAGGGGTCAGGATGGCCCACGCTGCGGAATTGCCTCTGGCACATCGTGGTCGCCTATGACCGGTGGGTGCCGGCGATCGTGGACCTCAAGAACGGAACGATGCCGGAGATCGGGGCTGAGGACTTCATGACCTGGGAGCAGATTGAGGCGGGCCGCTCGCGAGTGCGGCGCGCGCTTGGAGAGCGCCTGAGGGCGTGGAGCGATGAGGAGCTCGCGGTCATCCAGAACGTCGAGATCGATGGGAAGTCGCTCCGCTACAGCCGCGGGGAGCTGATCGCGCACCTGCTGCTCCACGAGCGTGGGCACCATGGAGACGTGACGACTTTGTTATGGCAGCTCGGGATGGAGCCGGATATTCAGCTCGATTACAGGTTCTTCCTGGGCAGACACGAAAAGGAAGACTCTGAAGCCCCGACTTAGGCACAGAAGCGCGCGTTCTTCCGCGCGTTTCTGCGTTTCGCCTAGGTCTGCATGGCCGGCCGTGAAGCCATCTCGCGTTCGCCACGAGCTCGCGCCTGGGCGCGCGCGCTGTCCATCGCAACCAGGTTGATGGCGGCCGCCGCGAGCACTGTGTCCTTCAACAGGAACTGGCCGGCCAGTGACAGGATCGGAAAGTTGTGCGGTCCATATGTGATCCCCGGCGCCACCAGAAAGATCGTCAGCGTGCCGCCGAAAAGCACCAGCAGCCCAAGGCCCACGAAGCGGACCCAGATTCCGGTGAAGAGCAGGATCGCCGCCACGATCTCGAGCGCGCCCAGCGTGTAGACAAACGCATTGGAGGCGAAGATCGGCAGGGAGGCATCGAGCATGCCTCGCACCGGCGTGGGATCGACGAACTTCAGCCCCGCGATCCACAGCAGGACCAGGCCCATCGTGTAGCGCAGCAGCGGTTGGCCGACGCGCTGCGAGAGGTCGAAGAGGAAGTCAAAGACTCTCATAGCGCCTACGCCCCGCTCAGCTGGGTGACGGGGCACCGAAAGTCCCCGCTCTCCATTCGCGTGACTGTGACGTCGCCCGCCGCCTCCGCAGCCAGCACGGCCGAGCCCGAGGTCAGCAGATACGGAGTGACACCGGCGTTGAACGTGACCAGCCAGACCTGCCACGCGCCACCGTGGTATCCACTCGCGTCGCCTGGCCCCACCCCCGCGATTCCGAGTTGCCCCGCCGCGCCGTTGGTGACCTCGTACAGCGGGTCTTGGCCCGTGCCCGGGTCGATATGCGAGGGCGGCACCACCGTGCCTACGACGCGTCCATCCAGAAACAGGCTGCCCTGGCCCGTCTGGCCGGACGCCAGCCCGGGCAACGCGCCTGCCAAGAGAAGCAAAAGAGCCGACGCCAGTCCGAGTACGCCTTTGACCATTGCATCCTCCTGATGAGTGATGCGTCCACCATCCCGCTCGCGAGTCAACTGCGGACGACGGGACTGTGAAAGTTCTGTGACGGTCACGGCGCGATATGAGATCGCGCGGAGTCATCATCTCGTCACAATCAGTGCCTAGCCTGTCCAGCATGGTGATCGAGGCGAAGCCGGAAGCCCCGGTGCTCGTGGTCGACGACGACCCGAAGATCCAGGCCCTCGTACGTGCTTACCTGCAGCGAGAGGGGCTGGCGGTCGTGACCGCTTCCGACGGCACGTTCGCCCTCGAAGAAATTCGACGATCACAACCGCAGCTGGTCGTACTCGACCTGATGCTCCCCGGCCTGGACGGCATGTCCGTCCTGCGACAGCTCCGGCAGGAGTCCGACGTCCCAGTCTTGATCCTCTCGGCCCGGGGATCGACGCCGGACCGCGTCTACGGCATCACCGAAGGTGCCGACGATTACCTTCCAAAACCGTTTTCGCCCGCGGAGCTGGTGGCGCGCGTCAAGGCCATCTTGCGGCGGACGAACTCAGACGGACGGCAAGACGCCGAAGGGGTTCTTCAGCACAACGACCTCACCATCGACCTCGGCCGTCAGCAAGTACTGCAAGACGGCCATGAGTTGAACCTGACCTCGGCGGAGTTCCGCCTGCTTTCGGCGCTGGTAGCGGCGCGCGGCCGTGTGCTCAGCCGGCAGCAGCTGCAGGACGCCCTGTACCGAGACGCGGCAGCCGGCGCGCTCGATCGCACGATCGACGTCCACATCGGACGGCTGCGCGCCAAGCTCGGAGACGATCCCGGCCGTCCTCGGTATGTCGCGACTGTTCGAGGCGGCGGCTATCGCGCCGCTGGCTCGATGTGAGGCGCTTTGGAATCGGGGTCCACATCGCGGCAGCCTCCATCGGAGTATCCGCCCTCGCGCTCGCCATCGTCGCCATCGGAGTCCAGAGGGTGGGGGGCGGCGAGTTCGAGCAGCTGATGGTTCAACACGGCGCAAGCGTGGCCGCCGCGCGCGACATGTTTCAGGCCAGCGTCACCTGGGTCCTGCTGGGGGCGGTGGCGGCCGCCGTCTCCATGACCCTGTTCCTCGCAGCTTCACTGGCTCGGTGGATGGCGCGACCATTGATGCGCGTCACCGACGCGGCCGCCAGGCTCGCCGCCGGAGAGTACGACCTGCGCCTGACCGAGACCGGCCCTCGAGAGGTCCAGTCGCTGGCGAGATCCTTCAACCAGCTCGCCGCCGATCTTCAACAGCAGGAGCGCGTCCGCCAGGAGTTCATCGAGAACGCCGCCCACGAGCTCAGAACTCCTCTCACCAATCTTCAGGGATACCTGGAAGGCTTGCGCGACGGCGTCATTGCCTCCGACCGTGACGTGTTCACGTCGCTGCATGAAGAGGTTGAGCGCCTCGTTCGGCTCTCGGCCTCGCTGGAAGCGATCGCCCGCGGGGAGAGCCGCGAACCGGCGCCGCGCCACACCGATGTCGTGGCGGCCACGCATGCGGCCATAGAGGCAGTTCGTCCGCTGCTCGAGCGCCGATCGATTCACACCTCGGTGCGCATGCCCGACCAGGCGGTCGCCTTCGTCGATCCCGACCACCTGGCCGAGATCCTCTCCAACTTGCTCCACAACGCCGCCGAGTACGCCGACCGCGGTGGCGAGGTGCAGGTCGGCGTCGAGGCGCTGAACAGACGGGTGAACGTGGAGGTCCTGAACAGCGGCCCCGGCATACCGGCGGACGAGCTCGAGCGAGTCTTCGAGCGCTTCTACCGCGTCGACAAGTCGCGCGACCGATCCACGGGCGGCGTAGGAATCGGCCTTGCGATAGTCAAACAGCGCGTGCTTGCGGCAGGCGGCGCGGTAACCGCCGAGACACGGCCAGGCCAAACGCGCTTTTCGTTCTGGTTGCCGAAGCCTGCCGGCCACGTGCCGGACCCCGGACCTGAACTGACTCACCATTACGAACGTGGATCTGTTCGCGCCGGCACTCGACCAGGCTAGGGCGCTTCGAAGCCGCGAGGTCTCGTCGGTTGAGCTGACCGAGGCCTACCTCGAACGCATCGACGCGATCAACCCTGTCCTCAACGCGTACGTGCTCACGACTCCCGAGCTCGCGATTGAACAGGCACGCGCCGCCGACAGCGTCCGCAACGGCGCCCCTCTGCGCGGCGTCTCGGTCGCCATCAAAGACCTGATCTCTGTGGCCGGCTATCCGATGACCCTCGGGTCAAAGGCATTTGAGGATTTCTCGCTGCCGGGTGACGCTTTTCCGGTGACTCGGCTGAAGGATGAGCGTTGCCCGATCCTCGGCAAGACCAACACCTCGGAGTTCGGCAGCAGGCCGACGACCGAGCACGGGCTATTCGGCGCCACCCACAATCCGTGGAACCTGGACCACACGCCGGGTGGGTCGAGCGGCGGCGCCGCCGCGGCCGTTGCGGCAGGCCTGTGCGCATTTGCCCACGGGTCCGACGGCGGTGGCTCAGTGCGCATACCGTCGAGCTGTTGCGGCACCGTCGGTCTCAAGCCGTCCCGAGGCCGAATCTCGGCTGGGCCCGTGTTCGGAGAATCGTGGGAGGGGCTCGCGACGGACGGTGTGATCGGTCGGACCGTGGCCGACGCCGCGGCCGGTCTGGATGCGATGGCCGGCCACCTGCCAGGTGACGCGTACTGGGCGGAGATCGATGTCCCGTTCCGTGCGGCGGCGAAACCGACCAGTCGGAAACTTCGAGTCGGTTTCACGACCACCGCCCGTGCTCCCGTGGATGCTGAGGTCGCGGAGTGCGTCCGAGGTGTCGCGAAGCTGCTCGAGGAGCTCGATCACGACGTGACGGAGGAAGGGCCGGACACCGAGCCGTTTCACACACCGTTTCAGCTCATCGTCGTCTCCGGCCTCGCTTCACTTCCGATTCACGATGAGTCGCTCCTGGATCCCTTCAATCAACTGGGACTCGCTCTCGCGAAACAGCTTTCCGCGGCCGACTACGTGCGCGCGGTCGACGCCATCCGCATGCACAGCCGCCTGGTCGTCACCTTCTGGGACACGCACGACGTGCTCATGACTCCGACCCTGCCGAGGACCGCCCCGCGCCTGAACACCCTCGGCGCCGAGCTCGCGACGGCGGGGGATGAGTACATGGACTTCGTCTCCTTCACCTATCCGTTCAACTGCACGGGTCAGCCCGCGATCTCCCTGCCACTTGGCGTCGACGCAGCGGGATTGCCGATCGGTGTGCAGCTGGTCGGGCCGCCGCGAGGCGAGAACGTCATCCTCGGACTGGCCGCGCAGCTCGAGCAGGCGCGGCCGTGGGCGGATCGCCGGCCGCCGCTCTGATGGGCGAGGTGGTCGACGAGGCTCGCGCGCAAGACTGGCTGGACGGCTATAGCCGGGCCTGGGAGTCCTATGACCCGGCGGCGATCGGTGACCTATTCAGCGAGGATGCCGAGTACCGATGGCACCCGTGGGACGAGGACCCCGACGTGGCCCGCGGACGGCAGGCGATCGTCGAGGCTTGGCTCAAAAGTCGAGACAAGCCCGGCACCTACACCGGCGAGTATCGACCGCTGGTCGTGCATGGAGACACCGTCGTTGCGGTCGGCGTCAGCCGCTACTACACCGACGCCACGCGTCGCACGCTGGACCGCGAATATCACAACCTCTGGATCGTCGAGTTCGACGGCGCGAGCCGATGCCGCTCATTCACGGAGTGGTACATGAAGTCACCGAAGCAACGGCGTAAGGGCTGAGCTACTTGCCCGCCGGGTGTCGCTTCTTGCTGTGATGCTTGACCACGGTCGCCGCGGCGATCGCTTTCGCGCGCTTCGTCGAACGTCCTTGCTTCATCTCGCTTGACTTGACGTGCTCGTACATCCGCTGCTCTTTGTCGCTGACGACCGGCAAGTGCTTCTTTTGAGGCATCTCGTTTAAACAACGCGCGTCAGTTCCTTAACACGCGTGCGCCCTGGAAACTGCGATGCTGTCGGAAGGAGGTGGGCGATCAGCCGCGTCTGGCGACCCCGGACGCAGTAAAGAAGCACAGAGTCGCCGTTCTCACGCGCGAGTATCCACCCGAGGTCTACGGCGGGGCGGGCACCCACGTCGAGTACCTGGTGCGCGAGCTGCGAAAGCTGCTCGACGTGTCGGTCCAGTGCTGGGGATCGCCTCGCGACGAGCCTGGGGTAAGCGCCTACCGCGCCTGGGAGGCGCTGTCGGAGCCGAAGCCCGAGGCCGCGGCGCTGGAGGCGATGTCGATCGACCTCGCGATGGCGGCTGCAGTCAGGGACAGCCACGTCGCACACAGCCACACCTGGTACGCAAACCTCGCCGGACACCTCGCCAAGCTCATGTGGTCGATCCCGCACGTGATGACGATTCACAGCCTCGAACCGCTGCGGCCCTGGAAGGCCGAACAGCTGGGCGGCGGCTACGCTCTCTCGCTGTTCTGCGAGCGAACGTCGATCGAGTCCGCCGACGCGGTCATCGCCGTCTCCGAGGGCGTGCGTAAGGACGTGATCGACTGCTATCCCGCCGTCCAACCGGAACGCGTTCACGTCATCCACAACGGCATCGATCCCCAGATCTACAGCCCGCAACCGTCGGCCGAGACGCTCGAGCGATTCGGCGTCGACACCAGTCGTCCGTACGCGTTCTTCAACGGCCGCACCACGAGACAGAAGGGACTGCCGCTGCTGCTCGCCGCGGCGCTGAAGATGGACGCTGAACATCAGCTGGTCGTCGTCGCCAGCAGCCCGGACACGCCCGAGATCGCCGCCGAGGTCAACGCCCTGGCGGAGCAGGTCCGCGCCGAGGGCCGGAACCTGGTCTTGGTCGACCATTTCATCGCGCGCGAGGAGCTCATCCACCTTCACTCGGGCGCGACCGTTTTCGTTTGCCCCTCGATCTATGAGCCCTTCGGCCTGGTCATTCTCGAGGCGATGGCGTGCGAGACGGCTGTCGTCGCGTCGCGCGTGGGTGGGATCCCGGAGATCGTGGTCGAGGGCGAGACGGGCTTCCTCATCGACTACGACCCCGACGACCCCGAAACCTTCACCAGTGAGCTCGCCGAGAAGGTTGACCTCCTACTCGACGACCCCGCGCGCGCCAAAGCGATGGGCGAGGCAGGGCGCCGGCGCGTGGTCAAGAGCTTCGGCTGGCCGTCGATCGCCGCCAGGACGGTCGACCTCTATGAATCGATCCTCAGCTGACTCACACCATCTCGCGCTTCCACGGCGGATCGGCTC
>WNFV01026362.1_pt1 | contig 10374 bp, 6 predicted proteins | sample 5400101 | NCBI WGS metagenome assembly WNFV01 (sample SAMN13153361, study PRJNA577476) | soil metagenome | isolation source: 115 cm soil or saprolite under grassland replicate 1 | place: USA:California | collected 2016-06-15 | reverse complement strand
GCTTGGATCCGTCCGTAGAGCCGGCCGCGGTGATGGACAGGCCGCTGCCGACCGAGACGAGCGCGTAGCCGCCGCTCGCGGAGGTGATCCGCCAGCGCTGGTTCGGGCCGCCGTGGCAGGTCCACTGGGTGATCGCGGCGCCGGCCGCGGCGGAGCCGCCGTTGACGTCGACGCACAGGCCGGAGTTCACGTTCTTGATCGTGTACGTGCCGTCGCCGGTGTCGGTGATCACGAACTTCTGGTTCGCGCCGGTGTGCGGGGCCCACACGATCAGCTGGGTGCCGGCGCTGGTCGAACCGCCCGGCACGTCCATGTTCTTGGTGGACGTGGTCACGTTGTACGTCGCGCCGGAGACGACCGGGCTCGCCGCGTAGACCTCGAACTCGAAGAGCGAGAAGCCGTACGTCGTGGCGCGCAGGGTGCCCTGCATCCGGACGTACCTGCCGCTGCCGGTCAGACCGGTGAGGTCGTCCACCCCGCCGTCGCTGGTGCTGGTCGTGTAGATCGAGCTCCACGTCGTACCGTCGTTGGAGGTCTGGATCTGGTAGCCCTTCCCGTACGCCGCCTCCCAGGTGAGCTTGACCCGGCCGATCTGCCTGGTCGTGCCGAGGTCGACGGTGATCCACTCGTTGTTCGGCGAGCCCCAGGTCTGCTGGGCGACGACCCGCAGGATGTCCTTGATGCCGCCCGCGACCTGCGACTCGGTCTCGGCGTTCGGGCTGTCGCACCAGACGTGCACCTTGGAGCCGATGTTCTTCGACTTCGTTGCCGTGGACAACGTCTGGTTGCCCTGGAACAGGTCCGGGTACCAGGTCTCGTAGCCCCAGGTGGTGTTCGGCTTGCTGCCGCCGAGCACGTAGTACGTCGGGCTCCAGCTCTCGTTCGAGACCAGGTGGCCGCGGTCCACGAGCTGCTGCGGCGAGAGCCCGTAGTTGTACCAGAACTCGATCACGATGTTCGTGTCCGGGTTGATCGTGCCGTCGCCGGACTTGATCCCGTCGTTCCACATCCGGGTGGTCTTGCCGGCCGCGCGGACGATCCCGTTGGCCCAGTTGATGAAGCCGTAGTACGTGTCCTTGGCGGTCGCGTTCGCGCCGTAGTGCGCGCGGGCGTAGGTGAGCAGCTGCGGGTACGACGAGTAGTCCGACACGTACTCGTCCGAGCCGATGTGGAAGTACGGGCCCGGGAACAGCGGCACGTACTCGTCGTAGATGTCCTTGATCAGCGTGTACGCCGCGTCCTTCGACAGGTCGATGAACCCGTTGTTCACGGTGCCGGAGATGCTGACCAGCTTCAGGTCGGTGTGCTGGGCCAGGATCGGGTCCATGTGGCCAGGCGCGTCGAACTCCGGCACCACGGTGATCTTGTACCTCGCGGCCAGCGCGATCAGGTCGGTGACCTCGGCCTTGGTGAGGTGGTCGGCCGACACGTACTCCGGGTGCTTGGTGCTCTCGATCCGGAAGCCCAGGTTGTCCGACAGGTGCAGGTGGAAGTAGTTCAGCTTCAGGTACGCGAGCTCCTTCACGTGGTCGCGCAGCCACTGCGCGGTGAAGAACTTGCGCCCGTCGTCCACCATCAGTCCCCGCTCGGGCTTGAGCGACCAGTCGCGGGCGGTGCCCTGCGGGATGCTCGTGGACTGGTGCAGCAGTTGGAGCACCGTGCGGGTCCCGTAGAACGCGCCCTTGTCGTCGCGGGCCGTGATGGTGATCCTGTCGGTCACGTTCAGCGCGTAGCCCTCGGTGCCGAGCGCGGTGTCGGTCGAGCCGAGGCTGAGAAAGATGTCGCCGGCCGCGAGATCGGCCGTCGTGCCGGTGGTCTGGGCGATCGTCGACCCGGTGAGCGACTTCAGGTCGTCGGCGAACACCTGGCTGGCCGTGGCCAGCGTGGTGGCGTCGGTGGTGTTGCGGACGATGCGGGTCGCGGCGCTGACGGTGTAGCTGCCGGCGCCGCCGGTCCACTCCTGCAGGGCGGGGATCGTCTGCGGCTTGGCGTTCGCGGCATGGGCGGGCTGCTGAACGACCAGACCACTGCCGAGGGTCGCGACGAAGGTGACTATCGCGAGACCCAGGCGTGCCGGTGTACGGGGCATTCTCATCGGTTCGTTCCTCTCCGAGGGCGGCGGAGTCGGCCAGTGGTCTAGTCCACTTGCAAGATGGCAGCATCGAGCCGCTCAGGTCAAGAGTTGATCGAAACTGATCCACTACAGACATGAACAGACAGCGAACTCCAAGGAATGCGCAACTCCGTCACAGAGCGCAGTCGGCCGACGTGACTCGTGTTGTGGGCCGGCTCGCTACTGCTGTGCCGGCCTTACGCCGTTCAGCGTGACGATCGGCCCCGCGCACGTGGATCCGGAGACGATTCAGATGCCCGTCCAGCCCGTGGCGCCGTCGTCCGACTCACGACGACGGTGCTGCCGGGACGGACCGGACGGGCAGGGAGGTTCGGGCGTCGAAGCTGGTGCTGCCGAGGCGGCGCTCGGTGTGGGCGATCAGGTCGAGCACCTCCGTCGCGACATACCCGGTCGTCCCGCGCTCGACCGACTTGCTCGTGAGTACGCCGGCGCCGGCCAACTCGTCCAGCGCGGCACGCGCAGCGGGATAGGTGACACCCAGGGCGCGTTCCGCGGTCCGGACGGTCATCACGGGGATCTCCGGCAGGATCGCGAGGATGCGCGTGGTCGCCGAGTCGGACCGCGGTGTCTGGCGCCGTCCGCGCTCACTCCGGTGCCGTGCGACACGAGCGGTCCAGTCCGACTTGAGCTCGGCGATCTCCGTCGCGAGGCGGCCGGCCTGACTGACTGCCACCAGCGTCGCGTCCAGGAACACGTCCAGCCACAGGGCACTGCCGGCGCGCGCAGCCTCAGCGTCCGGCGGGCCGTCGTACCGGTAGGCGGTGAGGCCGTCGACGTACGTGTCCTTCAAGGTGGCCAGGACCATGCTGATCGGAAGCATCGCGGCGGGCGTCAGTCGCCGTCGGGTGAGCACGGTGTGGATCAGGGATCGACCGACTCGGCCGTTGCCGTCGGTGAACGGATGGATCGTCTCGAACTGCGCGTGGACGAACGCGGCCTGGACCAGCGGCGCGTGGGCCGACGCGTTGAGGTAGTGAAGCAGGTCGGCCATCAGGGGCCGGACCCGATCGGCTGGAGGCGGGACGTAGGCGGCGTCGAGGGGATGCCAGTTGGAGCCCCCGATCCAGTTCTGGACGGTGCGCAGGCCATGGTGCGGTTCCTCGGGCAGCAGCTCGGTATGCAGCCGAACGACATCCTCGACGGTTACCTCATCGGTCTCGACGAGATCCTTCGACGCGCGTCGCAGCACGGCGATGTTGTTCGCGACGAGCCGCGCCTGGTCGCTGAAGCCCTTGATCGGCTCATCGTGCGCCAGCTCGGCGAGAGCGACCTGCTCCGGCGACGGCGCGATGCCTTCGATCATCGACGACGCGATCGCCTCCGACCTCAGCAGAAACCGCGAGATCCCGTCGAGTGACCGCGAATCGCCGACGGTCGCGAGACGGTGGACGGCTCGCTCGGCCTCGGCTGCCTTCGAAGCCAGCCCCGGATCGACGACCAGCGGGCGGCCGGCCAGGGGATCGGGCAGGTAGGCGCCGTAGGGGCCGCCACGGCGGTCACGGCGTCCCATCCCCGCGCTGGGGTCGGGTTCCCAGTGCAACCCGAGCGAGGTGGCCACTGCGCGGTTTCCATTCATCGAGGAGGTGTCCGTTAAAGTTTAGGCCCCTAAGCTTTAACGGATCGCCCGCTCGTGCAAGGATCCGCCGCAAAATGCGGAACTCCCGGCCTGTTGAGACCGGGAGTTCGTTTGTGCGCGAGGGGGGAGTTGAACCCCCACGCCCTTTCGGGCACACGGACCTGAACCGTGCGCGTCTGCCTATTCCGCCACCCGCGCGCGTGGCCGGGACTGCCATCCACGACCGAGGCAGAAGACTAGCACGAGTTCCGACGGGCCTTTCATTACGGGTCCAAGCCAACCGACCGTTACGATCGATCGTCGTACCAGCGGGCTGCCGAGACACGGCGGTCCGGCCAGGCTCGTTCGGGGGACTTGGCGGAAGGGAGGCGGCATGGCGGGCAGTCATCGGTTCGAGCGGAAGCTCGAGAGTCTCGTCAGCGGTGCCTTCGCGCGTGCGTTCAAGGGGCCAGTGGAGCCGGTCGAACTGGCGGCGGCGCTCAAGCGCGAGGTGGACAACACGGCGCGGATCCTGTCCCGTGACCGGCGGCTGGTGCCGAACTCGTTCACGATCGAGCTCGGCACGGAGGACTTCCGGCGGCTCAGCGAGTACGGCCGGACCCTGCAGCACGAGCTGGCGAACGAGCTGCGTGAGCACGCGGACATCCAGCGGTACACGTTCTCGGGGCCGATCGAGATCCGGCTGACCGAGCGGCCCGAGCTGCCGACCGGCAAGGCGCAGGTGCGCAGCGCCACAGTCGGAACGCCGGCGCAGCCGTACCCGGACGCGAACGACGGGCGGACCCAGGTCCAGGCCGTCCCGCCGCCGCCACCGCAGCAGCAGCCGCGTCCCGCGGGTCCGGTGCAGGTGAACGTCGAGATCCACGGCCGCACCCGGCCGGTGAATCCGCCCGGCGTGGTGATCGGTCGCGGCACCGACGCGGACATCCAGGTGAACGACCCAGGCGTCTCGCGACGGCACGCGGAGATCCGGCTGATGCCGGACGGGCCGTCCGGTGTTCGCGTGGTCGTGGTAGACCTCGGCTCGACCAACGGCACGCTGGTCAACGGCCGCCGTACCTCGGAGGCCGAGCTGACCGACGGCGCCACCATCAAGATCGGGACCACGGAGCTGACCCTGCGCATCTCATCGAGCCCCGCGCCGGCACCGCCCAGCGGACCGGCCACCAGCCCGTTCGAGCCCGGCTACGGCCCGCCGCCCGGCCAGAACCCCGCGCAGCAGGGCCCCGGGTACGGCCGTGGCCCCGCCGAGCAAGGACCGGGGTACGGCGGCCGGCCCGCGCAACGGCCCACGCAAGAACCGGGGTACGGCGGTGGCCCGGGTCATGGCCCGAACCCCGGGTACGGACCGCAGGGATCGAGTAACCCGTACCGCCGACCGGACAGCGGCGGCAGTGACGTACCGCCGAGCTGGCGGTGATGGCTGAACCGTGTCCGACATGTCAGAACTGACGCTGACGCTGATCAAGCTCGGCTTTCTCGCGCTGCTGTGGATGTTCGTGCTGTCCGTGCTGTCCGTGATCCGCTCCGACCTGTTCGGGGCGAAGGTCACCGGCCGGGCGGTCAGCAGTGCGGCCGCCGCGCCGGAGGCGAAGGCGCAGCGGCCGTCGAAGGCGAAGAAGAAGCGCGGCCAGCCGAGCGTGCTGGTGATCGCCGACGGCCCGCAGGCCGGGGTGAACGCGCAACTCGCCGGCGAGCCGGTCATCATCGGCCGCGGTTCGGACTGCCAGATCAAGCTGGACGACGACTACTCGTCCACCCGGCATGCCCGGTTGTTCCTGTCCGACGGGCAGTGGTGGGTCGAGGACCTCGGCTCCACGAACGGCACGTACCTCAACGGCCAGCGGCTGACCCGGCCGGTAGCGGCCGAGATCGGCGGATCCATCCGGATCGGCCGTACAACGCTGAACCTGGGTAAGTAGGGCAGACACTCCATGACCCTGTCGCTCGACTATGCCGCGCTGACCGACGTCGGCCGGGTCCGCCGCAACAACGAGGACTCGGCGTACGCCGGCCCGTACCTGCTGCTGCTCGCCGACGGCATGGGCGGCGCGGCCGCGGGCGAGGTGGCCAGTGCCACCGCCGTCGAGGTGATCCGCAAGCTGGACCGGCCCGCGGCGGGCGACCTGATCGAGCTGCTCGCGGGCGCGGTGCACCGGGCGAACGAGCGGCTCTCGGAGCTGGTCGAGCAGGACCCGGACATCGAGGGCACCGGCTCGACGGTGACCGCGATCCTGTCCGACGGCGAGCGGTTCGCGCTCGCGCACCTGGGCGACTCGCGCGCCTACCGGATGCGCGACGGGGTGCTCACCCAGCTGAGCCACGACCACACGTTCGTGCAGTCGCTGGTCGACGAGGGCCGGATCAGCCTGGCGGATGCCCAGAACCACCCACACCGCAACCTGATCCTGCGGGTGCTGGACGGGCGGCCGGACTCCGATCCGGACCTGCAGTTCATCGACGTACGCGCCGGTGACCGGCTGCTGCTGGTCAGCGACGGCATCCCGGACTACGTCCGCGACGACGTGATCGCGCACACCATGGCCGACGGCACGCCGGACTCGGTCGCGGTCGACCTGATCACGATCGCGCTGGAGTCCGGATCGAACGACAACGTGACCTGCGTGGTCGCCGACGTCCGCGAGTCCGGGCCGGCGCTGCAGCCACAGCTGGTCGGCGCGGCCGCCGAGCTCGGCCAGGGCGGCACCGGCCCGCTCGAGCACACGGTCGCGCTGCGCCGCGTCGGCAACGGTGCCGGCGCCGGCGCCGGCGCGGGTAGCGGGGTCGCGCACGACGAGCTGGAGGAACTGCGCTACGCGCCGCAGTTGCCGTCCCGGTTTCGCTGGGTACGACGGGTCGCGCTGCTCGCCGTCGTGATCGCGCTGGTGGCCGTCGGCGGGCGGGTCGCGTACGGGTGGACGCAGCGGCAGTACTACGTCGGCACCGACGGCGACAACGTGGCGATCTACAAGGGCATCGACCAGGCGTTCCCGGGCATCAAGCTCTCCGATGTGTACGAGGTCCAGACGCTGCAGGTGGACCAGCTGCCGCGGTTCCGCCGCGAGCAGGTCGAGGCGTCGATCAGCGCCACGAACCTGCAGGACGCCCGCGCGATCGTCGCCGAGCTGCGGCGGCTCGCCGAGGAGTGCGCCAAGCAGGCCACCCCGACGCCGAAGCCGACCCCGACCCCGACGCCCACACCGACCAAGCCGCCGGCCTCGAAACCGCCGCCGGTCACCAAGCCGACGGCCCGGACGACCGCGTCGAACCCCGTCGCGAGCAGGCCGCCGACCACCCCGACGACGCCTCCGAGCACCGCGTCGTCCACCCCGACGCCGGAGGCCGGCGAGTGCGGGAGTGAGCGGTGAGCGCCGCCTCGACGTCGATGATCCAGGTCATCCCGCGGACCCGCCGCGGGGTGGAGCTGATGCTGCTGATCGTCGCACTCGTCGTCGCCGTCGGCGCCTACGTCAACGTCGGCATCACCGTGCAGGGCCGGGTACCCGCCAGCACCGGCTATTACGCCGGCGCCCTCGGCGTACTCACCGTCATCGCGCACGTCACGCTGCGCCTGCGAGCGCCGTACGCCGATCCGGTGCTGCTGCCTTGCGTCGTGCTCCTCAATGGGCTCGGGCTCGCGATGATCCACCGCATCGACCTGGCGAAGGACGAGGCGACCGCGGCCGAGCAGCTCACCTGGACGGCGATCGGCGTACTGCTGTTCGTCGCGGTGCTGCTGGTGGTCCGGGACCACCGGCGGCTGCAGGCGCTGACGTACACGTCCGGGCTGGCGGCGCTGGTGCTGCTGGTGCTGCCGCTGGTTCCCGGGATCGGCATGGAGAAGAACGGATCGCGGATCTGGATCGGGCTGGCCGGGATGTCGTTCCAGCCCGGCGAGATCGCGAAGCTGGCGCTGGTGATCTTCTTCGCCGGCTACCTGGTGGTGAAGCGCGACGTGCTGGCGCTGGCCGGGCACCGGATCCTCGGCATCGACCTGCCGCGGGCGCGTGACCTCGGGCCGATCGGGATCGCCTGGGTGGTCAGCCTCGGCGTGCTGATCTTCGAGCGCGACCTGGGCAGCTCGCTGCTGCTGTTCAGCCTGTTCCTGGTCCTGCTGTACGTCGCCACCGAACGGCCCGGCTGGCTCGTGGTCGGCACGATCCTGTTCGTGATCGGCGCACTGGCGTCGTACGAGATGTTCGGGCACGTGCGGGTGCGGGTCGAGCGCTGGCAGCACCCGTTCAACGATTTCGGCGGCCAGGTCGCGGAGACGCTGTTCGGGATGGGCTGGGGCGGCATCCTCGGCCGCGGGCTCGGCGCGGGCCGGCCGGAGCTGATCGTGTACTCGCGGTCGGACTCGATCATCGGCGCGTTCGCCGAGGAGCTCGGGCTGACCGGGCTGATGGTGATCCTGCTGGTCTTCCTGCTGATCGTGGAGCGCGGCCTGCGGATGGCGCTGGCCTGCCGGGACGTCTTCGGCAAGCTGATCGCCGCCGGTCTGGCGATGAGCTTCGCGGTGCAGGTGTTCGTGGTGATCGGCGGCGTCACCGACCTGATCCCGCTCACCGGTCTGACCACGCCGTTCATGTCCCTCGGTGGTACCTCGCTGGTCGCGAACTGGGCGATCATCGGGCTGCTGCTGCGGATCAGTGACCAGGCGCGGCGGCCGCAACTGCCGGCCGCGCCGGTGTCGGAGCACACGATCGCGATGGCGGTGCAGAAGTGAACTCAGCCATCCGACGGCTCGCCGTCGCCGCGATCATCCTGATCCTGGCGCTGCTCGCGAACGCGACGTACATCCAGGCGTTCCGGGCCGACGACCTGAACGGGCGCAACGACAACCGCCGTACCCGCGACGAGCAGTACTCCGTCGACCGCGGGCCGATCCTGGTCGCGGGCCAGCCGGTGGCGGAGAGCAAGCCGTCGAACGACCGGTACGTGTACCAGCGGACGTACGCGAACGGGCTGCAGTACGCGCACGTGACCGGGTTCTACTCGTACCTGTTCGGACGGGCCGGGATCGAGCAGACCGAGAACTCGCAGCTGAACGGGTCCGACCCGAGCCTGGTGTTCCGCCGGCTGATCGACATGATCACCGGCCAGCGCCAGCAGGGCGCGAGTGTCGCGCTGACGCTGAACCCGCGCGCCCAGAAGGCCGCGCTCGAAGGGCTGACGAAGCACGGCTACCACGGCGCCGTGGTCGCGCTCGACCCGAAGACCGGTGCGGTGCTCGCGTCCGTGTCCACCCCGTCGTACGACCCGAACCTGCTCGCCTCGCACGACCTGAAGAAGGTCGACGACACCTGGCAGCGGCTGCTGAAGGACCCGGACAAGCCGATGCTGAACCGCGCCGAGCGGGAGACGTACCCGCCCGGCTCGACGTTCAAGCTGGTCACCCTCGCCGCGGCGCTCTCGACCGGCCGCTACAACAAGGACACGCAGGTCGCCTCGCCGGCCCGGATGGACCTGCCGCAGACCACCGCCGACCTGGTCAACCACAACGGCCGCAACTGCGGCGGCAGCGACAACGCCACCCTGCTGGTCGCGCTGCGGAACTCCTGCAACACCGCGTTCGGCCGGCTCGGCCTGGACGTCGGCGCCGACGCGCTGCGCGACCAGGCGGAGAAGTTCGGCTTCGGCGAGCGGCACCTGACCGAGCTCGGAGGGGTGGCGAGCCAGTTCCCCGAGGACCCGAACGAGCCGCAGGTCGCGCAGACCGCGATCGGCCAGTTCGACGTCCGGGGCACGCCGCTGCAGATGGCGATGGTCGCCGCCGCGATCGCGAACCGGGGCGAGTTGATGAAGCCGTACCTGGTCGCCGCCGTACGGACCGCGGACCTGAAGACGATCGAGCAGACCAAGCCGGAGGCGCTGCACCAGTCGGTGTCCCCGGACGTCGCCGACCAGATCAACCAGATGATGGTCGACGTGGTCGACAACGGCACCGGCAAGCCGGCGCGGATGGACGGGATCAAGGTCGCCGGCAAGACCGGTACGGCGCAGACCTCGCCGCAGCGGCCGCCGTACGCGTGGTTCGTGTCCTTCGCCCCGGCGGACGACCCGAAGGTCGCGGTGGCCGTGGTGATCGAGAAGGCCGGCGACAAGGAGCGCGACGACATCGCCGGTGGCAGGCTGGCAGGACCGATCGCCAAAGCCGTGATGGAGGCGGTCATCAATGCACAATGACGCAGGAACCCGAAGGGTAAAGGCATGACATCCCAGGCACGGCTGGTCGGCGGTCGCTACGAAGAGGGCGACTCGCTCGGACGCGGCGGTATGGCCGACGTGCGAAAGGGCGTCGACAACCGCCTCGGGCGCACCGTCGCGATCAAGCGGCTCCGAGTCGACCTGGCCAGCGACCCGACGTTCCAGGCCCGGTTCCGGCGTGAGGCGCAGTCCGCGGCGTCGCTGAACCACCCGTCGATCGTCGCCGTCTACGACACCGGCGAGGAGCCCGATCCGAACGGCTCCGGCATCAACATCCCGTACATCGTGATGGAGTACGTCGCCGGCAAGACGTTGCGCGACATGATCCGCGAGGGCCGCAAGATCCTCCCGGAGCGGGCGCTGGAGATCACCGCGGGGGTGCTGGAGGCGCTCGACTACAGCCACCGGGCCGGGATCGTGCACCGCGACATCAAGCCCGCGAACGTGATGCTGAATC
>WNFV01010042.1_pt1 | contig 10378 bp, 8 predicted proteins | sample 5400101 | NCBI WGS metagenome assembly WNFV01 (sample SAMN13153361, study PRJNA577476) | soil metagenome | isolation source: 115 cm soil or saprolite under grassland replicate 1 | place: USA:California | collected 2016-06-15 | reverse complement strand
GGCTCGGGAACGGGCGCGAACTTGCTGGAATGCAGACTCGGCAGCGAGACGCCGGTTTTCTTCGACTCGGCTACTTTCGCCGGATCGACTGCGCCGACAGTGAACATGAGCGCCGGGATCGAATGATCCGGCAGACTGTATTCGCAAAAATCTTCAGCGCCCATGCTTGGATCTTTCTGCACGACATTGTCATTGCCCAGCGCCGTTTTCAGCGCCGCAGCAATCCGCCTCGTCAGCTCAGGGTTGTTATAGGTCGCGGCGCTGAATTCATCCTGGAGCACGTGTACCTCCGGCAATTTGTCCGGCGGAAGACCGAAGGCTGTCGCGCAATCTTTGGCGATCCGCGCGATGGCGGCCAGCACCTTTTCGCGCACTTCCTTTTTATAAGTGCGCACCGTTAACTGCATCTTCACTTCGTCCGGAATGATGTTGTGCTTGGTGCCGCCATGGATCGAACCGACTGTGATGACGGCAGGATCGATTGGATTCTTCTCGCGCGACGCGATCGTTTGCCAGGCATTAATGATCTCCGCCGACAGCACGATTGGGTCCTTCGTTTTATGCGGAGCCGCGCCGTGCCCGCCAATGCCGTGCACAATCACATCAACTGAATCGACATTGGCGAGAGCGTAACCCTCGGTGACGGTGATCTTGCCCGCCTCGAACTCGGCATCGTCATGCAAGGCGAGCGCGTAATCCGGCTTTGGCCAGCGCGTGTAGAGTCCGTCTTTCAACATCGCTTTTGCGCCACCAACCGTTTCCTCCGCTGGTTGACCAATAAAAATGATCGTGCCATGCCATTTGTCTTTCAGTTTTCCAAGCGCCCGCGCCGTGCCGATGAGAGTGGACATGTGAACGTCGTGCCCGCACGCGTGCATGACCGGGACTTCTTTGCCCTCGTCGTTTTTGGTCGTCACAGTGCTCGCGTACGGCAGACCGGTCTCTTCGTGCACTGGCAACGCATCCAGATCACTGCGCACCAGCACGGTTGGGCCGGCGCCATTCTTCATCACGCCGACAACGCCGAAGCAGGTCAGGCCCGGCTTGTCGTATTTGCCGACGTGCTCGGTGACGTCGCAACCGGCGGCTTTCAATTCCTTGGCCACGATCGCAGCGGAACGTTCCTCGTGCGCGGAGAGTTCGGGATGCGTGTGGAAGTCTTTGTAAATCGTGAGCAGCGACGGCAATTCCGCATCGGCAAGGGATTGTGGGCTTTGCTGCGCCAGGACAAGCGGCGGAAGGAAGATCGATAGCGATAAGATCGAGAACGAGCGAATCTTCATACTGTCATGCTGAGCGAAGTCGAAGCATCTCTCAACCTTTATTCGATGCGATCACATAAGAGATTTCTCGACTTCGCTCGAAATGACAGAAAGTTGGACGACCGATGGAATTCGAGAAAAACACGCTGCTCTTTGGAGTTGATCCGACACCGCGCATCGTCGCCATCGAGCTGGGCGAAACCGGGACGGTAAACGTCTATCGTCGGGAAGAAAGCGGTTCGACCGCTGCTGACGTCGAGCCGTTCCATCCATTTGTCTGGGCCGACAGCGACGTTGTCGATCTCGGCATTGAACCCGAGAAACTTCGCGGCGATCTGAAGTTTGGCTGGCTGATCACGGTCGATAGCTGGAAGGAACTCATCGCGCTGCGTAACGGATTGAAGAGCGCCGGGCGCGACTTCTTCGCGTTCACGGATCCAGTGCAGCATTACCTCACGGCCGCGGGTCGCACGCTGTTCAAAGATCTGCCGTTTGAAGAATTGAAACGAATGCAGCTCGAAGTGCTGTCTATAGCCGCGGTCACCGCCCGCGGCTACAACAACGAGCACATCATGAGCATTGCAATCTCGGACAATACCGGCTGGGAAGAATTAATGGTTGTCGATCCAAACAACGTTGAGGAATCCGAGAGAGACGCGCTGAAGCGGCTTACCGCGCTCATCAAACAGCGCGATCCGGATGTGATCGAAGGTCACAACTTGTTCCGGTTCGATCTGCCTTATCTCGTCGGTCGCGCAAAGAAACTGAAAACCAAACTCGACTGGGGACGCAGCGGCGGTTTTCTCCGCTCGCGGCCGTCGCGACTCCAAATCGCGGAGAAGACCATCGATTATCCGAAATTCACAATCGATGGCCGGCATTTCGTTGATACGTTTTTGCTCGCGCAATTTTACGATGTCGGAATGCGTTCGCTTGCCGGTTTCGAACGGACGGATGTCGCACGGCATTTTGATCTTTGCGACAGCGAACAAATCTCAGCGCTCACGGGCAAAGAACTGGAGCGCGCGTATCTGGAAAATTCGGAAACGTTCCGGCGACGCGCGTTGTGTGGCGTTCGAGAAACGCGCGCGTTATCGGACCTGCTCAGCCCGAGCTACTTCAGCCAGGCGCAAATTTTTCCATACAATTATCAGGACGTGATCGTGCGCGGCAACGCCACGCGCATTAACGCGCTTTTCCTGCGCGAATATTTCCGGAAACGCCATTCCATTCCCGAGCTGCCGATGCCGCGCGCGTTCGAAGGCGGCTACACCGACATCTTCTTCACCGGCGTGGCGCGTAACGTGTGGCACTGCGACATCGCATCGCTCTATCCGTCTATCATGTTGCAGTTCGACTGCTTTCCCGCTTCCGATCAACTGCAAATTTTTCGGCATTTGCTTACCGATCTCCGCACGTTCCGGCTCGAAGCAAAAGCAAAAATGCGAGCCGAACAAGATCCGGCAAAACAGCATCATCTCCAGGCGCTGCAAAACACGTTCAAGATTTTGCTGAACAGTTTCTACGGGTATCTGGGTTTCGCGCAGGGACATTTCGCCGATTTCGATGCTGCCGCGCGTGTCACTCAGATCGGGCGCGATTTACTGAAGAAGATGATCGATTGGCTTAATGCGCACGGCACGCAGGTGGTCGAGGTCGATACCGACGGAATTTATTTTGTGCCACCCGACCAGAGTGACGTCGACGAGTTGCAGAGAGGTTTGGCAAAAGAATTGCCGGTCGGAATCGACGTCGAGATCGACGAGCAGTTCGATGCGATGTTCAGTTACAAGGCAAAGAATTATGCGCTGCTCACAAAAGACGGCGACGTCGTTATCAAAGGCGGCGCGTTGAAATCGCGTGGACTCGAAAAATTCCAGCGCGTTTTTCTGGAGGAAATGATCAAACTCATCATGCAGGGAAAACCGGAAGCGATTGTCGATCTGCGGAATGAATTCGAAAGGAAAATTCGGGACCGTGAATGGAAGATCGACATGCTGATGAAAACCGACACGCTCCAGGATTCACTGGAAAAATATCGGGCGAAGATCGCTGGCTCCGCGCGGAACCGCGCCGCCGCATATGAGCTCGCTCTGGCCAGCGGTCGCAGTTACAAACCCGGCGACCAGATCAGCTACTACATCAAAGCCACTCCAAAAAAAGTTCCCGCCTACGAAGCCGCCAAACCCGCCAGCGAATTCGATCCCGAAAACCGCGACGAAAACGTTGATTATTACGTCGCGAAGCTCGACGACCTGATGAAAAAATTCAGCGGGATCACTGCGGTGGCATCCGCGCCAAAGCAGGAGAGCCTGGCGCTTTAACGTCGATAATGATGACGCAACTGCGCGATCCGCACGTCGTCGCCGGAAACGCGATAAACAATCCGGTGTTCGCCTGTGATCCGGCGAGACCAATACCCCTGCAGCGCGTGCTTTAACGGCTCAGGTTTCCCGATTCCGCGATAGGGGTCGCGCATGATCTCCTTGATGAGTTGGTGAATGCGCTTCAGCGTCTGCGGATCTGTCTCCTGCCAATAGAGATACTCCTCCCAGGCATCATCCGAGAAGACGAGATTCACGTGTCCAGCTTCAACTTCTTTCGGACACCTTTTCCGCGTTCGAGTTGGTCGATGGAGCGCAGGAGTCGCTTTGCATTCTCCGGAGACCGCAACAGGTGAGCGGTCTCCTCGAGCGATTCATATTCAGCGAGCGAGAGCATCACTACAGACTGGTCGCGGTTGCGCGTAATAATAACTGGCGCGTGGTCTTCACAAACGCGGTTGATCGTTGCCGCAAGATTTTCTCGCGCCGCAGTGTAGGTGATCGACTTCATGATATGGACAGGATACTGTCCAGATCCGATAAATGCAATCGTTTCAGGAAAAATTCCGTTGGCACCGGTTAATTACTTGCTGGAATCATGCGAGCGGGCAGAAGTAATAGTCATGAAAACATTTTGCCATTTCATTTGTGTGCTGGCTGCTGCTGCGCTGTTCACCGCGATTCACGATGCGTCCTCCGCTGAGAATGACCTTGCCGACATCAAAGGCGAGATCACGAAAGGACACGACGAGGCGGTGAAGCGGTTGCAGGAATGGATCGCGCAGGTGTCGATCGCGGCGGAGAACCGCGGGTATCCCGAAGGCGCGGAGTATATGGCGAAGCTAGCGCGCGACGCGGGATTTCAGCAGGCGACCGTCCTAAATACCGATGGAAAACCGGGCGTCTTTGCCACGCTCGATGCAGGCGCGCCGAAAACCGTCGGACTGTATTTCATGTATGACGTGAAGCAATTCGATCCGGTGGAGTGGTCGTCACCGCCGACTGAAGCGCGAATCGTGGACAAACCCCCGCTGGGCAAAGTCATCGTCGGCCGCGGCGCCGTGAACCAGAAAGGGCCCGAAGCAGCGTTCCTTGCTGCGCTACATGCGATTCGCGGCGCGGGAAAAAAGTTGCCGGTGAACTTGGTGATGGTGGCGGAGGGGGAGGAGGAGATCGGTTCCCCGCATATCCCGCAACTCGTTAGGCGACCGGAAGTATTGGCGGCGCTAAAGAAATGTGTCGGCGTCTTCATGCCCTCGGCCACGCAGGATTTGGATGGAGTTGTCACCGTGAGCCTCGGGGCGAAGGGCGTCATCGAACTGGAGCTGATTTCGAGTGGCGAAAAATGGGGACGCGGTCCTGCCAAGGACATTCACTCATCGCTCAAGGCGATGGTGGATAGCCCGGTGTGGCATTTGGTCAAAGCGCTCGCCACGCTTGTCTCTGCCGACGGCAACGAAATCAAGATCGACAATTATCCGAAGCCGCGGCCCTTGAGTGCGGAGGAGAAAGCGATGATCGCTAGTGTGTCGAAGGTGCGGAGCGAAGCGCAGGCGAAAAAGTTATTTTCCGTTCAGCATTGGATCAACGATCTGCCGTGGGAGCAGGCGAACGAACGACTTGAATCGCAACCGACGGTGAACATTGAAGGCTTAGTCGGTGGTTACACCGGGCCAGGCGGCAAAACCGTCCTACCGCATCGCGCCGTCGCGAAGATCGACATGCGTCTCGTGCCGGACATGAAAGCGGCGGACGCCCTCGCGGCGTTGAAGGCGCATCTGGCGAAGCACGGCTTCGGCGACATCGAAGTCAATATGACCGGTGGTTACGATCCCACGAGCACGTCGGCTGATTCCGCGCTGATAAAAGCGCAGGCCGGGACTTACAAAAGATTCGGGATTGATTCCCTGCTCTGGCCGCGCAACGCCGGTTCATATCCCGGCTACGTTTTCACGGGCGAACCGGTCAAGCTTCCTGCCGGCCATTTCGGACTCGGCCACGGCAGCGGTGCGCATGCGCCGGATGAATATTACATCATCGAATCCGCGAACCCGAAAATACAGGGTTTCGACGGCGCGGTGATGTCGTTCGTCGAATATCTCTACGACCTGGGCAAGTGAGCGATAAATGGGGCGCCATAGTCAGGCGGAATGACGCGCGCGTATTGCACGCGTTTGGCGAGGAAGTGAGGATTCTCTTGGACGGCGAGGGGACAGGCGGAAAGCTTACGATGTGGACGGAGATCACACCGCCCGGTGGCGGGCCACCGCCGCATCATCACGTGAATGAGGATGAAGCATTTCACGTTCTCGAAGGACGAGTTGCATTCCTTTCGGATGGAGAATGGCACGAAGTCGGTCCCGGTGGCGCAGCTTACATGCCGCGCGGCGTCGTTCACACGTTCAAGAATGTCGGCGACCAGCCGTCTCGCATGCTGATTAGCACCACGCCGTCAGGATTCGAGAAATTCTTCGCGCGCTGCGCCGAGGAATTCGCTAAAGCCGGAGGGCCGGATATGGCGCGAATCGTGCAGATCGGCGTCGAGCACGGAATTCATTTCGTGCTGGAGTAGCGAGTCCGCGAGTTGGCGAAATCACGACGTATCTGTGGTGGCAGCCGTGTCGGCTGCGCGGGCTTCTACTTTGCAGGCGACACGCCTGCCGCTACAACAATTTCGCTTCGAGATTGATCTGCGTGCCGCCGAGAGCGACTGAAACCGGGCAAGTCTTTTTGGTTAGCTCGGCTTGCTCGCGAAATTTCGCTTCGTCGATTCCGGGAACGTCGGCTTCGGTTTTCAAATCGATGGAAGTGATTTTGAATCCGCCATCGCCAGGCTCCAGTTTCACCGTCGCCGCGGTGCTGACGCGTTTGGCGGGATGACCTGCTTTTTCGAGATTGAACGCCAGCGCCATCGAGAAGCAGCCAGCCTCTGCGGCACCGATCAATTCTTCCGGATTTGTGCCTTTGCCGCTCTCGAATCGCGATAAAAATGAGTAGGGACCTTCAAACGCGCCGCTGCCGAGTTTCATGGTTCCCTTGCCTTCCTTCAGTGTGCCTTCCCAGACAGCCGCTCCAGTTCGTGTTGCCATTGTTTTACCTCCTTTAATTGTTGACGTGATGCAGGCAATCCTGCCTGCAATTCTCTGGCAGACACTATTGTCTGCCTCACTCTCACTTAGCGCGCGAACAGCTGATCGCAATCTGTTTTGACCTGCAAGGCGTCCCATCATATTGGACTGTCATGTTGAGCGGAGCGAAACATCTCTGGCTGTTGCCGCGCCGAGATTAGCCAAAAAAGATCAGAGATTCTTCGCTTCGCTCAGAATGACATTCCGGAGCAACTCACGCAGCTTCTGTCTCGGCTATATCGCCAACCGCTGCGGCTTCATCCCGCTTCGTCTGCGCATCCGCTAACCTGCGTTGTTTACGCCCAAGCCAAACGCCAAGTGCGCACCAACAACCAACTACCGGTACGGCAATATAACTGATCGTACTCAAGCCAAGACCGAGTGCTTGCATGCCGCCATAGGACCATGCCCCGAATTGGTCGCCACACCGATACCCGAATGTGTCGATGAAACTTTTGGCTTTGTATTTGTCTTCGCGCCGCAGAACCGTGAACAACACCTCGCGCGCGGGACGCATGAACGCGAAGGTGCTCGCGCGCCGCGCGACTTGAAATACGGCCAAGACCGTGAGCACCGGCACAAGACCCATCGCGGCGAAGCCAAAAAGACTGAGCACAGGCATGAAGAGCAGCGTCACAGTGACGCCAAGAAATTTCATCAGCCGGCCCGTGACAAAAACCTGCAACAGCAGCGTGAGTGTGTTCACCGAAAGGTCGAGTTTCGCGAAAAACGCAGTACGCGAGGCCTTATCTGCAATTCCGGCTTTTGTTAGCTCCGATTGCTGAAAATACGTCCACGTCGAGGTCAGCGTGTAGAGCAAGATAAAGAGAAAGAGCCCAAACAGGTAGGGTGATTTACAAATGTGCGTTACGCCATCCCAAAATTTACCGCCGATCGGCTTCTCCGCGGCAACCGCGTCTTCGCCCAATCTTGGATCGTGCCGTCGAAATTCAGCGGGAAAGAAGCGTACGCTTTGCGCGGCAATCTCGAGCATGCCGGCGCAGATCAACAGCAACACGCCCGTGCTGACATGGCGAATGAGCGACGTCGTGATGATTGGTCCTAATATGCCACCTAACGAACCGCCCACCGCGATGAAACCGAAAAGCCGTTTGCCCTGCTCAGTCGTGAAGAGGTCGGTCATGAATCCCCAAAACACGGCGGTCGCGAAAAGATTGAACACGCTCACCCAAACAAAGAAGCATCCATCGACCCACGGTTGCTTTCCCGGAGGCATATACTGCATCAGCACGAAGAAGATAACCAGGTTCAGGATGAAAAACCGGTAGGCGATCGGAATAAATCGACGCCGCGACATCCGCGAGACGATGGCGGAGAAGATCGCGTTCGCGAAGATCATCGTGACGAGAACAACGGTGAACATCCACCACAGCTTTTCGAAATAAGTGGCGCCGATGTTATCGCGAACTGGCCGGATCACGTAATAGCCGGCAAGAACGACGAAAAAGAAGATGAACCCTAGCCACAGGGCACGAACTTCGTTCGGCTTTACGTCAACGATTTTGGTGAAGATTTTTTTCATGCTGTGGCCGCCGCCCTGCGGGCCGCGCGCACGCGTCGCACATCGACGCGGCTACACCTCCTTCTTCCATGCGGCGAGAACTTGTGTTTCGTGCTCAGGCGCAAGACCGGCACGCAACTTCGATTGCCGATCCGGCGGCTGGGATTTGAACCACGCGAGCGTGTCGCGCGCCGTTTCGGCGAGCGGCCGAAAGGTCAGCCCTTTACTCAGCGCGCGATCGATTTTCGCGCGAGCGACTCCGCTCTCTTTTCCAGTCCACACCGGCATGTCCGACCACGGCTCTACTTTTTGCCGCGTGAGAAAATCTTCCGTTACCCATGTGAACGTCGTGTTTGATTTCAGTGCGGCTTTGATTTGATCAAGCATCCCGCCCATGCCTAGTGGCTTGGCCGGGCCGGTTGCGTTGTAAATTCCAGTCTCAAGGTTTTCGGCCATTCGGATCGTCCATTCAGCGAGATCGCGGGCATCGATGAATTGCACGGGATCGTTCGGCGAACCGGGCGCGAGAACTTCGCCGCCGCGATCGATCCGCACCGGCCAGTAGGTGAAGCGATCGGTCTCGTCGCGCGGACCGACGATGAGCCCCGGACGGATGATCAATGTTTTTCCGGGAAACCATTTCTCGGCTTCTCTTTCGGAGAGCGCTTTGAGCGGACCGTAGGTTTTGTAACCGCCCGCCTTCATCGCCTCGAGCGTTTCCTTGTACGGATCGGCGCCTTCGTATTTTTCTGTCGGCGCGGTCTCGTCTGGACCGGTCTTTGGTTCGCCGTAAACGGAAATCGTCGAGATGAAGACGTAGCGCTCGACGTTGCCTTTGAGAATCTGCGCCGCGTCGCGCACCCACGCGGGAAGCGTCGTGGGGTTGTCGATGGCGACGTCCCATTGTCGATTTTTCAGCGCGTCCAGTTGGCTGTTTCGATCGCCAATCAATTGCTCGACTTCATTCGGCAATTCGCCTGGATGCGTTTTGCCGCGGTTGAACGTTGTCACCTTGTGTCCGCGACTAAGCGCGTAGCGAACCTGGTATGGTCCAGTAAACCCTGTGCCGCCAAGAATAAGAATGCGAAGAGGTTTCACGGATTTCTCTGCGAACAGCGTGGCCGATCCTGCGTTTAGAGCAAACGCGCCGGCGGTGGCGATTTCGAGGAAGTGGCGGCGATTCATACTGGCATATAGCTTTTGTAGGGCGTCTGTGCCAGTTCGCGAAAGCTTTCAGAGTTCACAGAAACGCCCTACAGTGCAGCGATGACCCGACGCGAGGCAGCCAAGTTAATTGGCGGGACCACGGCCGGCTTGTTAGTGAAGCTTCCTACGTTGCGCGCGCAAGCCGCAGCTCAACCATCGGGTATGCTGACACGAGCAATTCCTTCTTCGGGTGAGAAGCTTCCAGTGATTGGCCTGGGAACATGGAGCGTGTTTGACGTCGATCTTACGCCAGCGAACAGAACGCAACTGGCGGAAGTGCTCTCTCTGTTGGTCAAGCACGACGGCCGCGTGGTCGATTCCTCGCCCATGTACGGCCGCGCCGAGGGCGTAGTGGGCGAGCTGGCCGCCCAATTGCATTTGCTCGAATCGCTCTTTATCGCCACCAAGGTCTGGACAAGAGGCAAAGAAGCCGGGATAGCGATGATGCAGCGTTCCATGGCTCGCTGTCGGAAGATTGACCTGATGCAGGTCCACAATCTGGTCGATGTGGAAACGCATATGTCTTCACTCCGGGAGTGGAAAACAACAGGACGCATCCGTTACACGGGCATCACACATTCACAGGCGCGCGGTTTTTACGAAGTCGAGAGAACCATGCGCAGCGAGAAACCCGATTTTGTCCAGATCAACTACTCGGTCATGGAGCCCGAGGCGGCCCAACGCATTTTGCCGCTGGCCCAGGAGCTTCGCATGGCAGTCATTATTAATCGGCCCTTTGGCGGCGGCGGTTTGTTTGGACGGGTCGCTGCAAAGCCGCTGCCGCCTTGGGCTGCGGAAATCGATTGCCGAACATGGGCCCAGTTTTTTCTGAAATGGATTGTGGCCCATCCAGCGGTCACCTGCGTCATACCCGCAACAAGCAAACCGCAGCACATGGAAGATAACCTGGCCGCCGGGGCAGGCCGGCTTCCTGAC
>WNFV01010040.1_pt1 | contig 10380 bp, 6 predicted proteins | sample 5400101 | NCBI WGS metagenome assembly WNFV01 (sample SAMN13153361, study PRJNA577476) | soil metagenome | isolation source: 115 cm soil or saprolite under grassland replicate 1 | place: USA:California | collected 2016-06-15 | reverse complement strand
GGAGGCGGGTTTCTTTTTGTTAGCAACGACAATGGCGAGACGTGGCGGCCATCGATGCGCAGTATGCCAAATCGTCTGATCACCTATGCAATCTTGCAGGACTCGCGCGACGCCAACCTTATCTATTTGGGTACCAATCTTGGCGTTTATCGCTCAATCGATCGGGGCGCTTCATGGGCGCCGGTATGGACACCGACTAATCCAGCTCCTGTCACCCCAAAGGGCGGGGCAGGCAAAAAGAAGGCTCCGGCGGGACGCGCCGCCCGTACCGTACCCGCAGTCAGCACTGCAAAGGCCAACGAAACTATTCGCCTGGCGCAGCAGGCGTTGAACATGGCCGGTTATAACGTCGGCACGCCGGACGGCCGTGCCGGAACGCAGACTCTCAGCGCTCTCAAAAGATATCAGGCGGATCGCCACCTGCCTCTGACTGGAAAGTTCGATGACGTTACCCTGGGTTCGCTCGGCTTGTCGATGAGTGACTCGACAGATGATTCCTCCGCACAGGCTCTCATTCTTACTGATGCTGTAAACGCTCTGGTCGAAACGGTAGACGTAGAAACCCAGCGGCCCCTGTTTTTGGCGGCGACAAATGTCGGTTTATACCGCAGCCTTGACCCAGCACAGGGATGGCAAAAGATGCCTTACGGCTCCAACCTGGATCCGCGTACCAGTTGTGTCTCGGCTGATCCCGAGCATCCGGAAACGATTTTTGTAGGCACTGCTGCCTCAGGCGTTTTGGTTTCGCGCGCTGGAGGGAAGTCGTGGCAGCAAGTCTCCGGTGTGCCGAGCGATGCCCCCGTAAATACCATAGCGCAAGATTCGCAGCAGCTTAACCATATATATGTCGGAACGAAGCAGTCCTTTTACATGTCGCCAGACGGCGGGACAAACTGGAGCCGGCGGGGTGGCAATCTTCCTTTCGGCGATTTCACCAGTATCTTGATCAATCCGCGCAATGGGGATGAAATCTTCGTCGGCAATGCTTATCAAACTGGCGAAATTGGTGGCGGCGTGTATCGGACGATCAATGGCGGGATGACCTGGGCGCGTATCGATCCCAGAGAGCATCGCTTACCCAGTCAGCGGATTTGGGCCCTGGCATTCGATTCGCGAGATCAAAATACATTGTTCGTCGGATCTCACTCAGCAGGCATTTATGTTGTGCCGCGCGGTTTAAATAGTGTCTCTGTAGTCAGCCCGTGATCAGTGAGACAGTTAAGAATCAGGTTATCACTTTAGCGCGAAGGACTTATACGAGCGCGTTCAGATATATCAGCACCTTGACATGCGCTTATTCTGACGTGTACATTGCGAACCTACCCGGTAAGCGACTGGTGATTGTCGGACCAAGCGGGTGACTACGGGCGCGGCGGAAATCGAAACAAATAAAACCTCCTTTTCCAAATCTAAACGGCTCGCATTCCTCGCAAGCTTCAACCCCGATAATATCGCCAAGGTCAACGAAGCAAGTGCCGCTTAAGCACTGTTCTTCGCTCGTCGGAGTGGTTTGGACACGTGAATACGAACTTAGTGCGGTGAATTTTCCGGGAGTGTTACAGGAGTCTGCATGGCTAGTGAAGAATCTAAGTTAGACAACCAACCAGTAAGAGACGACAAGCCCGCTTCCAACGAGCAAAAAGCCTCGTCAGTTACAACACCCATACCGCCGGTAAAGAACTCGAGTCCCGCGGTGACCATCAATACCAATGCCGATGATGACGACGAGCCGCGCGTCGGCGGCGACGTGGACTTCGGACAATTGCTCGATCAGTTTGAGCAAGAGCAGGCCTCGCTGCAGGAAGGCGAGGTTGTTCGTGGCACGGTAGTGGGAATCAGCGAACGCGGCGTCGTGATTGATTTCGGGTACAAATCGGAAGGTATCGTTAATCCGGCCGAATTCACCGAGAATGGCGTTCTGGCGGTGAAAGCCGGTGATGAAGTCGACGTGCTCGTAAAGAACATGGAGACGGCTGATGGCCTGCCGATTTTGTCACGCGCCGATGCCGTACGGATGAAGGCCTGGGACGAGTTGGAGAAATCCTATCGCGAGGGCACGAACATTAAGGGCAGAGTCATTGAGCGCATCAAGGGTGGGCTACGTGTTGACATTGATGGGATTGGTGCATTCCTTCCTGGTTCCCAGGTCGATGTTCGCCCGGTCCGCAATCTGGATTCGCTTCGCAATCAGGAGATCGAGGCAAAAGTCATCAAGCTCAATCGCAAACGGTCCAATGTAGTTCTCTCGCGCAAGGCCGTAATTGAAGAAGAGAATGCCGGCCGGAAGGGGCAGACACTCGGGCACATTGAAGAAGATATCGTCGTCGAGGGTCAGATTAAGAACCTGACTGACTATGGCGCCTTCGTCGATCTCGGCGGCGTTGATGGTTTGCTACACGTAACTGATATGTCATGGGGTCGTCTGCAAAACCCCGGCGAGATTTTTCGTGTGGGTGATAGTATCCAGGTCAAGGTTCTCAAGTTTGATCGCGAGCGTGAACGGGTTTCGCTGGGCTACAAACAATTACTGCCGGATCCCTGGTCCAGTGTGGAAGAACGCTTTCCCGTCGGTGCGCGTGTGCCCGGGCGCATTGCCAGTGTTGCCGACTACGGCGCTTTCGTCGAGCTGGAGAATGGCGTCGAGGGACTGGTCCACGTTTCGGAAATGAGTTGGTCAAAGCGCGTAAAGCATCCAAGTAAACTGGTAAACCCGGGCGATGAGGTTGAAGTCGAAGTGTTGAGCGTCGATCCAAAAGCTCGTCGCATTAGCCTGGGAATGAAACAGATCCAGGACAACCCATGGCAGACCCTGCATGAACGCTATCAGGTGGGAACGCGTGTACACGGTCGCGTCAGGAACCTGACCGACTTTGGCGCGTTCATCGAGATTGAAGATGGAGTTGACGGCTTGGTTCACGTTTCTGACATTTCGTGGTCCCGGCGAATCAAGCATCCGAGCGAAGTGTTGAAGAAGGGACAGGAAATTGATGCGATTATTACGAGCATCGATGCCGAGAACCGGCGGCTTTCACTTTCAATCAAGGATCTCGAACCCAACGCCTGGGATCGCTTTGTTAACGATCACAAACCAGGTGATATCGTCCGCGGCAAAATAGCGCGCTTCGCGAACTTCGGCGCCTTCGTGGAGTTGGACGACAATCTGGAAGGCCTCTGCCATATTTCGGAGCTTTCCGAAGATCGAGTCGAGAAGCCCGAGGACGTAGTTCAACTCGGCCAGGAAATGGAATTCAAGATCTTAAGGATTGATGCGGAGAACAAGAAGATAGGCTTATCAGCGCGTGCGGTGAGCAAAGATGAACCGATAGTAGACACGAAGGTTTATTCTTCCCAGGCAGGTAGCGGCATGGCGTCGCTGGGAGAGCTGGCCGATTTTGGCCTTGGCAAGCCGGAGCCAGAAAGTAGCCCCGAGGCGGAAGCTAAATCCGGCGCGGAAGCAGAATCTAAGTCTGAGCCGGGAACTATGGCGCAGTCGGATCAGGCCCCAGTGCGTGAGCCTGGGACGGAGTCAGTAACGGAACCGGATACCGCGCCCGAGCCTGTGACCGAGCCGGAACTTATCGCGGAAGCAGCGGAGGCTAATACTGCACCTCAAGCTGACGGCGAGTCGGAAACTGAACCTGACCAGGAGTCGAAATAGGCCGGAAGGTACTTGCCCGGCCTATCCCCAAACCAAAAATCTTACTGGCATGGTTTAGTTGGCCCATTGATGGCTGCATCTTGCCCAGCGTGATTGTTTTCTGATAGGGTACGGAATTGAACACACCTCGCCATTCTTTAAGACGACACTGAATTAACGCTAGTTTTTTGGGCCAGGGCCATCTTTCTCATCTGAGGTGCTGCATGACAAAAGCGGAACTCGTGGAGGACGTCGCCGAAGCGGCGGAACTTACCAAAAAAGATGCTGAGCGATTAGTCGAGATCGTTTTTGAGAGTATTATTGAGACCCTCAATCAGGGTGAGAAGATTGAGCTTCGCGGCTTCGGCAGTTTTCGCGTACGCGAAAGGGGCGCTCGTCGTGGTAGAAATCCGAAGACGGGCGATCCAGTTAGCATTCCTGCGAAGCGCGTTCCTTATTTCAAACCGGGCAAAGAACTCAAAGAGCTGATTAACGAGCACAACTCACAACCCGCTGCTGCTACCGAGAACTCAACGAGCGTCGTTTCCGACGATTCACGCCAACCGCCTGTCATGTAGGGCACCACAAACCCAGAGGATTCAAGAGTGGACACGCTGTGGAGTCCCTGGCGTTACGAATACATCGCCGCCGGCGCTGCGGAACCGGAATCTCAAAGCTGCATTTTTTGTAAGCTTCGGGACGATCCTGACAAAGACGAAGCGAATTTTGTTGTCCATCGTGCTTCTCATAATTTCATCGTTCTCAATATCTACCCTTACATTAGCGGCCATCTGCTCGTAGTTCCCTACGAGCACGTCAGCCAGTTGGATGCTGCGATGAAGGAAACAACGGACGAGTTAATGGATTTGACTAAGCGTTGCCAGACGGCACTGCGCGATGTTTATCAACCGGCGGGCTTCAATATCGGCATGAATCTGGGCCGCTCGGCCGGGGCGGGTATCGTGGATCATATTCATATCCATATATTGCCTCGCTGGGTAGGCGATACAAACTTCATGTCCACTGTCAGCAACACGCGCGTTATTCCTGAAGACCTCTCTACTACCTATGAGAAGTTGCGTAAAAAATTCTAACTGACTGGCGATTATCCTCCGCTTATCTCTTTGCAACCTCGCGACTCACAGCTTCGTCTTCGACTTCGCCGGATTCATTTATGGGAACGTCAGAGGCGTTTTTGTAAGTAATGCCGCGCTCTTCGCTGTCGATTTTCGCCGCTGGTAGACTCGAAAGAGGTCCGGTCACGGTTGGAGGATTGAAACCGGGATAGTCGATGCGCGCGTGGTAGATTGCGGTTAAGGCGCTGATCATAGCTTCGCGGATAGTTGTGATCTCCTGCAGCGTCAGATCGCATTCGTCGAGCTGGCCATCGGTTATTACTGCGTCAACGATCTTCACAACGATTGCGCGAATGTTCTCCGGATCAGGACGGGCGAGCGAGCGAGCGGCAGCTTCGCACGAATCCGCCAACATCATTATCGCCGCTTCCTTGAATTGCGGCTTCGGCCCCGGATAACGGAAATCCTTCTCCTCAATTACTTCACCGGGCTTGGCCTGGCTCTGCGCCTTACGCAGAAAGAAATGCAACGTGCGGGTGCCATGATGCTGGGGAATGAAGTCAGCTATTTTCTTCGGCAGATTGATCTCTTTCGCCAGCTTGCTTCCATAAGTCACATGGCTGGTGATGATTCGCGCACTCTGCGATGGACGCATGTGGTCGTGAGGATTATCGCCCTGTTGGTTTTCCACAAAGTAGTCCGGAGCGGCAACCTTACCGATATCATGATAGAGCGCTCCAATCCGAGCCAACAGTGGGTTTGCTCCAACTGCGCGACACGCGTCTTCGGCAAGTTGACCCACCGCATGCGAATGCTGGTTCGTTCCGGGAGCGCGCAGGGCCAACTGGCCCAGTACTGGTAAGTCGGCATTCGAAAGTTCGAGCAGCTTAACGTCGGTCAGGATACCAAAAACCGATTCGTTGACAGGTAAGCCCCCGGCAGCAAAAATGGCTGTGAGCAAACCGCCGACAAAACCACAACCACCTGCCAGTAGTATCGTATTAAAGGTGAACGGTTTTTCAGCGTAAGCTACGAGCGCGATCGCCATCACCGCGTTAACGACGCCCACAAACAAGCCGGCGAGCGTCACCGACTGTCGCTCGCGATACCTACCGATCCCGTAAACTGCTGCCGCACAGGAAATCATCGCGTACAGAGACTGTTGTATGCCGGTGGGCGCCAGCATGCCGGCAAACAAGGCAGTGACGATTCCGGTAAGAAAAGCCAACTGTGTATCAACCAGCATGACAACCAATAGTGCAGCCGCGGCGAAGGGAATTGCAAAATTCCAAAGAGTCGGATCGTTGAAGGGCGCGGTCTTCATGCCGTTAGCCACACTATCGCTGAGCGTGAAGCCGACTCGCATCAAAGCGGTCTCCACTACTATTGCCGAACCGACGAGGCCAAACGCCCGTGTCTTCGAGAGAGATAGCGGAGACGCTGTGGTTCTGTGTTCCGTAAATTTCCATACGGCCCAATAAACCGCAAAAACGATCAATAGCAGCCCAAGCAAGTTGTGCCAGGGATGACCGGCATGGCCGGTGGTCTTCATAGCGGCAAGCTGGGCCAGCATTGACGTAGTGACAGTATCTCCTTCTCGCGCAATTACCTGATTTCGTTTGAGTGACACGGCCACTGGTGGAATCTCATTAGCTTTCGCTTCTTGCGCGGTGGCGGTGGCCGTCTGGTCGAGCACTACATTCGGCCGGATGAGAGGTAATACCGCAGCAACGAGAGCGGATTTTTGCTCCTGGGACCACCCGGGAAGGTTCAATATCTTCAACTCAAGTTCGTGGCGCGCTGCACTTAACGAAAGCATACGAGTTCGCGGCGCCGGCATGATCATTTGCCCCGAGGGATTGCGCACGTCAACCAACACGATTTCCTGATTTAAACGATCGGCTTCAATGTCGTCATAAATATACCTATCGGCAACCTCGCGAATGAGAGCAATGAGCCGAATCAAATCTTCATCGTTGAAGTTGTGAGACGCAATCGCGCGCGCAACCCCAGTTCCGCCTTCACCGCTCCAGGTTGATTCCTTACCCGGCGTCTTCGATTCAGCCTGTTTCTTTAAATCTTCCCAGGCTGCGCGGAAACTCCCTACGGAACTTTCGCCACGAGTCGAATCGAAATTAAGAATTGGCCGAGTAGCTTGCCGCGCCGCATTTCGGCGCCTTTCTGTTTCCACGATATCAACGCCGTTAACATCAGCTCGCGCTACTACGTTTCCTCTTATGACATCACCTTCGCGATAGTCGGCCGAGAACCCCGATGAATAGTTCGTAAGGAGCAAAAGAACTGTTATGACGACCAGAAAGCCGAAGCCAATAAGAAAGCGCGTGCGGGGTTTGAAAGCTTTGAAGGGGCGCAGACCGTATTGCAACGCGGTATCGCGGGCACGGCTAAACGGAGTTGTGAATCGGGGACGAAGGGCCATCTTGGTTTATGCGATTCGCGAGACGCGGTCAGCGTCAAAAGCATTTTCGTTGCCGGCCGCCGCAAGATCCTTTGATAGCATTTGTCCCACCTGATTCAGCAGCGGCGGCAGGGTCTTCCGGTCTGTTGCCGTTATGGACACAACCTCTCGAGTACCTCCCTGAGCCAACTGCCGGGAAATCGCTTGCAGCATTTCAACCTCCACCAGATCCGCCTTATTCAAAGTCAGGATCGATGGAATCTGAGCAATATGAAGTTCCTGGAGTATTTTCTCTACTGATTGGATCTGTTGAGACCAACGCGGGTTCGAAATATCTACGACATGAATGAGTAAACTACTGTCACCGATCTCCTCCAGCGTAGCGCGAAAGGCGGAAAGAAGTCCCGGTGGCAAGTCGCGAATAAAGCCGACCGTATCGTTAATTATTATTTCCTGCTCCCGGGGCAGTCGCAGCCGTCGCGAAGTGGGATCTAGTGTGGCAAACATTCGCTGTTCCGCACGAACATCGCTTTTGGTCAGCGCGTTCAAGAGCGTTGACTTACCCGCATTGGTATAGCCAACAAGCGACACTACCGGCAACTGATTTCTGGTGCGCACTTTCCTTCGTTCCTGCCGCCGCAGTCGCTGAGTCTCAATCTCTTTTTCCAGACGGTTGATACGATCGCGAACACGGCGACGGTCCATCTCGAGTTTCGTTTCACCAGGCCCACGACCACCGATTCCACCGGCAAGTCGCGAGAAGGCAGAATCCTGTCCGGCAATCAATCGAGGCAAGAGGTATTTCAGTTGGGCCAGTTCTACCTGGATTTTGCCCTCGCTCGACTGGGCACGCTGCGCGAAAATATCAAGTATCAGTTGGGAGCGATCGATGATCTTCAAGTCAGTCGCTTCCGAAAGCGATCTAACTTGCGCTGGGGTCAACTCGCGATCGAAGACAAGCATGTCCGCGCCCAACTGCAGCGAGCGAATGAGCAGTTCGTCAAGCTTGCCGCGTCCAAGTACTGTTCGCGGATCGATTGCCTGCCGCTTCTGAATCACTTTGTCCTGCACGACAATCCCCGCGGAGCTCGCCAGTTCGGCCAACTCGGCCATAGATTCTTCGGCATCCGCAACCGGCCCGGTAGTTACGCCAACAAGGATCGTGCGGTCTTTAAATCCGTCCTGTCGCGATACCCGACGGTTTCGCGCCATCTCCTGTTCCAGTGATTCAATCAGAGAAATAAAATCGACGTCTAATTGCGACGCCATTTTGGGTGGCAGAAACGCGTAAGGCGCCTGACTGTTTGCAGCTTGTAAGTCAACTGCCGCCATCGGCAGCAGATGGGCGGCACTAACAAGACCAGGAAGTCCGTCGTTGGGATTAACATCTATTGCTATCATCAGATCGAGCCGCAACAGGGCCAGGTCGGTTAGGTCGTCCTGAGTCAAACCTTCACCACGGAGATGGGTATGCAGGCAACGCAGCCCGCGAAAGCGATCGACGGCGACACGAACACGTTTGAAGTCGGGAAGCTCAATCCTCCTATTATCACCGATCATCACGTATTCAACATGACCGCTGCGATCGACTAGCGCGCCGATTTGTCTCCGTGTTTCGTGTGATAACTCAGCTAGCTGACGCGCGAATTCGGGCGTCACGATTTGATGAGAAACAATCCGCCTGGTGTAGAGTTTTTCTATGCGGCGAAGTTGATTGGGCTTGAGGCCCGCGGTGTTGCCGATTACTTCCTTGATAGTTATTGCCCTCCATTCCCGCGGTCTCCAATAGCCCGAGAGCACGATGGAAAACTCCTGGCGCGTTTATAGCCGATATTTTGTTTCGGTCTGAAATTACAGGAGGAGTGCTGCGAGCAGTGGGTTTCCGACGCCGAGAGAGTACGTTCGATTTTGCTCCGCGATATCGCTTGGCTTAGTCGCTTGAGCATTACAATAGTTTCGTGGCTTTCCTACGTCTCAAAAACAAAACTGAACCAATCTCGTAAGAAGCCTGCTTTAAAGGTCTGATTATACCATAGCGACGATGGCTCTTACGCAATTCAGTACGGTCGGTTGCTACCGCTCGTGGTTCTGTTTGGCGTGGTTGACGTTTCACAAGTCGAACAGCTGCCGGAGTTTCCCGAATTAGACAGTATTTAAAGCCCGTCGTATGATGAAAAGCCTTTAGGAGAAGTGAATTGGACGTGGCCGGCAAGCGATTGCCGGCTACAAAGCGTAAATGGGGAGAGAAGGAAAAATTATTGGTATTGATCCGCCGCTGGCACTACCAGGGGGCGAAGTAAGTATTGAATGCGACGGTTTTGATACCAGCGATCCGACCCTTTGTGCGATTTGGTTCGGCAACGAGCGTGCGCCTATAGTCGCCCTGTCTCCCAGGCGTGTGCTGGCAATTGTACCGGAAATGAAGGGTAGCGGTCCGCTTGAGGTCACCCTCGAAAGTGGAGGGTTGCGTAGTAAAGCTTCGAGGGTAATTGTCGCGAAACGTCTCGCTGAGGATCTTCATCCAGTTGCCAACCCTGCTTTCGACCCGGATGATGGCTCACTTTTGGTAACTCGCTCGGGATCGCGCGGCGAGCAATTGCCTGTCACACTTTTCCGCATTGATCTCAGCGGTGAGTTGACGGAGTTCTCGGGCGATATCACGAATCCCACCGGCATTGCCTTCGACAGCACTGGACAGATGTTCGTTAGCAGCCGCATGGACGGCACTATCTACCGCATCACCCCCTTCAAGGAAGCTGTTCCCTTTGCGAAAAACCTGGGAATCGCCACCGGCATCGCCTTTGACGATTCGGACACCATGTATGTCGGGGATCGCACGGGCACGATTTACAAAGTGAATGGCATTGGTGAAGAGACTCCGTGGGCACAACTCGAACCGTCCGTCTCCGCCTACCATCTAGTCGTCGGTCCCGACGAGGCTTTGTATGTAACGGGACCCACGGTTGCGAGCTTCGATTCGGTGATGCGAGTCGATGCTAACGGCGAAGTCAGGGTTTTCTATAAAGGCTTGGGACGGCCGCAGGGACTCGCCTTCGACGAGGCCGGGAATCTCCTGGTTGCCGCTTCGCTGCGCGGGCGGCGAGGAATCGTCCGCATTTCACCGGAGGGAAAGGATGCGAAGATATTCGTGGCCGGTATGAATCTCGTTGGCCTCGCTTTCAGTGCGACTGGAGACTTGGCAGTCGCCTCGACCGACTCTGTGTACGGTCTAGAGTCAACAGTCTAGA
>WNFV01012154.1_pt1 | contig 10381 bp, 9 predicted proteins | sample 5400101 | NCBI WGS metagenome assembly WNFV01 (sample SAMN13153361, study PRJNA577476) | soil metagenome | isolation source: 115 cm soil or saprolite under grassland replicate 1 | place: USA:California | collected 2016-06-15 | reverse complement strand
TCCAAGCCTCTTCATCCCAAAGTTTTTTCAACTCTTCCAGCTTTTCAGGGTATTTTGCTGCGAGATCGTCGCTTTCTGAAAAATCCTCGTTCCGATTGTACAACTCCCAAACGTCTTTATCGAAAGGAAAGGTGCCGGCAATAACCCACGGCATTCGGTTGCCGTGGATCGTCACTGCCTTCCATCCATCCTTGTACATCGCACGGTTGCCCAACTGCTCGTAGATTTGTTGTGTCCGAACTGAAGGCGCGCCGCCAGCATTGAACGAATAAACAAGGCTCTTGCCGTCGAGCGACATTTGTTTTATGCCCTCCTTCTCCTCCATGAAGGGAGTGCCAGTGGCTTCAAGAGCTGTCGGTATGAGATCGGTGATGAAACAGTATTGATTTCTTATCTCATCCTTGTCTCCTTGTCTTGTATGCGTTTGGGCCAGGTGATGATCAGTGGATCGGCCACGCCGCCTTCGTGCACAATTTGTTTGAAGTACTTGAAAGGCGTGTTGCCAGCCAGGGCCCACCCTGCGTGATAATGAGGATAGGTGTTGGGGCTTCCCCACTCGTCGTAATGCTTCATATTCTCTTCAAGCGATGTTTGCAACGCATTGAGCACACGGGATTCGTTAAACGTTCCATTCAACCCGCCCTCTCCGCTCGCGCCGTTGTCAGAGAGAAGCATGATCAGCGTGTTATCGTATTGCCCGATGCGCTTGAGCGTCGCGATCAACCGTCCGATTTGTTCATCGGTTTGGGTAAGCATACCGGCAAAAACTTCCATTTGACGGGTGTAAAGTTTTTTCTGGTCGGCGTTGAGGCTGTCCCAAGCAGCAATTTCGGGAATGCGCTTACTTAGTTTGGTGCCCGCAGGAAGAAGTTTCATCTTCGTCTGGTTTTCGAGAATCATTTCACGCGCCTTGTCCCACCCCATGTCGAATTTCCCTTTATACATGTCGATATATTTCTGTTCCACCTGATGGGGAGAGTGCATGGCACTTGGCGCCCAGAACATGAAAAAAGGTTTGTCGGGCGTCACCGAGGCGTTAGAGGTCAAATAGTCGATCGCTTTGTCCGCAAGATCGGTCGTAAGATGATACCCCGGTTTACCCACCCAATTCTCCGTCGGTCGGTGATCCGCCCACAGCAGAGATCGAAAATCATCCGCATCGGCGGCCATAAAACCGTAGAAATGGTCGAAACCCTCCCCGCTGGCCCAATGATAAAACGGTCCGCTCTGGGAAACTTCCGTCAAAGGCGTGTGGTCCCATTTTCCAAGCGCGTAAGTCGTAAATCCGGCGTGGTGAAAATCGTTGACAACGGATTTTGCGCTTTCCGGCGTGATACCGTTGTAGCCGGGGAATCCCATAGCGGTCAGCGCGTGCGAACCGAAACCAATTCTGTGGGGATTTCTGGCCGCCATCAACGAGGCACGCGAAGGCGAACACAAGGCCGTAGTCTGGAAATTATTGTAGCGCAGACCGTCGGCCGCCATTGCGTCAATGTTGGGCGTTTGGATTAACCCGCCGTAACATCCAATCTGCGAATAGCCGACGTCGTCGAGAAGAATGATTAAGACGTTGGGCGTACCCGGCTTTGCCTTTTTTGCCTCCGGATACCATTCTTGTGATTCGGCGTAGGTCCTGCTGATTTTCCCTTTGAACTCCTGGCCGTACTTCTGGACGGAATCGTCCATCTGTGCTGTCGCAGTTGAAACAGCCATCAATGCGAACGCTGCCGCCCATGCCGTTGTCATGACTGCGTTAGTCGGTTTCATGCGATTCTCCTATTGGTCTTGTGCCGCCTCGTAGTGAAGTCGCAGGCTGCTCTTGTGAGCAGCCCGCGCAGTTCACAATCGAAACGGGATTATTGTCTGTCGCGCTGCTTCTTTTGGACAGCCGCCTTCTCTTCGGCGGACACCTGTTTGGGATCGACCTTCACCGTCAGCTTGTTAAGCTTGCCCGTAAACTCGAACGGCACTTGATAGTCTTTCTCATCCACAGAAGTGCAGGTATCAATACCGACGCTAAACGTCTCGGACCACGGGATGCCACCGCCGAGACTGTGCGCCATCGGATGGCTGTCCACGGTCTTACCGTCCACCTTGAGCGTGCCGGTGCCGCCTTTGCCCAGCCCCGGACCGTCATACTTCCAGTCGAACTCAAGCGTGTGTTTGCCGGGCGTGAGTGCGTCCTTGCCCTGCCACTTCACCATTTCAAGTTGGATCAGGTTCCAAGTGAAGACCGGCTGGCCCTTCAACACGTAGAAGCCGTAACCGCCGAAGCGACCGCCATCGGTGACCAACAAGCCTTCCGCGCCACCTTCCGGAACCTCGATGTCCGCCGTGATGGTGTACGACCTGTCCAGCAGATCCGGCGCACCGGCGGAGCCTGGAAACGGCACGTTGCTCAACTCGCCTGAGTAAGTGAACACCGTTCGCCCCGGCGCGTAGTTAGGCTTCTCTCCCATAAACCGCGAGACGCGGGAGTCGTCGAGCGGGAACACGTTGTACTTCGCCGCCTCCATGGTGAAGGTTTGCTGCAAGTCGCGCAGCTTGTCCGGCATCTGTGACGCGAGGTCTTTGGATTGCGTCCAGTCCTTGTTCAGGTCGTACAACTCCCACTTGAACCCGTTCATCACATCCTTGGTGGCCCCGGTCATCGTGAGAACCCACGGCGTAATCACGGGCGGCGCTGAGGCGATCCAGCCGTCTTGATAGATCGCTCGCGATCCGAACATCTCGAAGTATTGTGTCGTCCGTCGGTCCGGCGCGTTGGCCTTGTCCCATGTGTATACCATGCTCGTACCTTCAATCGGTTTCTGTGCGATGCCGTTGACCATCGCCGGCTCCGGCAACCCGGCCGCCTCGAGGATCGTCGGCACAACGTCAATGACGTGGTGGAATTGATTGCGGATACCGCCTTTGTCCTTGATGCGCGCGGGCCATGCCATGGCCATCCCGTTCCGGGTGCCGCCGAAGAATGACGCCACTTCCTTCGTCCACTGGTAGGGCGTGTCGAAGGTCCAGGCCCAGCCGACCGCATAATGGCAGTAAGTCTCGTTGGTGCCCCAGAGATCGTAGAACTTCATGTTCATTTCCACTGAGGGATGCACACCGTTCAAATCGGCGTACTCGCTGTAAGTGCCGTTCAACGTTCCCTCGGGGCTCGCGCCGTTATCGCCACTGATGTAGATGATGAGCGTGTTGTCGAGTTTGCCGGCATCTTGGACAGCCTGAATCACGCGACCAATCTCGTAATCTGTGTAGGCAAGGAAGGCCGCATAGACGTCAGCTTCCCGGATATAAAGCTTCTTGGCGTCGTCGGATAATGTGTCCCATTTTGGAATGGTAGCTGGCCAGGCAGTGAGTTGCGCGTCCTGAGGAATCACACCCAACTTCTTCTGATTGGCGAAAATTTGTTGGCGCACCGCTTCGTAGCCTTTGTCGAACAGGTGCATGTCGCTGATCTTCTTGATCCACTCCGGAGTCGGGTGATGCGGCGCATGTGTGGCGCCGGGCGCGTAGTAGACCATGAACGGCCGGTCGGGCTGGACTTCGTTCAGCATCTTGATGTGCGCGATCGCCTCGTCGGCCATCGCAGTAACCAGATTCCAACCTGGGTGGCCGAGATACGGCTGGATGGGCGTGGTATTGCGAAACAGATTGCCAGGCGTCCATTGTGTCGTGTCGTCGCCGATGAACCCATAGTAGTAGTCGAACCCTTTGATCGGCCCGTTCGGCCAGTCGGTGAACGGCCCTGCCTGGCTTCCCGTCCACTGCGGCGTGTTGTGGTCCTTGCCAAACCACGACGTGGCATAGCCATTTTGCCGGAGTATTTCGCCGATGGCAACGGCATCGCGCGGGATGACGCTGTTATAACCGGGGTAGCCGGTCGCCTGGTCTACGACGACGCCGGTGGCTACCGAGTGGTGATTGCGACCGGTGAGCAGCGCGGCGCGCGTCGGCGAACAAAGCGCCGTGGTATGGAACCGGGTGTAACGCAGCCCCATCTGGGCGACGCGCTCCAGAGCCGGTGTCGGGATCAAGCCACCGAATGTGCTCGGAGCGCTGAAACCGACATCATCGGTCATGATCAGCAGGATGTTGGGTGCGCCCTTCGGCGGGGTCACCAGCGCCGGCCAATAGGGCTTGGACTCATACGCATTGGGTTGAATATCCCCGTGAAAAGTCTGCGGTGGCGGCGGCAGGTATCTGCCGTCAATGGTGGTCGTCGTGCCGGGCGAACCGGGCGTGCTGGGAGTTTCCGCTCGGGCGAGAGACCAAGTCGCAAGGACTGCGACGACGAGCATTCCACCAAAGAAGGTCTGTTTTGCTGATTTCATAGTTGTTCTATCTGGTTGATTGATGTGGCAAAGAATACTTTTTACTAGGCCTACTGTGACATGCCTATAAGACTTTAGGGCAATACGGCGTATAACTCGGCATCGACCACGGCTATCTCGACAACTGTCGGACAACTGTCGCATTCTTAAAAGCCATCGATCGATGTTGTAGCCACGCCTCGTCGTTTCGTTCCTCAATCGGTTAAGTTAACCTCAAATGCCTGCACTCCCATCGATGAGGCAACGCCTTCGGTCTGGCCGGCGAGATACATCACCACACCATTCCCGTTCGTCAGTTTGGCATGCATCTTCCCCTCGATAAGTGTAAGTCCGCGGCTGACACCCCGGTACCTTCCGGAGAAGTCCGAGAGATTATTCAGGTTATAGACCTTGCCCGTGGCAGAGATCTTTTGGCCGCCCATGCCACCAGCGCCGAGACCGGAGATGGTGAAATGGTGCCGCCGGCCGTTGTAATACAGAGTCCCCTTTCCAGCGGCAGCCGAACCGTAATAGGCAGCCGACCACTCCTGAATTCTCACAGTCGCCGAGGGTGACGTACTCGGGGCCTGAGTCATTGATGCGCAGCTGGTGATGAGGAGTAATGTGATACTCGCGAAAACGGAATTGATGAAGTTGGTTTTCATGGCTTTGAGGTTTTTGGTTGGTTTACAGAACCGCAATTAGCAGTTGTTACGGGTTCGGTCTATAGGACTTTAGGGCAATACGCTTCGACGCCGCGAAAACGCCAAGGAAATAGACAAAGTCGGCAACTGATCCTTATCTGACTGCAATTTTGTCGTGCACGCAGTGATATGCCTGTAGGACTTCGAGGCTATGCCCCTCGCGCTTGGACGCCGATTCGGCTTGACTCGTTTCCGCATTTCGCCACGGTGGAGGCCAAAGAAATAAGGAGAACAAAAACATGAAAAAGCGCATTTATCTTATCACAGTAGCTCTATGCTCCGGCGTCCTTCTGTTAGCGTCGACATCCTATGCTCAAAAAGCGGGCGGAATGTCAAAGGTTGAGGCGATATCGCAGCAACTTGATCTTACGCCACAGCAGAAGATTAAAATCCTGCCTATTCTGCGCGACGAGGCGCCGAAGGTTAAAGCAATCAAGGAAGACAACTCACTGTCAAAGATTCAGAAAGTTCAACAGCTCGGAGCCATTCATCAGCAGACTGATCCTCAAATGAAAGCGATCCTTTCGCCTGCGCAGTACCAAAAGCTACAGGCAATTCGTCAACAAACGATCCGGGAAGCCACCCAAACATACGGCAGGTAAGCCCGATATTCTGTAGCTTAGGGAACCCAGTCAGCTGGGCTCAGAAATTTGTAGATGACGCTCAGCCCAGCTTGCGCTAATACGGGCCCGGACCTCCCATTGGTTCGTATGATCCCAAGCCTACGTCCCAACCGCCCCATAAACTCCATTCCATCGCGGCGTCCTGGTACACGTCGGCGGTTTCGAGACTTTCCTTTGCAAGCCTGTTGTCAGCGCGCAGTTACTGGTATTGCTGGTACTGCTTGGGTCCGCCGACATAGGCCAGGTTGTGCGCAGGATCCGGGAAAATGTAATAGGTTTTGCCGGCTTTCTGGATCATGGTGACTTTTCCCGGCGGAAGGTTTTGAAGCTTTTGTTGCTGCGCTGTCGTCTTAGGTGTGATCGTTTTAAAGCCGGAGGCTGCCAGCATGCTCTCTCTGTTCTGCGTGCTGGTCTGTGTAGTGGCGCAGCTGAGTAACAATACCGTGCACGCGACCGTGATAGTGGCGAGTAAGATATGTCTTAATGATTTCATAAGTCTTAATCTGGTTGTTGATGATAAGATTCCGAACGGATATCAGAAGGTAATTCCGGTGGTGATTTGCGGACCGTGCGTGATCGTGTCGAAAAGAAAGCCGTCGTTATTGTAATCGACGCTCAGTGCCCGATAACCTACCTCAGTGAAGATGGAACGGGTGAGGTTGATACCTATTACTCCCTCGACCTCCCACATCAGCTCAGAACCGACATCGAAACCTCCGATCTCGCCGCGCACGGCCGTGTAAAACACTTTATTAAAGTTGTAACGGCCACGGAGTCCGAGGTATGGATCGAACCAGTACTCGTCTTTTGAGAAAGTTTGGTTCAACGCCCTGTCCAGGCGAAATGCGAGTTGATTGGCGATCCGCGCCTTTGCCGCGTTAACTACTCTGTCGACAGCGGCCCGGCGGGCGACGCCCCTCGCCACGAGCGCATCTACGCGTGCCCGGAGCTCAGCTTTTTTAACCTGGATAAACTGCTCGACCCGTTGGGCAATATCTTCTCGAATACGTCCACCCAATGGAGCGATTGGAACACTCGGCCTACGCTGTTCGCCGCCTAGCGAGTTGTCGATCCGGTTGGTAATGTCAGTACGGATTTTGTTCTTGAGCCTGGCAATAAAGTCGCTGTTGGAAATGTCCTGATTGAGCCGGTTGCGTAAGGCGGCGCTGATGTTGTCGACGAATTGTACGCTCGCCTCACTGATTGCAACGGTATCCCGCTGCAAGGTGAGCCGTTCGTACAAATTCGTGTAATGCGACCCGGTTGTCAGGTCGAGTGACCAACGCGGCTGGTTGATGAACCGCCAACTCAATCCGGCGTCAGCCAAGTATTGATCCACTCGCACATCTACCTTCTGAACCAGTCCGTTCACATCGGCGCTGTCAGAAAGGCTCATGTAGATCAACTCACCGTATATACGGAAGGGACCTTTGTCTGCCTCCGCCCGCATCGCGAAAATCATGTCCAGGTGGCGCAGAATCTCGCCGAAGTCGATATCTACATCGGCGTCGATCCCGTGGAGTCCGGTTGTGCCAGTCATGCCTGGCATCCAACCAGGCGCTGCGATCGTAAAATGCCACGGTTCGCTCTGCGTAATTGTGGGCGGCGCCGCTTCCTTCGAAGTCGAGTATGGCTCAGGCCCAGCGAAAAGGACTGGGGTCGAAAGGACGATCGTCGCGAACACTGCCCCTCCAAAGATAGACAATCTTGTTTTCATTTGGCTGATTCTATCGTCGCCGACGCCCAAATCCGAGAAAATTAATTAGTCACTAGTCAATCCTCATGATCTTGGAGCCTTGAAGACCAAGCCCGGCCATCAGACCTTGCTGATCGAACGTGAAAGCGTAGATCCCGCTATGCAGGGTGTCAGTGCTAAAGGTGCGAGCCATCCCTTTGTCCACGATGACGACGCTCGGACCGGTGCCAATCTCCCAGCCGCGCGTGTTGTTTACCCAGTCCACCGCCTTTTGGTTCATTAAGAAGAGGGCATAACCGTACTTTTGAACACCGGCTTGCAAGCCATAGGAGGCGGCCACAGTCCGATAGCGTCCGCCAGGTTGACCGTGCAGGAAAAGGATGCCCTGGCCCCCTTGCGCGCCAAAGATGAACCCGGCTTTCACAACATCCGGAAACACAAGGACCGCGAGTGCTTTCGATCTAGCTTTGGCGGCCGCAGGATTCTGCGCCACAAGCTGCTGTAGAGCGCGACGGGAGTCGCCAATTAAATCGGCGGATGCCGTGCTAGCGCTAAGTAACGTGATGACGACAAGGATCGAGCCAATAAGGATGTTTTTAATTAGTTTCATTGTTCTTAACTAGTTTGCTTGCAATGATCGAGCGCAACTTTGTTGTTCCTACTGCGGCACGTCCATAGGACTTTAGGGCTACAGCAGTACTAACTAACGATTGCGATTTCAAAAAAATCGGCCTCCCGACTAAAGGAGGCCGATCGACTTAACCAATCTGAGAAATTCGCTGTTACGTCTAGAAGTGGACCCGCACGCCCGCGCCCAGTAACTGCTGCGCTAGATTACGATCCTCATTGGTGTTGATCTGAGTGCTCGTGTAATTGAGGAATTTGTATTCAATGAAGGTGCTGAACTTCGGCGTCCAATAATAGTCTGTGCCGGCAATAATCTGCCACGCCAGGTCCGCATGACTTTGCCCCCCGCCAGTGTTGATTGGGACCACACCGGTTACGGGGTTCACAACCTGGGTCCCCGCGGATTCGGCATAATAAATGCCGACGCCGGCTCCGACATATGGCTGGAATCTTCCAAATGCGAATCGTAAGATGAAGTTCCCCATAAACGCGCCCGAATTGATCCAAGTGGTCACGTTCCTCTGTGCCAGCACGTCACCAAACGAATCCCTCAAGGTGAAGTTGGCGCCACCCCTAAAGCCGTTGTAAAAGAAATCACCTTCAATGGTGGGACGAACTACGCCTGTGAGAAAGACGTAACCGAGTTTGGCGCCGCCGAAAAAGCCGACGTCATTCTTCGGCGAGACCGTCAGAGTGTCACCGAAATCCTCCGTACCCGGTATGTTATCCGTAAAAGTTCTGTCCCCACCGCGGTTCTGGTAGAGATTTGCCCCCATATCGATCGCCCCGTAAAAACCGAGTCCGTAAAGTTCAGGTGGTGGCGGAGCGACCTGCTTGTAAACCTCCTGTCCGGCCTGCAACGAAATGGTTACAAATCCGAACAGAAGGAACGGTAGAATAAAGAACTTTTTCATAAGCAGTACAGTCTATAAGTGATGAATTGTGGTTTAGCCAATTTATGGTTTAGGTCTTTTTGTGATTGGAACCCATCTTCAGTGGCGACCATTCGCTCGTCTATAGGACCTTAGTCTTACCTCGAAACAGCCGCGTCATCGACATTGGGCGCGGCGCAAATGGGGTCAGCGGTTTCCGGGAGCAATGTCGTCATAAGTTCCTCAGCGTCGGGTCGAATGTTAACAAACGCAGGACCTGCGCCTCCAAGTGAGTTCTCGTTGAACGAGACATTGTTATTTGTCATGAAAGGCTCTGGACTCAAAACATCGGAAGTTTCCGCGCTTGCTCTGTCGAGAACTGCGCGCACCCGAAGCGCTTTTCTGGGCCGATAATCCCACTGCGGAGTGATTCGCGGCCCGTTTTCGTTGATGCTGACGCTGGGTGCTTCCTTAGCGCTGGAGATAACTTCCACATAGGCCGGCGAAAAAGCCGATCATCATTGACCAGATGATAGATGGCGCATCTAGTTTCGTGATAAGCAACTCGCCTGGGCCGTATTTGGGGAACGAGATTTTCATGTTACCGAAGCGAGCGCAAGGCGTATGGCGGTGAGGAGTTCTTCGTCGTCAAAAGGTTTCGTCAGGAAGGCCGATGCTCCAGTATTCAACGCGGTGGAACGAACGCGTGGATCATCTTTTCCGGTGAAGATGATGACGCGAGTCGAAGGCGAAAGCTCGCGAAGCCGCGATTGAACCTCCAGACCGTTCATTAGCGGCATCCAAACATCCAGCACTGCCACGGGAACGCGGTGGATTTTGGCGTACTCCAGGAATTTTTCCGGATCGCTAAACTGTTGCGCTTGCCAACCGGCCGACGAGAGCAACCGGGCAACCGCCTTTAGTACAGACAGATCATCGTCGAGCAGGCAGATAACATCGGTATTTGGGTTAGGCAAAGTGAACCAAGGCTACACTCGCCCTTTGCCATAGGCATATTAGACCTTGGTCTCATGTCTAGCCGCGGGTACGATATCCGCTTTTTCAACCAAACGCACGAGCCCCGCAACAGAGGTAAGACGCAGCTTCTGCATCATCCGGCCACGATGAACTTTCACCGTCTTTTCCGCCGTGCCCAGCTCTCCGGCAATCTGCTTGTTTAACATGCCGGTGATGACCAGCTGCATGACTTCAAACTCGCGCGGTGTTAGCAACTCAAGAAGACATCGAGCATTCTCCCTCTCAGCGCTACGACATCGCTGCTCGGCGGATCGACTGAGCGCCTTCTGGACGCATTCCAGTAACTCGTCATCGCGAAATGGTTTCCGGAGAAAATCTACCGCGCCCGCTTTCATCGCCTGCGCGCACATCGGTATGTCGCCATGTCCGGTGATAAAGACGAGTTGTTCCTCGCGACCTTGCTGGATGAGCGTTTCCTGAAAATCCATTCCGCTTAGATCTGGCATTTGTACATCCACAATTACGCACGATGGACCGCTGTGCGGTGGACGCGCGAGAAAGTCGGATG
>WNFV01010036.1_pt1 | contig 10381 bp, 8 predicted proteins | sample 5400101 | NCBI WGS metagenome assembly WNFV01 (sample SAMN13153361, study PRJNA577476) | soil metagenome | isolation source: 115 cm soil or saprolite under grassland replicate 1 | place: USA:California | collected 2016-06-15 | reverse complement strand
TGTTCCAATGCCCGTTGCCATCGTTCACCTGAAGCGTATTCTCGACGTGCTGCGGGTCGAGGCTGGTAAGCGGCTTGGTCATCAGCTTCATCATCGGCAGCCAGCGCGCCATCGTCGCCAGGTCTTTGTTGGCCGGCTTCATATCGGTGGCGAAGATCTCTGGGCGGCCATTGTTGTCGATATCGCCGACATCCAGGCTCATGGTATTTTCGGACGTGTAGGCAAACGGCGTCACCAGCCGCCAGGCGCCATTCTGCTGATCCCAGGCGTAGTCGGGGCGGTTGAAGTCGTTGCCGACCACAATATCAGGGCGCCCATCGCCATCGAGGTCGGGCAGTGCGATCGCCAGCGCATCGGCGGCATCGGTCAGGCGCTGCGCCTCGAAGGTATTGCCCTGCTGCCGGTAGATGAACACGCCCACACCGCCACCCTGCTGCTGGAAGATCGGCCCGGCCTGCTTGAGCAGCTCGGTATCGTAGGAGCCGGCGATCAGCTCCAGCGTGCCGTTGCCATCAAGATCGCCCCAGTTCATGCTGTAGAATGGATTGTTGACGCCCGGCAGTGTTGCAACCGCGAAGCGTTCCACGCCGGCTTGGCCGGTATTGTGCAGCAGTGTGGGCTTCGCGAAGCGGCGGGTGAAAACAATATCCGGCTTGCTGTCGGCGTCCACATCCACAATCGCCGCCGCGCGTGAATTGCCGAACGACAGATCTTCGCGCCGAAACTGAAAATCGCCCTGGTTCCAGAGGATCGCGTTTGGCCCATCCAGGTTTGCCATCACAAGGTCGAGCCGCCCGTCGCCGTCGAGGTCGCCGATCGCCAGCCCGGTGCCGTTGGCCTCGTAGAGGCCGATCGTACCCGCGCTGGTGGTGCTGTAATCGAGCGTATGGGGGACAAAAGCGCCGGTGCAGGGCTGTGGCTGCGCCAGCGCTTGGGTGGCGATCTGCACCGGGATCTCAGCGGCAGGCGCGGGGCTGGTGCCCGGAGTCGCGCCACCGCAGCCGGCCAGCAGCAGCGCCAGCACCAGCAGCCGCGCCCGTGTCGCTCGTGGACGCGCTGTAAGCTTAGGTTCCACTGTTTTACCCTGATGTGCAGATAGCGCAACGAATTGCAACCGGCCGCCGTCTCATATCACAGCGCAACGTCCGACCAGACAGCATCCTGAGTAGGCCCGCAGGCCGTATCGAAGGGTGCGGCGGAGTGCGGCCGCACCCTTCGATACGCGGTTCCGTGCCGCTGCGGCGTCACTCCACCGCTACTCAGGATGCGGAGCGAGCAACTTGCAATCTACAATCTACAATTTGCAATTGCTCTAGCCGCCCTTCACCGCGCCTGCCGTGAGGCCCGACATGAACTGGCGCGAGGCTAGCACGAACACTGTCAAAATCGGCAGGATCGCCCCGGTCGCACCCAGGATCTGCACGCCGAGCTCGGTGCCGCGAAGGCTCTTCAGCGTACTAAGCGCCACCGGCAGCGTGTACTTCGCCTCGTCCTTCAAGATCAGCAGCGGGAACTGGAACTCGTTCCACTTGCCCATGAAGGTCAGGATCGCCAGCGCGGCCAGCGCCGGGACGATCACCGGCACAATAATATTCCAGTAGATTCGGAACTCGTGCGCGCCGTCGATCCGCGCTGCGTCCATCATATCGGCCGGGACCGCGCTGGTGATATACTGGCGCATCCAGAAGATACCGAACGCGTTGGCGATGCCCGGAATGATCAGGGGGTTCCAGCTATCGATCCAGCCCAGGTTGCGCATCACGATGAACAGCGGGATGATGCCGATCGCGCCGGGCACCATCAGCGTCGCCAGCAAGAAGCCGAACAGCGGCTCGCGCCCCGGAAACTGGAACTTGGCGAAGCCGTAGCCGGCCAGCGAGCAGAAGAACAGCACCAGGACAGTGTGGATTGTAGAGATCGCGAAGCTGTTGAATAGCGCGTTCCAGAACGGCAGCGCATCGAGCAGCTCGGTGTAGTTCTGCACCAGATCGCCGCCGAACCAGAGCGGCGGCGGGATGCTCAGGATCGCCGAGGTACGGTGCGTCGACGTCACCAGCGTGTAGTAGAACGGGAAGCTAGCCAGCAGCGCGCTGCCTATCAGGATGGCGTAGAGCGCCGCCATCCCCAGCGGGCTGGCCAACCGATCGCGCTGGCTGGAACGGGATTTAGACTTGACGGTGAAGCCGCCATCCTGTGTCGTTGTCGCCATAGCATTACTCCGTCGGGTTGCGGCCCTGGAAACGGTTATACACAAAGGTGAACATGATGATCAGGATGCACAGCGCAACCGCCAGCGCAGCCGCGTAGCCGAAGTTCGTATACTTGAAGGCGGTCCAGTAGATCAGCACCAGCGCCGTTAGCCCGGCGCGATCGGTGCCGCCCGGCGCGGAGGACTGCGTGCCGCCGGCCAGCATCACCGGGATATCGAAGTTCTGCATCGCGCCGATGATCGAGAGGATCACCTGGAAGACGATCACTGGGCGCAGCAGCGGCAGCGTGATGTGGCGGAAGATATCGCGTGTTAACGCGCCGTCGACCCGTGCGGCCTCGTAGAGCTCAGGGTTGATCGATTGCAGGCCGGCCAGGAAAATAATCATCGAGTAGCCAGTCCATTGCCAGATCGTCACCATCGCAATCGATGGCTTGAGCCAGGCTGCGCTGCCCAGCCAGTCGATCGGTTGGATACCGATCAGTCCCAGCGCATAATTCAGCATTCCGTAGCGTGCACCCAGCAGCGAGGTGAAGATCAGGCTGACTGCCACGGCCGAGGCGACGTTTGGCGCGAAGAAGGCCGCCCGGAAGAAATCCTTGCCGCGGGTGTAGGGGGTGTTGATGATAAAAGCCAGCAGCAGCGCGATCACCAGCTGGGGCACTGTCGCGCCCACGAACAGCCAGATCGTGTTGTAGATCGCCTTCCACCAGATGTCGTCTCCCAACAGCCTGATGTAATTGGCGGCCCCAACCCACTGCATCTTGGAGATGCCATCCCACTTGTGCAGGCTCAGCCACAGCCCGTAGAGCAGCGGAAAGAGCCCGAAGACGGCATAGAGCAGGTAGAAGGGCGAGATGAACGCATACGCCCAGGCGTTGCGTTTGGCCTGCTTGATCGCGGCGCGCCGATCCTGTTCGCGTCGCTTGCTGCTGGTAAGCGTCGTTGTTGCCATGCTGCCTCGCTTCCATAGCGCCGAGCTGTCGATCTGAGTATGTTGAGCTATCAGACGAAGGACGGAAGACGAATGACGAAGGTCGGCAGCGCTAGCGTTCGTCCTTCGTCCTTCGTCCTTCGTCCCGGCTGTTCTACGCCGTCACGCCTTCGATCCGCTTGAGCGCCTCGGCCTCGGCGTCCTTGACAGCCTGTGCGGGATCCTTGTTCTCCTTCAGCACCTTGGTTAGCTCGGCGCCGACGATGTCGTCCAGCTGCACGTCATTCGGCGTACGGAAGATCGCCTTGACATTATCGGCGATCTCAACCCAGAGGCGGAAGGCCTTTTGGCCGCCGTAGAAGTCCACCGGCGCGTCGTACAGCGGGTCCTGCCAGGCCGGCTTGTAAGCCGGGAATACACCCGATTTCTTAAAGAGCGCGTTCTGCCCCGCCGCACTGCAGCAGGCCCACTTGATGAACTCCCAGGCCGCCTCCTTGTTCTTGCTCTGCTCGGGGATGGCCACGAACGAGCCGCCCCAGTTGTAGTTGCTCTCGGGCGCGTGGATCACGCGCCACTTGCCGACCGTCTGCGGGTGGTCGCGCTGTAAGAACGTCTGCTCCCAGCAGGCGATGACCATGCCGGCGAAGGCGTTCGCCTTCATGCCAGCGGCCCAGTCGGCGCCCCACCATTCGATGTTGGCGTCGATGCCGGCCTTGCGGGCCTGAGCGGCGAGCTGGAACGGCCGCAGCGCCTTCTCCTCGATCAGAATCTTGTTGCCTTCCTGGTAGCCCTCGCCCTGCTGGCGGTACACCGCGCCATAGATATCGGTGTTGGCGTTGGCAAACAGGCTGGTCTTGCCGCCGGTTTTGGCCTTGAATTCCTTCCCAAAGGTCAGGAAATCGTCCCAGGTGTGCTTGCTCGTGCCGATCAGCTCCTCGACCTTCTCCGGCTCGCTCGGGTAGCCGGCGGCCTCGAACAAATCGGTGCGGTACCAGAACCCGGCCGGGCCGATGTCCCACGGCATGGCTATCAGGCGGCCATCCTCGGTGGACCCCTGCGTCCACTTGTAGGCCACCATATCGTTCTTGAACTTGGCGCCGTCGTAGGGCGCTTCGGCGAGGTTGACCAGGCCGCCCTTGGCGGTGAATCCGCCGATGCGCCCGATCTCGAGCGAGGCGACATCCGGCGCGCCGCTGCCCGAGGCGAATGAGGTCAGCAGCTTGTCGTGCGCGTCGGCGAAGGGGGTGTTGACGAAGTTGACTTTGATCTGGGGGTTGACTTTCGCATACTCGTCGGCCCAGACCTTCCCATCTTCGCTCCACCACCAGAAGGTGATCTCGGTCGCGGCCGTGTTGCCCTGAACCGGCGCCTGAGCCGCCGCGGCGGTTGGCTGCGCCGCTGCGCCGCCGCCCGCCGGCGCCGTGGTGCCGCCACAGGCGGCGAGCAAACTACCGATGCCGAGCCCACTCACGCCGGCCGCCGCGACGCGGAGAAATCTGCGCCGAGAGATTGAGGTACCCGAGTCCTTGCTGGTCATGATCGTTGCCTTCTTTCTTTCCATCAGCGGAGTCAGGCGATCTGTACGTCGTCGTCGAATGTCCGGATGAAGCAAGCTTTCGTTCCGGATGCGAGTGATTCGCAAGAATGGCAGCCAGCGGGGCATCTGTTTCTGCTTCTCGTGTGAGCGAGATTGATCCTGCGTACAGAGCTTGGGGCAATGATTTTGTGCGAAGAGGCTCATCCTTGGTGCGATAATCTGTCGCTCGGCCGAATCACCTCCTCTTGGTTGTAATGGCTAAAATTGCGTCAGCGGTATGTCACCCGGTTGCGGGCATACAATAACCTAACCAAGCATGTGCTCCCGAAGGTGCAACGGCCTGCGCCGCGCGACGGTCTGCTCCGCTTTAGCTAGACACTAAAAGAGGGGTGCTCATGAGCAGATCAGGCACATCATTCCGATCGAGTGACGATGTGACCAGTCACAATGGAAGGCACCTATTATCTAAAATTTAGTTCTGGTTAATAGGAATTATATCGAACTTAAAAGATCGTGTCAAGCGACACAGCTTTCGCATAGCGATTGCAATGTTCTTTGTGGGGTTCGTGGGCGGCGTAGCCGCCCACGAACCCCACAAAGGGATACTGCACGGGGCCTGCGGCCCGCATATTGGGTGGTATGGCCGATCATGCTTGACGAGCAGATATAAAGATGATAGAGTCAAATAAATCAATTGACTTAAGCAATGAATTTGCGTCGAGCTACGCAGGAGGGCACCAATGGCAACCAGCGATATGTCCCAGCGAGTGGAAGCCATCCGCCGCTTCAACCGCTTCTACACCCGCCAGATTGGCGTGCTGACCGAAGGGTTATTGAACAGCATGTTCTCGCTGACCGAAGCGCGCGTGATCTATGAGCTGGCGCACCAAGAGCAAACCACGGCCAGCGCGCTCGGCGACGAGCTGGGCCTGGATGCGGGCTACCTGAGTCGTATGCTCCAGAGCTTTAAGAAACACGGATTGATCGACACGCAGCCGTCCGAAGCCGATCGCCGGCAGCGGGTTCTGCGGCTCACACCGGCCGGCCAGGAGGCCTTTGCGATGCTCAACGCGCGCTCATATCGCCAAATTGAAGCCATGTTGAACCAGATATCATTGGATGACCAACAGCGCCTGGTGGCGGCGATGCGCGGCATTCAGGATCTACTCGGCGCCCAGCCCGAGCATAACGTGCCCTACATCCTGCGGCCGCACCAGCCCGGCGATATCGGCTGGGTCGTCTACCGCCATGGCGTGCTGTACGCCGAAGAGTATGGCTGGGATGAGCACTTCGAGGCCTTGGTCGCCAGCGTGGTCGCGCAGTTCATTCAAAACTACGATCCCAAGCGCGAGCGCTGCTGGATCGCCGAGATGAATGGCGAGATCATTGGCTCGGTCTTTCTCGTCAAACAATCCGACACAGTCGCGAAGCTGCGCCTGCTGCTGGTCGAGCCGAAGGCGCGCGGATTGGGCATCGGCACGCGCTTAGTTGGCGAATGCATCCGCCTGGCCCGGCAGCTTGGCTACACCACACTCACGCTATGGACCAACAGTGTGTTGCTGGCAGCCCGGCATATCTACGTGCAGGCCGGATTCCAGCTCGTAAGCCAGGAACCGCACCACAGCTTCGGCCACGATCTGGTCGGCGAAACCTGGGAGCTAGCGTTATAAAGCGCAATGACTGCAATGACGAAAGACGAAGGACGAAGGACGAAGGAGATCAGTCTTTCGTCGTCTTTCGTCTTTCGTCTTTGGTCGTCTTCCGTCCGGCGGAGCCAGGTAAATCTATGACCAAGTACCTACCAACGGCCGCAGCAGCTACCACCGGCATCCTGGTTGGCGCGGCGATCGTCGCTACTCGCTTTGTGATTGGGCAGACCAGCCCGGCCGCGCTGGCGCTGCTGCGCTACCTGATTGGATTCGGCTGTTTGCTGCCGCCGCTGCTGCTGTCGGCACGTGTGCGCTTCGAGCGGCGCGATCTGCTCCCGATTGGCTTGCTGGGGGTCACGCAGTTCGGCGTTGTGGTGACCTTATTGCACATTGTAAATTGCAAATTGCAGATTGCAGATTGTCCTTGGTTCTCTGTCCATTGTCTGTGATTCTCAATTCTCAATTTTCAATTCTCCGTTCTGCGCACCCCGATTTGACAAACATGCCGGCCTTACCTATCCTGAGTGCGAGCAGAAATCGAGAAGCAGAGGGCAAACAGCAGGAGGCAGTATCGCCATCTCGTTACTAGGATCTGCCGACTGCTTACTGACACGACTTACGCAGTGCCGCATTCAAACGCCTTTTAGCCTGCCCTTCGACCCTTCGACCCGCCCTTCGATAGGCTCAGGGGAGCCTCAGGGCGGGCAAGCTCAGGATGGACGGCAGCACGGTACTTCCCGTTGTATCTGTGTTTCGTTTTTTGCGCTCGTAGAGCGCAAAAAACGAAACACAAAAGAAGATAAAGTACCGCTGCGAAAGATCACATCTCGGCCACCGTGTAACTCGTGTTACTGATAAATGAGGTGAATATGCGACAGTACGACACGACTAACCTGATCGTCCACCCTAACGGCGACGGATCAGATGTGATTGTGGAAGTGACACCCGCGCTGGCAGGCTGGGATTACATTCATTTCCAGGTGCGCCGCCTCCAGCCCGGGCACAGCTGGAGCTTCGCCACCGGCGAGCACGAGCTGGCGCTGGTGGTGCTGAGCGGCAGCATCGCGGTTGAGAGCAACCTGGGCCATTGGCAGCGCGTCGGCGCGCGCAAGGATGTCTTTTCGGGGCCGCCGGCGGCGCTGTTCCTGCCGCGGCGCACCACGCTGGTGGTCACGGCCACGCTTGCCTGCGAGTTCGCTGTGGCCTGGGCCGCGACCGACCGCGACGACGCGCCCAAGCTGATTCGACCGGCCGATGTGGCGGTCGAGATTCGCGGCGGCGACAACGCCACCCGACAGATCAACAGCATCATCCCGCCCGGCTTTGCCTGCCGTCGCCTGGTGCTGGTCGAGGTCTACACCCCCGGCGGCAGCTGGTCGAGCTACCCGCCACATAAGCACGACATCCACAAGGTCGATCCTGCCGGCAACCTGATCGAGGCCGACCTGGAAGAGATCTACTATTACAAGCTCGACCGGCCGGAGGGTTACGCCTTACAGCGGATCTACACCGATCGCGAGTCGCCGCTGCACCAAGCGGGCCTGCCGATCGACGCCGTAGTATTAGCGCGCGATAACGATGCCGTTATCGTACCCGAGGGCTATCACCCGGTCGCCAGCCCGCCCGGCTACACCACCTACTACCTGAATGTGCTGGCCGGCAGCGCTCAGTCGCTCGCCAATAGCGACGACCCGCGCTATGCCTGGGTCAAGGACAGCTACCGGGCGAAGGATGCGCGGGTGCCGATCTATTAACATCCCATACAGAATGGTGGGGTATGGGGAGGCCGGGTGCCCTTTGGGCGCCTCTCCGAAATTTTAATTTGTGTGCCGCTTGTGGCGGCGAAGCCGCCACAAGCGGCACACAAACATAGAGTCTTTGGAGGGACTGCGTCCCTCCAAACCTCCCTGGAAACAAGGTGGTATTGATGACGACAAAGACCTACGATCTGCTGGCGATCGGCCGCTCCTCGATCGATCTGTACTCGAACGATATCGGCGCGCCGTTCGAGCAGATCACCAGCTTCGCCGCCTATGTCGGCGGCTGCCCGACCAATATCAGCGTTGGCGCGCGGCGGCTGGGGCTGAATGCTGCGCTGCTGACTGCGCTGGGCGAGGATCAGGTCGGCAACTTCATCCTGCACTTTCTGCGCAACGAGGGCGTCGAGACCCAGTTCATACCGCGCAAGCCCGGCCGGCGCTCCAGCGCGGTGGTGCTGGGGATCGAGCCGCCCGACCGCTTCCCGCTGACCTACTATCGCGACAATTGTGCCGACATCGAGCTGACGATCGACGATGTGCTGGCGTCGCCGATCGCTGCGAGCCGCGCGCTGCTGATCAGCGGCACCGGGCTGAGCAAGGAGCCCAGCCGCAGCGCCACCCTGTTCGCCGCTGAGCTGGCGCGCCAGGCGAGCGTGCCGGTGGCGCTCGACATCGACTTCCGGCCCGATCAGTGGCACGACCCGCGCGCCTTTGGCGTCACGCTGCGCGCGGCTATGCGCCTGGTCGATATCGTGATTGGCACCGAGGATGAGATCAACGCCGCCATGCTGACCGACGCGGGCCAGATCAGCCTGACCCACTCACAGGTTTCCGACACACGCGTGCAGGGCGATGTGGACACGGCGATCGACGCGCTGCTGGCGCTTGGGCCGAAGGTGTTGCTTCAAAAGCGCGGCGGCGACGGCGCACGGGTTCACATCGTTGACGACCGACCACCGACCCTTCAACACAGCTCAGGGCAGGCGACCGACGACGAACAGTACCCGCCTGGCGTCACTCGTCACTCGCCTGCCCTGAGTGGCGTCGAAGGGTCACTCGTCACTCGTCACTTGTTTGATGTGCCCGGCTTCCCAGTCGAGGTGGCCAACATTCTTGGCGCGGGCGATGCCTTTGCGGCCGGCGCGCTGTATGGCTTCGTGCAGGGCTGGGATTGGTACAAGGCTGCACGGCTGGGCAACGCCTGCGGCGCGATCGTGGTCACGCGCCACGGCTGCGCGAACTTCATGCCAACCTACGACGAGGTGATGTCGTTTGTGGAAGGGCGCGGCGGCTTCTAATTTGCCTGCGGCAGCATGGTACTTCCCATTTCATCTGTATGTCGTTATCTCGCTCGCAGAGCGAAATAACGACATACATAGGACTTACGCAAACCACGGATTCCTTACCCTTTGTAGGTCATTTTTTCGCCCCGCAGGGCGAAAAAATGACCTACAAAAGAAGAAAAGTACCATGCTGCCGGCGCTCCTGAGCTTGTCGAAGGGCAGGCTACAGCCGCTTTTACGTAAGTCCTAATACAAAAGGAAGATAAAGTACCGCAAGGGGACAGGCCAATGCTGGATCTGAATCAGATCATTGATCGAATGCGCGCCAATGCCGATGCTATCACCGCGCTGGCGCGTGATGTGAGCGACGCACAGGCGCGCTGGAAGCCCTCGGCCGACGCGCGGTCGCTGCTCGAAGTCATGAATCATCTCTACGACGAGGAGCGCGAGGATTTCCGCACCCGGATCGATTATATGCTGCATCGGCCCGGCGAGCAAGCACCGCCGATCGATCCAGAGGGCTGGGTGACCGCGCGCTCCTACAACCAGCGCGACCCGCGTGAGTCGCTCGCTGCGTTCCTGCGCGAGCGTGATTCCTCTCTAGAGTGGCTGCACGGTCTGCACGATCCCAACTGGGATGCCGAATATCACGCGCCGTGGGGCGTGCTGCGCGCCGGCGACCTGCTGGTAGCCTGGCTTGCGCACGATCACTTGCATCTGCGGCAGCTGAACGAGCTGCACTATGCCTATCTGGCGCAACAGGCCGCGCCGTATTCGGTTGCGTACGCCGGCGACTGGTGATTCGGATTGCCTTCGGCAGCGTGGTACTTTACATCTTCTTTTATTTCTTTTGTCGCTCGTAGAGCGACAAAAGAAATAAAAATAGGAAGTACCATGCTGCCGAAGGCTAAAACAGCATTCGACATGGCCGAGCTTATTCCGAAGGAGGATATGTATGCCTGACACGGTTCGCCTAACGATGGCCCAAGCGCTGGTCGCTTTTCTTAAG
>WNFV01011252.1_pt1 | contig 10384 bp, 10 predicted proteins | sample 5400101 | NCBI WGS metagenome assembly WNFV01 (sample SAMN13153361, study PRJNA577476) | soil metagenome | isolation source: 115 cm soil or saprolite under grassland replicate 1 | place: USA:California | collected 2016-06-15 | reverse complement strand
AGGCAATCCGCTTTCCCGCGACGCCGAACCGCATGAGGAGCATGGACAGCTCTCCCGTCGCGCCCGGGTGCTGGCGCTCCTCCTCGAGAATGAACCGGTCAAGGGTGATCATGCAATTTTGGATTTTGGATTTTGGATTTTAGATTAAACCCTGGCCCTCCGTCCCAATCCAAAATCAAGAATCCAAAATCCAAAATCATTTTGTCTCTTTCGTCCATTCCTTCCACGCTGGCTTCACCTCGCCGTGAGGCCCTTGCAGTCCCCGATTGGAAAAGAAGCTCGCCCTGCGGCGGGCGGCCTCCGGGGCGTCCGGCGGCAGGTGGTAGATCTCCGAGGACGGGTCGCGCCAGCCGACGTAGCGTGCGAAGAGAAGCCTCCGGCCGTCGCTCGCGGCGAGGAAGCGACGCATCCGCCGGACGAACTCGGACTGTTTTTCGGGGCTCGAGCCGTTCTCCGCGGAGGAGGAGAAGCTCACCTCGGGAAAGGCGATCGGCCGGCCCCTGGCGGAGTCGAGCAGTCGCTTCCAATCCGACTCCAGCGCGGCAGGATCGCGGTGGACGTAGGGTTTGTCGCGAACGAAGGGGGAGTAGAGATAGAAGAGGACGGGGCTCTTCTGGTGGAGCTGCGCCGCGACTTCCGGCGCCGCGCTCTCCGTCGGGGCGGCCGTCGTTACGCCGGCCGAGAGGCGCGGGGCGAGCTTGCGCAGGAACTCGACGGCGCCGTCGAAGAGCCGGCGGTAGGCCTTCAGCTCTTCCGGCCTGCCCGCGAAATACGTGTCGGCCTCGTATCCCAGAGAGATCGTCGAGATGTCGGCGAGGGCCGGCTCGAGCGCCTCCAGCAGTCTTCCCAGGCGCAGGGACAGCCTCGTGTCGTCGAACGCGAACCCGGCGAGGTCTCGGGGCAGGTCCCGGGCTCGTCCCGCGACGAGCGGCAGATCAAGGTGCAGCGTCGCTCCCGACTGGCGCAGAAGGCGCGCGGTGCGCGTGACCTGGGTGACGCGGTATTTCCCCGGAGCCGGCTCCATCTGTGACCAGGAGACCGAAAGCGCGAAGAGTTTGACGCCCGTCCCCCGAACCTCCGCGAGGGCGCGTTTCTCAACGTCGGCCGGCGGCGATTTCGTAAACTCGATCGCGAGGCCCAGAAGCGGACGAGGCATGTCGGGCCGCGGCGTTGCGGGCGCCGCGGCCGGGAGGACGCTCGAGGCGAAGAGCCACACCGCGAACCCAACGTGAGTCACGGGCCCATTATGGGCGACAGGTAGAATCGGTTCATCGGCTCAGGAGGGACGCGTTGACTTCACCACCAAGGAAAACCGTGTGGCCCATCTGTCTCTTGCTACTCCTCTTCGCCTCGCCGACCTGGGCACAGAAGAGGAAACTCGCGCTGGAAGACCTGACGGCCGAGCCTCCGTTATCCGGGAGGAGGGCCGCGGGTGTTGCCTGGCTTCCCGCCGGGGATCGCTTCTCCTTCACCCTGCGCAAGGGATCCGAGGAAGAGACGATTTCGGAGCTGGTCGTCGAAGACACGAAGACGGGAGTGAAGGAGACCGTCGTCGCAGCGGAGAGCCTGACGCTTCCTGAGGAGCCCAAGCCGGCGGAGGTCGCGCCGGGCGTCCAGAAGGAACCGTCCCGACCGCCGGAGGCGGTGCGAGGGGCGGATCGGCCGTCCCGACGGCCGAGCCGCGCCTCGCTCGAGGGTTACCGCTGGTCTCCCGACGGCAAGTCGATCCTCCTCTCCGGAGACAACGACCTCTGGCTCTACCGTCTGACCGAGAGACGCCTCGAACGCCTGACACGGGGCAGGGACGCCGAAGAGTTTCCGACTTTTTCACCCGACGGCCGCCGCGTGGCTTTCGTGCGCAAGAACGATCTCTTTACGGTGGAGCTCGCTTCGCGGCAGGAGCAGCGCCTGACTTCCGACAGTGCCGAACACGTTCTCAACGGCAAGCTCGACTGGGTCTACGAGGAGGAGCTCGCCAACCGCACGGGCCGCGCCTACGAGTGGGCGCCGGATTCCTCGTCGATCGCTTACCTGCGCCTGGACGAAAACAGCGTCGATTCCTATCCGCTGGTGGATTTCCTGAAGGTCCCGCCCGCCGTGACATTTCAGCGTTACCCGAAGGCGGGCACGGCGAACTCCCACGTCTCTTTCCATGTTGTCGGAATCGACGGCTCGGCTCGGGGCCGGGTCTTCCTCGAGAGAGACTCTTACGTGGAGCCCGCGTTCTCCTGGACCAGAGACTCGAAATCCGTCTGCTATCGGGTTTTGAACCGAGCGCAGGACCGCCACGAGATCCGGCTCCTCGGCCTTCCGGGCGGCGCGTCGCGGACGCTCTTCACAGAGCAGGATCCCTACTGGTTGAATGTCACCGAACCGCCGAAGTTCTTCAAGGACGGCCGGTATCTCTGGAAGTCCGAGCGTGACGGGTTCATGCATCTCTACGTGGGCAGCGTCTCGGGCGGCGCGGGCCCCCCCCAGGCGATTACGAGGGGACGCTGGATCGTGGACCGCGTGGCCGGCGTGGACGAAGCGAGGGGGCTCGTGTACTTCACGGCGACCGAGGAGAACGTGCGCCGGCGCGCGATCTACAGGGTGTCCCTGGACGGCTCGGGGTTTGCGAAGCTCCCGCTTCCGCCGGGAACGCATTCGGCCGAGCTTTCTCCGGACGGAAGTTATCTCCTCGATACCTTCTCGACGGCCTCCAGGCCGCCCGTTGTCACGCTGCTCGACTCTTCGGGCAAGACTCTGCGCGTCGTGAACCAGCCGGCGAACAGGCTCGGCGGCTACGAGCTCTCCACGAACGAAGAGATCGAGGTCTCGACCGAGGACGGGACGAAGCTCATGGCGAGGCTGGTCAAGCCGGCCGACTTCGATCCCTCGAAGAAGTACCCGGTGATCGTTTACCTCTACGGCGGCCCGCACGCTCAGGTCGTGCGCGATTCCTGGGGCGCGACCACGCTCTTCGACCACTATCTGGCCTCGAAGGGGTTTCTGATCTGGAGTCTGGACAACCGCGGCTCCTGGGGACGCGGCCACGCCTGGGAGACCGCGATCTTCATGGAAACGGGGAAGAAGGAGCTGGCCGACCAGCTCGCGGGAGTGAAGTACCTGAAGTCCCTCCCCTATGTCGATCCGGCGCGGATCGGTATCTGGGGCTGGTCCTATGGCGGCTACATGACGCTCTACGCGTTGACCAACGCACCCGATGTCTGGAAGTGCGGTGTCGCGGGCGCGCCCGTCACGCACTGGAAGTTCTACGACACGATCTACACCGAGCGGTACATGCGGACGCCCAAGGACAACCCAGCGGGATATGAGGCCTCCGCGCCGTTGTCGAAGGCGAAGGACCTGAAGGCGGAGCTCCTCCTGATTCACGGCACGGCCGACGACAACGTCCATCTCCAGAACACGCTCGCCTTCGTGGACGCCCTGACAAAGGCCGGCAGGCCGTACCAACTCGAGATCCAGCCCGGCCAGAAGCACGGCTTCCGCGGAAAAGACTCCCTGAACTTCCGCAACGCCACCATGGCAAAGTTCTTCGAGGAAAACCTCTAGGAATCGGGTGATCTGCGATCGGGTGATCGGGGTTGCCCTTGTCCAAATCACCCGATGGCTCGATCACCCGATCACCCGATTCCCCCTGAGCCATAGGCCTTCTCACAAGGCCAAGAACCCGAAAGGCACGGAAATTGCGTAACCGGGAGTAGAGTCGGCCCGCGCCTTTCGCACAATTGGCGTACCGACCGAGTTAACGCCGTCCCGAGCCATCGGGACGGCGTTTTTATTGGAGGAGCCTCAGACCGCCGATTCGGGCGAACGGCTGAAAATCCGAGTCGCGCGTGATCAGAGACACGTCGTTGTCGAGGCAGCTCTGCGCGATCAGGGTGTCGGCGAGCGGGGCCTTGCGCCGCTGGGAGAGGACCTTCGCCCGAAGGCGCCCGGCCCGCTCCCAATAGCCGTCCGAAACAGCCAGGAGCGGGAGCTGTCGAAAGAGCGACAAGACCTCCTCGGGAAGTTTTGAGTCACTCAGGACCTCGGTGAGCACGACCGGCGGCAGGCAGACCTGCCTTTCGGCCAGGGATGCTTCGACCGCTTCGACGTCCCCGCCCTTCTCGCCGGCGAGATAGGCGATCCAGGAACTGCTGTCGATCGCGATCAAGACCGGTCTTCCCGGAGCTTTTTCAAATCAATCGACAAAGATACCCGGCCCTTCAGCCCCCGGAGCTCCTCGTAGGCGCGGCTGGCGGCAACCAGTTCGAGGCCCTGACGGATCGTGCCGGTGATTCCTTCGCCCGTGGATTTCTGCGCCCTTCGGAGCAGATCCGCCGGGATCTCCACGGTCACCTTCTTCGGTATGCTCACGGAATGACTATACCAGCATCGATACCATATTTAAACATGGTCTCCTGCTCCGGAACGCTACCCAGCCGTGGGGGTGCCGACGAGGATGATGGGGCCGGTGGGTTGGGAAACGCCGCCGCGCGGCTCGATGGTGACCGCGAAGTTCTGGGCGGCCGGGAGGCCCGGGAGACCCTTCGATTCGAAGAGGGCGCGTCCCGAGGCGTCGGCATCGAAGACGCCCGCGGCCACGGGCTTGCCTTCGGCGAAGACCCACAGCTCGTACTGCTTGTCGGGCGGCAGCGGGACGAGGTTGCCGGCCACGATGACGCCGGTCTTCGCTTTCTCGCTCCAGAAGACTTTCGCGCGGGCGGAGGGCTGCGGGTCCTTCCCACCCAGAAAGAGGATCCGGACATCGTCACTCTCCAGCACCCGAACGCGCAGGTCCCGCCGCGCCATCTCGGTCCGCGCGCCCGAGAGCTCCGCGGAGAGTTGGGCCGCCTGGCTGCGGAGATCCTCCCTCTGCCGGCGCAGCCGCGCGTCATCCCAGACGGCGAAGACGAAGAGGACTGCCGCGGCGGCCGCCAGCCACCAGGCGGCGCGCGAGACGGAAGGGACCGCCGGAGCGCGTTCGAAGCGGGAGCCCGGCAGGGAGGCGAGGATCTTCTCGCGCAGCTCAGGACGAGGCTCTCGAGGAGGGACGCCCACGGAAAGGGCGCTCGCCGCCGCTCGAAACTCCGGAAGCAGCTCTTCGCAGAGCGGACATCCCTCGTCCAGGTGTCGGGCAAGCTCCCTCGATTCGTCTCCCAGCGGCAGGCCCAGGGCCTGGAGGGCCGCCAGCTCTTCGAGCCTCTCGCTATGCGCCATGGCTCTCACTCTTTCGATACGGGGCAATGCGCTCGCGAAGTTTCATCAGGCCCAGACGCACCCGAGTCTTGACCGTTCCCAGCGGAGTCGCCGTCCGCTGCGCGATCTCCTGGTGCGTCAGGCCTTCGAAGTACGCCAGCTCGAGCGCGCGCCTCTGTTCCTCCGGCAACTGCCCGATGGCAGCGCGGCATTTCGCCTCCCATTCCCGCCCCGCCGCGTCCGCCTCAATGTCCTCCGAGGACGCCGTCTCCGGGGCCTCCTCGAGGCTCCGGAATCCGGCGCTCCTGCCCGGCCGGCGGGACCGCAGCCGGTCGATGGATCGGCTCCGAGTCGCCACGAGCAGCCACGCGAGCACCGGTCCGCGGGAGGCATCGAAGGTCGCGGCCGCTTTCCAGACGTGGAGGAAGACCTCCTGAAGGACCTCCTCCGCTTCTCCCGTGTCTCCGAGAATTCTCTGGGCAAGGCCGAGCAGCCGCGCGGAATGCCGGTCATAGAGGAGCGCCAGCGCGTCGGCGTCACGGCTCTCGATCCGGGCGACGAGAGCGCGGTCGTTGTCCCGTGAGTCTCCGTTCATCGCCGATTGGCCAGCTTGCGGTCCTCCGGAATACATATCACGCGATTTTCGGAAATCCAATCGAGACAGGCGTCCGTAAACGCGGTAGGTCAGAGGCCTGAAGTTTCCGGACAGTAATTAAGGAGGAGTCTATGAAAGTTTCCCTTCCAACCCGACGGCAGAGCGTCCTGGCGCTGGCGCTCCTGGTTGCCCTGCTCGTCTGCGTTGTCCCGGCGTCCGCGGGCGCCTCGAGCCACCGCGAAGCGCCCGGGATCTCCAAGTACCCGCTCTGGGACAACACGGACGTCTACGCCTTCCGCGACCCCATCGTCACCGACCAGCTTACGGTTCTCGCCAACTGGATCCCGCTTGAAGACCCCTCGGGATTCCCGAACTTCTTCCACTTCGACGAGAACGCCTGGTACCAGATCCATATCGACAACGACGGCGACGGCATCGAGGACATCACCTACAGGTTCATCTTCACCGAGAACGTCCGCAACCCCAATTCGTTCCTGAACTTCCTGGGGCCGGTCACGACCTTGAACGACCCGAACACCAACGTCTATTACACCTACACGATCGACAAGATCATCGGCCCCTCCGCCAACCCACCTGCCACGATGGTGACGCGAATCGGCTCGGGGCTGCTCGAGATTCCCAACAACGCGGGTCCCGTCACCTTCCCCAACGGTTACAGCCAGGGCTCGGGCCTGATCGCCGGCGTCTATAACGTGGACGGCCTCACCAAAGTCTTCGCCGGACCGCGCAGCGACCAATTCTTCGTGGATCTCGGATGGCTGGGCGACCTGCTGAACTTTCGTCCGGGGACGCTTCCCGGCAACCACGGCGGCGGCGTCAATGGCGTCGCCGGCTTCAACACCCACACCATCGGGATGCAGATTCCACTGGCCCAGGTGACGAAGAACGGTCTTTTCCCGAGCAACGCCGCGGACCCGAACTCGATCATCGGCGTGTGGTCGAGCACGTGGGTGCCGCAGAGCCGCGTTTACCAGACGACCGGCGCGAAGCCGATCGTGTCCGGACCCTACGTGCAGGTCTCGCGACTGGGATTCCCTCTGGTCAATGAGGTCGTCATTCCCTACGGGATGAAGGATCACTGGAACGCGACGTATCCGAAGGACGACGCGCAGTTCATGACCTACTACCAGAACCCGGAGCTCGCGAAGATCATCAATTCGCTGTATCCCGTCGTCACAATCCCTCCGACTCCAAGAGCCGACATGCTCGTGCTCGGGCTGGGAGTACCGGGGCTGACGAGCCGGCCCGGCGAGGTCTTCTCCGACGAGTTGCGAATCAACCTGGCCGTGCCGCCGACATCCATCGCGCCCGTCGACAAGACCAACCGGATGGGCGTGCTGGGTGGCGATCTCGGGGGGTTCCCCAATGGCCGGCGTCCCTGGGACGACATCGTGGACATCGATATCCAGGTCGTTGTCGGCGTCCTTCTGCCGGCATTCAACATCGCGCCGAACAACCTCCTCGGCGACAGCGTCGACGGACCCGACAAGCCCTTTCTCGCCGCTTTCCCATATCTGCGCAGCCCGAGCTCCAGCTACACGCATTCCCACGACAACGCGCCGACGTTCCTGCACCCCGCCGCGACCCATCCCGCCGAGGAATAACCGGCAGAGAAGTGCTTAGTCCTTAGTCCCTAGTCCTTAGTCCTTGGTCCTTGGTCCCGTCCCTGGTCGCCCCGACCAGGGACCACGGACTAAGGACCAGGGACTTTTGTAGAATGAGCGCCCCAAAATCCATCGGAGGAGATACAGGCATGCGTCATCGCAGGGACTTCTTTGGCTCCGCGGCGAAAACGGGACTCGCGCTAGGACTCGCAGCGGCCGGCCGGCCACTCATCGCGCTTCCCGAGCCCGGGAAGACGCCTGCGGTGGGCGACGACGTCGTTCTCTTGAACACCGCTCTCGCGCTCGAGCACGAGGCGATCTGGGCCTACGGCTTGGCGGGAAAGAGCGGTCTCCTTTCCACGAAGGCCAAGGACGTCGGCCTGCTCTTCCAGGGGAGCCACGAGATCCACCGGGACCTCGTCACCGACGCTGTCAAACGAAAAGGTGGGACGCCGGCTGAGCCGAAGAAGGAATATGTCTTCAATGTGCCCCTCGCCACGGAGAAGGATGTTCTGGAGCTCGCCTTCAAGCTGGAGGTCGGCGCGGCACGGGCCTATATCTCCGTCGTGGACCGCTTCCAGGACCGCGCCCTCTCCTCCTCCGCCGCGAAGATCCTCTCCGACGAGGTCCTCCACGCGACGGTGTTGCGGAGCGTCCTGGGAAGGGACGTTGTCCCGACATTCCGCCTCATCGAAAATTGATTTCACCGTGGCCCGCGGTCGCCCTCGTGCCGTAGGGGCGGCCGTTTGCGGCGGGCGGACCCGCCGCATGTCGCGTCCCTCGGCCGCTGTCGCGGCCGACGACGCTCGGTACGCGGCCGCCCGCCTCTCGTCGTAGTCCGATCCTCGTTGTCGCGGGCGGGGGCGAGCCCCGCCCCTACGGCTTGAAAGGTGGACCAGGGTCTCCGGTCGCGCCTACCCGCCTCACGGCGTCACTTCTCGCCCGGCGTCTTGAGGAACTCCTTCGCCACGTCCTCCGGGCGGCGCTTGTCGCGGTCGAGCTGCGCGTTCAACTTGCGCATCGTCTCGGCGGAGATCCTGCCGCCGAGTCCCTCCAGGACTTCGCGCACTGGAGCGTTCTCCCGCCAGACCTTTCCGCGCACCACGAACGCCGCCTCGTAAGGCGGGAAATAGTGCCGGTTGTCCTGCAGCACGACCGCGCCGAGCGCGGCGATCAGGCCGTCGGTCGAGTTGCCGGCGATCAGGTCCACCTGATGACTCTGGAGTGCCGGGTACAGGAGCCCCAGGTCCATCTGCGCGGGCCTCCTGGGAAAGTCCAGCCCGTAAGTCTTCGCAAGCCCCGGAAAACCGTCCTCCCGTTCCAGGAACTCGTAGCCGAAGCCAGGCCGGATCTCCGCCTCGTGAGCCTTCAAGTCCGAGATCGTCTTCGCGCCCCACCGCCGCGCGTCCTCGCCCCGCACGACCAGCGCGAAAGTATTCTCGAACCCGAGGGGCGGCGACCAGACGATTCCCCAGCGTTTCGTGTACTCCCGTTCGACTTCCTTTCGGACCGCCGCCGGGTCCGACACCGGCTTCTTCGCGAGGATCGCCGTGAAAGCCGTGCCCGTGTACTCGGGATAGAGGTCCAGGTCCCCCGCCACGAGGGCCTTGTGGCAGACGAATGTGCCGCCGAGATTCAGCCGACGGTCTACGCGCAGCCCTTTGCCTTCGAGCGCCTGCGCCACGATCTCAGCAAGCAGCACCTGTTCGGAGAAGTTCTTCGATCCGATCCGCACGGAGGCGTTTTCTCCTCGACACGCACCGGAAACCAACAGGACAATAGGAAAAAGCCACTTCAAGAGATTCAAACCCAAGTCCGCGGTCGCTCTCCGTGCCGTAGGGGCGGCCCTTGCGGCCGCCCGCCTCTCGTCATAGTCATCTGCTCGTTGCCGCGGGCGGCGACAAGCTCCGCCCCTACATCGAGGAACGACGGGAGCCTGCGGTCGTCCCCCGTGCCGTAGGGGCGGCCCTTGCGGCCGCCCGCCTTCCGTCGTAGTCATCTGCTCACGGCACGATGAGCGCGAGCGAATCTTCCAAGATCGCCTGCTGTAACCTGAACCGAAGCTTGCCTCCGATTCATGGCTGTCTCCAGGCAGAGCCTCGCCGCTCGAGGATTCCGAGCAGCCCGTCCGCCGCGAGCGCGAGGACCGCCGCCGGTACGGCTCCCGCCAGGATTTGCCGGTTATCCACGATCGCGATGCCTCTGTAGATCAACACCCCCAAGCCCCCCGCGCCAATTGCCGCGGCAATCGTCGCGAGGCCGATTGAAACGACCGTCGCGATGCGAACCCCCGCGAGCACGACGGGCAGCGCCAGCGGAAGCTCCACCCACCAGAGCCGCTGCCGCGCCGTCATCCCCAGGCCGGTGGCTGCCTCTGAAATCGCGGGGTCCACGGAGAGGATCCCGGCGTAGGTGTTGCGCAGGACCGGGAGCAACGCGTAAACGAGCAGGGCCACGATCGCGGTGCGCGCCCCGATTCCGCCGATCAGAGGCAGAGGAAGCAGGAAACCGAAGAGGGCGAGGCTCGGGATCGTCTGCACGACGCCGGCGATCCCCAGGATCGGGCGGGCCAGGCGCGGCCGGCGCGTGAGCGCGATCCCGAGCGGGATCCCGATCGCGGCCGCGAGCAGGGTCGAGACCGCGACCAGCACGATGTGCTGGCCGGTCAGCGCGAGGATCTCGGCGCGCCGCTCCCAGAAATAGCCCGCGAGATTCAGGAAGCCTCCGATACGAATTCGCGGACGTAGTCGTCGGCAGGCCGCTCGATCAAGTCCGCCTTCGTGCCTGTCTGCCGGATGCGCCCGCGGTCCATGACCGCGATCCTGTCGGCCAGCAGGAAGGCCTCGCGCATGTCGTGGGTCACGAGCAGCACGGCCTTCTTCAAGCGGCTCTTCCAGTCCAGGAACTCCCGCTGGAGAGCGCGACGCGCGATCGGGTCCAGCGCCCCGAAGGGCTCGTCCATCAAGAGGACCGGCGGATC
>WNFV01029002.1_pt1 | contig 10386 bp, 10 predicted proteins | sample 5400101 | NCBI WGS metagenome assembly WNFV01 (sample SAMN13153361, study PRJNA577476) | soil metagenome | isolation source: 115 cm soil or saprolite under grassland replicate 1 | place: USA:California | collected 2016-06-15 | reverse complement strand
CCGTCATCTGGAAGCAGCCGTCGCCGTCGATCGCCACCACGCGCTCGCCGGGTCGCGCCACCTTCGCCCCGAGCGCCGCCGGCACTGCGAAGCCCATCGTCCCCAGCCCGCCGGAGTTCACGAACTGGCGCGGGCGCTTGAAGCGGTAGAACTGCGACGTCCACATCTGGTGTTGGCCGACCCCGCTGACGATCGTCGCGTCGCCCCGGTCGCCGCGTGGATCCGCTCCACGACGAACTGCGCCTTGATCGGCCCGTCGTCCTCCTGCGCGTAGCGCAGGGGGTAGCGCGCCTGCCAGTCGTGCAGGGTGGCGAGCCAGCGGGACCGGTCGGGCGCGCCGCGTTCGGCCTGCGCCTTCGCCAGCTCGCGGGCCAGCGCGCCCGTGACGTCTCTGGCGTCGCCGACGATCGGCACGTCGGCCGCACGGTTCTTCCCGATCTCCGCCGGGTCGATGTCGACGTGGATCACCTTCGCGTTCGGGGCGAACGTCTGCGGGCTGCCGGTGACCCGGTCGTCGAAGCGGGTCCCGAGGGCGATGAGCAGGTCGGCCTTCTGCAACGCGGTGACCGCCGTGTAGTTGCCGTGCATCCCCGGCATCCCGAGCCCCAGCTCGTGGTCGTCGGGGAACGCCCCGCGCGCCATCAGCGTGGTGACCACCGGCAGGCGCCCGGCCTCGGCCAGCGCGCGCAGCTCCCCGGACGCGTTCGCCTTGATCAGTCCGCCGCCGGCGTAGATCACCGGCCGCTCGGCGGCGAGGATCAGCCTCACGGCCTCGCGGACCTGCTTCGGGTTTCCCTTCGTCGTCGGCCGGTAGCCGGGCAGATCGATCTCCTCCGGCCACTCCCAGCCGGCCTCGGACAGCAGGACGTCCTTCGGGAGGTCGATCAGCACCGGGCCCGGCCGGCCGGTCGTCGCGATGTGGAACGCCTCGCGCACGACGCGCGGGATGTCACCAGCGTCGGTGACCAGCCAGTTGTGCTTGGTCACCGGCAGCGTGATCCCGGTGATGTCGGCCTCCTGGAACGCGTCGTTGCCGACCACGGCCGTCGGGACCTGGCCGGTGATCGCCACGACCGGGGCCGAGTCCATCAGCGCGTCGGCGAGCGCGGTGACCAGGTTGCAGCCCCCCGGGCCGGACGTGGTCATGCAGACGCCCGGGCGGCCCGACGCGTGCGCGTAGCCCTCGGCGGCGTGGCCGGCACCCTGCTCGTGGCGCATCAGCACGTGGCGCACCGGCGAATCGAGGATCGGGTCGTACGCCGGGAGGATCCCGCCCCCGGGGATGCCGAAGACGACGTCGACGCCCTCGGCCTCCAGCGAGCGCATCAGGCTGATAGCGCCCGTGACGCCCGTGCCCCTGCGCGACCAGGCCGTGGTGGTCCCGGCGCTCCTCTTCCCGGCGGCCACTCGCTCACCCCGCCTGCGGACGCGCCTCGACCGGCTCGGACGGGGTCATGTGCACGCGGTAGCCGCGGGTGCGGGCCAGCGCGACGCACGCCCGCTCGAACTCCCACGGCGTCCAGTCGCGACGGCGGATCTGGAACGCGTCCTCGTCCTCGTCGAACGGGGTACACAGGTACGTCATCTCGCCGGCGAAGTACTCGGTCAGGTACGTCCGCTCGGCTTCGTCCTCGACCTCCAGGTGAATCTGCCCGGGACCCTCCCACTGCGCGGACCCGACCCTGGTGCCATTGTCGTGGAACTCGAACCGCATGGCGGTGCTCCTCTCGGTGCGTGGAACGGCGCTGTTCCGGTTGGCTCGTGGTTTCGGAGCGCCGGTACCCCCGGGGGACGGCGGTGTCCCGGAAATGAGAAACCCCTCCGGAGGAGGGGTCTTCGGCGCGGTCAGGGCGTGCGTCGCCCCGCCCCGCGCCTAGGTAATACGTACGAGGTTCAGTCGGCCGCGAACGTCGAACCGAGTGACCATGTGGAACGGGGAGTACACGCCATCGATCAGATTCGTCAAGTCACGCGCTCCTCGAGACCCGCGATTCGACCAAGCGGTACTTGCTGCCGGGTGGCACGACCAGGCGGTCCACCGTGCGGACCACCACCGCCACCGGTCCACCGAGCAGCCGTGCGTAGACCGTTCCGAGGCGTTCCGCCAGGTCGGGAACGGGCGCGTCGCGCCACACCACCTCGAGCAGGAAGTCGTTCACCGCCCGCTGAACGATCCGGTAGCGGCGCGTGGCCGCGATCAGGTCCGGGCCCAGGACGCCGAGGGTGAGCCGGAACGGGGAGACGCGGCCGCCGTCGACGCGGACGACCCAGTCGTTCGTGCGGCCCTCCGGCCGCGACAGCAGCGGGAGCGCCACGCCGCACCCGCAGAACCCCGGACGGAGCGCCGCCAGGTCGCCGACACGGTACCGGACGAACGGCGTGGTCCGGTTCCAGAGCACCGTGAGCGCGACCTCACCGGTCTCGCCCACCGGGACGGGCGCGCCGTCCCGGCCAAGGGCCTCCACCACCACCGCGTCGGCGTTCACGTGATACGCGTCGCGGCGCGCGCACTGCCACGCCACGACCCCGGCCTCGCTCGTTGCGTACAGGTCGAACGGGTCGGCGTCGTAGAGCCGCGCGATGTCCCCGCGCATGGCCGGATCGAGGGTCTCGCCGTAGGTCATCACACCGTCGAGCGGGCGACCACCGAGGGCCTCGCCCAGCTCGACCACCACGCTCGGCGGACCGATCAGGACCCGCGGCTCCAGCCGGCGCGCCGCCGCGACCTGCTCGCCGATCGGGCGGTACGCACCGAGGGTGGCGCGGGGCCCATCGACGGAGAGCGGGCCCATCCGGTCGAGGCCGATCCGCAGGTGCAGGTGCGGCGCCTCGAGCGGGAGACCCTGCGCGCGCTCCTGCCGCAGCCACAGCGCCTGTTGGAACGCGTCCTCCTCCGGGGAGCGGGCGGACTCCATCGAGCGTCCGGACGTTCCCGTGCTGACGACCAGGACGGGATGGTCCGGCCCGGACGCCAGCCGCTCCTCCAGCGAGCGGCTGGCCAGCTCGGTTCGCCCCGCCGCCGGCAGCAGCGGAAGGTCCGCCACCGTCCGGACGCTCCCGGCGTCGATCCGGGCCCACCGTTCCCGGTACACGGGCACGCGCAGCGCGGCCTCGATCACGGCGCCGGCCCGTCCCGCCGAATCATGCCGCGCCCGCCGTCCCGACCCGCGATTCCACCAGGCGGGCCTTGCCACGCAGTGGGAAGGCCATCGCATCGACGTCGATCACGGTCACGCCCACCGTAGCGCCGAGGATGCTCGCGAAGGCCGACGGGATGCGCTCGATCAGGTCCTGGCGGCGCTCGGCGCGCCAGACGACCTCGATCAGGAAATCGTCGGGGGCGCGCGGCACGACGTGGTAGCGCCGGATCGCCGTGGCCCACTCGAGGATCAGCGTTCCCACCATCACCAGGTACGGCGACATGCGGCGGCCGTCGGGTGTGACGACGGCGTCGATCGACCGGCCCTCATGGGCCGATGCTGGGCAGCGTCACCCCACACCCGCAGGCCGTCGCGCGTCGTGAGGGCAGCCGCGCCATAGGTCGGGCAGCCGCGCAATAGGTCGCGCGACGAGCGGACGAGGTCGCCGGGCAGGCCCCGCCAGAAGGTCAGGTACGGCTCGGCCGTCCGCGCCGCGACCAGGACCGCGCGGAGCCGAGCATCCTGGAGCGCCCGAAGCTCCTCGGGCCCGGCGCGGAGCATCCGATTCACACGGCGGTACGCCGCCACCGCCACCGATCGGCGAGCATCAGCGCGCCAGGGAGCGGATCTCATGCGCGGCTTGCCCGGCCGGGGCGGTAACGCGTCCAGTTCTCGCACCTCCACGCGCACGAGGGCCCCGACCGCCTCAGAGTAGAGGTCGCGCAGGCGCTCGGCGAACCCAACGGAGCGTCGCTCGTGCCAGACGACCTCGACCAGGAACTCGGTCGCCGCCCGCTGCGTGACCCGGTAGCGCCTGACCATGGCGACGTCGTCGGGCAGGCGTCCCAACGACACTCGCCACGGCGAGATCCGCCGCCCGTCGGCCACCAGGATGCGGTCGTCGGAGCGCCCCCGGGCTGCGCCATGAGCGGGAATCCGATCCCGCATGGGCACCGGCCGCCGACGAGCGCGCCGAGGTCCCCGACGCGGTGTCGGACGACGGGCGCCGACGTGTTCCACAGCGCCGTGATCACCAGCTCGCCGGTGACGCCCGCCGGGACCGGCAGGCCGTCCTCGCCGACCACCTCCACGACGACCGCATCGGCGTTGACGTGGTAGCCGTCGCGTCGCTCGCACTGCCACGAGACGGCTCCCACCTCGGTCGCTCCGTAGTTGTCGAGCGGGTCCGCCCCGTAGGCATCCCGCAGCTCCCGCCGGAGCTCGGGCCCGAGCTGCTCGGACGCGGTCAGCAGGGCGCGCAACGACGGCGGGCTCATCCGCTCGGCCAGGTCGGCCAGGATGCTCGGCGGCCCGTGCACGACCTGCGGCGCGATCTCCCGGAACGCCGCGAGCTGGTCCTCGGCAACGGCGGCGGCGCCGATCCGGGCGTCGCGGCCGAAGCGCCGAAGGGGGGCCGTACGGTTCGGTCCGAGCTCGACGCCGAGGAACGGGGCGTCCTCGGGGACACCCTGGAAGCGGTACGCCCGGCCGCGCAGCGCGTCCTGTTCCGCCGCCTCCTGCGCCGTCTGGGTGGATTGCAGGAGCATCCCGCTCGTGCCCGAGCTCTCCAGGACCTGCACCTCGCCGCGGGGCACCGTCAGGCCTCGGTCGATCGGCAGGCTCGCGATGTCGGTCCGATCCACGATCGGGAGCATCGCGAGATCGCCCGGGCCGTCGACGCGATCGACCGGCGCGCCGGCCCAGCGGGTGCGGTACGGCTCGACGTCGCGGGCCGCCGCGACGACGGCGCGCAGCCGCTCCGCGGCCGCCGCGCCAAGGGCGGCCGGCGATCGGGCGGCCGCCATCGCCCGTCGCAGCGCCGCCGCCACCAGCAGGCGTTGCCGGGACGCGGTCGTCGCCGACGGCGGAGCCATCACCGCTCCGCCAGGCCGTCCAGCTCGCCGCGGCGGTAGGCGTCGCGCAGGGCGGTCCGGCGGAGCTTGCCGCTCGTCGTCTTCGGGATCGAGCCCGGCGCGAGCACGAGGACCTCGCGCGGGCTGAGGCCGACGGCGTCCGTCACCGCGGTGCGGACACGGCGCGGCAGCGTAGCCGGATCCGCGCCGCGCTCGGGCTCGACCACGATCACCACCTCGCCCTCGCCCCCTTCGGGACGGCCGAACGCGGCCACCCGGCCGGTCCGGACACCGGTGACGCGCGACGCCGCCCACTCGAGGTCCTCGGGCGCATAGTTCCGCCCGACGGCCACGACGTTTCGAGGTCGACCCGCTCGATCCGGATGCCGCCTCCCGGTCGCGCCATCGTCAGCCCGAGCGTCGCCTCGGCCATGCCGTATGCCCCGGCGAGCGCCTCGGGCCGCAGCCCGAATGCCGGCCCCGCCGCCGTCAGCCGGTCGACCACCGAGGGCTCTATCGTCTCGGCGGCCAGCACGCCCACCCGCAGCGACGACAGGTCGATCCCGCCGGGGTCGGCTTCCGCCGCGCGCAGCGCCGCGCCCCACGCCGACGAGGGCCCCGACGTCATCGAGGCACCCTCGCGCGTGATGGCGCGGAACCATTCCGCCGGATCGCCGGCGAAGCGCTCGGTCGTCATCACGTGCCCCTCGATCCCCTGCACGGCCGGGCGGACCAGGTACCCGAACAGCCCGTAGTCGTGGAACAGCGGGAGCCAGCCGAGCAGGCGGTCGCGCGCGGGGTCGATCCCGGAGGCCGCGCTCGCCGCCTCGACCGCCGCCAGGATGCCGCGATGGGTCAGCACCGCCCCCTTCGGGTCGGCGGTGCTGCCCGAGGTGAACTGGATCACTGCCGGGTCGTCGGCGGCGGACTCCGGCTGCGCTGTGACGCCGGTCGGCGGCTCCTCCCACGAGATGCCCAGGCCGGTGGGCACTGCGCGAAGCATGCGCGGCTCGGCGACGACGGCCCGGCAGCCCGCGGCCAGCGCGAGCGCGGTAACCTGCTCGGCGAACGCATCCGGGTCGCGGACGCGCACGGGGTGCGGGAGCGGGACCAGCACGCCTCCGGCTGCCCAGACGGCGAACGCCCAGCGGGCCCACTCCGGGTGGTTGGCCCCCAGGAGTCCGACCGTGTCGCCCGGTCGCACGCCGCGCGCCAGCAGGGTGGCGGCCCGCCGGGCGGCGTCCTGGCGCAGCGCTTCGAGCTCGAGCGGGACCGGACCGTCGTCGAGGTGGAATGCGATGCCGCCGCGCCCGGCGGCCGCGGCGTCGGCGAGCGCGCCGGCCAGCGTGCGCGCCGCCCCGGCCGTGGCCGGCACGCCTAGCTTCCCGCCCGGGCGGCGTGCTTCCGCGTGACCAGGGCGGCGAGGTCGTCAACGGTGGCGAAGTTCTCCATCGTCAGCTCATCGTCCGCGAACTCCATGCCGAACTCGCCCTCGCAGAACGTGATCAGCTGCTCGATCTCGAGCGAGTCGAGCAGGCCGGCGGCGAGGGGATCGAGGTCGGATTCCTCCGCCTGCGCATCCGGCCGGGCGGCGAGGTAGGCGTGGATCCGGTCACTGGCCTTCATCCGATCAGCTCATCGCGGGGACAGCTCGTGCAGGCGGGAGCGCGCCCAGGCCACGACGCGCTCCCGCCCCTCGCGCTGTCCCCCGAGCGTGCGGTTCCCGGCGCCGCTGAAGGTCTGCACCTCGAGCGGGACCCCCTCCTCGCGCAGGGTCCGCTGCATGGTCATGAAGGCGGGGGTGCGGCCATCGCCGTCGGCGACGATCGCCAGGGAGGGGACGGTCCGGAACGCGCCCCGGAAGACGTCCTTCAGGGAGCGGTCGAACCGTTCGCGCGGCGACCGGCCGGCCAGGCGGGTCACTGCGCGGCGAGCGCGGGCCGTGAACTTCTTGCTCGGCGGGATGCGCACGTAGGGGTTGACGAGCGCCAGGCCGACCACGTTCGGGACCTCGGTGGCCACCGCCGCCGCCAGGCGCGACCCGAAGCAGGCCCCGATGAACAGCAGGTCGACGTCGCCGACGCGCTCGCGGAACCAGGCGATGACCTCGCGCATCGGCAGGCCGGGGGGGATCCCCGGCGGAACGGCCCAGCTGTCGCCCCAGCCCGGGTAATCGAGGCGCAGCACCGTGACGCCCATCCCCGCCAGCTCGCGGGCGGTCAGCGTCCAGACCTGGTTGACGCCGGAGCGCCGACCCTCGCGCCCCTCGAACAGGATCGCGGCGGCGCGGCGTGGATTGCCGTCGGGCTCGGTGATGATCGCGCCGATCAGCCCGTGGCCTGTGTTGACGAGGACCGGGTGCGTGCTCATGCGGCCGCAACCGCCGCGGCCACCCAATGACCGAACCCCGTCACCAGGGCCTCGACGTTCGTGGCGTGCACCGGCCGGCGCCATTCGCCGGGCACGACGTGGGTCTCGACGCGCTCCGGGAGCGGTGGACGCTCCGGCAGCCGGTGCCGGAACGCGGCCACCCGGCCGCCGAACGACTCCAGGGCGCCAGCAACGTCCAGCGCGGCGGCGCTCGACCGGATGCGCCGGGTGAGCGGGTACCCGAACACGGTCGGCTCGGGGTCCACCCGCCCGAGGGCGGCGCGGCGCGCGGCCCGCTCGAGCACGCCGAGGTGCGCCGCCGGGTCGAGGGCCGGCTCGACGAGCGGGAGGATGCGCCCGTTCCTCGCCGCGGCGAGCACGGCCACCGCGGCGCCGAGGTCGACCCCGCCGAACTCCCAGGCGACCTCCGGCACGCTGCTCACGGCGAGCGCCAGCGCGTCGCGGGCGGCCTCCGCCAGCCGCTCGAACGTGGCCTCCTCGAACCGGCCGCCGCTGTCGGCGTGCCCCGGCGGGTGGTACGCCAGGCCGGCGCCGCCGCGGGCGGCGATCGCGTGCGCCAGCCGGTGGGTGAGCTCGAGCTGCTCCATGACGTCGTGCCCCCACGACGGGCACACGACGACCCCCACCGGCAGCCGTGGCGGTTCGGCGGCGTAGAGCGATGCGTAGATCTCGTCCCGACCGGAGGGGAAGAAGGTGACCTCGCGCCTGAGGCCGTCCCCCGTCCACGTCGAGGCGGACGCCCATTCCTGCATGCGGTCCCGAATCTTAGTGGACCGGCGGGCGGTCACGGTCCGCCACTCGGCGGCCGCGCCGGAGGTCCGGTCGCGGGTCGCGCGACGGAGCGGGCGGGGCTACGATCGCGACGGATGCCCGACGTCGTCGTGCGCGACCTGCTGACCCCCGATCCGGTCACCGTCCGCCCCGCGGACCCGATCGGGGTCGCCGCGAACGCGATGCGCGCCCGGGGGGTCGGCTCGGCGCTCGTCACCGATGACGGCCGGCTGGTCGGGATCATCACCGAGCGCGACATGGTCCTCTCCACCGCTGGCGGCGCGCGGCCCGACACCTCCACGGTGGCGGCCTGGATGACGCCCGACCCGGTCACCGTCTCGGCCGGAACCTCCGCCGACGTGGCTCTCGACCTGCTCTCCCAGAAGGGGTTCCGTCACCTGCCGGTGGTGGACGACGGCAAGCTGGCGGGGATCGTCTCGCTGCGCGACCTGGTGGCGGGGCTGCGTGTGACCCGCGTCGACCCGACCCGGCCCTCGACCGCCAAGGGCCTGGAGAACGTGGTGGTCGGCGAGACGCGCAAGAGCTTCATCGACGGGGAGCGGGGCCGGCTGGTCTACGTCGGCCGCGACGCCGTCGAGCTGGCGCTGAACCACCCGTTCGAGGCGGTCTGGTTCCTGCTCATGGAGGAGCGACTGCCGACGGCCACCGAGCTGGAGGGGTTCACCGAGGACCTGGCGCGGCGGCGCGCGCTCGGCGACGACGAGGCGCGCCTGGCGGCGACCGCCGGGGTCGGCGCCCCGATGTCCGGGCTGCGCTCCGCGGCCTCGGCGCTCGCCGCGCGCTGGGGGTTCGCGCCCTGGCTGGAGGCCGACCCCGACCGCCCGCGCCAGGACGCCCTGACCCTGGCGGCGGTATTCCCGGCGATCGCCGCGGCGGTGTCCGGCCACGCGGAGACGATCCCCTCGCTCGGCGAGGACGGCCACGTTGCCGCCTACGTCAAGGCCGTCACCGGAGGAGGCGCCGACGAGCGGCAGGTGACGGCGATGAACCGCTACTTCTCGCTGACCGCCGACCACGGCATGAACGCGTCCACGTTCACCGCCCGGGTGATCGCCTCGACCGGCGCGGACGTCGGCGGCGCCGTGGCCGGCGCCATCGGCGCGCTGTCCGGGCCGCTGCACGGCGGGGCGCCCTCGCTCGTCCTCGACATGCTCGACGAGATCGGTTCGGTCGACCGGGCGCGCGACTGGCTGGCGGAGCGCGTCCGCGCCGGGCACCGGCTGATGGGCTTCGGCCACCGCGTCTACCGCACCGACGATCCGCGCGCGCTGGCGCTGCGCCGGACGGCCCAGGAGCTTGGCGGTGGGCGGACCGAGCTGGCGCTCGCGGTCGAGGACGCCGCCCACGAGGTCCTGCGCGAGCTGAAGCCCGGCCGGCCGATCTACACGAACGTCGAGTTCTACTCGGCCGTCGTCTTCGAGCTGGCCGGCATCCCGCGCCCGATGGCCACCGTGACGTTCGCCTGCAGCCGGGTGGTGGGGTGGATCGCGCACGTCCTGGAGCAGATCGCCGACAACCGGCTGATCCGCCCCACCGCGACCTACCTCGGCGAGATGCCCGACTATCGCGACTGAGGCGCCGTGCCCACCGGCATCCCCGCCTCGGCCCAGCGCGCCAGCTCCCCGGTCGCGTAGGCGTCGCGCACGGCGGCGCGGCGGAGCTTCCCGCTCGTCGTCTTCGGGACCGTTCCTGCGGGGACGGCGATCACCTCCCCGACGGTGAGCCCGACCGCGTCGGACACGGCCCGGCGGACGCGCTCCCGCAGGTCCGGCGGATCGGCGCCGCGTGCGGGTTCGACCACGACCACCGCCTCGCCCTCCCGTCCCCCGGGTCGGGCGAACGCGACGCACCGGCCGGCCCGAACGCCCGGGACCCGGCCGGCGGCCCACTCGATGTCCTCCGGCGCGTAGTTGCGGCCGAGGACGATCACCACGTCCTTGATCCGCCCGGTGACGAAGAGCTCGCCGCGGTCCAGGTAGCCCAGGTCGCCGGTGCGCAGGAACCCGTCGGACGTGAACGGATCGGGGGCGCCGGGACCCAGGTAGCCGTCCATCAGGTTCGGCCCCCGGACCTGGACCTCGCCGACCCGCCGATCCGGGAGCGGGGCGCCGTCGTCGCCGGCCACCCGGATCTCGGTCCCGAGCGGGACCCCGGACGACGCGACGCGCTTCACGGGCCGGCCGGGGCGGGGGGACTCCGCGCGCCCGGAC
>WNFV01010029.1_pt1 | contig 10387 bp, 7 predicted proteins | sample 5400101 | NCBI WGS metagenome assembly WNFV01 (sample SAMN13153361, study PRJNA577476) | soil metagenome | isolation source: 115 cm soil or saprolite under grassland replicate 1 | place: USA:California | collected 2016-06-15 | reverse complement strand
TGCGGCTGGTGGGGCTGGGCGGCATGTACATTCCGGGCGGCGACGCCACCGTGATGAGTCAGCGGCCGTTCATCGGCAATCTGCTCACCTCCGATCCGGTCCGCTATGCCCGCAACATCGCGGTGCTCGAGCAGGAGCCGTCGCTCGCCATCGGCTGGCCGACGGTGGCGTGGACCGATTCCGCGTTCAACGTGATGGGCGAGATGTCGCAGCGCGGCTATGGCGGCCGCATCCGCCAGCCGATCCTGATCATCGCCGCCGGCCAGGACGGCATCGTCTCGACCCCCGCGATCGACGAGTTCGCGGTGCGGCTGCGCGCCGGGTCGCATCTGATCGTGCCCGGGGCGCGCCACGAGCTGCTGATGGAGCAGGATCGCTTCCGCGGGCAGGTCCTGGCCGCGTTCGACGCCTTCGTGCCGGGAACGCCGCTGTTCGGGTGACAGTGGTCAGTAATCAGTTCGTAGCCCGCATGGAGCAAAGCGACATGCGGGGCAGTCTCGCCGCGCGGAAGGAATCCCGGATTTCGCTGCGCTCAATCCGGGCTACAAACAGTTGTTGGAACAGAACCGGTTCCGCGGGCAGGTCCTGGCCGCGTTCGACGCCTTCGTGCCGGGGACGCCGCTGTTCGGGTGACAGTGGTCAGCAATCAGTAATCAAACAGGAGGCCGTTCTGTTAACTGATTACTGACCACTGACTACTGATTCCTGGTTCCATGACCCTCTACGCGCTCAAGCCACGCTTCCAGGGACTGCTGCGGCCGTTGGTGGCGCGGCTGGCGGCGGCCGGCGTGACCGCCAACCAGGTCACCGTGGCGGCCGCGGCCGGCTCGGTCGGCGTCGCGCTCATCGTCATCATCTGCGCCGAGCACAGGGCGGTGTTTCTGCTGCTGCCGCTGTGGCTGTTCGTGCGCATGGGGCTCAACGCCATCGACGGCATGCTGGCGCGCGAGTTCGGGCAGCAGAGCCGGCTCGGCGCTTATCTCAACGAGCTCTGCGACGTCGTCTCCGATGCCGCCCTGTACGCGCCGTTCGCAATGGTCGAGCCGTTCGGCCCGCTCGGCATCGCGGCTGTGATCTTCCTCTCTGCGCTCACCGAATTCGCGGGCGTGCTCGGCCCGACCGTGGGCGCGTCGCGTGGCTACGATGGGCCGCTCGGCAAGAGCGATCGCGCTCTCGTGTTCGGCGCGCTCGGTTTCTGGGTCGGCATCGGCGCGCCGCTGCCGGCCTGGCTTGGATGGCTCATGACGCTGATCAGCCTTCTTCTCGTCATCACCATCATCAATCGTGTGCGCAACGGACTGGCGGAGGCGAAAGGACAACCGGGCTGATCGCCGCCGCCGTCACGGAAAGGTTCCTGCATGCGTCCGGTCGATGAGAAGACGTTCCTGGTGAGGGCGCTCACAATGGCTGGCCCGATCGAAGCCCTGGCGGCGATGGCGGTGACCGGCTTCGCCCGGCTGGTCACCGGCGTGCGCGGCAATTGGCGCGACTGCGCCCCCGATCCGCGCCCGCGCGTCTATTTCGCCAATCACAACAGCCACGGCGACTTCGTGCTGATCTGGACCGTGCTGCCGCCGGCCTTGCGGCGCCTGACGCGGCCGGTCGCCGGCGCCGACTATTGGACCGTGAGCCGCACGCGCCGGTTCTTCGGGGAACGCGTGTTCCGCGCCGTGCTGATCGACCGCAATCCGGCGACGCGGGAGGCGGACCCGATCGCCCTGATGGCAAGCTCGCTCGATGCCGGCTCATCGCTGATCCTGTTCCCCGAAGGCACGCGCAACATGAGCGACGAGCCGCTGCTGCCGTTCAAGACCGGGCTCTATCACCTCGCCAACGCGCGGCCGCAGGTCGAGCTCGTCCCGGTGTGGATCGAGAATCTCAACCGCGTCATGCCCAAGGGCGAGTTCGTGCCGATCCCGCTGCTGTGCACGGTGACGTTCGGCGCGTCGCTGCAGGTACGCGACGGCGAGGACAAGGCCGCGTTCCTCGACCGGGCGCGGGCCGCGCTGCTGGCGCTCGCGCCCGAGCGCGAGGGCAGCCGATGACCGCGACCGAGCAGACGCTGGCGCTGTTCGGCGGCATCGCCGCACTCCTCATCGTCGCGTCGGCGATCGGCTTCGTTCTCGAGCGCCGCTACGCCGCCGCCGGACCCAACGCGGTCATCGAGAACCTCAACAGCCGCATCAAGTCGTGGTGGGTGATGGTGATCGCGATCGGCGTCGCCTTCGCGTTCGGCAAGGCGGGCGTGATCGCGCTGTTCGGTTTCGCCTCGTTCACGGCGTTGCGCGAATTCGTGACCTTGCTGTCGACCCGCCGCGGCGATCATCTGGCGCTCGCGATCGCGTTCTTCTTTATCCTTCCGGCGCAGTATTATCTGATCTGGATCGAATGGTACGGGCTCTACTCGATCTTCATCCCGGTCTACGCGTTCCTGCTGCTGCCGATCATCGCGGCGATGCGCGGCGACACCAAGGCCTTCATGCCGCGGGTCGCGGAAGTGCAATGGGCGTTGATGATCTGCGTGTTCTGCGTCTCGCACGTGCTGGCGCTGCTGACGCTCGATATCCCCGGCTATGCGGGCCGGCAGCTGCTGCTGATCGCCTTCCTGGTGCTGGTCGTGCAGTCGAGCGACGTGCTGCAATATGTCTGGGGCAAGCTTCTCGGGCGCCGCAAGATCGCGCCGCTGCTCTCGCCCTCCAAGACCGTCGAGGGCTTCGTTGGCGGCGTCTTGAGCGCGACCTTGATCGGCGCCGCGCTGTGGTGGATCACGCCGTTCTCGCCCTGGCAGGCGGCCGCCATGGCGCTGATCATCAACCTGATGGGCTTCTTCGGCGGGCTGGTGATGTCGGCGATCAAGCGCGACCGCGGCGTCAAGGACTGGGGCCAGCTGATCGAAGGCCATGGCGGCATGCTCGACCGGCTCGACTCCGTGATCTTCGCGGCGCCGGTGTTCTTCCACGTCACCCGGTATTGGTGGACGGTGTAGCGCCGGCCGGCCACCCGGCCGCTTTGGCTCCACGGGAACGCGGTTCTCGAAACATCGCAGGGAGGGCGTCGGTAAGATGGTATAGGTTGTATTTTTATGTCATAAGTATTAGTGGTAGCAATGATAAGGCCGTGGATCGGGAGGGGAGCAGGCGGAAAAACAGGAGGGCACAATGGCCAAGAAAAAGAAGGTCAAGTCGGAGCCGGAACGCAAGAACCCCGAGCCCGAAGGCGGACCGTTCGAGCGCTCGCGCGCCTTTCTGGAGGAGCGCCTCACGCCGCTGCAGAGAAAGCCCGAGGGCCCGACCGGCCAGCGCCGTGCTCCGCCGAGCGTACCGCCGAGCGAGCCGCCGAAACGTCGCCGGGGAGGCGATGAACCGGGGGCCGCATCGCAGCCGCGCGGTGACGCCGGTCCCACGACGCCCGGTCCCGACCGGCGAACGCTGATCAAGGAGTACCGCAAGCGGCAGGAACGCAAAGACAGCGCACCGCGGCCCCGGGGTCGAGCGCCCGGGGGGACGGTTACGGCGGCGCCGACTCCGCCACCCGCCAACAATTGGATTCCCATCGGCCCGTCGGTCGTTCGGCAGGGCCAGGGCGAGGTCAAGCCGGCCACCAGCGGCCGCACGCCGGCGATCGCCGTCGTGGCGGGCGGCAATCGCGCCTATATCGGCGCCGCCAATGGCGGGATTTGGCGAACGGAGGATGGCGGCGCCAATTGGGTGTCGCTGATGGACGCCTTCGATCTCAATCCGACGCAGTCTGCCGCCGATAGTCTGGCGGTCGGCGCGGTCGCGGTGGTGCCGGGCGCGACGGCCAATCTCGACCGCCTCTATGTCGGATCGGGTGAAGGCGACGGCGGCACCTATTTCGGCGTCGGTCCGATCATCTCCACGGACGGCGGGCAGAACTGGGCGACCGAGCCGGTCTCGCCCGGCAGTCCGGCGTTGGCCGGGAGCGCGTTCTACGCGCTCGCGGTCGATCCCGCCGACAGCAACCGCGTGGTCGCGGCCACGCGGCAGGGAATCTTCCGGCGCGAGCCCGCCGGCGGCGGCGGATTTCATTGGGATCAGAAAACGCCGCCGGCGCCCGGCTCGGCATGGGCGACCAGCGTCGTCGTCGCGCGCAGCGGCGGAGTGACGACCTTTTATGCGGCGTTCTGGTTCGGGCCGGTCTATTCGTCCACCGACGGCGACACCTGGACGCAGATCGGAACCGGCTTTCCGGCGCCGGCTACATCGAGCCGCGTCAGCCTCGCCGTGCAACCGAATAATCCCAACGTCGTCTACGCTTTCATCGGCGACGGCAGAGTCTTTCGCCTGGATACCGCCGGCGGAAATTGGCGCCAGGTCACCGGTCTCCCGGCGGCTGCCGCTCTCGTCGGCACCCAGGGCGGTTACGATTTGGCGATCGCGGTGGCGCCCGACAACGTCAATCGAATCTATCTCGGCGGTTCGACGGTCTTTACCGGCACCGACTGGTCCGGCGCGCTCTATCGCTGCGACATCACGGTGACGGCAGCATCCGTCACGTCGGCCAATACCTATATCGGCAACTCCGTCCACGCCGATATCCACGCCATCGTGTTCACTCCCGGCAACGCGCTGCAGATGTGGGTCGGCTGCGACGGCGGCGTGTTCCGCACCGACAACGCGACCGGGACCGGCGACATCTTCACGTCGCTCAACAAGGGTCTGCAAACGCTGACGATGAACCATCTCGGCCAGCACCCGACCGAGGACGCCGTCCTGTTTTGCGGCACCCAGGACAATGGCGGCGAACGCTTCACCGGCGAGGAGACGTGGCTCTACAGCTCCGGCGGCGACAGCGGCTATTTCGTCGTCAATTGGAACGATCCGTACAAGGTCGTCGATACCTATGTTCGCGAGAGCGTTCGCCGCAGCACCAACGGCGGCGTGCGGTACAGTTATTCGCCTGTGGATGTGCCGCTGGTGCCCGATAACCCGGCCACTCCGGCGAACGAGGCCGAAGGCGTCCTATTCTACGCGCCGCTCGTCGGCACGCCGATGAATCCGGGTGCGCCGGGCGAGGCGGAGGTTCTCGCCTTCGGCTCGATCCGACCGTGGATCAGCCCGGATTTCGGCACCAATTGGCAGTCGATCCCCAACAACACGCTGGCCGGCGATCAACTCAACGGCAACATCAAATCGCTGATCTTCGCATCCGCGACCAAGCTCTACGCCGGCACCATGGCGGGCGGCGTCTATCGCTTCGTCAAGACCGGGATGGCCTGGACCCGCACGCAACTCGATACGATGGGTGGAGCGAGCTCGCTTCCGCTGGCCGGCGTGGTGACCGACATCGCGGTCGATCGAGCCGACGGTAGCGGCAACTCGATCTACATCACCTTCGGCGGCAGCGGCGACTACCGGCACGTGTGGCACTTCGACGGCGCCGCGTGGCAGCAGCGCAGCGGCCCGGCCGCCGGCGATCCGAACGCGCTGCTCGACGTGCAGCACAACGCGATCGTCGTCGATCCGGCCAACACGACGCATGTCTATGCCGGCGCCGACATCGGCATCTGGCGCTCCACCGACGGTGGCGTCAACTGGGCGGCCTTTTCCGACGGGCTTCCCGACGCGGCCGTGCTGGATCTGCAGCTGCACAATCCTCGCCGCATCCTGCGCGCGAGCACGCACGGGCGCGGCGTGTACGAGCGCACCCTCGACGCCTTGCCCAAGGCCGGCGTGGAGCTCTACGTCCGCGACACCCAGCTCGATCAGGGCCGTTTCACGACGGTCGACTTCCTGCCCGATCCGACCCAGCAGGGCGAGATCGTCGCGCACTGGCGCGGCCCGGACATCAAGCTCGACACCCCCAATGTCGACGGCGACTATCAGTTCCCGCTCACCGGGACGATCAGCTTTCTCGATTTCGTCGACACGCTCAATGACGACGTCGACAATGTGGCGACCCACGCCACCGAGACGATCACCACCCGGGTCTATGTCCAGGTGCACAATCGCGGGGTGCTTGCGGCCGACAACGTCCGCGTCATGTGCCTGCTGGCGAATGCGTCGGCCGGATTGCCGCCGCTTCCCGCCGGCTACGAGGTCAACGTCCAGAACGGGACGCCGATCAATACCGGCGGCTGGCAGACCGTCGGCATCGCCACCGTGCACGACGTCCGTGTCGGCTTCCCGAAGATAGCGGCCTTCGACCTCACCTCGGACAAGCTGCCGCCGCCGGCCATGCTGGCCGGCAACGACCATCATTGCGTGCTGGCGCTGCTCCATCACGCCGATGACCCGTACACATCGACGGCGACCAACACGGACCTGAACTCCAGACAGGAGCGCAAGGCGGCCCACAAGAACCTGAAGGTCGTCCAGTTCACCGGCATGTTGCCGGCGCCGCCTCCGGCCGTCATCCCGTTCCGGATTCACGCGGCCGGAGCGAAGAAACTTATCTGCGACGTCTACATCAACCTGCAGGGCTATCGCGGGCGCGCCCGGCTCTATGTTCCCAAATTGAAGACCGACGGAAACCTCAAGGAGCTGGGCGACGGGCTCACGCCTGCGAGCGACTTCAAGGATTTCAAGCGATGGGCCGCCGCGCAGGACGCCTTGATCAAGAAAAGTCAGCAAGGCAAGCATCCCTACAACAAGGTCTGGGCCAAGCAGCGGCTCACGGACATCGCCGCCGTCCTTGGCCAGGACGTGATGTTCGTGGCCGGCGCGCGCAAGCTCGTTGGTCTCCGGCGCATCGTCCTCGCCCCCGACGAGTACCAGACGCTGTTCCTCGTGCTCGATCGCCCGCCGGACGGCCGCATCGGCGAGCTTTTCGATCTGCAGGTCACCCAACGTGATTCCGAGGACCGGCAGGTTCTCGGCGGCTTGGATCTGCGGATCGAGCTGCAGCCGGAACCCAGGAAGAAACCTCAAGCCGTCGCCAAGCCGGCCGCACGCGGCCGCACGGCGATAGCGCGAGGCCGCCGGCGAGAGCCGGCACGGCCCACGGCGTGAAGCCGGAACCGGCCGGCCCTGCAAGGCCGGCCGGCATGTTGAAAGGTCGCGCCGAGGCAACAACCCGAAGAGGAGATCATGGGATGTACCAGCTCATTCACAGCTTGACGGTCAACGAGTTGTTCAAACGCCAGTTGCCGATCTTCCTGCTGGCTTTCGTCGTCGCCGAGCTGTTCTACAAATTCCACAGCTTCACGCTCGAGTGCGCCGCGTTTCTGGCGACCTGGTACGTTCTCGACGCCATCGTCCAGTGGATGGTCCCGCGCAAGGCGCCGACGACCTGATCGCTGTTATTGCGAGTCCGCGCTACTATCCGGAATCACAGTTCGCTGATACGGGAACGGCGACTGGCTGTGTCACTTGCTGACGGCGCCGCGATCTCGGTGCGCTCCCTCTCCCACCCGAAGTCGGATATATCCGACTTCGGTCACTCTAAAGTGCCGAACTCGGGTAAACCCGAGTTCGGATGGGAGAGGGAGCCCACCGAGTTTGCCGACAGATCATCGGCTCAAACGCGAAATTCGACTCACGCTTCAATGATAGTGAGTACTACTGCGCGGTCGGTTGGATGTCGTTGTCGCGCACCACCTTGCCCCAGCGCGTGATCTCGTTGCGCAGCAGCGCCTGCGCAGCCTGCGGCGAGCGCTGATCCTTCGGATACGGCTCGACGCCGGTGTCGGCCCAGGCTTTGACGATCGCCGGATCGTCCATCACGCCCTGCAGCACGGCGTTGAGCTTGTCGATGATCGGCTTCGGCGTGCGGGCGGGCACCAGCATCGCGTGCCAGTAGGAAATATCGAGGTTGGGGCCGAGCTCCCGCACCATGCTCGCGACGTTCGGGAACTGCGCGGCCGGCCGCTTCGAGGTAATTCCGTAGGCCTTCATCTGTCCGGCGGTGACCGCCTGCAGCACCGACTGCGGCGTGGCGAAGAACAGATCGACATGGTCGCCGGCGATATCCTGCAGCGCGGGCGCGGCGCCGCGATAGGGAATGTGATCGACGGATACCTTGGCCTCCTGCGCGAACAGCGCCGTGGTCAGATGCCCGGTGCTGCCGGTTCCGGGATGCGCCATCTTCGCCGGCTTGGTCTTCATCCAGGCGATGAGCTGGCCGAGCGTATTCGGCGGCAGCGACTTGCGCCCGACCAGCACCAGCGGGTTGTGGTTGATGAAGGCGACCGGCGTGAGGTCCCTCTCGGTGTCGAAGGGAAGGTTCGGGTGCAGCGCGACATTGGCCGAGATCTGCAGATTGTGCAGCAGCAGCGTGGTCCCGTCCGGGGCCGCGCGCGCGACGCGGCCGGTGGCGATCGTGGTGGCACCGCCGCTGACGTTCTCGATGATGAAGTTCTGCCCGAGCTTCTCGGAAAATTTCGGCGCCAGCACCCGCGCCAGCTGATCGGTCGGGCCGCCCGCCGGGTACGGCACGATGACGGTGACGGTGCGGCTCGGGTAGTCCTGGGCGGACGCGGGAAGCGCCCCGCCGATGACGGCGGCCACAAGGACGGCGAAGGCAAGACGGATCGAAGAGTTCACGGGGCTCTCCCTGGATGACGGCAACCCATTTTGATGGTTGCGACGTTGAGCGATCGTAGCCCGGATGGAGCGCAGCGCAATCCGGGGCTTCGATCCCCGCATTGCGCCATAGCGCGTCGAAGACGCGCGTAAACGCGCTTAACGCTCCATGCGGGCTACGACATGTGTACGAGTTGCAAGAAAACGTGCGACATTGCCGGCGGTTCGTAGCGGGAGTGACGTTATTGCGTTTGACGCGTTTTCTGCGGCGAACCGGTTCCCATCCCGGATCAAGTCCGGGACAGGCTTCGCCGGAAAACGCTATGGGAGCGGGGAGGGCGACATGAGCGCAGATCGCAGCAAGCATCCGATCGTGCACTTCGTCGGCAGCGTTCCGTTGCCGGACGCCGAGACCGTGTTCCGCACCTTGTCGGGTGCGGTCGGGCGGCACCTCGTCCGGCTTCCGGACGGCGAGACCGGCATCCGCAAGACCTGGATCCGTTTCCTGCAGGACGTGCTGGCCGAGAACCCGGCGATCGAATTCGCCACCGACGTGCCGCCGTTCAAGTTCACCCAGTGGGACGGCAAGGTGATCCGCGAAATCCCGCGCCTTCGCTTCAAGCCCGGCGCCGCCACGCCCGACCCCAACTCGTTCACGACCGGCTACGCCGACATGGCGATCGAATCCTGGGGCTTGTTCGACCGCCTGCAGCAGGCGGGCGTCGTCCCGGCCAACGTCAAGTTCCAGATCTCGATCCCGACGCCGATTGCGCCGACCTACAACAACATGCTGCCGGCCGACCGGCCGCGGCTGTTGCCGCCGCTGACGCAGCATTTCGTCGGCGAGGTCGCCAAGATCGCCAAGGCGCTGCCCAACGACCGCATCGCGCTGCAGTGGGACGTGTGCCAGGAGGTGCTGGCCTGGGAGGGCTACTACGAGCCGGGCCCGGTCGATTTCCGCACCGAGACCACCGAGGTCCTGACCAGGATCGGCAACGCGGTGCCGGCTCGGATCGAGCTCGGTTATCACCTGTGCTACGGCAGCCCGGCCGACGAGCACCTGGTGCAGCCCAAGGACGCCGGCATCATGGTCGAGATGACCAACGCGATCGTGGCCGGCGTCAATCGCCCGATCCAGTTCTTCCACATGCCGGTGCCGAAGGGGCGCAGCGACGACGCCTATTTCGCGCCGCTCGCGAAACTGCGGCTGCGGCCCGAGACCGAGCTCTATCTCGGCCTCATCCACCACGACGACGCCACGGGCGACGCCGCCCGCTTGGCCGCGGCGCGCCGCCACGCCCGCGTCGACGGCATCGGCACCGAGTGCGGCATGGCGCGCGGCGATCCGGCGCGGCTGCCGGCGCTGCTCGCCGCGCACGCCCGCGCCGCGGAGGCGGCCGCCACGGCTTGACGCTGCGGGCGGGTGGTTGCCGCTTGTGCCCTCTCCCCTTGAGGGAGAGGGCGGCTCGGTGGCGCAGCCAGCGATGACGGGTGAGGGGTTGGCTTCGCAACAAGCCTTCTTACGAAGAAAACCCCTCACCCATCAGTGAATGCTGCAACACCGAACTGCCCTCTCCCTCAAGGGGAGAGGGCACAAGCGGCGACAGCGGCTGTGAGGCGCCGCCGCGACCGCCCTCACGTCCTGGCGGCGAGGGCGGCCTTCACGCGCTCGGGCGTCATCGGGTATTGGCGCAGCCGCACGCCGGTGGCGTCGAAAAAGGCGTTGGCGATCGCGGCCGCGGTCGCGCCCATCACCTCCTCGCCAGCGCCGGTCGAGGGCTCGTCGAGGCGCTGCACGACGACCGGGACCACGTCCGGATGCTCGGCGAAGCGCAGCACCGGATAGGACACCCAGTCGAGGCTGGTGACGCCGGTCTTGTCGAAGGTGACCTCCTCCTTGAGCA
>WNFV01010026.1_pt1 | contig 10389 bp, 9 predicted proteins | sample 5400101 | NCBI WGS metagenome assembly WNFV01 (sample SAMN13153361, study PRJNA577476) | soil metagenome | isolation source: 115 cm soil or saprolite under grassland replicate 1 | place: USA:California | collected 2016-06-15 | reverse complement strand
GCCGCCGCGCGGAGGTCGGACAGGATCGCCGTCAGGTTCTCCACCATCGTCGCCGTCTGCGTCGCGCAGCCGGCCGGCTCGAACAAACAGATGACGAGATTGCCCTGGGCATCGAAGCGCTGGAGGTCGTTCGCCCCGACGTCGATCGTGACGAGCGCCACCTTTCCCTTGTGCGCTTGGAGGAAGCTAACCGCCTCGGCAAGCTGCGTCCCCTTCGGATAGAGGTCCTTGTAGCCGCGGGGCGTCGCGCAGCTCAGGACGACGGTCGGATATTGGCTGCCGAAGCGCATCGAGGTCGTCGACTCGCCCGGGCAGCCCAGCTTGACCAGCTTCAGCTTCGGCTCGTCAGCAGCAAGCGCTGAAAGCGCGGCAAGGATCGAAAGTCTGAGTTTCATCCCTCCACCTCCTGTGGCTGTGGGTCTCTCTGCGTCTCGAAGAAAGCGAGCAGTTCGCGCGAGTTTCGGAACGGCTACGCGCCGGCCGGAGTCGACCGTGTTCGACGAAGCCGCGCACGTCGTCACGGCTCGCGTCGGTCTCGTCGACCGGCGCCCAGATTTGGACGACGAACGTCTCCACCAGTCGCTCCTAGGACGCCAAGTAGCTGCAGTAAGCGGCGACATCGCCTTCGATCGGCTGGTGTGGACCGTCGATCGCAATCACGTCGGCAGGCGTTGGCGGCGACCCTGTCGGAACGACCACCAGCCGCCCAGCCGCGAGCAGGATCACGCCCTCACCCGGCACGTGGAAGGCAGCGATCAGCCCGAGTTGCGCGAGCGTGTTCGCCTGGAAGTCGAGGATCAGCACGGTCGGGTTCGTTGCTGACGAGCGTCTTTCCGTTGGCCGACGCGGTGATCGTGAACCGGCCCATGTCGGTGTTGATCGCCTTGGTCGCGTTGCCCTGCTGGTCGAAGAAGACCGTGACCTTGCCGGTTCCGTTCTCGACGTGCGTGACCGGGAAGCCGCAAAGGTCGTCGGTCCAGGTGAAGTTGTCGACCCTAAAGGCCGACGGTGGCCGGCTCCACGGCACGCGCCGACGCCGCCAGCGCCAGTGCGATCGCGGCGACGCCGATGACGGCGCACAACGCGGCGAGTGAGAGTCGGATCTTCATGCCCACCTCCTTCGGGAGACGCTCACGTGTTCGCAGGGATCGTCCCGAGGAGGATTTGGGCTGGAGGCGAATTCCCGGCCGACCTCCGGCGTGTTGTTAGCGTCTCCCGCAGGATCAATCGACTTTTCCATCGAGACGCCGGCGAGCCTCACCCCGTCGGAGAGCGCGACCTCGACCTCCTCGAGCGGCTCGAAGCCGCACGCGAGGTACAGCGGCACACCGGGAAGCGTGGATAGCAGGGCGAGCCGCCGGAAGCCCTCGCGCCGTGCAGCGGCCTCGCACTCTTCGACGATCCGCCGGCCGAGGCCGCGTCGGGTCCAATCGGCGCGAACGAACATGGCCCGCACCTTCGCCGGCTCGGTGGCAGGATCGAGTGCCCGACTGTCACCCTCGGACTCGCCACTACCGGTATAGAGCCGGTCGCGCCTGCTCCACCCGCCGCAGGCGACGAGCTCGCCGTCGCTTTCGAGCACGAAGTAGGTCCCGTCGTCGAGGAGCATGGGATCGACCTGGGCGACGTAGCGGACGGCGCTCGCCGACTGCCGCTCGTCGTAGTAGCGGGGAAAGAGCGCTTCCGCCGACTCCTTCATCAAGGCCTCAACCCTCGGCGCATCTTCTGGTGTCGCCACTCGGAGCACCGGTTGAGCAAGTTCCATCGCGGTCTCCTGCTCTATACTCCTGATAGGAGCATGAATACTCCTATCGAGAGCAAAAGTCAAGAGCGCTCCCTGACGACGACATCGTACGGCGTGCTCTCGGTGCTCGCCCTACGCGAGCACTCGACTTACGAGCTCACGAGGCAGATGCGGCTCTCGCTCCACTACCTATGGCCACGCGCGGAGAGCAACGTGTACGCGGAGCCGAAGCGCCTCGTCGCCGCCGGCCTCGCCGAGGCGCGCGAGGAGTGGAACGGTGGGCGGCGACGCACGGTCTACGCGATCACCGAGGCGGGGCGCGCTGTGCTCGCCGACTGGCTCGCCTCGCCGAGCGCTCGCCAGCGCTACGAGTCCGAAGCGCTGCTGAAGGTCTTCTTCGCCGAGAACGGGACGCAAGCCGACCTGCTGGCGTCGATCCGCGCCCTCCGTGAGGACGCTATCTCTGCACTCGAGCACTTCCAGCGGGTCGCGGATCGCTACCAGGAAGGTGAGGGCCAATACCCCGAGCGCTTCGCCCTGAGTGCCCTCGTCGCCCGGCTCCTCAGTGAACAGCAGGCAGCGACGGCGCGCTGGGCCGCCTGGGCGGAGCGGCTCGTCTCCGAGTGGCACACGCCGTCTGGTGCGGACGCCGAGTGGGGTGTCGAAACGCTGCGCGCCACCGGAGAGGAGTTCCCGCTGCCGGAGGATCCAGTCCGCGAGGTGGTGCAAACGCGACATCCGGCGAAGGTCATGACGACTCCCTCCTCAATGGAAAAGAGCGGCTCGCTTGTTCGACCGCCAGCGACGTTCGAGCCCGAGGACCGAATCTCGCCCCACGAACTCGTCTGACGCCGCCCGGGCAGCAAACGCGCAGCAAACGTCCGAGATCGGCTTGGCTCAACCATGCGGAATCGCGTCGCGAGAAGTCCGGAAGGCCGCATGAATAGAGCGATTGCGCGTCCATCGTCGCCAAGCGTCGCGACCATCGAACCGGCCTGTCACGCCGGAGGTCGCGGGTTCGAGTCCCGTCGCTCCCGCTCTTTACACCTCACCCTCGATATCGCACCCGCTCAGCTCGGGCAAGGCTCACGCCGTCTCGTCGCGGAGCGCCGCCAGCTTCGGACGTACCTGCGCGACCATCGCCAGGTTCTGCTTGCGCTCGTAGCGCTCGAGCGCCTGCTCGAGCGCGGAGGCGGCTTCGCGAAGATGACCGGCGGCGCGTAGGACCTCTGCGAGATCGGTCAGGGCATAGCCCTGGAAGTTCAGCGCGTCCGTCCGTTCGACGATCGCGACGGCTTCGTGCATGAGCGCCTCGGCCTCGGCGTGCTCTCCACGCGCCGCACCGACGAGCGCCTGCGCCTGACGCCACCACGCCTGCGTGGCGACGTCGTCCTCGTCACCGATCTCGCGCCCGAGCCGCGCGAGCGGCTCGGCCTCGTCGTGGCGGCCGAGGGCGCAGAGCGCGCGCCCGAGCCGCGGGGCATACGTGGAGAGGAAATTCCGATGGCCCTGCTCCTCGAGACCCTTGCATTGGCGTCGCAGGTAGCTCGCCTCCAGCTCGTGATCTCCGGCGAGCGTTGCGATCTCGGCGAGGTGAGCCGCGCCGCCCTCCCGGCGGCCGGTCAGCTCGCGAAGGCGCGTATCCGCTTCACGAGCGATCCTCCACGCTTCGTCGAAGCTGCCGAGCATCGCGAGCAGCCAGGCCCGATGGAGCAGCGGACCGGGTGCCGGGCTCTCGGGAATCGCGGCATCGAGCGTCCGCAGCCTCGTCAGCGGGTCGGGGGCCGTAGACCAGGGCCATGTCGAGCGCGAACAGGCCGGCGCGAGACTGTCCTGCGAGGCGAGCGTGGCGCAGTGTCTCCTGCGCCGCGCGCGCCTGCTCCTCGTAGCGCCAGCGGTAGTTCGCGACGCCGTAGCCGAGTGCATTCCACACGTAGACCAAGCCCTGGTGGTCGGCGACGTCCTCGAGGACGGGCACGGCTTCCACTGCCAGTGCCTCCAGCTCGTCCACCGTCGCCTCGTGCACCTCCAAGCGGCGGTGCGCGAGGACGACGCGGGCAAGTACCTCGCCTGCTTCGTCGCCCGCCTCGCGGGCCCTCGCGAGCGCTGCTTCGACGATGGCGACCGCGTCGCGGTTGCTCGCACGTGTCTCGGCGAGGTCGAGCTCGAGGTGGACGTCCGGCCGGAGCGGCCGCGTCAGCTCCAGCGCGCGCTCGAGCAGCGGAGCGGCCGCGCGCTCGTCGCCGCGCCAGAGCGCCCTGCGCCCGGCGGCGGCAAGCCGCTCGGACGCGCGCTCGGCGAGGTCGGGGTCGGGCCGTCCCAGCTCCTGCCTGTAGCGGACGGCCTGCTCCAGGTGGTAGCCGAGGATCTCGTCCAGCTCGACCAGCTCCGTGCCCTTCTTCTCCAGCCACACGGCGAAGCGCTCGTGCAGGTCGGCGCGGGTCGCCTTCGGAAGCGCCTCGTAGGCGGCGTCCCGGATCAAGAGGTGGCGGAAGCGGAAGGCGTCGTCGGCGGGAAGCTGCGTCCGGTCGGGGCGGATCAGCTCCCTGCGCACGAGCGCGGCCAGCCTGGGCGTCACCTGCCCGCCGATAGAGAGCGCCTGCACGGCGCCGCGGTGGAAGACCTCGCCCTCGACCGCGCCACACTCCAGCACCTGGCGCTCGGGCTGCTCGAGCTGGTCGAGCCGCGCGTGCAGGAGGGCGTGCAGCGTCGGCGGGACGGCGACCTCGCCCTCGCTCGCACGCACCATCGCCACCATCTCGGTCAGGAACAGGGGGTTGCCGCCGGCGGCGCGGCTAATCCGCCCGCGCAGCTCCTCCGCCAGCGTGTCCGGAAGCAGCGCGTGCGCGTCCGCCTCCGGCAGGGGCTCGAGCCGGAGCGCGAGCGGCCACTGCGGGCGGCGCTCGGTCAGCTCCGGGCGGGCAAGGCAGACGAGCAGGATCGACGATCCGCTCGAGAGCAGGGCCACGTGCTCCACCAGGTCGAGGAAGGTCTCTTCCGCCCAGTGGATGTCGTCGAAGAGGCACACAAGCGGCGCCTCCTGCTCGAGCAGCTTTCGGAACGCCCACGCGATCTCCTCGGCCGAGGTTCCCTCCTCTGCCTGGCCGAGGAGGGAGCGGAGCGGATGGGCGGCGGCCGGGTCGGCGGGGAGCGTCCGAAGCTGCTTCACCACCTCGACCACCGGCCAGTAGGTGATTCCCTCCCCGTAGGAGAGGCAGCGGCCACGCACCACCCTGGCGTCGAGAGACGCGAGAAACTCGGACACGAGCCGGGTCTTGCCCACTCCGGCGTCTCCGACGACGGTCACGAGCCGGCAGGAAGGCTCGGAGCGCGCCTCCTCCCAGGCCTCGGCGAGCGCTGCGAGCTCGCGCGCCCTGCCCACGAACCGGCTCGCGTGCCGCCGCTCGCCCTCGCCCGCGACAGCCAGCAGGCGGAAGGCGCGGACGGGGTTCGCCTTGCCCTTGAGCGTGAGAGGCTCCACCGCCTCGGCCTCGACCGCGTCCCGGACGAGCTCGAGCGTGGGCTCGCCGAGCAAGATCTCCCCCGGGGCCGCCGCCTGCTCCATGCGGGCGGCGACATTGACCGCGTCCCCGGTGGCCAGGCGCTCGGCGGTGCCGGTGACCACCTCGCCCGTGTTCAGGCCGATGCGGGCCTGGACGCCGAGCTCGGGCAGGGCCTCTCGCATCTCCAGCGCGGCCCTGCAGGCGCGCAGGGCATCGTCCTCGTGCACCTTAGGGACGCCGAACACGGCCATGACCGCGTCCCCGATGAACTTCTCCACCGTTCCCCCGTGGCGCTCCACGACCTGCTTCATGCGCTCGAAGTAGCGAGCGAGCAAGGCGCGCAGAGCCTCGGGATCGGTCGACTCCCCGAGCGCAGTCGACCCGGTCACGTCGCAGAATACGACGGTGACCGTCTTGCGCTGCTCGCGCGCGGCGGGCGCGACATCGAGCGGCGCGGCGCACTCCTCGCAGAACTTGGCCCTGTCGCTGTTCTCGTGGCCGCAGGCCGGACAGATCCTCATGCGCAGAGGCTAGACCGCTGCCGCGGGGACTGCGAGCGTCGTTCCCGGCTTCGACACGGCTCTTGTCGCGGTTTGCCCGGGACCTCGCGAATCTCTCCGCCTCCGGCCGTGTGGCGAGGAGCCGAACCTTGGGGATTCGACTTCTTGTGGACAGCCAAGCCGTCCGAAAAGGTTCAGCTCATAGAAGCGGAACTTGCCGCGGTTGTCGAAGCAGGCACCGCATTGACCACACACGTACCACACAGGCGCTGCCGGGCGGCAGCCGGTCGTAGCCGGTCACAGCCGGTTCGCCAGGTGAGGAAACGCCCGCTGTGGCCGGTAATTCAGGGTCGTAGCCGACTGTAGCGGGTTGTGTCGTACCGGCCTGTCACGCCGGAGGTCGCGGGTTCGAGTCCCGTCGCTCTCATAAAGTACCTGCAAATCAGGCCCTTTTGTTGCCTGTACCGGCGCAAATGACCGCCGGCTTCTTCTCATCCCGCGCACATCCCGCGCGCGACTTCGCCGCGAATCCCCGCAGGAGGCCGCTCGTAGCCGGCAATCCCCGCAACCTGAATGACCGGCCGCGCTGACCGGCAGTCGCGGTTCGTAGCATGTGCTGACAGTGCCCCTGGCGCATCGGTCGGCCTTCGTCGCGCCGAGGCCGAGTCGCTATCCAGCGCTCGCGACCCTTTCGGCTGCACACGCACACTCGGTCTCGCGGTGAAGCGAACTATCAGTAGCGAACCGTTCGGCGACGCGCACGACCTCTCCGCCTAGCGTCGCCAGCTGCAGCTCGATCGACTCGTCCCGGATCCGGCCGGACGGATCGAACACGCGGGCCGCAGACGCGACTGGCACGACATAGGGCACCGCCCACCCGCGCAGCGCGCGCACCGCGAACTCCATCGTGTTGATCGCCTGCAGCCCCTGGGTTCCACCGGCGGCACTGATCAGGCCCATCACCTTGTCGTGGAGGTACGGCGGCTCGCGATGCCCAAGCAGGTGGAGCCAGTCGAGCGCGTTCTTGAGCGCACCGGAGATCGTTCCTTGATAGAGCGGGCTGCTCCAGAGCAGGCCGTCGGCCACGTAACAGGTCTCGATCACCTCGGCGGCAGCCTCGTTCGGCTCGTCGTCGTCGGGGTTGTACATCGGCAGCTCGAGTTCACGGAGGTCGAGCAGGCGGGTCTCGGCGCCGGCGCGGAGGCTCCTTCGAGCGCTCGCTGCATCGCGGCCCGGCTCTTCGACGCGCGTGCGAAACCGCCGAGGCCGACGATCGTCGGGGCCATCTACGACTCGAGCCGCGCGGCATCGACGCCGCCTACGAAGGCGTCCGAGCGCTAGTCCTCAGCGGGCTCGAACGCAAGTGGTCACGCCGCGGTTAGGGGCCAATCCGGTACGGCCGCATCATCTCGTGGTCTTCGTGCTCGACGATGTGGCAGTGCCAGACGAACAGGCCGGCGCGGTCGTAGGTCGCCTTCACGCGGGTTATCTCACCGGGATAGGCGATGACGGTGTCCTTGCGGGCTCCCGCCTCCCAGGGCTCGGGGCTGCGGACGGTTCCGTTCTCGATCTCCTCTCGGTTGACGACCTCGAACAGGATCTCGTGGATGTGGATCGGGTGGGCGTCCTCGGTGAAGTTGTGCATCTCCCACACCTCGGTTGCGCCCACGGCTGGGTTCTCCGTGATTGGGTCGTCCCAGTTGCGCGGAACGCCTGCTCCACCCGCGAGCGTGCCGAGCAGCGCTTCCTTCGGCCCGAACGGCTCCCCGCCTGCGCAGTCGAGGACGATGTTCCCGTCGGCGTCCGTGGACACGCGCACGGTTTCCGAGTCGACCTCGTTGAGCGATACCTGCCGGGTGGTCGCCGGCGCAGGAAGGGGTTCGATCCCGGGCAGAACGAGCTCGTTAGGCGGCGTGCTCGTGTCGGGGCCGCTCGCGGGGATGACGCGGAGCTGCATCACCTGGCCGGTGGTGTCGGGGTCGGCCCGGTCGAAGTCGCCCGGCGGCTCGCCGCCCCCGAACGGTTCGTCGGGGCCGAGGTTCTGGAGGATGATCTCCGTTCCGACCCCGACGTTGGTGAAGTCGACGATCACATCGGCGCGCTCCGCCGGCCCCAGCAGGAGCCGGTTGAGCTGGAGCGGGGCGGGCAGGAAACCACCCTCGGTGCCGATCTGCCAGAAGGGCAGGCCGTTGCTCAGCTCGAGCAGGAGGAAGCGCGAGTTGCAGCCGTTCAGGAAGCGGAAGCGGTAGCGGCGCTGCTCGACCTCGAGGAAGGGCCAGGTCTTGCCGTTCACGACCATCGTGTTGCCGAAGAACTCCGGGTTGAAGATCGGCGAGATGTCGCTCGGGCCGCCGCACGCCTGGTCGGGGATGAACGGGATCTGCAGCTGGGAGGGTTCGAGGCCTTCGAAGAAGGCCCGGCTGTCCGGGTAGAAGAGCGAGCCGTCGGCGTCGAAGGAGCGGTCCTGGATCGCGATCGGGATCTCGTGGTAGCGCGTTCCCGGCGGGTCGCCGAGCGCCGGCGCCGGCCCGGGGAGCCTACCGCCGACCGCATCCGCGGGTCCGCCGCGCAGCAGGTAGAAGCCGGCCGGCCCCGCGTACACGTTCGCGCGGGTCATTCCCAGCGTGTGGTCGTGGTACCACATCGTCGCCGCCCGCTGGTCGTTGTCGTACTGGAAGACCGCGCTGCCGGGCGTCCACGCCTGCCCGAGCAGCCGTTGCGCCTCCGCCCTGAACCGTTGGTAGAAGGAACCGACGCGCGCGAATCCGGCCGGGATGTTCCGGGCCGCGGGCAGATACCAGGCCTCGGGGTAACCGTCGCTCTCCTCGGACGTGTGCCCGCCGTGCAGGTGCGTGACGATCGGCACCGGCCCCGTGTACCGGGTCGGATCGGTTCCGTGCGAGTCGGTCCCGCTCGGCCCGCCAGGCGGGTTCGCCCAGTGCAGCGTCTGGTCGACCGGAAGCAGATGCGGCAGGTAGTCCCCGTTCGCGTCCACGAGCTGGTTGATCCACTTGACCCGCACGGGCATCCGCCAGCTGGCCTCGACCGTGAACGCGGGATAGTTGAAGCTACCCGGGTGGTTCGCGGAGCCGTAGCTCCAGACCGTCGTCGGCTCGAGCCCCATGCTCTGCGGCAGGATGTGCTGCCGGAACTGACGGACGGCGATCTCGTAGTAATCGACGCTCCCCGCCCGCGGCGTCGGGAGCGGAGCGCTGCGCGGCATCGCCGGCGGGATCACCAGCGGGGTCTCGTACTTGGGGATGCTGCCGGGCGGAAGCGTCCCGCCGGGCACCTGTGCGAGCGCCTGCCGCGCGCCAACTCGAAGCGGCAGGAACAGCGTCACACCGCCCGCAGCGCCGTATTTGAGCAACTGTCTACGCGTGATCCGAGCCATCTCGGCCTCCTCGTCGCGACCGGTGAAGCGCTCCACCCGCCGTCGGCGACGTCACGTCCCGCGGCGGCCAACCCTCGACGGAGACACTCCGGCGAGCACCCGGTGCTTCCCGTGGGAGTAGGCTCATTCGAGCAGCGAGGAGCCGATGCGGCCCCTGCCACATCGGGGCTGTTCCGCTGTGCGGTTCCGCATCGGCCCTCCCCTCCGGTCCGATTTGATCACAGTCCCATGCAGCATGTCAACACTGTCGCGTTGATGCGACACGTATGTCACACGGAGAGATGTCGATGACCACCCGCGGGCACGGCACGAGGCGTCGAATCCTCCTCGCAGCGGCACGCCTGCTGGCCGCTCGAGAAGCCGCCAGCATGGCGGACATCGCAGCCATGGCAGAGATCACACGCGGGACGCTCTACCGTCACTTTCCGGCTCGCGAGTCGCTCATCCAGGCGCTCGAAGCCGCGGCCAACGAGGAGGCCGGGCGACGTCTCGCGGAAGCGAATCTCGACCAGGTTCCCGTCGAGGAGGGACTCGCCCGCGCGACCCGCGCCCTGGTCACGGTCGGTGAGGACTTCATCGTCTTGCTGCGTGAGAGGCGCCCTCCCGAGCCTGGCTTCACCGCGCCGCTCGAAGCGCTCCTTGAGCGAGGACGCGAGGGCGGCCAAATCCGCCCTGACGTTCCCCTCGCGACCCTCGTTGAATCGCTGCTCGTCCTCGTCGGAGCATGCGTCCGTACAGGCAAGGCCGCCGGAATGGGATTGGAGGACATGAGCTCAACCGCGCTCCGACTATTCCTCACCGGCGCCCGGCCGGCAGCCGATTGATGACATGGTGGAGCCAACCAGTGGCCTAGCGGCGGTCGCGCGGGGAACGTGTTAAGCACCGGGCCTGGGCGGCCGTTTCGACCGAGTCAGGCGGTCGGCCCAGCGAGTAATCTCATCCTCGCCCTCGAGAAGACGCCCAAGATGAGGAAAGACGTCCGCGAGTTCATCCGCCGGCTCGAAGCCGCCGGGCTTACCGTCGAGTCGACTCCGGGGCACTACCGCGTCCTGCGCGACGGCAAGCCACTGCGGAAAGCCAACGGGATGCCCTTCACGCTGCCGTTCTCCCCCGACACGATCCGATGGCGCAGAGCGGCGATCGTCGACCTACGCAAGCTCGGTATCGACGTCTAGCCTGCTGAACCATCGCCTCTCCAGGGCTGCCTCAACGGGGAGACTTGGGTCAGTTCGTGGTCGTCGACTCTGG
>WNFV01010025.1_pt1 | contig 10389 bp, 7 predicted proteins | sample 5400101 | NCBI WGS metagenome assembly WNFV01 (sample SAMN13153361, study PRJNA577476) | soil metagenome | isolation source: 115 cm soil or saprolite under grassland replicate 1 | place: USA:California | collected 2016-06-15 | reverse complement strand
GAGGACGCGGCGTTCTTCTGGCGTGCGGACCTGCAGACCGCGCCGGCGGCGATGAAGGCCGAGCTGGGCAAGCTCGCCTTCGAGGACCGGCTCGGCTCGATGGCGCAGCGTGCGGACCGGATCGGCCGGGTCGCGCTCACGCTCGGGTCCGAGGTATCGCTGGACGGCGACGACCTGGCGACGCTGCGCCGGGCGGCCGAGCTGGCGAAGTTCGACCTCGGATCGCACATGGTGGTCGAGCTGACCAGCCTGGCCGGCACCATGGCCCGCGAGTACGCGCGGCGGGCCGGCGAGACCGAGGCCGTCGCGCAGGCCCTCTACGACCTGGAGCTCCCGCGCGCGACCGGCGACCCGGTGCCGTCGACCGTGCCCGGCGCCCTGCTCGCGCTGGCGGACCGCTTCGACCTGCTGGCCGGCCTGTTCGCGGTCGGCGCGACCCCGACCGGCAGCTCGGACCCGTTCGGTCTGCGCCGCGCCGCCGCCGGCGTCGTCGCGATCCTGCGTGAGCACCCGTCGCTGCGCGCCGTCACCCTGCCGCGCGGTCTCGCGGCGGCCGCCGGCCAGATCGTTGCCCAGGGCATCGACGTGCCGCAGGACGCGCTCGCCGAGGTGGCCGATTTCGTCGTACGCCGTTATGAGCAGCAGCTGCTCGACGGCGGGACCGACTACCGGCACGTCGCGGCGGTCCTCCCGCTCGCGCAGGCACCCGCAGCCGCCGACGAGACCCTGGCGCAGCTGCGCGAGCGGGTCGACGACCCGGCCTTCGCCGAGCTGGCCACCGCGCTGCAACGGGTCCGGCGGATCGTGCCCGAGGACGCGCCGAGCTCCTATGACCCGGCGCTGCTCACCGAGCCGGCCGAGCAGGCGCTGCACGGCGAGCTCACGAAGGTCCGCGAGACCCTCGGCGGCGAGCCGCGCTCGCTCGCCGACTTCACCGAGGCGGCCGGGGTGCTGACCGCACCGGTGATCCGGTTCTTCGACGAAATCCTGGTGATGGTCAAGGAGCCGGAGCTGCGCGCCGCCCGGCTCGGCCTGCTCGCCACCCTCCGCGATCTCGCCGCCCCCGTCCTCGACTGGCAGGCCCTGGGCAGCTGACGGTCGTCAGGGCCGTTCGGTCAGCAGCCGCTTCCACTGCTTCGGGCCGAAGAAGCCGTCGGGCGCGTCATTCATCAGCCGCTGGCACCTCCGCACGTTCTCGGCGTCGAACGTCGAGAACACCGGGCCGGGCTGGTAACCGTTGCCGTCGTGGCTGATGTCGGTGCCCAGCCAGATCAAGAACCGCTGGCCCATCACCGTGAAGCACGGGTGCCGCATTCCGGGCACGAAGAACCTCTCCGGCGGCACCTTCGTGCAGTCGGTGTGCACCGCCGGCGTCAGCGTCGGCGCGGGGTGCGGCTGGTGCGGCTGGTGCGCGGCGACGAGCGCGCGGTGCCGCTGCAGCACGTCAGCGGAGTAGTCGCCGCCGGTGGTGAAGTGGTCGACCGATTGACCGGCCTGCAAGGCCTGCCGGACCCGGCCCGGACCGCAGTTGTACGCCGCCACCGCGGCGGCCCAGGTCTCCAGCGACTTGTGGTTGGCGGCCAGCATCTCGGCGGCGTCCTCGGCCTGGCGTCGTACGTCCTTGAGGTAGGACTCGTCCACCCCGTGCTGCGAGTCGCGCTGCCAGACTCCGAATCCGTGGAACCGCTTCGAGCTCTCACCGGCACGCTGGCTGAAGTCACCCTTGATGTTGCGCAGATTGGTCTCCCGCGAGCCGACGGCGTACAGCAGCAGGGCAGGCAGGCCGTGTTCCTTCTCGACCGTGTCGATGAACGGCCAGGTCTCCCGGGCCCGCTCGTGCTGCTCGAGAAGCTGATCAGTGGTGATGTTCATTCGTCCCCCTGCCACGATGCCCCACCCCGGACGATCGATACGGACCGTGGGGTCCGCATCTCCACGGAAACACCCGGGTGCTGTCCGTGTCCAGGGAATTCAGCGGCGATCGAGCATTTGACCCCGCGGGGAGCTCTGGCGCCTGAAGCCAGTGGTCAGACGTGGACCGCGCTGCCGCCGTCGACCCGGTCGGCCGTGGCGTCGTCGAACCAGACGCCACCGGACGCAAGGTAGCGGAACCGGTGCCGCCCCGGCGGGAGGATCACGGACACCGTCCGGGTGCCGTTGCGGCGCCGGACGAGCTCATGCGCGCCCGGCCGCCAGCCGTTGAAGTCGCCGACGACGCTCACCACGCCGTCGGGCTCGTGCGCCGGGAGGGCGAACGTGATCCTGGCCTTGCCGCCGAACAACTGTGTACGCCTCAGCATGACGTCCTCCTTCGGACTCCCGATCGCTGCTGACGTCCAGCCTCCCGGCGCCGAGCCGGCCGGCCGCGCCGCGACACGCCAGCCGTCACCCGACGTTCACCATCCGGACGGCCGCCCCCCGTGAACCGCCCGCCACCCTCCGACGATTGGTCGCGTCTCGTGGTCCCTGTGGAACAGGTGCTCCTGACTTGCCCTGCCGACACGCCGGTTCGGCGGCCGGGGTACGGCATGCCGGCAAGGGGTGCGGGGTCTGCGCGGCGGGACGGCAAGGGAGGCCGGCGGAGCACGTCTTTCCACAGGGACCACGAGACGCGACGAATGAACGGAAAAGAGGTGGGGTGGTATCTCAGTGGTGGGCGAGGAGCTGGGCGGCCTCGGTGGCCCAGTAGGTGAGGATGATGTCGGCTCCGGCGCGGCGGATCGAGGTGAGCGTCTCCAGGATGGCGCGCTCGCGGTCGATCCAGCCGTTCGCGGCGGCCGCCTCGACCATCGCGTACTCGCCGGAGATGTTGTACGCCGCCACCGGCACGTCGACCGCGTCGCGGATCTCCCGGACCAGGTCCAGGTAGGCCAGCGCCGGCTTCACCATCACGATGTCCGCGCCCTCGTCCAGGTCCAGCCGGACCTCACGCAGCGCCTCGCGGCGGTTCGCCGGGTCCTGCTGGTACGACTTCCGGTCGCCGGTCAGCGACGACGCCACCGCCTCCCGGAACGGCCCGAAGAAGGCCGACGCGTACTTGGCGGCGTAGGCCAGGATCACGGTGTCGGTGTGCCCGGCCGCGTCCAGCGCGGAACGGATCACTCCGACCTGGCCGTCCATCATCCCGCTCGGCCCGACGACGTGCGCGCCGGCCTCGGCCTGCGCCACGCCCATCTGCGCGTAGATCTCCAGCGTGGCGTCGTTGTCCACCCGGCCGGCGGCGTCCAGCACCCCGCAGTGGCCGTGGTCGGTGAACTCGTCCAGGCACAGGTCGGACATCACCAGCAGGTCGTCACCGGCCTCGCCGACGGCGTCCCGGATCGCCACGTTCAGGATCCCGTCCGGGTCGAGCGAGCCGGACCCGGTGGCGTCCTTGTGTTCCGGTACGCCGAACAGCATCACGCCGCCGAGCCCGAGCGCGACGGCCTCGGCGACCGCCTTGCGGGCGGTGTCGCGGGTGTGCTGCACGACCCCCGGCATCGACGAGATCGGCACCGGCGCCTGTGCGCCCTCGCGGACGAACAGTGGCAGCACCAGCTGACGCGGCTGCAGAGTCGTCTCGGCGACCAGGCGTCGTACCGCGGCCGACGACCTCAGCCGGCGCGGACGTTCAGCGGGGAACCCTGCCATGTCAGCGAGCCTAGCTCTTGCGGCGGGACGGACGGCGCTCGGAGGGACGGGTCACCGGCTCGCCGGCCTCGAGCAGCGCGTCGCGGCGGTCGGCACCGAACCGGGCCAGCGCGTCGGCCAGCTCCTCGGCGGACGGCTGGTCGGCCATCGCGTCGACCCGCAGGCCGTGCTCCTCGGCGGTCTTCATGGTCGCCGGGCCGATCACCGCGATCACCGTGGCGGCGTGCGGCTTGCCCGCGATGCCGACCAGGTTCCGCACCGTCGACGAGGACGTGAACACCACCGCGTCGAACTTGCCGGTCTTGATCGCCTCGCGGGTCGGCGCGGGCGGCGGGGCCGCCCGGACGGTCCGGTACGCCGTGACGTCGTCGACCTCCCAGCCGAGGTCGGTCAGTCCAGCGACCAGCGTCTCGGTGGCGATGTCGGCACGCGGCAGGAAGACCCGGTTGATCGGGTCCAGCAGCTCGTCGTACGGCGGCCAGTCCTCGACGAGCCCGCGCGCGGACTGCTCACCGGACGGCACCAGGTCGGGCTTGATGCCGAACGCCTCGATCGCCTCGGCGGTCTTGTCGCCGACGGCGGCGATCTTCAGGCCGGAGAACGCCCGCGCGTCCAGGCCGTACGCGTCGAACTTCTCGCGCACCGCCTTGACCGCGTTGACCGAGGTGAAGGCCACCCACTCGTACCGGCCCTCGACCAGGCCGCGGATCGCCTTGTCCATCTGCTGCGGGTTGCGCGGCGGCTCCACGGAGATCGTCGGGACCTCCTCGGGCACCGCGCCGTACCGCCGCAGCCGCTCCATCAGCGGGCCGGCCTGGTCCTTGGTGCGCGGCACCAGGATCCGCCAGCCGAACAGCGGCTTGGTCTCGAACCAGCTCAGCTGCTCGCGCTGCTCGACGACCGCGCCGACCGTGACGACGGCAGGCCCGGTGAGCTTGGCGTTCCGGACGTCCGCGACGATCGTGCCGAGGGTGCCGACCGCGCTGTTCTGGGCGGTCGTCGTACCGCCGCTGGTCACCGCGACCGGTGTCGCCGGGTCGAAGCCGGCCTCGGTCAGCGCCCGGGTGACGTCGCGAAGCAGGTCGAAGGCGTTCAGCAGCACCAGCGTCTGCTTCGGGTTCAGCCCAGTGAAGTCCAGCTTGGCCTCGGCCAGGTCGAGCACCGTCACCTCGCGCTCGCCCTTCACCGTGAGCGGGATCCCCGCGTACGACGGGACGGCGGTCAGCTCGCTCACGCCCGGCACCACGTTGAACGCGATCCCGGCCTTGCGGCAGGCCGCCGCCTCCTCGGGACCGGTGGAGAACGTGAACGGGTCGCCGGCCAGCAGCCGGACCACGTTCGCGGCCGATTTCGCCGCCTTCACCACGGTGCGGGCCCGCGCCGCGGTGCGCAGCGCCCGGCTGCCCTCCGCGCCGGAGCCGTCGACGACTTCGACACCCGGCTTGCAGAAGGCCAGGAACGGATCGTGCTCGGGGCCCTCGACGACCACCACGTCCGCGGCGGCCAGCGCCTCGCGGCCGGCCAGCGTCAGCAGCGAGGGGTCGCCCGGGCCGGTGCCGACGAAGGTGACGTGGCCGAGCGGTCTGGGCTGTCTCACCCGTACGGTGCCCGCCTTCGGCTGCACCTTCGCGGGGGTGGTCTTGCTGGCACGGGTCTTCGCGCTACTCACCGTTGCTGTCGCCTTCGTCCTCGTCTTGCTCGCGGTCGTGCTCGTCTTGTCGTCCTGCTTGCGGCGTCCCCCCGCCGCCCTGCGCACCGTCGGCGTCATACCTGCTCCAGCAGCTCGACGGCCAGGTTCCGGCCGAGCCCGGCCGGGTCGTCCAGGGGTCCGTTCGCCGCCAGCCGCCGCACGCCGTGGTCGGTGCCGAGCACGGCCCGCAGCCACAGCTCGGGACCGTCGTCGCCCTCGACCACCTCGGCCAGCGCGCCCACCGGCGCCGTGCAACCGGCCTCCAGCGTCGCCAGCAGGGTGCGCTCGGCCAGTACGGCGGCGCGGGTGAACGCGTCGTCCAGCACCGCCGCCGCGGTGACCACCTCGGCGTCGTCCGCGCGGGTCTCGATCGCCAGCGCGCCCTGGCCCGGGGCCGGCAGCACCTGGATCGGGTCCAGCACCTCGGTGACCTCGTCGAGCCGGCCCAGCCGGGCGATCCCGGCCCGGGCCAGCACCACCGCGTCGAGTTTGCCCTCGGCAACCATCGAGATGCGGGTGTCCACGTTGCCGCGGATGCCGGTCAGCTCCAGGCCGAGGCCGAGCGCCTCGAGCTGCGCCACCCGGCGCGGCGAGCCGGTGCCCACGACCGAGCCCGCGGGCAGCTCGCCGAGGGTCAGCTCGTCGCGGGCCACCAGCACGTCGCGCGGGTCCTCCCGCGGCGGGATCGCGGCCAGCGTGAGGCCGTCGACCGCCGCCGTCGGCAGGTCCTTGAGCGAGTGCACGGCGACGTCGATCGTCTTGTCCAGCAGCGCGTCGCGCAGGGCGCTGACGAACACGCCGGTGCCGCCGATCTGCTCCAGCGGCGCCCGGTTGGTGTCGCCGGTGGTCACGATCGGGACCAGCTCGACCTCGTGGCCACGCGCGCGCAGCGCATCCGCCACCCACGTGGCCTGAACGGTCGCCAGCTGCGAGCGCCTCGTGCCCAGCCTGATCACGCGCGCCCCCTCTTCTCGGAGTCCTTGGCCACCGGCGCGGTGACGGCGTCGACCGCGGACTGGTCGAGCGCGAACAGCTCGCGCAGCGCGTCGGCGTACGTCGGACCGCCGGGATCGGCGGCCAGCTCCTTCACCCGCACCGTCGGGGTGTGCAGCACCTTGTCCACCACGCGGCGGATCGTATGCGCGACCTCCTCGCGCTGGACGTCGCCCAGATCCGGCAGCCGCCGGTCCAGCCGGGCCAGCTCGGCCTCCACCAGGCTGCTCGCCATCGCCCGCAACGCGACCACCGTCGGCGTTACCGACGCGGCCCGGCGGGACGCCTCGAACGCCGCCGTCTCCTCGTGCACGATCCGGCGGACGTCCTCGATGTCGTCGTCGGCGCCGCCCGCGGCGCCGACCAGGTCGGCCAGTGCCACCAGGGTCACGCCGTCCAGGTCCGCGACGGCCTTGTCCACGTCGTGCGGCAGCGCGACGTCGAGGACGCCGAGCGTCCGGCCGCCGGCGGTCGCCGTACGGATCATGTCCTCGGTCAGCACGACGCCGCGAGCCCCGGTGCAGGACACCACCAGGTCGGCCTCGGCCAGCGCCCGCGGCACCTGCTCGAGCGGGATCGCCGCACCGCCGACCCGCTCGGCCAACGTGCTCGCGCGCGCCAGGTTGCGGTTGGCGACGACGATCCGGCCGGCGCCCGCGGCCTGCAGCGTGGTCGCGGCCAGCGCGGCCATCGATCCGGCCCCCACGACCAGCGTGCTGCGGCCGGCCAGGCCGCCGAGGGGCCCCGCGACGGCGTCCAGGCCGGCGCTCACGACCGAGCGGCCGGCGGCGTCGATACCGGTCTCGGCCCGGGCCCGCTTGCCGACCCGCAGCGCGTACTGGAGCAGCGTGTTCAGCGCCGATCCCACGGTCTCCAGGTCCTGGCCGACGCGTAGCGTCTCCTTGACCTGGCCGAGGATCTGGCTCTCGCCGACCACCATCGAGTCCAGCCCGACCGCGACCTGGAACAGGTGCGCGACCGCGCCCTCCTCGAAGTGCACGTACAGGTGCGCGGCGAGGTCGATCAGCGGTACGCCGGTGACCTCGGACAGTACGGCGGTGACGTCGTCCATGCCGGCGTGGAACCGCTCGACGTCGGCGTACACCTCGGTCCGGTTGCAGGTGGCCAGCACCGCGGACTCGCTCACCGAGGGCGCCCGCTGCACCGTGAGGGCGAGCTTGGTCGCCGCCTCGGCGTCGAGGGCGACCCGCTCCAGCAGCGCCAGGTCGGAGCTGCGGTGCGAGATCCCGACAACCAGGTAGCTCATGCTCCGACCCCTCCGCCGACGCTACCGAGGTCGGTCAGGTCCGCGAGCTCGGTGAGCTCGGTGACCGCGGCCTCTGCGGACTTGCGCTGCTCGTGGTACGCCAGGATCTGCAGCTCGATGGACAGGTCGACCTTGCGGATGTCGACCCCGTCGGGCACCGAGAGCACCACTGGCGCGAAGTTCAGGATGCTGGTCACGCCCGCGGCGACCAGCCGGTCGCAGACGTCCTGGGCAGGGCCCGCGGGCGTGGTGATCACGCCGATCGCGACCTTCTCGGTCCGCACGATCTCGTCCAGCTCGGCGAAGTCGCGGACCACCTGGCCGGCCACCGGTTCGCCGACGAGCCGCGGGTCCGCGTCCAGCAGCGCGACCACGCGGAAACCACGGGTGCCGAAGCCGGAGTAGTTCGCCAGCGCGTGGCCCAGGTTCCCGATCCCGACGATGACGACCGGCCAGTCCTGGGTGACGCCGATCTCCCGGGCGATCTGGTAGCGCAGATACTCCACGTCGTACCCGACCCCGCGGGTGCCGTAGGAGCCGAGGTAGGACAGGTCCTTGCGCAGCTTGGCCGAGTTCACACCGGCGGCGGTGGCCAGGTCCTCGCTGGAGGCGGTGGCGATGCCGTCGTCGGACAGTGCGATGAGTGCCCGCAGGTAGACCGGAAGGCGCGCGACGGTCGCCTCCGGGATGCCGCGTTCGGTGCGAGTCGGCGTACCGGTGCGACGGCTGCGTGCGGTGGTCACGTCTCTCCTGGACCTTGGACTGCTCCCTATACGGGACCGCCGCGTCATCCGCAGGCGGCCCACCCACTCTAGGAGTTTGTGAACGTGAGAACAAAATCGAGCGCCCCCTGCGTGACCACCGTCACCCCGGCCGCGCGCGGCAGCGGCGCACGTGGTGGGTGTCGCGACACCGTGCACGCCGCGACGCCCACCACACCCGCTCAGCTGCGCAGAGCGATGTTCACGAAGTACGACTGGCCGTCGTCCAGCGTGAGACCGACCCGGTAGTAGAAGCCGGCGCTACCGCTCGTGGTCTTCCAGTTGTAGATGTACTGCTGCGCGGTGGCGTCGTACCGGTAGGTGCTGCCGCTGTCCCCCGACACGGCGTACACGCTCTCGTCCACCGGCATGCTCATCGCCGCACCCTTGACCGGGGTGGGCCAGGCCGGCGCCGCGCCGGCCTGTACGACGGTGCCGTCCGCCCGCTTGAGCTGGAACTTGACCGGCACGGTGCTGCCGGCCTTGAACACGCTGGTGGTCGTACCCGTCTGGTGCGCGGTGTCGTTGACCGGCTGCAGGATCCCGTCGTACCGGTAGACGACCCGGTAGGTGCCGTTCAGCGTGGTGCGGTTGCCGGCGTTGTCGACGGCCGTCGCGGCGTAGGTGAAGGTGCCGACGCCGTTCGGGGTGCCGCCGGTCACCGTCACGGTGCAGGATCCCGCGAGCCCGGAGACCGTGTCGGAGGCGGTGCAGGTGGCCGCCGGGACGGCGCCCAGGGTGTAGAACCCACCCGCGACGCTGACGTCGCTGATCGCCGGCGCCTCCCTGTCGATCCTGATCCCCGGCAGCGTGGCGCTCGCGCTGTTGCCGGCCTTGTCGGTCGCCGTGCCGGCCGTGTTGGTGCCGTTGTCGGTCAGCGTCACGTCGTCCGGGCAGGTCGCGATGCCGGACAGCGCGTCGGAGCAGGTGAAGTGGACCGTGACCGGTCCGGTGTACCAGCCGTTGCCGCCCAAGGTCCCGCTGACGATCGCCGCGGTGATGGCCGGCGCGGTCTTGTCCAGCCGGACGGTGACCGAGTCGGTGCCCGTGTTGCCGGCGGTGTCGGTCGCCGACCCGTTGACGACCTGTCCCGCGGTGTCGCTCGAGACCGTGACCTGACCGGTCAGGCTCGCCACCCCGGAGCCGGAGTCGTCGTCCTTGGCCGCGAACGTCACGATCACGTCGCTGTTGTTCCAGTCGTTCGCGTTCGGGACCGGGGTCAGCGTGTGGGTGACCGTCGGGGCGATGTTGTCCCACTTCAGCGCCACTGAGCCCGGAGTCTCGGTGTTGCCGGCGTAGTCGACGGCCCAGTAGGTGACGGTGCCGGCGCCGCTGCCGTCGAGCGGGACGGAGACCGTCTTCGTCGCACCCGCCGCGACCTTCTCGGCGCCACCGTCGATCCGGTAGTGGATCTCCTTCACACCGGAAAGACCGGCCTGGTCCGCCGCGGCGAGCACCACGTCGGCGGTCGAGCCGGTGCACCAGCCGTTGACCTTGGTGCACTGGTTGTTCGCCGTCGTGTTCGGCGCGGTGCCGTCGATGTCGATCCCGCCGACTGTCTTGCCGGCGCTCTCGTTGCCCGCCTTGTCGCTCGCGGGGTCGCTGGTCACGCTCTGGTTCGCGCCGTCACCGGCGACCAGCTTGCTGGTCGGGCAGTATGCCACGCCGGACAGGAGGTCCGTGCAGCTGAAGTCCACGACGACCTGGTCGCGGTACCAGCCGGCGCTGTTCGGGCTGGTCTTCGGGCCGCCGGTGACGACCGGGGCCGTCCGGTCGATCTTGATGCCGCTCACCGACGCGGACGTCGTGTTGCCGGCGTTGTCGGAGATGCTCGCCGAGGCGCCCAGGGCGGATCCCTCACCGGTGATGATGCTGTCGGCCGGCTGGGTCGCCACGTCGATCCCGGACAGCCCGTCGTCGCCGGTCCAGGCGATCGTGACGTCGCCGTTGTACCAGCCCGCGCCGTTCGCGGACGTGGTCGCGGCTCCGGTCAGGATCGGCGGGGTCTTGTCGATGCTGATCCCGCTGACCGTGGTCGAGCTCTCGTT
>WNFV01010024.1_pt1 | contig 10389 bp, 14 predicted proteins | sample 5400101 | NCBI WGS metagenome assembly WNFV01 (sample SAMN13153361, study PRJNA577476) | soil metagenome | isolation source: 115 cm soil or saprolite under grassland replicate 1 | place: USA:California | collected 2016-06-15 | reverse complement strand
GACGAAGAACCCTCTTGACAGCGATCACCCGTATAACGGCACATCGGTCGCGCCCCTACAGCGGTTGGGGCTCAGGTCGGTCGGCCGCTGGGTGGTCAGTGTCGGGTATCGGTGACCCGAACCGGATCACGTTGCGGTCGAGATCAACGACCGTGCCCTCGCGCATTTTCCACTCGGTGTCCTCGCGGTCGTGGACGTCGACGCCCACCGCCCGCCACATGGCCGCCAGCGCGTCGGCGTCAGGGACGAACAGGTACGCCGACCCGCGGTGTCCTGCCACGTCGTCGACGACGCCGAGGTGAAGCTCGATGTCGTTGCGGGTGGCGAACCCGTAGCCACCGCCCCCACCGGCACGGGTGTCGAACCCGAGCCGTTCGTAGTGCGCCAGCGCCCGGTCGAGGTCGGCGACAGCAAAGATCGGCGCGATCCGGAACGAGCTCATGCGCCAGCTTGCACCTGTTGCGCCACCGGCGCGGCGGTACCGCTCGCCGTATGCGGTGGACACAGGGGACTGCCCGAAGCGGCGTACGGAACGCCGGCCCGCGGCGGCCTATCGACGCGGAGGCTCGTGCTGCGCTCGACAGGTGGCCGCGCGCTCGTGACCCAAGGGAAGCCTTCATGGCCCCGTCGGCGGTGCGGAGGCGGAAGACCTGGGGCTGGCCGAGAGTCTCTTGCGCCCGGCGTCGTCGACGGTCCATCCTGTCCGTAGGAGGTCCGATGGCCAAGCGATCAGCTGGTCATCCGACCAATGAGCGGTCGACGAGTCCCCCCTCGCCCACCCTCCCTGGGTTGACGACAGAACTGGTTGGTTCACGCCGACACAACTCGGTAAGCGGTCGCCCAGCTGGACGTTCAGCAGTGCGATGGCGGCGTGGCCGCGGTCGTCAGGCTGTCCCGAGAGTGGATTGCGGGCGCAGGCCCGAGGCTTGGTGGCTCCGGCCCCGCGATCGGGACGCGGCCCTTTATGCCAACTCGAGTGGCGGCGGGTTCAGGCTGCTGACGGCGGGTCGCCGGGGTGCGGCGGCGGCGGTGTGAACACTTGAATCGGCTTCGTCGGGCGACGGCGGGGCCGTGCCCGGGCCACACCGTCCGGGTCGACGACAGCGAGCTCGCTGAACTTGTCGATCTTCCGCAGGTTCGTGGCGAAGATCAGGAGCGCGACGAACATTGACTGTGCTGCGACGCCTCGAACACGACGCCGACCTGCAGAGCCAAGTGCTTCGTGGGCGTGGTCCTTGGCGATCCCATTCAGCCCCTCGATGATGTTGCGCAGCGTGGAGTACACGCGCTGCCACACCTGGCCGCCGTATGCGAGTGCTTGAACGAACTTGCCGCCAGCCTCGGGCGGGAATGTCACCGAGTGCTGGCGGCAGACCTTCGGCGGGTCGACCTCAATGTCGGTGTTGAGCAGGATCCGCGTCTTGCCCGCGGTCTTGTCTGTGATCGACCCGGGTTTGAGGTCGCAGCGCGCGGTCGGCGCGGCGCCGGAAGCCGGGCAGAGCAGACGGACATGCAACTCGTCGTCGGGCGCGCCCTTGGGTCGCAGCGCGTACACCCGGCGCGCGGCGATCCGGTCTCGCCAGAGCTTTTCGTCGATTCGTCCTGCCCGGTAGTCAATGGTGGCGTCGATGAGGGGCTGCGGGATGCTCGGGCAGTACCAGTCACCCTCGATGAGAAGGGCGCCGGCGTGTGAGCCCTGGACACCCAACTGATCCACTCGCGGAGCCCGAAGACGCCGCTGTTCTCCCCCTTCACAAACGTCTTGGCAGCAAGCTGTTCCACGAGCGTCTGACGCCCGAAGAAATACGCGTCGTTCTGGAGTGGAGACGACACGCCGAAGAGATCGACGGCGCCAATGTGTTCTGCGAGCCGGGAGCGAACAAAGAGGCCGCCGCGAGCGGGGTCAGTGCAACTGCCCGGTGGCACGACGCACACCGAGCGCTGACGGATGACTGCCACCACGCGGTTTGTCCGAACGCCGGCCGCGGACCGCTCCGTCAGCGACTCCTGACGCGGCCTACGGCTCGGCGCCGATGTTCACCATCCACTGGATCCCGAACTTGTCGACGAACGACCCGTATTGGTCGCCCCATGCCTGACGCTCCAGGGGCGTGGTCACCTGGCCGCCCGCTGACAGCCCGTCAAGGAACCTCGTGAGCTTCCCGGCGTCGGTGCCGAAGAGGCACAGCGTCATGTTGGTGCCGGCGACGTACGGCTGGCCCGGCGGCATGTCCGAGCCCATCAAGGTCAACGAGTCGCTCTCGAGCTGGGAGTGCATCACGTTGTCCTTAATCTCGTCAGGCGTTCCCTCCATGGGGATGTCGCCGAACGTGGAGATCGTCAGCTCGCCGCCGAGCACGCTCTGGTAGAAGGTCATCGCCTCCCGAGCGTCGCCTCGGAAGTTCACATACGGGCACAGCCGAGCCGTCGCCATAGGTCCTCCGGGATGATCCGAACGGGCGTCTCGACTCTAGGACGCAGCCTCGACGGTGCGCCGGCCGCGCCCTTCATACGCGGGCACCTACGGTTCGTCGCGGTGATCCTCCCGAAGGAGCGCGACCCGCGGTTCGTCACGATCCGTCGCGGCGGGACGCTCACCGATCTCGACCATCACCTGCTGGCGCTGTGGGCGGCTGGGTGCGCGGAGCATGTGCTGCACCTCTTCGAGTCGGATCGGCCGTCAGATCCCCGGCCTCGCGAGGCGATCGAGCAGATTCGGGCGTGGGCTCGCGGGCAGGTCCCGATGTCGGGGTCCCGCGCCGCCGGCGGGCATGCGATGGCTGCGGCGCGCGCGTTGCGCGGCGCGGCTCGTCATGCGGCGTTCGCCGCCGGCCAAGCCGCCGTTGTCGCGCATGTCACCGCGCACGAGCTGGGCGCTGCCGCGTACGCGATCAAGGCGGTGCAGGCGGCGGCGCCTACCGGCGAGGCCGAGGCCGTCGGGCGGCGCGAGTGCTGCTGGCAGCGCGCGCAGCTTCCGGACGCGATCCGCGAGCTCGTGCTCGATGACCAGCGGTTGCGCAACACCATCTGCTGGTCGGTGTTCGACTGCTGAGGACCGATCCTCAAGCGTGTTCGGGAGGCTGGTAGGGCGGTGCCACGCCCCATCCCCAGCGCGGCACCGGGGCGTGCTCGACGACTGGCGCGTCGGGCTGAGAGTTGTGGAGGGCGAGCCGGGTGCCCCACTCGACGTAGCCCATGAACGCGGCTCGGAACTCGGGATCGTCGGGCAGCGCCGCATCGTCGGCGGCCATGCTCATCAAGGTCGCGAACCGGAGCCGCTGGTCGGGTCTGATTCCCAGGCCGCGGTGGTGGGCCAGCATGTTCTCGTAGCCGCCGAGCTCGTCGGTATAGGTGGATCCGCCGCCGAACACCTCGATCCACCAGCGCGTCACGTGGGCTCGATGCTCCTCGCTGACACCTCCGGGAAAGAACGGGCTCAGCAGGTCGTCGCGCTCGACACGGTCGTAGAACGCGTCGATCAGGCGGCGGAACGCCGTGTCGCCGCCGGCCCACTCGTACAACGTCGGATGCTCACTCACTTTCTCGCTCCTGCGGTCGGTTGGCGCGCGCTGGGGTCGGTCGGTCAGTCGTTGGGAAGCGCCGCGAAGTCACGCTTGACGTCGCGGTACCAGCCCATGCCTCGGATGGGGTGCTTCCACCTGCCCTTCATCTGCGCGAGGGCGTCCTCGTGCGCGTGGTCGCCGTCGACGACGGCGGATCGGAGGTGGCTGTCCTGCAGCTTGATCACCTCATCGGCGGTGGCGCCGCGAAGCGCGAGGTCACACGGCCCGCCCAGCTGACGACAGGTCATCGTCTTCATGATCGGTTCTCCATCAGATTCGGGCCCAGTCGCCGGCATCAGTACTCGCCCTTGATCACGAAGTACGAGCCGCGGATCGTGCCCGCCAGCTTCGACCTCTGCCGCGCGAACTTGAACGAGACGAGCTCCGCCGGAACGTCCATGCCTTCTGAGAGCTTGAACCCGACCGCCCGCTTGCTGGCGTCGCCGAGCGTGTACACAACGTTGATCGACAACCCGTTCTCGTAGAACACGTATGGCCATCGGACGTCGTCGACCTGCAACTCTGCAGCTTCCAGCGCCGGCGACGAGATGACGATGCCGCGTTCCTCCTTGAGGATCCGGTGGACCCAGTCGATCGTCTTCTTCGCATCCTTCGCGGGCTTCACCGTGAAGTCGATGTCGTACTTGTTCTTGAAGTAGCGGGCCTCGTTTGCCCGCAGCCCAGCGAGCGCGTCGGCAACCGGGGAGGACTCCAGGCCGACGGTCGAGACGTTCTTGAAGTCCACGATGTGGGCGCTCTTCATGGTGGTCATCGCATCAGTCCTCGCTAGCTCGTTTGGTCGACCGTCCTCACGGCCACAACGAGTGAGAGTACTACTCTCAGTTCGAGAGTGCAAGTGTCTCTCTCGGTTCGAGAGTGCTACTGTCAGATTCATGGCAGCGGACGAGCGGCACGAGCAGGCAGAGGCCAACCGCGGCCAGGCCCGCACCCGATTCGCTCGGGCCGCGGTCATCGACGCGGCACGGAAGCTGTTCCTGGAACGGGGTTATGGGGCCACGACGATCGACGCCATCAGCGCGCTCGCCGACGTACCGCCCGCCACCGTGTACCGGCTGTTCTCCTCCAAGCGCGGCATCCTCAAGGCGCTCCTCGACGTCTCCATTGCCGGGGACCACGACGACGTCCCCGTGGCCGACCGTCCCCACGTCCAAGCCCTGCTCGGCGACGCCGACCCAGCGGCCAAGCTCGCTGGTTTCGTCGCCAACGCTGCCGAGGTCAACGCTCGCGCCGCTCCCATCTACCGGATCCTCGTCAGCGCTGCCGCCTCCGACCGCGACGCTGCCAGCCTGCTCGAGGACCTGACGAAGCAGCGCCAGCAGGGCCAGCGGCTGATCGCCCGATCACTGGCCCGAGCGGGAACGCTGGCGCCGCACGTGCGGGAACGCGACGCCGCCGACGTCATCCACGCCCTGTTGTCCCCCGAGCTCTACCGCCTCCTCGTCGTCGACCGAGGCTGGTCACCCGCCAAGTACAAGGAGTGGCTCACCGGGCTGCTCGTCGATCAGCTGCTGCCGACCACGTGAGCTGGAACGCCGACCCAAAGGAGAACCGATGATGGCCAAGGCGATCAAGCCGTACTCATCGCGAACACCACCCGTGCCATCGACCAGCCACACCGAGATCGACGAGTGGATGCAGCGGCTCGTGCCGCATCTGCAACCCCATCGTCCAAGCACTCGACGAGCTGATCCGCGGGACGATCCGCGGAGTCCACTACGCCATCAAATGGAAGAAGGCGTACTACGGGACACCCAAGCTCGGATGGGTCATCGAGATGGTCGCCTACGACGTCTCCGTCAACGTCGTCTTCTTCGGCGGCGCCGACTTCAACCCGCCGCCGCCACTCGGCACGGTCGATCGCAGCCGCTACATAAAGGTGACGACCCTCGAGGAGGTGCAGGGGCCGGACATGCGCAAGTGGATCAGACAGGCTGGGCGCGTTCCGGGTTGGCAATGAGCCTCACGCCCGGGTGGTCCCGCGCGCGTCGAGTCCATGGCTCGAACTCACCGTCGACGACAGGAAAACGGTGCTGACCCTGCGACAGCTGCACCCGACCGTCGAGCAGCGAGACGAAAAGACGGGCTTCGGCGCTGTCGAACTCGTTCTACAGACGATGCACAAGCTCGCTCGGCATCTCGGGTCCGCCTGAACCGCACGGATCGAGAAAGGATCAACGAATGTCGCAGCTGCTGCGAGTGCAGAACTTCTGCGTGTCGATGGACGGGTTCGGCGCAGGCGTTGGCCAGAGCCTCGACGCGCCCTTCGGACATGCCGGGCGCCGAGGTGGTGGCGTCGCCAGCCTCCCGGCCGACCTGGCCTCGTGGGCGTTCGCCACCGCGAGTTGGCCGAACCGAACCGAGCCCGGCGGAACCCGAGGGCTGGACGACTACTTCACACGCGACTTCACGCGGAACATCGGCGCCGAGATCATGGGCCGCAACAAGTTCGGGCCGCAGCGTGGCCCGTGGGAGAACCTCGACTGGCAGGGGTGGTGGGGAGACACCCCGCCCTTCCACACCCCCGTGTTCGTCCTCACCCACCACCACCGGCCCAGCTTCACGCTGGCCGACACCACGTTCCACTTTCTCGATGCGACCCCGGCTGAGGCCATAAGCCAAGCCAAGGACGCCGCTGAGGGCAAGGACGTTCGGATTGGAGGCGGCGTCGCCACGGTTCGGCAGTTCCTCGACGCGGATCTCATCGACACCATCCATGTCGCCGTCGCGCCGATCGAGATCGGCCGAGGGGAGCGACTCTGGACCTCCCACGACGACCTGCTCGACCGGTTTCACCTCGAGTCCGTGCCCAGCCCCAGCGGCGTCACGCACCTACTCTTCTGGCGGCGGTGAGCGCGGCAGGCGACGGGCTCCAGTGCGTGGCCGCCCCGAACCGGCGGGCGGCCAGAACGACGGATCCGCGTGTCGACCTCGCGCGACCGATCGCTCAAGTGGGACTGGCGAGCGGTGGGTGCTCGAGCACGCGTGGCCTGTACTCGACCAGCTGGATGCTCCCATCGAAGGTGCGGTGGTCGATCATCTCGAGGGCGACATCGGGATAGTTGTCGTAGATACGTTCAGCTCCTGTGGCTCCGGTGATGACCGGGAACATCACCACCCGGAAGCGATCGACAAGTTCTGCGCACAGCAGGGACCGGCACAAGCTGATGCTGCCGATCGTGCTCAGCAGACCCGAGCCTTCCTCCTTCATCGCCCGCACCGCCTCGACCGCGTCATCCCGCACGAGCGTCGAGTTGGCCCATGCGAGCGGCTCTTCGAGCGACGCGGAGAAGACCACCTTCGACGCCTGCGTGAGCCCGTCGACTGATGCCTCCTCGTCGGCGGCGAACTCTTCCGGTCCTGCCGGGGGCTCACCGGCGGCGAAACCCGACATCAGCCGGTAGGTGTCCGCTCCCATCAGGTACGTGACCTCGGGTTGCTCGTCGAGCCACGCCAGGTACTCAGGCGATTGAAGACCCCACCATCCTGGCCAGCCCTCCGCCGACGCGTAGCCGTCGAGGGAGGTGATGAAGTCGACGAGGAGCTCTCTCACGGTCGTCTCCTTGATGTCGGACGGCACATGGCGGCCTCGCTACACGCCACGGTGTGGACGGCTGACGAGTCGAGAACTCATCGCCGCGACCGGCCCGTACGCGAACGCCGCGCACGCGCTGCCTCAGGACGCTAGCGCCGAGGCGTGTTGCATGTGCGGTCGGTGCCGGTCGGCGACGACATTCCCGGCGTCCCACCCGGGGGCGCGACCATGCTCCGGCATCGGGACCGCTCTGATGTCGACGCCGGCCGTTGCGAGCGTCCAGGAGATGACTGAGTTGCAGGTCCACATGTCGCCCGTGCCCTCCTCGTCGCGTCCCCAAACGAGCGTCGGCACCAGCGGGAGTAGGTCGAAGATCCGTCTCGTCATGTCGCGGTCGTCGGTGATGCGCACCGGGCTTGCGACCGCGTAGGCGAGGTCGGGCACGATGCCATCGCGCCACCGGCGCACCTCGTAGCGGAACGGCCGTGAGCGGCCGAGGTACGCGAGACCGACCGGACCTTCGGCGACGACGCCTCGCTGCTTGCCGTTCGTGTCCGGCACCGGTGTCATCTCCACCCAGTAGCGGGCGCCCCGTAGATCGATGCAGAGAGCCGAGTGGTACAGGTCGCAACGTCCTCTGCGTTCGATGGACGCACGTAGCGCTTCGTAGACGATGCCGTTGACCCGGACCGAGTGGTGCCCGGCCCCGAGCGGGATCCAATAGAGATCGACGCCAGTGTGCTCCGCTGCGGGGTTCATGGTCAGGCGGCCCGAGCCCGGGGCCTGGGCCTTGGGCAGCTGCGTGGCTGTGACGGTCGGGGCGGTGCGGCGTTCGACTCGTAGGAGCGTGGCAAGCGCCGCGATCATCGGTACCGACCGGAGGTAGAAGCCCCAGCCGAACGAGAGCAGCGCGATGTGAAACGCGATCGCCGCGCCGTAGGCGAGCTGGGTGCGCCGGCCGCCGAGCAGCGCGAGGACACCGACGGTCAGTTCGAACGCGACGAGCAGCCCGATCCACGCTTCGTGATGTGGGGCCACTACGTCGCGCCAGGTGTCGCGCACGAACGGGATGTAAGCGCCGTTCGCGAACTCGGTGTAGTCGTCGCCGCGGGCGAGGAAGAAGACGTTCACTGCGGCGCCGGCGGCGATGTAGAGGACGCCCACCGCGATGCGGCCCGTGCGTAGGGCTTCACGGTGATGCCGGGAGCGCACTGCGGCCGGGATGATGACCGCCGCGCATCCGACCCAGATCAACGGCAGCAGCACAGCAACCTCCTTCGCGCAATGCGCACGGGCAACAACGCCCGCACCCCGGACCGTACGGAACCTGCTCAACCCCGCCGTAGGGCCGAACGTCCCTTGTGCCCTGGGCCTCCGGTCAGTCGGGACCTTCGGCTCTACGGAGCCGCACGCGAACGGTGTTCGCTCCGGAGGAGGTGATTGGAGGTGACCGGCAGTCATCGCAGACGCACAGCGACGAGCAGATGGGCTGGGGACGCGGCCAGTGGTACACCGCTCGTTGGGTGGACCGGCTGTTCTTCCCGAACAACGGGCCGAGCGCCGACACGATCCACCCCGACCTCCAGGGCCTCCGCGTCGGGGAGCGGGTCCTCGACGGCCCACCCGAGGCGAACTGCGCGTTCGTCGTCGACGAGCTACAGCCGCAACGGCACCTCCTCCTGCACTCGACCGAGCACCTGCCACCGGGATGGGCCGAGCGGTTCGGCGCCTCGATCGACTTCACGTGGACGTTCGTCCTCGAACCGCTCCCCGGCCCTCGTACCCGGTTCCTGTTCCGGAGCCGATCGCGACTCGCGCCGCGCTGGGTCCGCGCCTTCTACCTGGCCGCGATGGTGCCGGCCGACTTCGTGATGTCACGCCAGATGCTGCGCGGCGTCAAGCAACGCGCCGAAGGCGCGGTTGCGAATGATCTCGACCCGGCTCCGGCCTTCGAGCTCGAAAGGAGCAGCGCATGAGCGACACCAACACCCATTCGGCCTACCCGGCCCGCCTCGACGCCCGACTCGAGGAGCCACTTGACGAGCCAGAGCCAACGGTTGAGGGGCTCGTCGCCACCAGCCGCGACCCTGACCTCGACCTGCTCGTCCTGATTCCACCTCGAGACCGGCGCCCGCCGCGAGGGCGCCCTCAACCTCCGCCGAAGCGACCTCGACGCCACCCGGGCCACCGTGTGGCTACGAGAGAAGGACGACAACCAACGCGAGCAACCGGTATCGCCGTCGCTCGTCTCGCTGCTCGCCGGTCATGTCGCCATCCGGGCCACCAGCGACCGCGACGACGAGGCGGTGTTTCGCACCTCCCGCGGTGCGCCGATGTCGAAGCGCCGCTACGACACGATCTTCCGCCGGGCCCGCACCGGCCTCGACTGGTCGCAGCGAACCCCGGTGTCTGCCCACGTGCTGCGCCACACCGCCATCACCGCCGTCGGACGCCTCGCTGGCTACCCCGTCGCCCAAGCCTTCGCCGGGCACACGCCGCCATCGGTCACCGGCCGCTACCTACACGCCAGCCTCGCCGAGATCGCCGCCGCCGTCGCCATCCTCACCGGCGAAGCGCATCCACTCGCCAACGGCCCGCGACGCTGCACGGACACCGTCGGGCGCCTGCACTGCCGCAGATGACAATCCATGGGTGCAGCGAGGCCAACGATCGACATGTGTCCACGACCCGGCGTTTGAGGGCACCCCAAGGTGGCAGCGGGACCGAGCGTTCTGGGCGCATGATCGGTATGGCCGACGCCCAGCTGCATGGCACGACTCTCCGTCGATAGGTACCCAACGCCGGCGAGCGTGGTCCCCCTCTCACTGGGCATTCTGAGCGCTTGAATTGAGTCATGGCAGATCCGATCGAGGACATCATCGGGGACTACCGGGCTTTCGCCGCGCAGCAGCGAGACCGGCTGACCACACGGGGCATCGACATCACCCCATGCGGACTCAGCCACCTCGCTTACCGGGTCCCCGAATGGGACCAGTACGTGCATGTGCGGGGGCTCATCGAACGCCACGCGGTCGCTAATCACGAGAACGTCTGGAACGGCCGCCCGATCTCCTTGATCGTTCCCGCGGAGCCGCTCGAAGTCCTCGACGGCAAGGTCGTGCCGCTTATCGAGCTCATCCCGCCTGTGCACCAGCGCGTCTACAAGATGGGGTTGGAGCACCTCGGCGTCGTGGTCGGCGACACTTTCGACGCGTTCGTCGGAGCCCACAAGCCCGTCCTGACGGGACAGCAATTCCAGGGCCCGAACAGCAC
>WNFV01012531.1_pt1 | contig 10390 bp, 10 predicted proteins | sample 5400101 | NCBI WGS metagenome assembly WNFV01 (sample SAMN13153361, study PRJNA577476) | soil metagenome | isolation source: 115 cm soil or saprolite under grassland replicate 1 | place: USA:California | collected 2016-06-15 | reverse complement strand
CTCTCCGGGTCGCGCTTCATCAAGGGCGCCAGGAGATTGAGCGCGACCACGAGCGCCAGGCCGAAGATGACATAGGCCCAGCGCCAGCCGGCGCGCGTCACCAGGAGCTGCGCGAGAGGCGGCAGGGCAAAGGCCCCCAGGCTGCCGCCCGCCGACGCGAGCCCCGCGGCGAGGCCGCGCCGTCTCACGAACCATCTCGCCACGGTGGCCCCGCAGGGCACATACGCCGTGGACATGCCGAGCGCCGCGACGATCCCGTAGAAGAGATAGGGATGCCAGAGCGCGCTCGTGCGGCTCATCGCGATCCAGCCGGCTCCGAGGAAGACGCCGCCCACGGCGATCACCGCGCGCGGGCCCCAGAGATCCGTGAGCCGCCCCGACACCATCGCGAACGCGCCGTAGGTGAGAGCGTAGAGCGAGAAGGCGCCCGAGAGCGCGGCGCGGCTCCACCCGAACTCCTCGAGGAGGGCCGAGAAGAATATGCCGAAGGCGAACTGCGCGCCGTAGGCCATCAGGAGCACGGCGAAGGCCGCGCCCACGACCACCCAGCCGTAGAAAGGGCGGGGCGTCACCGAGCGGGAGCGGGCGGGGACGGCGGGGCACCGGACGGCGCGGTCTCGCTCGAGCGAAGCGTGTCCAGGAAGGCGGTCATGCGCTGCGGCCTGCGCCGTGCCTGCCATTGGGGCGGGGCAGGAGGGCGCGCAGGAACTTGCCCGTGTAGGAGCCGTCTGTCTGGGCCACCTGCTCCGGCGTGCCTTCGGCCACGACCTCGCCGCCCGCCGCGCCGCCCTCCGGACCGAGGTCGACGACCCAGTCCGCCGTCTTGACGACGTCGAGGTGATGCTCGACCACGAGGACGGTGCTGCCGGCCTCCACCAGGCGGTTCAGCACGACGAGAAGCTTCTTGACGTCGTCGAGGTGCAGGCCCGTGGTGGGCTCGTCGAGGATGTAGAGGAAGTCTGAAGCCAGGCGAGTCGAGAGCTCGGCGGCGATCTTGAGCCGCTGCGCCTCGCCTCCCGACAGCGTGGTGGCGGGCTGGCCCAGGCGGAGATACCCGAGCCCCACCTCCTGGAGCACCTTGAGCCGGCGCGCGAGGACGGGCTGGGTGGCGAAGAACTCGACGGCCTCGTCGACTGTCTGCTGCAGCACCTGGCTGATGTTGCGGCCCTTGTACGTGACCTGCAGGACTTCGGGACGGTACCGGCGCCCCTCGCACTCCTGGCACGTGACGTAGACGTCCTCGAAGAAATACATCTCGAGCTTCTGGAAGCCGTCGCCCTGGCAGGCCTCGCAGCGCCCGCCCGGGACATTGAAGGAGAAGGCGCCGGGCAGCAAGCTGGAGGCTTTCGCGCGCGGCAGCCCGGCGTAGAGCTTGCGGATCTCGTCGAAGGCCTTGACGTAGGTGACGGGGTTGGAGCGCGCGGCAGCGGGATGCCGTCGCGGCCGGTTATGTACCGCGCCGTGAGCGAGCGCGGATCCTTGGCGAACTCGGCCTGCGTGCCGGCGAATACGACGGTGCCCCCGCGCTCGCCCGAGCCCGGCCCCATCTCGACGAGATAGTCGGCGGTCTCGATGAAGGTGCGATCGTGCTCGACGATGACGACCGTGTTGCCCGCCTGCGCCAGCTCGCGGCACAGCTCGGCCAGGCGATCGGTATCGCGGGCGTGCAGGCCGATCGACGGCTCGTCGAGGACATAGAGGGTCCCCACGAGCTGGGCGCCGAGCTGGTTGGCGAGGTTGATGCGCTGCGCTTCCCCGCCCGACAGCGTGCGCGTCTGCCTGCCGAGCGTGAGATAGCCGAGGCCCACGCGCATCAGGAAGGACAGCTTGGCGCGCAAGAGCTTGAGCGCCTCCCGCCCGACCGCTTCCTCCCAGGGAGAGAACGCGATGCCGGAGATGAAGCCGTTGAGCTCCTCGACGGTCTTGCCGTTCCACTCGGCGATGGTCGCGCCGCCCACCCGGACCGTGAGCGCCTCGGGCTTGAGCCGCGCGCCACCGCAGCGCGGGCAGATCGACTGGCTCCGGTAGCGCGAGAGGAAGACGCGCACGTGGAGCTTGTAGCGGTAGGACTCGATCTCCTCGAAGAACCCCTGGATGCCCGTGAGGCCCTCGCCGCCGTCGTAGATCCACTCGCGGTCCTTCGTCGACAGCTCCCCGTACGGGCGCGTGACGTCCACGCCGCGCTTCTTGGCGTGCTTGAGGAGCTGCTTCTGGTACCAGCGCCCGGAGGGATGCGACCACGGCTCGACAGCGCCGTCGGCCAGGCTCATCGTGGGATCCGGAACGACCAGGGCCTCGTCGTAGCGAAGGATGTTGCCGAATCCCTTGCACTCCGGGCACGCGCCCAGCGGGTGGTTGAAGGAAAAGAGCACGGGCTGAGGCCGGGCGAGAGGCACCTCGCAGCGCGGGCAGCGGAACTCCCGGCTCACGGTCACCGGGCCGTGTCCCACGACGTCGACAACGGCGCGCCCGCCGCCCTCGGCCAGCGCGGTCGCGAGGGACTCGGTCAGCCGCCTGCGCGCCTCGGGGCTCACCACCACCCGGTCGAGGACGATCTGCACGGACTGGCCGTCGAGCGCCGGCGGATCGTCCTGCGCGTCCGCCAGGTCCACGAGGGCCTCGTCGACCTTGATGCGGGCGAAGCCCCGCTGGAGCAGCGCGGCCATGAACGCGCGCGGGTCGGGCCGCGGCACGGGTGCCAGCGGAAAGCAGACCATGGCGCGAGCGCCGGGGTGGTCGCGGACGAGGTCGTCGGCCACGCGCTCGGCCGAGTCGCTGTGGGCCTCGCTGCCGCAGCGGGGGCAGTGGACGCGGCCGACCTTGGCGAAGAGGAGGCGGAGGTAGTCGTGGAGCTCGGTCGCCGTGCCGACCGTGGAGCGCGCGGTGCGCACGGGGTTCTTCTGCTCGAGGGCGATGGCCGGGCGGATGTGCTCGATCTTGTCCACGTCCGGACGGTCCAGGCGCTCGAGGAACATGCGCGCGTAGGCCGAGAGCGATTCGATGTAGCGCCACTGTCCCTCGGCGAAGATGGTGTCGAAGGCGAGGGACGACTTGCCCGAGCCCGAGACGCCCGTGACGACGGTCACGCGGTCGTGGGGAATGGTCACCGAGACGTTCTTCAGATTGTTCTGCCTGGCTCCCTCGATCCGGAGCCAGAGGGGCTGCGCCATTCGGTACCTCCTCCTGAGATGGAAAGTCTACCCGAGTCCGCAAGCGCCCGGCAACCCGAGGCCTTGACAGACCGGCCGGGTGCCGTGTAGCCTGCATATCGTAATGAGAACCATTCCTAAAGACTCGGGCGCGGCCCTGCGGGCCGCCGGGCTCCGGTTGACGGGACCCCGGCGCGTGGTCCTCGACGTGCTGCGCGGTACCGGGTCGCACCCGACGGCCGAGCGGGTGCACAGCCTCGTGCGCCGTAGGCTGCCCCGCGTCAGCCTCGGCACGGTCTACCGCAACCTGCGCCTGCTCGTCGCCGAGGGGCTCGCGGCCGAGATCCCGGGCCCGCACGCGCGCTTCGACGCCAACATGGACGTGCACCACCACTTCACGTGTGTCCGGTGCGGACGGATCGTGGACGTCGACGGCCCGCTGGCCGAGCCCCAGGCCGAGGCGCTGCGCGTGCGGATCGCCGCCCGCACCGGGCTCGCCATCACGCATCATCGCATCGAGTTCTTCGGACGCTGTCCGCAGTGCCGATCGGCGAAGGCCCGCCCGCGACGGCCGCGCCGCTCACCCTGACTATCCCCCGCACCCGACAGGAGGAAGGGCAATGGCAGTCAAGAGCCTCAAGGGCACCAAGAGCCACGAGAATCTGAAGGAGGCCTTCGCCGGCGAGTCGCAGGCGAACCGCCGCTACCTCTACTTCGCCCGCGTGGCGGACATCGAGGGCTTCCCCGACATCGCGGGCCTCTTCAAGGACACGGCCGACGCGGAAACCGGCCACGCGTTCGGGCACATGGACTTCCTCAAGGATATCGGTGATCCGGCGACGGGCGAGCCCTTCGGCAAGACGGAGGCCAACCTCAAGTCGGCCGTCGCGGGCGAGACGTACGAGTACACGCAGATGTACCCGGGCATGGCCAAGACCGCGCGTGACGAGGGCTTCGCCGAGCTGGCCGAGTGGCTCGAGACCCTGGCCAAGGCCGAGAAGTCGCACGCGGGCCGCTTCGCCAAGGGACTGAAGCAGATCGCCGGCAAGGACCCCGCCGAGGCCATCTAGTGTTCCGTTCTTCACGGGGCGGAGCGACGCCGGGGCGCCGCTCCGGCCCCGACTGATGAGGTCCTCATGACCCTCGATATCAGGCGGCCCGAGTTCTGGAAGGCGGACGCCGTGGACGCGGAGCTCCGCCGCGTCTACGACATCTGCAGCGGCTGCCGGCGCTGCCTGCCGCTCTGCCCTTCGTTCAAGGTCATGTTCGACCGCATCGACACCGAGGCCGTGGACGGCGACGTCGAGAAGCTGCCGGCCAAGGACGTCAAAGAGGTCGTGGACCTCTGCTACCAGTGCAAGCTCTGCTACAACCACTGCCCGTACACCCCGCCGCACCGCTGGCAGGTCGACTTCCCTCGGCTGATGCTTCGCGCGCGCTCGGCCGAGGCCCGCGCGAAGGGCGTGACGCTCCAGGACAGGTTTCTCGGCAACACCGAGCTGGTGGGCCGCCTCGGGAGCGCCACCGCGCCGCTGTCGAACTGGGCGGCCTCGCTGCCGCCGCAGCGGGCGCTGATGCAGGCCGTGGTGGGCATCCACAGGACCGCCAGCTGCCGCTCTTCCATCGCGAGACTTTTTCGGCATGGTTCGACAGGCGCAAGCCGGCGGCCGTGACGCCGCGGGGGCGCGTGGCGCTCTTCGCCACCTGCTCGGTCGAGTTTAGCGACCCGGCCACGGGCAGGGCCGCGGTTGCCGTGCTCGAGCGGAACGGGATTGACGTCTCGCTGCCGGCGCAGCGCTGCTGCGGCATGCCCTATCTCGACGGCGGAGCCGTGAAGGAGGCCAAGGCCCTCATCAGCGACAATGTCAGATCGCTGGCGGCGTCCGTCAGGGAGGGACGTGAGATCGTGGTGCCGGGGCCGACCTGCTCGTACATGCTCAAGCAGGAGTACCCGTGGCTCGACGGCTCCGAGGATGCCAACCTGGTCGCCAGTCACACACGGGATCTCTTCGAGTACCTCGCGGGCCTGCACGCCGAGGGGCGGCTCGACACGCGCTTTCCCGCGCCGCCGGCGCGGATCGCCTACCAGCTGCCCTGCCACCTCAAAGCCCAGAACATCGGCACCAAGTCCGCCGACGTGCTGCGGCTCACGGGCGCCGCCGTCGAGACCATCGAGAAGTGCTCGGCCGTGGATGGCACCTGGGGGATGAAGAAGGAGTACTTCCAGCTCTCCATGAAGCTTGCCGAGCCGCTCTGCAGGAGCGTGCGCGAGGCCGGGGCCGACCGCGTCGCCACGGACTGTCCCCTGGCGGCGCTCCAGATCAAGCAGGGGACCGGGCTGGAGGCCCGTCACCCCATCCGGATCCTCGCCGAAGCTTATGGGATCGCGTGCGAGTAATCACCACATGGCGAACGAGAAGATCGAGCTGAAGGACGTCCTGAACTTCTTCGAGTACGAGAAGGTGCGCGCCGAGATGCGCGGGCGGGTGATCGAGCTCAAGCGCGTCCGGCGGGTGCCCGTCGGACGGCACCTCTCCTTCGTGTTCGAGAACCGCGAGACCGTTCTCTTCCAGATCCAGGAAATGTGCCGCGTCGAGCGCATCGCCGCCGACGCCAAGATCCAGGACGAGCTCGACGTCTACAATGCGCTCCTGCCGCGTCAGGGAGAGCTCAGCGCCACGCTCTTCATCGAGATCCCGGACAAAGACCAGGTCCAGCCCGTGCTCGACCGCTTCATGGGCATCGACGTCGGGCGGACCGTCTGGATCCAGGCGGGCAGGGAGTTCGCGGTCCCGGGGGAGTTCGAGGCCGGCCACTCCGACGAGGAGAAGGGCAAGCTCTCCGCCGTCCACTTCGTCCGCTTCACGTTCCCTCCAGAGGCCGTCCGTGCCTTCGCGGCTGAGCCCGTGCACCTCGTCGTCGACCACCCGGCCGAGCGCGCGCGGGTCGAGCTCTCGGCGGGCACGAAGGCGCAGCTGCTCCAGGATCTCCGCGGCTGACGGACGAAGGCCGGGTGGGCATGCGCCCCACCCGGCCTGTTCGTGTCGGGCCGCGGTTATCCGCGCTTCGCCAAGATCTCGAAGAGCAGGTAGAAGACGGCGGAGAGGACGAAGCCGAACCAGAGCGTGCCCTTGATCGTGGCGAGCGGCTTTGCCGCTCCCTTGCCCGGCGTGCCCTTGAGGGCATTGATCTCCACCAGCACGATGATGATGAGCGCCAGTACCCAGAAGACGGCCCCCGAGCGCGGCATGGGCAGGGGCAGGTGGCTGGCCGAGCCCATGAAGAAGAGCATCGGAATGGAGAAGACGACATTGGTGCGCGAGGCGAGCCCGCCGCGCGCGCCGGCGGCCGCGGCGGCCGGGTTGGCGGGCTTCCCAGCCGCCGTGTCGATCGCGTTCTGGATCACGATCTTGTTCTTGGGCCAGATCACGAACCATACATTGGCCCACATGACGGTGCCCAGAATGCCGCCCAGGAGGATGACCCACGTCTGCGGATCCGCCACGCCCCGCTTGCCGAGCCAGTAGTGCAGGAGGTAGAGCAGGCCGCTGAGGAAGGTGATCATCGCGCCCCAGCGGAACCACCAGAGCGCCCGGGGGAGGAGCTTCTGCTGCGCCCCGCTGCGCACGGGGGCCTCCGTCTCGGCGAAAAAGGGCACCTGGACGAAATTGAAGTAGTAGAGCAGACCGATCCAGGTGATGCCGGACAGGAAGTGGATCCACCGGAGCAGGAACAGCCAGCCGTCTTGGCTCATCAATGCCATCGTGCCCTCCTTAGGGGAACAGACTGCAGGGCGGGCGCTGCCGTCAGTCGTCGTCCTCGTCGTCTACCTTGTCTTCTACCTTGTCGTCCTCCTCCTTGTCGTCGAGCCCGTCCTTGTCGAGCTCATCCTCGAGCTCGTCGTCCTCCGGCTCGTCTTCGTCGTCGTCCTCGTCATCATCATCATCATCGAGGTCGTCGAAGTCCTCGTCGAAGTCGTCGTCGTCCTCGTCGTCGTCCTCCTTTTCTTCCGGCTCCTCGCCGGGGGCGTTATCCTGCGCAAGGGGATTTTTGTCGTCGTCGACCCATGGCCGATTAGCGAGCCACGCCATCATGAGGCTCCTCCGAGCGGTCTCCGTCTTGACGTGCGAGACGGGAGTCGTTTACTGTTGGACTTCGTTCGGCGGGATTATAGCAAGCGGTTTTCATGTCAACGCGATTTTTGGCGGCGCCGCTCAGGTGGCAGAGCAGGGCACTCGCGGAGCTGTAGCCAGCATGACCGTCTTCCAGCCCATCACGGGGTTCGGCCGATCATGACCGACATCCTCTCGCCCCGATCCTGATAGTCGTGAGCGTGCTCCAGCGGAATCGGACCGAGCAGTCTCTGATACTCCGCGACTGAACGGAAGGCCCAAAAAGGGCTCCCCGTGCCATCCGTCGTGTTCTCCACAAGGAACACGAGCCCGCCCGGCTTAAGCACCCGTCGAATCTCGGTGACCGTGGCTGTCAGCACTGAACCGTGGATTCCTCCAAGAACGAGGCATATCCACACTGCATCCACGCACTTGGCATCGAGCGGGATCTGACCTTCCGTCATGAGCCTGTACTCAACTCTCGGGTGGGATGGCGCCAGGTCCAGGAACCGCTGGATTGGGTCCACGCCGACCGCGCGGCCCGCGATCATCTCGGCCAGGTCCGGGGTGAAGCGGCCAGGTCCGCTCCCGAGATCCAGGAGGAGTCGCTCGTCACCCCGCAAGGCGGCACGGAACAGAGGATAGAGTTCTCGTCGCTGAAACTCGGTCACCGCTGGGATCTCGTCCTCGGAATGCCCGAGATTCAGGACGGCTCTCGCGCCGAAGCGCCGGGCTCGATCCTCCCACTGCTGGAGTTGCGTCCGGGGGCCGAGGAGACCGTGGGCTACTCGAAGAGCGAGACCCCGCAATTGTGTGAGAATCAAGGGCCGTCCCGCTCCCAAGCTACCCTTGCATACCCGCAGCGAGCACAGCGCTGAGGATCGGATCAGCGTGACTGCAGGAGTGAATCATAGAGATCCTCGAGCTTGGCGACCTGGATGCGGACGTTGTAGTTCTGTTCAACGTGCGCACGGCCTGCCGTGCCCATGGGCTCCCACATAGCCGGCGTCATCACCAGCCGCTCCAAGTTCTCCGTCAGGGCATTCAGGTCATGCTCGGCGCTGAGCAAGCCGGTCTTGCCATCCACCACGACCTCAGGGATGTCCGCGTGTGTCGTCGCGACGACCGGCATCCCGGTTGCCTGGGCCTCGATGAGGCTCACGGGCGCGCCGCCCTCGCTGTCGCCGTTCCGCCCGGTGCGGTTCGGGCTCAGGTACACGTGATGGGTGAGGAGGGCCTCCCGGAAGATCGGATATGGCTTGAAGCCGAGCCAGTTGACCGTGCCCTCGAGCTCCCGCAGCAGCTCGAGGATGCGGGCCTTCTCTTCGAGCTCGTCATCTCTGTCCGTGGCGTCGCCCAGCAGCGTGACCATGAGGCGCGGGTGGCGTTGTCGGATCCGAGCCACCGCCCGCAGGGCATCGGGGATGCCCTTCTTCTCCCGGAAGGTGGCGGCGATGAGGATGCGCACTAGGCCGGACGGATCCGGACGTCGCAGCACGAACGGCAGCGTCTCGAGCGGCACACCGAGGCGCTGAACCACGATCCTTTCCGGTCGGCAACCGAGATTGGTGAGAGTCCGACGCATTGCACTGCCCTCCGCCAGGAACAGATCTCCCTCGCTGAAGAGCTCGGCGTACGCGCGCTGCCAGACGGGATCGCGCGGCAGTCGCGACGCGTCCTCGCCATAGAAGGCGGTGACCAGCGGCAAGCCAGTGCGGCGCTTGAGCTCGAGCATCGCGACGCCCCCCGGCCCAAAGTGGCTGTGGATGAGACGAGCCCGCCGGCGGCGCAGGACCCACTCGTAGTATGCGGGCCGGGGACGAGTGAGTCGTCCCTTCGACAGGCACAGCAGGGCCTTCCTCGGACGGCCGATCCGGGAGTAGTCGTGAACCCGCGGGAACGGAAAGATACCCAGGTTCTGCGTCCAGTCGGTCAACACGATGGGGGTGAACCGCGTCATGTGCGTGAGCTGCCCGTAGACCCAGCTGCCGGTCCTGAAGAGGTAAGAGTAGACGAAATGCGCCACTACGGGAGGCATGGTGACCTCGAGCCACGTGGGGAATCCTCGCAGGCCGCTCGTGCGGTGGGCGGCCTCATCCCAGCCGCAGGGTGACCTCGCGGACAGCCGCGACGACATCCTCGACGTCTTGATCGGTCAGCTTGGCCGAGAACGGGAGTGAGAGCGTTCTCGCCCCGATGTACTCGGTGTTCGGGAAGTCTCCAGATTTGTGACCGAGCGCCTGCCGATAGTATGGGTGGAGATGCAGCGGCGTGTAGTGGACGCCGGTGCCAATCTTCAGGCGCAGAAGCTGATCGAGGACCCAGTCCCGGGTCTCCCCGATCTCCTCGGTCTTGATCAAGATCGTATAGAGGTGGAGGGCGTGGACAGTGCGCTCCTCGATCGGCGCGGGACGGATGACCGGCAGGTCGGCGAACGCCTCGTCATACCGAGCCCAGATCTGCTGCCGACGCTTCGCGCCATGGGAGATCCGGGCGAGCTGGTGGATGCCGAGGGCCGCCTGCAGATCGGTCATGTTGTATTTGAAGCCCGGGAAGATCACCTCGTAGTGCCGGTACCCCTCGTCGGAGAATCGCTTCCACGCGTCCTTGCTCATTCCGTGCAGCCCGTACATCTTTATCTTCTCAGCGAAATCAGGATTGTGAGTCGTAACCATCCCGCCTTCGCCGGTGACCACGTTCTTCGTCACGTAAAAGCTGAAACAGGTCAGGTCCCCGACGGTCCCGATCTTGCGACCATGGAAGCTGGCCTCGATGGCGTGGGCAGCATCCTCGGTGAGCAGTAAGCCGTAGCGTCGCGCGATGTGCTCCAAGCGGTCCATCCGACACGGGCGTCCCGCGTAATGGACGGGAAGGATGGCTTTGGTCCTCGGCGTGATGGCCGCCTCCACCAGATCCGGATCCATGTTGCCGGTGGCGCGTTCCACGTCCACGAACACCGGACGAGCTCCGGTGTGAATGATGGCGTTGGCGGTGGCGCAGAAGGTCATCGGAGTGGTGATCACCTCGTCACCTGGGCCGACGCCCGACACGACCATCGACAGATGCAGGGCGGCCGTACAGGAGCTGAGGGCGATCGCATGCTCAGCGCCGATGTACTCGCGGAACAGC
>WNFV01010022.1_pt1 | contig 10390 bp, 10 predicted proteins | sample 5400101 | NCBI WGS metagenome assembly WNFV01 (sample SAMN13153361, study PRJNA577476) | soil metagenome | isolation source: 115 cm soil or saprolite under grassland replicate 1 | place: USA:California | collected 2016-06-15 | reverse complement strand
ACGCCCACCACCGCGACGAGCTTGGCTCCGGTGATCGCAGCCGCTATGAACGACGTCGCCGATGTGGCCAGCCAGGCGACGCCCGTCTGCGTCGGCGAATAACCGAGAACCTGTTGCATCAGCAGCGAACCGAGGAAGATGAAGGAGAAGAATGCTCCGAACGTGAAGAACGCCGAGAGGTTCGCCGCCACCAGCGTGCGGTTACGCACCGCCGAGCCGGGTATCAGCGGTGACCGGGACCGCGCTTCGATCCGCACGAAAGCCGACAGCATCACCACGGACGCTGCGAACAGTCCGAGCGTCGACCCCGAACCCCAGCCGAGGTCGGCGCCGCGGCTGAGCGCGTAGACGAGAAGGAGCAGGCCTGCGGTCACGGTGACCGCGCCGGCGGCGTCGAAGCGTTCGCTGCGGTGGCGGTTGCGAGGGTCGACGGCCAGGAAGTTAGCTGCCATCGCGATGAGAAGGACGCCGATCGGAACGTTGATGAAGAAGACCCAGCGCCACCCTGCGCCGTCGGTGAGCAGACCACTGGCGATCACCCCGACAGACGCCGAAATCCCGCCGGTGGCGCCGAAGATCCCGAGCGCGCGATTGCGCTCGGCGCCTTCCGGGAAAGTCACGGCGAGGATCGAGAGGGCGGCTGGTGGGAGAAGCGCCGCCCCGAAGCCCTGCAGGGCCCGGGCGCCAATCAGGACCTCCGTGGATCCCGCGAGGCCCGCGAGCAGTGAGGCGGACGAGAACAGGATCAGTCCCGTCAATAGCATGCGGCGGCGCCCCAAGAGGTCGGCCACCCTGCCGCCGAGCAGCAGGAATCCGCCGAGCATGAGGCCGTACGCGATGATGATCCATTGCAAGGTGCTCTGCTCGATGCCGAGATCCTTCTGGATCGAGGGCAGGGCGACGTTGACGATCGCAATATCGAGCACGACCATGAACTGCGCCGCGCACGACAGGGTGAGGACGATTCCTTTGCTGGTGTGCGCCTTGGTTGCCACTATGGATTCCTTTTCGATGTCGATGGGTGCGCGTTGCACGGCCAACTCCAAGTTGGCCGTGGCGATGGTTCCGGTCCGCGTGCCGGGTATCTGAGAAGCGAACTTCGATCGCTTCGTCGAGGTGCTTGCGGTCGATCAGGCAGTAGCCGCCGATCTGCTCCTTGGTCTGGCGCAAAGGTCTGGCGCAAACCGGGCGGCAGAGATCAGGACCTTGCCGTCGCGAACCCTGGTCGCCGGGTCGAGCGAGCATGCGCAGACGCGCGCTCGCTCTTCGCAGAGCCTCGGTCGCTTCGCCGCTAGTCGTCCAGGCTGCCCAAGGTCAGGTTGACGGTAGTTCCGGTCATCCCGCTCGCCTTATCGGACGCCATGAAGACCGCCACGTTGGCCATCTCCGCGAGCGTCATCAGCCGTCGCGGGTGGGTCCTGGCTGCGAGCACCTCTTGGAACTGTTCCCAGGTCATCCCCGATGACTTGGCGCGAGACTCGAAGAAGCGTCTCCGTGATCCGACCGATTCCGGCATCGCCTGTGGCCGCAGACCGACCACGCGGATGCCCTGAGGTGCGAGCTCGGCGGAGAGCTCTCGAGTGAGTGCCTCCTTGGCGGCCTGCGCCGGACCGTAGCCTCCCGCCAATGGGAGGCCCGTCCGCGAGTGGAGTGTGCTGACCGTCATGATCACCCCCGACTTGTTCGGAACCATCCGCCGGGCCGCCAGGCGCGCGGTCAGGAAGTACGACCTGGTGTAGGTCGCGATCGGCAGGGAGAACTGCTCGACATCCAGCTCGACCAGGGGCACACCCAGGATGTTCGCGTCTGGGCTCCCGATCGCGTTGAACGAGATGTCGACGCGGCCCGCCCTATCGATCACGTACCCCAGATGATCGTCCACCGCTTGCTCGTCGAGAGCGTCGATCGTTGCCGCCTCGGCGGATCCGCCGACGGCAACGACGTCCTCAGCGACAGCGTCGACCGGTGCCCGGCGGCGCCCCGTGACAAAGACGCTCGCCCCCTCGCTCGCAAAGGCGCGTGCGACGGCACCGCCTATCGCACCTCCCGCTCCGTAGATCACTGCAACCTTGTCCTTCAGCATCATCGCTGCTTGCCTTCTCTCGGGTTGATAGAGCCGTCGATGATGAAGGCACCGCGACCTCGGGAAACTGGGCGCCGACCAACCGCCCAGTTTTCCCCTCGGCCGGTGTCGGTACGGAGTGGAAGTGCGACAAGGTGCGAGAGGTTGGTGACGTGACGGTGACAGCGGTAACAGCAGGCCTGATTTCAAGGGCGCGGGCCGGGGACGGCGACGCGTTCCGAGAGCTGACCGAGCCGTACCACCGAGAACTACAGGTGCACTGCTACCGGATGCTCGGGTCCTTCCAGGACGCCGAGGACGCCCTCCAAGACACCCTGCTGGCCGCCTGGCAGAGCCTTGGAGGGTTCGAAGGACGCGCCTCGCTCCGCACCTGGCTGTACCGGATCGCCACCAACCGGTGCCTCAACGCGCGTCGCTCGGCCAGCCGACGCCCAGCCAAGGAGTGGGACATGCCCCACGTTGAACCGCCCGAGCCGACCCGGCTCGGCGAAGTCGTCTGGCTCCAGCCATATCCCGACACCCTCCTCGAGGGGGCGATCGACGTGCCGCTCGGCCCCGAGGCCCGCTACGAGCAGACCGAAGCGATCTCCCTGGCCTTCGTGACCGCTCTGCAGGTCCTGCCGCCTCGCCAGCTCGCCGTGCTCATCTTGCGCGACGTCCTCGGATTCCACGCCAACGAGGTGGCCGACATGATGGACTCGACCGTCGAATCGGTCAACAGCGCCCTCAAACGGGCCCGCGCCAGCCTGCAGCGCCGCCTGCCGCCGACCGCCGAGCGCGAACCGGCCCCCGCCCCCGACTCAACCTCCGAGCAGGCGCTCGTCGCAGAGTTCGTCCGCACCTACGAGTCCGGGGATCTGGAAGCACTTGTCGCCTTGCTCACCGACGATGTCTTCCTCTCCATGCCACCGATTCCCCTCGAATACCAAGGCCGCGACGTCGTCGCCCGCCTGTTCGCCAGCATCTTCGGCTCGGGCAGGAGGGTTGACCTCGTGCCGACGCGAGCCAATGGTCAGCCGGCGTTCGGGGTCTACCTTCGCGCCCCCACCGGCATCCGCCATGGGACCGGCCTGTTCGTCCTCACCCTCACCGGCGACCGGATCTGCGCCTTCACCCGCTTCGACAACAGCGTGCTCCCATGGTTCGGGCTGCCGCGATCGCTCCCAAGCTGATAGGCAGCTTCCAAGTGCGCCCTGCATCGCCGATGTGAACGCGCCGTTCTATCCGATCAACGGTGTAACTGGCCATGATCGGTTAGTTGGTGGCGCTGGGAACGATCCGGCCTTCGAAGGTGATCGCGAAGGCGTTCAGCGCTGGCTTCATCGCCCAGCGGGCCCGTCCCCGGCCGGTGGGGTCGAGGGATCGGGTGACGAGGTAGAGACACAATTTCGACATCGCTGCCGCCGCGGTCAGTTCGGGTCGAGTTCGGCGCGGCGGCGCTCGAGTTCGGTTCGACCGCGTTGCTGCTCAGCGCGATGGCCCGCGCGTAGGCATGTTCGGCGCCGTTGCGGTCGCTGGCGCGACGCAGCAGCTCGGCGTAGGCGGCGTGCAGCGGCTGATAGCGCTCCGCAAACGGTCGTTTGTGAAACTAGACAGGGCGTTAGCTTAGTTGCGGATCAGATGCTTGAACTCCGGGCGCAGGGCCCCGATCGCGATGCGCAATGTGGCCCTTCCCAGATGAGCGTGGTTGCGGGGGAGCGGCTTGCGCCCGGCGTGTCAGGGGGCTGAGAAGGGGTCAGGGCCTTCACGGTCAAGGATGAGCCAGTCAGCCCGGTCGTTCTTGCGCGACCGCGAGAAACCGCTCGGTCAGGGGATTCGATGCGCTTCGCCGCCAGGCGAGGGCGGTGACCGCGGGTTCTACGTCGATCACCGGGACGACGCTGACGCCGGGCCGGTTGTAGGCGTCTTTGACCCAGGCCGCGGCCAGTCCGACGACCTCGCCGGCGACCGCGAGTTGGATGAACTTGTCGATCGACGCGGTGGTCGGTCCGAGTTTGGGTGGCTTGCCACCGCGGTGGTTCATGGCCAGCCAGAAATCTCGGCAGATGTGGTCGTCGGTGTCGGCGACGATCCACGCATCGTCGAAGAGTTCCGTACGGAGATGGTGCCGCGGCGCGCCAGGGTGTGTGTCTCACTGAGTACGGCGACCCGCGGGACGTGGTAGATCTCCTCGAAGCTCAGGCCGCTGTGCGAGATGGGCGGCATGACGAACGCGAGGTCGACCTCCCCGTCGTTGAGCCCGGCGGAGGGGTCGGCGAAGGTGTATTCGGCCAGTTCCAGCTCCACCCCGGGGTAGCGCTGTCGGAACGCTCTGAGGATCCGGGACGTGGCCTCCACCTGCGTCCCGACGATGAAACCGGCACGTAGCCGGCCCACCTCGGCGCGGGCGGCCGTCCGCGCGGCGGCGACGGCCGCGTCGGCGGCCTGGACCGATTTGCGGGCCTCGACAAGGAACAGCGCGCCGGCCCGGGTGAGCTCGACGCCGCGGGGATGCCGACGGAACAGCGCCGTGCCGAGATGGTCTTCCAGGTACTTGATCTGTGCGCTCAGCGAAGGCTGCGCGACGTGTAGCCGGTCGGCGGCGCGGGAGACGTTGCCTTCCTCGGCCACGGCCACGAAGTAGCGCAGGTGGTGCAGCCCGACGGGCATAGGAACAACCTATGGCAGCGTCGGCCGATCGGTGTTGGACTGCGCCCGTCGGCGGTCAGATGCTGGTGGTGAGAACGAGAGGAGTGCTGAGGAGAAGATGTCAGTCAAGGATGTGATCGTGGTTTCCGTACCCGTGTCCGACCAGGACCGGGCGAAGCAGTTCTACGTCGACAGGCTCGGGTTTGAACTCAAGCGCGACGACGAGTCGGTGCCGGGGATCCGGTGGGTGATGGTGGGGCCCAAGGGCGGCACCACCTCCCTGACGCTGGTCACGTGGTTCGAGTCGATGCCACCCGGCTCCCTGCAGGGACTCGTGCTCACCTGCGAGGATCTCCAGGCCGAGTACCAGCGTCTGGTCGACGAGGGCGCCACATTCGACGGGCCACCGCAACAGCGGCCGTGGGGCACCGAGACGGTTGTGCGTGATCCCGACGGCAACGGCCTGGTCCTGCAGCAGGCGTGACCGGACACCAAGCCGGCGTGGGACCGGCCCAACCGGTCCCGCGCCCATTCGAGCGAGGTCGGCGCGATGACCGGCTCCAGACCTGACTGGCAGTCGCTGCAACGCGAGATTTCGGGCACGGTCGTCCTACCCGGAACCGACGCGTACGAGCAGGCACGTACACCGTTCATCGCCGGTTTCGGCGACGTGCAGCCGCGGGCCGTGGTGCGCTGCGCCGCTGCCGAGGACGTCGGCGAGGTGATCAGCTTCGCGCGCCGTCACCGCATCCGCACCGCGACCCGCAGCGGCGGTCACTGCTTCGCCGGCTACTCCTCCACACCCGGCATCGTCATTGACGTGACGCCCATGCGTGCCGTGGCCGTGGCCAACGGGGTGGCAACGGTGGGTGCCGGTACACGCATCGGGGAGCTGTACGAGGCGCTGCTCGCCGAGGGTGTGACCGTACCCACCGGCACGTGCCCGTCGGTCGGCATCGGCGGTATCACGCTCGGCGGCGGCCATGGCGTTCTCGGGCGCACGTATGGCCTCACCCTGGATCACCTGCTCGCCGCGCAGGTGGTCCTGGCCGACGGGCGTGTGGTCGAGTGTGACGAGCACCGCCACGCCGACCTGTTCTGGGCGCTGCGCGGGGCGGGTAGCGGCAACTTCGGTGTGGTGACGTCGCTCACGTTCAACCCCCGGCCAGCGCCCAGGATGACCAACTTCCGCCTGGTGTGGTCCCATCACGCCGCTGCGGTCATCGCCGCCTGGCAGCGCTGGGCGCCGTACGCCCCCGACGAGCTGACCGCCGAACTGACGGCGAGCGTGGGGGACGAACATCTCGTCGAGGTGCTCGGTGCGCTGCTCGGCACCGAGCGAGACGCCTCGCAACGACTCGATGACCTGATCACCAGCGTCGGAGCCGAACCCGTCTCCAACTTCTGCCGCGACATGACCTACCTCGACACCGTTCGATACCAGGCCGGTGTGGGCGGCACGGTCGAACACCGCGGGCGGCCGGTCCGCTTCACCGAGTCCGAGTTCTTCGATCGGCCTCTGTCCGGCGAGGCGATCGCAGCGCTGATCAGCAAGCTCACCATGCCGCGTGGACCAGGCGAGAACCGCAGCCTGGTGTTCGCGCCGTGGGGCGGGGCCTACAACCGGCGGTCACCGGACGCCACCGCATTCGCCCACCGTAACCAGCTCTTCCTACTCGAGCACCTGGTCCACCTGCCGCCCGACGCGGCCGACCGACGCCGACGGGCGGCGCGAGTGGGTGCAAGCGTCGCGGGCGGCGGTCCGTCCCTGGGGGTCGGGCCGCGTCTACCCCAACTTTCCCGATCCCGGGCTGCGGAACTGGGGCCGGGCATACTACGGCGAAAACCACGCGCGGCTGCACAAGGTGAAGGCGACGTACGACCGGGACAACGTCTTCGCCCTCCCACAGTCACTACCTGCCCGTTGAATGTGTCCACACCACCCGGGAGGAGTAGAGGTGCTGTCCGCGGTAGACAAGGTCAGCCTCAACATCCGCGACCAGGACGCGGCAAAGCGGTTCTGGGTCGAGACGATGGGATTCACCCTCGTGCAGGACTCGCCCATGGGGGACGACCCCAGCAGCGCGCTGGATCGAGGTACGGCCTCCGGATGGCGGCGTCACGGTCATCCTGTACAGCCCCAGATTCGACGGCAGCCAGCTCGGCTCCCTCAGCAACGTGCTGTTCACCTGCGACGACATTCAACAGACCTACCAAGAGTTGATGGCGCGCGGTGTGGAGTTCCCGACCCGCCGGGCAAGCAGTTCTGGGGCTGGTGGGCGACCTTCAAGGACAACGAAGGAAACCTGTACGGACTCGGCCAACGCGACGCCGCGGTGCCGCACTGTCGGGCGATTCCTGTGACCTGAGTTGGCTCAAGCTAGTGCGCACGCCGAGCCGCGCATCTGCGAGCTCCCGCTGCGCGACGGCCGGAAACGGGCCTGCTGCGTGGCGAGCCCAGTCCGCAAGCACCCTCTGTCAGCATCCACGATCGTCGTCGCCCTCAATGCCCCGTTTTGGGGACGCTTTCGCCTTTCCCGACGACCCCAGAGCTGATCGCCGCCGGACCGGAACCGTGACTGCCGCGGAGGTGTACCCGTGCTGGAGGCGATCGAACATGAACAGACTTCTGTGGCGAGTGGGTGCGACCGCCCTCGTGGCGATAGCCGGCAGTCTTGGCTTTGGAGGGCCTGCGCAGGCCGGCGGCTGGGCGACGACGCTGCTGGATCCGCTGCCGGCGCGGCTCGAGGTCGGGACCACATACACGGTGGGGTTCTGGGTTCTGCAACACGGCTCGCACCCGTACGACGGTGAGCTCGGCAGGACGGGTCTGCGGCTGGTCGACGAGCGCGGGCGGTCGACCGAGTTCGCCGGGCGGGCGCTGCCGGAGGCCGCGCACTACGCCGCCGCGGTGGTGTTCACCCGTGCCGGTGGCTGGCGACTTTACGGCGTGCAGGGTGTCTTCAGCGACTGCGAGATCGGCACGGTCACCGTGCCCGGCGGGCTGCGGGTTCTGCCGACGCCGGAGCCGATGCCCATGGACGAGGGCCACGGGGCGCACTGGGGCGCCATTCACCCGCCGCTCGCGGGTATGAAGGCACCCGCGCCGGCTATGCCCACACAGAGCGTGCCCGCGGGACGGGCCGGGGAGGCTGCCAACCCGGACCGTGGTTCGCCGGTCCCGTGGATGCCGCCCGTGATCGCTGTGGGCGCAACCCTTGCGCTGGTAGGGACGGTGGCGGTAGGAATCCGCGAACTGCGCCGCCGGTCCCGCCGACCGGGGGTTTCTCACAGCGTTGATGGTTGACGACGCAGGCTCGACGCGTGCGATGGAAGTCCTTCGCCCACCGGGGCCCGCGAGGCTCTTGTACGACGGGAACCGCTGCGGACCACGGGGGTGTAGACACAGCACAAGGACCACGACAGGTACGCACGGACGGGACGGAGCAGCCATCAGCCCGCGCGACGAGGACGGCGCCGTAGTGGCTCGCGTCCGCGCCGGCGAGACCGACGCGTACGCCGAGCTGGTACGCCGTCATGCCCCGATCGCGAGGCGGACCGCCGTCCTGCTTGGCGCCGGCCCAGACGCCGACGACGTCGTTCAGGAAGGGTTCGTGAAGGCCTACCGCGCGCTCGGGCGGTTCCGCGACGGAGCGGCGTTCCGGCCGTGGCTGTTGCGGATCGTCGCGAACGAGGCGCGCAACGCGCACCGCATGGCCGTACGGCGCGGCAACCGGGAGGAGACGGCCGCATTGCTAGCCACGGACCTGCTCTACCGGGCCGGCGACGCCGCGGACCCAGTGCGCTCGGTCCTGGTCACCGATCGGCGGGCGCGCCTGCTCGGCGCGGTCCGCGAGCTGCCGGAGCCGTTCCGGCTGGTCGTCACCTGCCGGTACCTGCTGGATCTCGACGAGGCCGAGACGGCGACCGTGCTGGGCTGGCCGCGCGGCACGGTGAAGTCCAGGCTGCACCGCGCGCTCGCCCGGCTCCGCGAGGAACTCGGCGCCGGAGAGGTGGTGACCGATGCCTGAGGCAACGAACAGCTTGGACGCCGAGCTGCGGGCGCTGGCCGGCGAGCTGCGGGCCGGCCAGCCCGCCGACGGGCTGGTCGACGCCGTTCTCCACCGGATCGGCGCCGAGCCGGTGCCGGGACGGTCGTCCCGCTTCGCGCAGACCGTACGCCGGGTGCGCGGCTGGCTGCTCGCGCGCTGGCGGTCTGTGCTCGCCGCCCTCGGCGTGCTGCTGATCGGGCTGGCGCTCGCGCCGCCGGTGCGGGCGACTGTGGCCGAGTGGTTCGGGTTCGACGGTGTGATCGTCCGCCGCGAACCCGGTCCGGTGCCGTCCACCACGCCCGCACCCCCGGTCGCCTCGTCGAACCTCACATTGGACCAGGCGCGCCGGCTGCTCCGGTTCGCGCCGCTCGTCCCGGCCGCCCTCGGGCCACCGTCTGGGGTTGAGGTCTCGGCCGACCGGCGCGTGCTGTCGATGACCTGGACCGGCGGCCCCGAAGGCACGATCCGGCTGGACGAGTTCGACGGCCGGCTCGACTGGCGCTTCGCCAAGACCGTGCACGCTGACGTCCGGTTCGTCGATGTCGGCGGATGGCCCGGTCTGTGGTTCCCGGTCGCGCACGAGGTGGCCTGGCTCGACGCCGACGGCACCCCGCATACCCAGCCGCCCCGGCTCGCGGCGCCCACCCTCGTGTGGGAACAGTCCGGTACGACGCTGCGCCTCGAGGGCCGCATCGACCTGGCCCGCGCCACCGCGATCGCCACCTCGGTCCGCTGAGATCCGACCTGCGCCCAGCCGGGAAAGGGTCATGCCCCTTCCCGGCAGAGCCGGAGTCAGCGGCCACTCACTTGCCGCCAGGAGCTGCGCATTCTGGTCATCCCAGCGTTCTGGGCGGTCTGGGAATGATCAACAGCCGACCGAGCCGACCGATGCCAGCTCACGCTCGGGCCAGGCAGGGGACTGAGCGCCACGGGGCGGAACGACCGCGCACCGGCCGGTGTAGACGAAGCGGAAGGCAGATTGAGTGGCTGGCGACAGGGGAGCGTGATGTGGACAATGCGAGCCAGCGCCGCGGCTCGCCGCGGATCTCGGATCCTGCTGCTGCTCGGGATGGCCGCGGTGCTGGCGGGCTGCAGGGGGCAGGCGGCTCCCACGCGATCTGAACCCAGCCAGGGCGCCGGCGGCGAGGTGACGGTGACGGTGTTCCACGAGACCCACACCCATGGTGCGCTGCTCGGCGAGGACCACCAGAGCACGACCGGACCGGTGCCGGCCGACGGGCGGACCTTCGCCCACTACGCCGGGCTCCTGGACCAGCAGCGGCGGCGCCTGCAGGCAGGGTCCAGCCTGTTCGTGGGCAACGGCGACGACCTCAGCGACGAGCTGACGGTCCCGGCGGTCTTCGGCGGCGGCGCCGCGATCCGGACCGAGGGCCGGCATGTCGTGGAGGCGTTCAATGCCGCCGGGCTGGATGCCGACACCTTCGGGTGCGACTACGTGGTGGAAGGCGGGCCTGACCTTCTGCGCGGGCTGATCGGGCGGTCACGGTTTCGCTGGGTGAGCGCCAACGTGCGCGACGGCAGCCGGCCAAGCGAGGTGTTTGCCGCCGAGCAGGGCGCGCGGCGCTTCACGCTGGCGCGGGCCGGCGGGCTGCTGGTCGGCATCACC
>WNFV01011318.1_pt1 | contig 10392 bp, 13 predicted proteins | sample 5400101 | NCBI WGS metagenome assembly WNFV01 (sample SAMN13153361, study PRJNA577476) | soil metagenome | isolation source: 115 cm soil or saprolite under grassland replicate 1 | place: USA:California | collected 2016-06-15 | reverse complement strand
GATGAAAATAGGTCTGGCAAACTGTTATTAACGACCATTTCGCCAGCTTACCGCTTTTGAGCATATCTAAAATTGATTCGAATCCTGTTTGCTCTTTTCCATGATACGTCTGATGTAAAATCAATGAACGAATTGAAAAGTCTGAACGTGGATACCAAAATCGACAAGGAGCAGGTGGCGCAAAAGGTGACTGGTCATTTTGGTGATAATTCGAGAACACAAACCGACCACAGTTTTTGCCAGGAGGCGCTCCAGGTTGCGACCGGTGTTTTGAACTTCATGAAAAACTCCTTCTATACGCTCTCGGACACTGGAAAGCCAGCGGTCGAACGCTTTTGAGTTTTGGATATATTGGTTCTTGCGTTTCGGTGTCCAGATCCGGTTATGAGTTTGATCAAAAATACAGGTCTGCCACTCGAAGCCAAGAAGGCCTTTATCAGCCAAAATATCGCAATGCGAAGGAAAATCAATGACAGCTTCGGCTGCTAGTCGTTCATCAAGGTTGGCAGGCACCAATTCGTAAACCACAGGAATACCGCTCAAGGTGGAGAGGGCAACCAGTTTGTAGCCAAAGTACTTCAAATTTCGACTGGCACACTGTCCATACTCGGCATTTCCAGCAAAGTCACTATGGCTTTTCAAACGTTTGTAGCCGACCACCGGCACAGGCTTGGTATCCAGCAAGTAATCACTCTGCAAGTGCCAACCTTTCTGTACGATCCAGAACCTGCGCAAGTGTTCCACCAATAACCGTAAGGCACGGGCGCGCCGGTTGAATTGGCTCTGATCAACCAATTTCGGAAATAAGCTGAGATAGTTCGCTCGGATAAACTCCACATATTGGGTCTCAGCCGGATAGGGAATAAAGTCATGTGCCAGCATCAAGGTCATCACTTCACTGTCTTTGAAAACTGGTTTCTTGCCTACTTTTCCGTTCAGTAACTTGCATCCACAGGCTTGATACCAATCGTCCACCAGTACAAAAATGATTGTCAAAAGGTCAGGTATGGTTATACTTGTCATGGGAATGTCTCCTCAAGAGGTTGTCGATAAACCGTATCTTGAGGGCATTCCCCTTTTTCGTCAACTCATTTCACATCAGACGTATGTAATAATTCTTCGAGTCCGCTCGCGAGCAATTTCTTATCTTTGGAAGGAAGGGCATTTGCATAATCTCTGAATCTTGGTTTTTCGAACATAGAAATGATGGATGAACGGCAAATCACCTTTATCATATTTTGAACGATCAGATCGGAGAGTTTGAAGTTTCTTTTTGCAAAACTTTCCTGGGCAAATGCGATCATTTTGTCAACGTTATGTTTCTTCTTCCGGATGGCTATGATTTCAGGATTATCAAATCCTCCGGGATAGCGGAGGAGAAATGCTTCTTCTGCCTGTTTTAATTTGCCAAGATTCATGTTCGGTCAATTCCAAAACCTATTACTCTTTGATCTTAAACGCCAGTTCTGTCTTAAATTTCTTTAGGTCTTTTTCGGTTGCGGGATCAGAGAAATAAAACTCAGTACGACCGTTCCACCATTCAACGCCTTTTTTCTTTGAAGTATCCCATTTGATTTTGGTTTCCTTTGCCCAATCCAGCAGTGCAACAGTCGCTCTGAAAATGCCTTTGCCTTTATACGGTCCAGTGTAGAGTAGCGTTGTATAACGACCGGCAGGCAGAAAGTCCGCGGTGATTCGGTCATCGCCTTTCACGGCTTTGTCAACGGTAAAGCCGACGTCAATATCCAATTCTTTGGACATATCCGTAGTGAGATAACGAATAATCGCAGGACCCGAAGGTTTTATTTCCTTATGCATCATCCATTCATACACTTCATTCCATGCGGGCTGAAGATATTTGCCGAATGGAATAGGCACTGTCATTCGAATGGCAACATAATTCTGCTTCTTGCGATGTTCAATTTTGGGCTCAGTGATCATAAACTACTCTCCTCTTCTGGATTGTAGAACATACATTCTATGATGTCAATGTCGGAATCAGTTGAACCATCAGGTCAATTCCAATTCCATAATAAAGTCATTTTGTAAGTCGTCTCCAAGTTTGAATGTTTGAGTACCAATCTCCTTGAAACCCCACTTCTTATAAAAATTGATTGCTCTCGGATTTTTCTCCCAAACATCTAACCAGATACAATTACAGCCTCTTTCACTAGCCTCGCGGATGGATGCCTTCATCAGTTCTTTCCCAACACCCTTGCCGAGATATTCTTGTGTTGCATAGATTCTTCTGATTTCCAGTGGCTTCGTTCCCTTCAGCGATTCATACTTGCTATCCAAAATTAACTGGGCATAACCGATGGATTTATTTTCCATCTCCGCAATCAGGAAAATAACGTTCGGCTCAGAAAGTTCTTTTGATTGGATTTCTAGTGAAAATGATTTTTTCAAATAAGCATACATATTTTCTGTAGTGTTATCTTTTGCAAATGTGTCATAAAAGGTCTTTCTACCTAACTCGGACAATATCTCGGCATCTTCTGTAGTTCCATATCGAATGTTCATGTTTCTCCTCTGGAAAAGTTTTCTCATTTGTTAGTGGATGGAATTGTACGTTCAAGAATAGAGAAAGGCAATCGAATCTCTCCCTCCTCTCTTCACACTTAGTTCACAACCGAATCCTATACTCCGAATATCAGTTCAAACAAAAGGAGTACAACATGAACGGAAAAATTGGTTTACGTATCGTAGCGGCTTTGGTGTTGATTGCCGCGGTGGCAGGCGTCGCATTCTTTGCCTTCCAGGCCGGCGTTGCTCAAGGATCGCCTGTCACCATTCAAGCGCCTTCGGGTCAGACTGTGCCCGCCCCATATCCATATTATGGTTATGGAATGCCTTTCCACCATCCATTCGGATTTGGGTATGGATTTGGTTGTTTCGGTCCCCTGCTCGCGTTCTTCCTCATCTTCCTGGCTTTTCGCTTCCTCTTCTGGGGTTCACGCTGGGGCTGGGGACATCGCGGTGGGTATGGCCCATGGCGGCACGGATGGGGTGAAGGTGGCGTCCCTCCGATGTTCGAGGAGTGGCACAAGCGTGCTCACGGTCAAAGCTCTGACACCGGAACCACAGAAACCTCTGAAAAGACAAGCTAAAAATGAAGAGTGAGAGTCTGGATGTCGCTATTACAGCGACATCCAGATTTGAGGAGAGATCTTGTGATAAAAAATTTCAATTCACAATTCGCTCATCCTGAGGGATGGGTTGGTCGTATTGTTGGGAGGATCTTAGCCTTGAAGAACCGCGAGCGCAACACGTGGACAATTTCCATGCTCGATATCCAGCCTAACGATCAAGTTCTTGAAATTGGATTTGGGCCTGGTCAGGCGATTCAGGAAGTAGCGAAGTTAACACTGAACGGCTTTGTCGCTGGAATAGATTTATCGGATGTCATGGTGGAACAAGCCAGCAAGCGCAACGCTGCTGCAATCCGTTCCGATCGTGTTCTTCTGCAACAGGGAGCCGAGTCGCCGTTACCTTTTGAGGATAACAAATTCAATAAAGTCTTTGCTGTTAATTCCATGCAATTTTGGTCAAACCCAATTGAGGGTTTGCTCGAAGTTAGGCGCGTGCTAAAACCTGGCGGTCGGGTTGTGATCACCATCCAGCCAATGTGGGCAAAGACCGATGAGGAAGTACAAAGCGTTAGCGTGAAGTTATTTTTTCAACTCAAACAGGTGGGCTTCAAGCAAGTTCGCTTGGAGACAAGGCAGATAAAACCAATCACTACTGTGAGCGGCATTGGTGTAAAGTAAATCAGTTGACGATTTATTTCATTTTGCGATTACAAAGTGCCGCATAATTTTCTTAACTTGAACTATGTGTATCAATCTACAAATTCGTGTTAAAAGTTAACTTATTTATGAAACAAGCGGTAAACTTGACATGACGATGAAGAACATTCTAGTTGTAGATGATGAACCCAAGATCACCCAGCTCGTGCGCGATTATCTGGAGCGGGCGGGATTTGGTGTTCTGGTCGCGTATGATGGGAAGAAAGCTTTATCACTTGCCAAGACGGAAAAGCCCGATATGGTCGTTCTGGACCTCGGCTTACCTCAGCTCGATGGGCTGGACTTTACCCGCGAGTTTCGCAAAAGCTCCAACGCTCCGATCATCATGCTGACGGCACGCTCGGATGAATCAGATAAATTGATCGGACTCGAGCTTGGCGCAGATGATTACATGACCAAGCCATTTAGCCCAAAGGAATTGGTGGCGCGCGTCCGCGTGGTCTTTCGTCGGATCGAAAATGCTCTATCGGCAAACGCGGAAATGATCCGCGTGATGGATTTGACTCTTGATGTGCCGCGCATGCGGGTCACAGCCGAGAACCGCGAAATCGAAGAACTGACGCCGACCGAATTTGAACTGCTTGCGACTCTGGCGCGCCAACCTGGACGTGTCTTCACTCGCGCTCAGCTGCTGGATGCGATCCACGGTGTGGCATTTGAATCCTACGAACGCGCAATCGACGCGCATATCAAGAATATTCGCCGCAAAATCGAAATCAAGACCAGTGAACCGCAACATATTTTGACCGTCTATGGTGTTGGATATAAGTTTGCAGATAAATAGACTCTCTCGCGTTGAGCGGAAGGAGCGCAGCGACTGTAGTCGAAGCGTGCTTTGCAAGGAATTCGCCCTTCGTCTGCGCTCGGCAAGCACTCGCTCCGCTCAGGACGAAGATTCCCTTTTATGAGACCTCACCCTCGCTTTTCCCATCGTCATCGCCCGCCGTGGTGGCCTGAAAATGAAGAATGGCCGCCGAAGCGTTGGGGCTATATGCGGCGCAACCCATTCTTTCGCAGGATGGGCTGTATTTTCTTTGCCTTTAATTTTTTCGGCTTGATCATTTTTGGAATTGTCATTGGCACGATTATCAGCACACTCAATAGAGGGGGGTACTCAGGCAACTTACTAAGCTGGCTCCTGCCTGTTGCTGCAATATTTGTTGTTTTCATTATTGGAATATCCATCTTTGCAGCGCGAAATATCAGGCGAATGTCTAATCCGCTGGACGAGTTGGTGGAGGCCTCCAACAAGGTCGCGGAGGGGGATTATTCCATCCGCCTTGAGGAGAAGGGTCCTCCAGAGGTCCGCTTCTTGCTACGTGGATTCAACTCAATGGCAGAGCGATTGCAGGTCACTGATCAGCAACGGCGCAACATGCTGGCGGATGTGTCACATGAGCTGCGGACGCCGATTACCGTTATCCAAGGCAACGTGGAAGGAATTTTGGATGGCTTGTATCCTGCCGATGAAGCCCGGTTGAAATCCATATTAGAGGAAACACAAGTCCTCTCAAGATTAGTGGATGATTTGCGGACTCTTGCTTTAGCAGAGAGTGGCGCGCTGCGTTTAAAGCGCGAACCAACTCCTTTGCCCGAATTAATTCGTGACACGATTTCCAACTTCGAGGCACAAGCAAAGGAAAAAGTGATTAGACTTGAGATGTCCCTTGGCGATGTTGACGAAGCGACTATTGACCCTCAGCGCGTCCGTGAAGTGTTGACCAATCTGCTTTCGAACGCTCTGCGTTATACACCGCGTGGAGGGGAAGTAAAAGTCGGTTTCGTGGAATCCAGCAGTAGTGTGGAGAGAGCGATAACAATCTTTGTCGAGGATAACGGCCCTGGGATTGAACCTACTATTTTGCCACACGTCTTCGATCGCTTCTATAAATCCAGCGATTCCGGCGGGATGGGGTTGGGATTATCCATTGCGAAGTACCTGGTGGAAGCGCATGGTGGGAAAATTTGGGCGGAAAGCAAAGTGGGGCAGGGCACAAAAATCTCGTTTACTTTGCCAATCTGAGGGCTGGATAACTGTGCCCACTACAACGTGGTAAAATATCCGCTTGTGATTTCAGCCCGCATGCGTCCTTTCCGCAACCTCTCTATGCCTGTCTGAAACGCAAAAAATCTAAAGGAGTAAGTGAAATGGTTCGTATTCGTTTACGTCGTATTGGCCTCAAAGGCCAACCCACGTACCGCATTGTGGCTGCTGATAAAGAGTCACCCCGCGATGGTCGCTTTTTGGAAATTTTGGGTTTCTATAACCCACGCACGCAACCTTCGACGATTCACGTCAAGGAAGATCGCGCTTATCACTGGATGAAGAACGGCGCTTTGCCCAGCGAGTCTGTGGCGCAGATCTTCAAGAGCGTGGGCATTTTGGAACGTTTTGAACGCTTCAAAAAAGGTGAGCCCGTTGAAACCCTGATGAAGGAAGCCGAAGAAGCTGAGACCAAGCGCGGCGTCTTCATGAAGACAGGCAAGTAAGTAATATTTCGTCATTGCGAGGGTGATGCTCTTCCACCTGAAGCAATCTCCGATTATAGTGAGATTGCTTCGTCACACACTTGCCTTGGGTGCAAGTGCCGGGGAGGAACGCTCCTCGCAATGACAAAAGGCAATTATGAAAGACCTTATTGAATATATCGCCAAATCATTGGTGGATCATCCTGAGGAAGTACAGGTTCGGCAAAGTGGAGGTGGGTCACGGGTTCGTATCGAACTGAGCGTCTCGAAGGACGATATGGGGCGCGTGATCGGGAAGGGCGGCAAAGTTGCCAACTCCATTCGCACGCTCTTGCGAGTGGCAGCAGAGCGAGAAGGTAAGCAGGCCACCCTCGATGTGGTTGAGCCAGAATAATGGCTGATACGAAGAACGCTCCAGGCTCGCCAGACGGCGAGCCTGTCTATTTGGTGGTTGGCTTTCTCCGTCGCGCGCATGGGCTGCAGGGCGAGATGATTATGGATCTGCATACCGATTTTCCTGAGCGGTTTCGAAGCGGAAGAAAATTGTTTGTTGGCGAAGAGTATAAGGTGATGACAGTCGAGAGTGTGCGCTCCCATGCAAAAGGTATGTTGATCAAGTTCAAAGGGATTGAAACGCCGGAAGACACCGCGCAGTTCCGAAATCAATGGGTGTATGTCAAAGCTTCTGAGGTACCTGCATTGCCCGAAGGACAAATCTATCAACATGAGCTTTTCGGATTTAAAGTTGTGGATGAAAACGAAAACCCGCTTGGCGAATTAGTGGAAATTATTGAAACGGGCGCGAATGACGTCTATGTGGTCAGGGATGAATCTGGAAAAGAGATCTTATTGCCTGCGATTCCCTCGGTCATTCTGGACCTTGATCCTATTCGCCGTTTAATGCGCGTTCACTTGCTTGAGGGGCTTATCTAGCCGCCGAGGACGGCGACTAGCGCAAAATCGTAATATGGGCGACAAACGTTACTGGATTGGTTTCAACCTGATCAAAGGGATTGGCGCGGTGCGCATGCAGGCGTTGATCCACCACTTTGGGGATTTGGAAGATGCATGGAAAGCCGAGCCGGCTGAGTTAGCCCGAGCAGGCATGGGCTTGAAAGTAATCGAGCGTATCGTCCAGGCACGTAAACAGGTAGATTTGGAAAAAGTATGGAAGAAAATCGAGTCACAGAACATCCATATCCTGACGTGGGAAGACGAAGCATATCCCCAGCGATTGAAAGAGATTGACCAACCTCCGCCTGTGTTGTATATTCGCGGCGAATATCTGCCAGACGACCTGTTTGCAGTTGCCATTGTTGGAACAAGGCGAGTCACATCCTACGGCAGACAGATTACAGAGGAACTTTCATCATTTCTCGCGGCGAACGGAATTACGGTGATCAGTGGGCTTGCTCGTGGGGTGGATGCCATTGCTCATCAAACCGCGTTGAAGGCGGGCGGACGAACGATTGGCGTGTTGGGTTCCGGCGTGGATAAAATTTACCCGCCTGAGCATCGCGCTCTTGCTGAAAAAATGATGGAGAACGGTGCGATCGTCAGTGATTATGCTCCGGGCACACCACCCGATGCGACCAATTTCCCTCCGCGCAATCGCATCATTTCAGGTTTATCATTGGCGGTTGTCGTGATCGAGGCAGGCGAGACAAGCGGTGCCTTGATCACTGCCGAATTTGCTGCGGAACAGGGACGCGAAATATTTGCGGTGCCAGGTAGTATCCTTGCGCCGCAAAGCAAAGGCACCAACAAGCTAATTCAAAATGGTGCATTGCCTTTGCTAAGCGTGAATGATTTGATGCAAGCCCTAGATCTAACCCGGATGGGCGAGCATAAAGCCGCTCGAAAAGTAATCCCGGCGGATGAAACGGAAGCCCGCTTGATGAATGTCCTGGGTGATGAGCCACTCCATGTGGATGAAATTCGAAGTCAAACTGAGCTGCCGATTGAAAAAGTCTCCGCCACATTGGCGTTGATGGAATTGAAAGGGATGGTGCGTCAGGTGGGTGGCATGAATTATGTTGCTGTGCATGAGGTACAATCCGGTTATTCTGCCTAGGAGGATAAAAGATATGGAACATAATGATGCTGTGCATACGTATGCTGTTATCATGGCTGGTGGAGGTGGGACGCGTCTTTGGCCCATCTCCAGAAAAGAAACACCCAAGCAATTACTGCCCTTGCTTGGTAAAGAGACTCTATTTCAAAGTACAGTCTCTCGACTTGAACAGATTTTTCCACCAGAAAGGATTTTAGTTGTCACCGTCGCTGAGCAGGCACGTGAGATGCAAAAACAAGTACCTGCTATTCCGGCTGAAAACTATTTAATCGAACCGGCTCCACGCGGAACCGCCTCTGTGGTAGCATTGGCGGCTGCGGTGCTCCAGAAGCGTGACCCGCAGGCAATTATGGCAATCCAGACATCCGATCATTACATTCGCAATCGTGACTTGTTTCATTATTTGATCAGAGCCGCATTTGACGTCGCACAGAAAAATTATCTTGTAACACTTGGTATTACACCTACATATCCCTCGACTGGATATGGGTATATTCAGCAGGGCGCTTCTCTGGATGGTGATTACAAATATCCGGTGTACACAGTCAAGCGCTTCAAAGAGAAGCCGGATGAAGAGACTGCTCAGCAATTATTACGAAGTGGCGATCATTCATGGAATAGTGGTATGTTTGTTTGGCGAGTGGATACCATCCTGGCAGAAGTTGAACGTCAAATGCCGCAGCTTTTCGAAGTGGTCACTAAAATTGCTTCTGCCTGGGGTACACCTGAACAAGATGAGATTGTGCAGGCACACTGGTACGATCTAATGAGTCAGACGATCGACTATGGCGTGATGGAGAAAGCAGAAAAGGTTGCTGTTTTGCCCGCAGGTGGATTGGGCTGGAGTGACGTTGGCTCCTGGGACTCGCTCTTTGAAGTTCTCTTGCCCGATATGAATGGAAATGTGGCGACCAACGCGCAACACCTTGCCCTCGATACGCATAGTACATTGGTGTATAGCAAGAGCGATGAACGTCTCGTTATTTGTAGAGTATGTCGTTGTGAAGATAATCGGTGGTTGAGTAGCCCTGAGCGGCTTGTGCGAAGGGTGTATCGAAACCACCAGCCTATGAAGCAATTGCATAATTAATAGAGAGATTGCTTACTAGGTGGCGCTTCGACTGCGCTCCTCAAAGAGCATTCGTCGCTCCGCTCACTACAGTCCCGATGTTTTTTCGGGAGCGCGAAGTGTTTTCGTAACGATATATATAAAGGTTAATGTATGGAAGCATATTGTATGAAGTGCAAGACCAAACGTGAGATGAAAGATCCGGTTGCGATGTTTAATGCAAAAGGGTCTCCTGTCACAGTGGGTGTGTGCACCGTTTGTGGTACAAAACTTTATAGAATGGGTAGGACCGAGGCGCATGAAGGGCTCGTTCCGCCTGAAAAGCCCGCGAAAGTGGAAAAGCGTGATGGCAAGTTGGTCGTCGTCGAATCCCCGGCAAAAGCTAAAACAGTGGGACGCTATCTTGGCAAAGGCTACACGGTCCGCGCCTCGGTGGGGCATGTGCGCGATCTGTTGAAGTCACAGCTTTCTGTGGATGTGGAAAATAATTTCGCGCCGAAATATCGCGTGCCAAATGAGAAGAAAGATGTGGTCAAGGAACTCAAGAAACTCGCGCAAAAAGCCGAAGAAGTTTACTTGGCGACGGACCCTGACCGCGAAGGCGAAGCTATTTCGTGGCACTTGATGGAGGCTGCGCAGATCGATCCTGAGCGCACGAAACGCGTTGTCTTTCATGAGATCACTGAATCCGCAGTCAAGGAAGCGTTCTCCCATCCCAGGCAGATCAACATGGATTTAGTGGATGCCCAGCAGGCGCGTCGCGTTCTGGATCGTTTGGTTGGATACAGCATTAGTCCGATCCTATGGGAGAAGGTGCGCGGTCGCCTCTCAGCCGGACGCGTTCAATCGGTCGCGCTGCGCCTGATCGTCGAGAGAGAACGTGAGATCGAATCATTTGTACCCGTGGAATACTGGTCTATTCACGCGGAGTTTCAGCCCGAAGGAATCAAATCCACGTTTACGGCAAAATT